>Ga0172367_10003615_pt1 | contig 19824 bp, 13 predicted proteins | sample Lak10m_FD_114542 | JGI IMG/M metagenome (GOLD analysis project Ga0172367, IMG submission 114542) | Freshwater microbial communities from Kabuno Bay, South-Kivu, Congo - kab_022012_10m | ecosystem: Environmental > Aquatic > Freshwater > Lake | place: Democratic Republic of the Congo: South-Kivu...
CCTCGTGCCGCGTCAAGGTAACGCGCCACAAGTCGCTCACTTCGAAGTTAATCACTCGTTATCGGAAAAAATACCAACATTAACATTCTGTTAGTATAATTACCATATACGTATGGTATTTGATAACAACAGCATCCCCGAAGAAATCCGTCGCGATTGGCGCCTGCCGGTCTATTTGTTGGCGGTATCGATGCTTCTGCTCGTTTCGTTCGCGTGGAATTTTCTGCCGGCGTTTCAAGTCATTGAGATTGCCAACCCTGCGAATGTCACATCGATATCCGGCTGGGTTGCTTATTTTGGCGGAACCGCGGTCGATGTTTATTATCCGCTGACGTTTGGCATATCCGCCCAAGTGCTGACATTGATAAGCGCACTATGCGCTTTGGCCTTTTCGCTATTGCTTAAATTACGACGTACCGACGGACGGCGCCGCTTCAGTTTGATCGTCGTATCGTTATCAACTAACCTGGCCGCAGTCATTTTGCTATTTTTGTCCAAATGGCAATTCACCGACGTGAACCAACTGACGATTCTCGGATTGACATCCCATTATCACGTCGGACTGGTGCTGCAGGCGATGACGTTATTATGCGCCGGCTACATCCAGTGGTTTTTCTTCATCAAAATCCGTCACTATATTAAATAATCCGGAGGTAGACATGACTAGGAAGATCACCAACGCGCCGATCGTGCTATTGGCGATGGCATTATTGATGAGTTTGAGCGCTTGCGGCTCTTCTAGCGTTTCCAGCACGACTTCGGCCACTTCGACCACCAGCGCCATAACCTCGACCACCAGTACCACCTCCAATGTCTCACTCAGCGTTTCCGAAGGCACCAGCGTACCCGAAGACCAATACGAACAATCGATGGTTTGGAGTCAACCAAACCGCCTTTATATCCATTACAAACGAATCATCGATACGACGGAAGAGTACGCCAACTGGACCATTTGGGCATGGCAAAAATCGCCATATGACCTCAGCGGCGTTCAAATCGAATGGACGATGAAAGACCAAAGCGGCATGATCGCCGAACTCGATTTTTCAGGCACGACCGCCACAAACCTCAACCACCTATATCAAAGCGGTCAGGCGATGAATCAAGTGACGCGCGTCGGATTTCTGATCGTTTTACGCTCCTCGATGCAGCCGGGACAGCCCGGCATGTGGACGAGCGATGGCGGCACCGACATCTACATCGATGATTTCAATACCAGAATCCGTTCCGACGGCTCTATCCATATTTTTGCGGTCCAAGGGTCCGTCGCCGATTATGAGTTCGCCTATTCGGGCGCCGAGGCTACCGACCCATATGCCAATGACACCGGCAGTTTCACCAGCGTTTCTAACGTCGCCAGTTCCACCAGTTCATTCGACCGGGCACTTACGTCCCAGGATTTCTACAATAACGTCGGCGTCGGTTATCAGATCTTCGTCAAGAGTTTCGCCGACAGCGATGACGACGGCGAAGGAGATATCAAAGGAATCACCGAAAAACTCGATTACATCGAAGATTTGGGCGTTAAGGCCATTTGGCTGACACCGATTCAAAAATCAGAAACTTACCATGGCTATGACGTATCCGATTATTACTCGATCAATCCTGATTTAGGAACGATCACCGATTACGCCGAACTGATCTACGAAGCGCACCAGCGGAATATCCGCATCGTCATGGACCTCGTCGTCAACCATACTTCGACGCAAAACGTCTGGTTCCAGAAATCGATCAATCTTAAAAAAGGATTGGACGCCAGCGGTAACGAAATCGACTACCGAAGTTTCTATCATTGGAAATACGATCCTACCAATAGCCTAGTCGCCCCCTGGCACCGGTTTGGGACTACCAACTACTATTACTATGGTAAATTTGCTACCGGCATGCCGGAACTGAACTATGACTACCAAGGCACCAGAGACGCCATGATCGACGTCGCCAAATACTGGGCTTCCTTTGGTGTCGATGGTTTCAGAATCGACGCCGTCAAGCATATTTACACGGCCGACGAAGTCACCAATGCGTCAGGTGACGATATCGTCACCGATTACGATGCTTCAACGGAAACCGACTACAGCAGCAACAGAACCAAAAACGTCAATTTCTTCAAGGAATTCAACTATCGCATTAAATCGGTTTATCCCGACACCTTTGTCGTCGGTGAAAACTTTGATGGCTGGGATGCCCGCATCGCCCCATATTATCAAGGAATGGACTCGCAGCTTGACTTCCAAAACTATTACCACTTGGTTAACATGCAGCATGGTATCGAATCGGGTTCGCCACAGGCCGAAAGCGCCGTATATCAATCCAAATACAACACGGTGTTCAAGCAGTATCGGAACCAACCGATCAATGGGGCTTTCACGAGCAACCACGACCTACCCCGCGTTTTGAATCATGTTTCCGGCACCAAGATTAGCAACTCGGAAACGCAGGCGGCCCAAACCGTCAGCGCGACCGATTATACTTTGGCGTTACGGAAAGCCCGCGTATTCAACGCCACTACCCTCCTCCAACCCGGCACGAGTTGGATCTATTACGGCGACGAATTGGGGATGACCGGCAATTGGAGCGTGAATGACGACACAACCTTATACCCCGGCACCACGTACCATTACGACAGATGGTTCCGCCAGCCGATGAAATGGTCAAACAGCGCTACAACTTATGACACTCAATACATGTTCGAAGGATATACCGTCAAGTGGGACGACACAAATAAAAACGTCGTCAACGGAGTCGAACAGCAATCGGTTGATAATGGATCGATGCTATCGATGATTAAGTCGATCAATACCTATAAACATGCGAATCAAGCCTTAATCAACGGAACATATACCGCTCTCAGCACCGGACAGCTGAACATCTTTGCCTACTCGCTTCAGGGCGGCGGACAAACTTATTACATCTACGTGAACTTCGGTTCCGATAATTTGAGTAACTTCGCTAACGGCGGCAGTAGCGTCGGCCTATCCTATAACGGGGCCACCGTCACTTCACTGCCGGCTTATAGCTGGGTTATCTTGCGATAGGAGGGGCATCAAATGAATAACATCATGAACAAGTTCGGTTTGATCCTTGCCTTCGCCGTGATGGGTATCACCGGAACCTCGATTAAGGAAACCACGATTGCCCAAGGAGCCGAAGTGACCGTCAAACTGGTGCTTGGCAAAGGGGCGACCTTGACCGGACACTCCGCCACAAACGATCCGACTATCTTCCATGAAAACGTCGTTACCTATACTGCCAATAGTGGCACATCATTACCAATCCCGACTAAAACCGGGACGGAATTCATCAGTTGGGTATATGCCCTCGGCGGCGAGCTTGTGCGAGTCAGTCTAATGCCGGCGACTAGTGGGGCGATTTACTTCGCCTATTATGTTGGCGATGGGACATTAGCGGCCGAAGGTGGCGGCAGTTCGAGTCAGCCGGGAGCCAACATTGACTTGTTCCTGGACACCGGCGGTTCCTCATTGTGGAACCAAGCCGGCGCCCGTTTCTATGTCTATACCTTCAATCAAGCGACCGCGGGCAGTTGGCCCGGCACAGCCATGTCGCTACTGAGCGGCAACATCTTCACGGCTTCGCTTCCCAGCGGCTTCTCGAATGTCATCTTCGTCCGCGTCAATCCCGCCGACGGAAGCGTGTGGAACCAGACGGCCGATTTAACATACTCGGCATCTTATAACCTATACACCATCACCGGATGGGCTAGTACTGCCGGCACTTGGAGCAATCTTTCATAAGTACTAATTTTACTGACGTTTTTAAGCGGTCAATCGGCCGCTTTTTCTTTATGTTGCGAGTGGCTTGACAATAGTTTGAACTATCCTATAATGTAGTTGGCACTTAAATAGCAAGAGTGCCAAACGAGGTGATACATATGGAAATGCCCCATGATTATAGCCAAGACGAACAAGTGCTTGAGAAGTTCGGACGCGACATTACCGAAGAAGCCCGCAAGGGCAAGACCGATCCGGTTATCGGCCGCGATGAAGAAATAAGAAAGATTATTCAAATACTCGCCCGGAAGACGAAGAACAACGTCATTCTTTTGGGCGAACCCGGCGTCGGCAAGACGGCGATACTCGAAGGACTGGCGCAGCGGATCGTCCGTAACGACGTACCAACGACTTTGAAAGACAAGATAATCTATGAGCTCGACATGGGCTCGCTCGTGGCCGGGGCAAAATACCGCGGTGAGTTTGAAGAACGACTCAAAGCCGTGCTCGAGAAGATTCGTAAAAGCGAAGGCAAAATCATTTTGTTCATCGATGAAATCCATCTAATCGTCGGAGCCGGAAAGGCCGAAGGGGCCATCGACGCCAGCAATATGCTGAAACCGTTATTGGCACGCGGCGAAATCGACTGCATCGGAGCGACGACCCTGAACGAATACCGTCAATACATCGAAAAGGACCGGGCACTTGAAAGAAGGTTCCAACCGGTCCTCGTCCTAGAACCGAGCGTGCCGGACACGATTTCGATTTTGCGTGGTCTTAAGCCTCGCTATGAGAGCCATCACGGCGTCAAAATCACCGATGAGGCCCTTGTGGCGGCCGCCCAGCTGTCGCACCGCTATTTGACCAACCGCTTTTTGCCCGATAAGGCGATTGACCTCGTCGACGAAGCCTGCGCCTCCATCCGCGTCCAAATCGAATCGCTCCCCTCGGAACTTGACGAAATCGACCGTCGTATCCGCCAACTGGAGATCGAGAAAGTGGCTTTGAGCAAAGAAAGCGATGCGAGCAGCAAGGCGCGACTCGCGAAACTGAATGAAGATTTGACCTCATTGAATAAGCAAAACGCTGATCTAAGAAAAAAATGGGAAGGCGAAAAAGAGACAATCAAGACGATCAAGCAGGTCAAAAACGATCTAGAAAAAGCCCGCTTCCAATTGGAAACCGCTTTTACCAAAGGCCAATACCAATTAGCAAGTCAACTTCAATACCAGGATATTCCCTCACTTGAAAAGAAACTGCAACACCTTGAAGCGGCGATGCCGGAAGCGAAGATGTTGTCCGAAGTAGTGACCGAAGACGATATCGCTAAAATTATTTCCAAGCATACGAACATCCCGATTTCCAAAATCATGAAGGGCGACCAAGCGAAAGTACTTGGCTTAAAGGAAACCTTGATGAAACGGGTGATTGGACAAGACGAAGCCATTGATTTGGTGGCCGATGCTATCATCCGCCAACGTGCCGGGATCAAAGACGAGAGGCGACCGATCGGCTCATTCATGTTCTTAGGTCCGACAGGTGTCGGCAAGACCGAAGTCGCCCGCTCGCTGGCGGAGGCGCTCTTCGACGATGAAACGAAAATCATCCGCATCGACATGAGCGAATACATGGAGAAGTTTTCAGTGTCCCGCCTAATTGGGGCTCCACCCGGATACGTCGGCTATGAAGAAGGCGGTCAATTGACCGAAAAAGTCCGTCGTGCACCTTATAGCATCGTCTTATTCGATGAAATCGAAAAAGCCCATCCGGAAGTGTTCAACCTGCTCTTACAGATTATCGATGAGGGACGCCTGACCGATTCCCAAGGTCGCATCGTTGATTTCAAAAACACCATTATCATCATGACCAGCAACTTGGGAAGTGAGTACTTGCTGCACGGCAACCGGGCTAAAGTTGAAGAAATTCTTCATGCAACATTCCGGCCGGAGTTTTTAAATAGAATCGACGAGATCGTCTATTTCCTGCCGCTTGGAAAAGAAGTTCAAATCAAAGTCGTCGACAAGATGCTAAAGGAACTTCAAACGAGGTTATTAAGCCAATATATCAGCGTCGATTTTACCGATAACACCAAGAAACATATCATTGACGCCGCCTACTCGTTTGAGTATGGAGCGCGGCCGATTAAACGGTTCATCCAGCGCGAGATTGAAACGTTATTAGCCCGGGCTATCATTGAAGGAAAACTTGACACCAAGAAGAAATACACTGTCGATTACCGTCAAGACAAATTAGCCATCGATTAAACGTTAAAGCCAACCGAATGGTTGGTTTTTTCTTGTTTATATGATGTTATAATTCAATCATGAAAAAATCATTTTTATTCATGCTGGGCATCACCATGATATTGACGATATCAAGCGGCTGCGCTTCATCATCACTTTCCACAAGCGTGGTATCGAGTGAAGACTCCTCGCCATCCAGTCTCGCTTCCAACGGCGAAAGCTCATCCGGAACCACAGCGGACGATTCTTCATCGATACCAACTACAACGAGCACAACAGTGTCTAGCAGTTCTTCATTGACGACGAGCGAAAACGATTCTAGCTCCTCGGTACCGGTTTCATCGAGCCCGGATAGTTCATCACAGACTGATTACGGACCTTATTATGGCGATCTTAACAACGTGGCCGACAGCGAACTCAAAACGACGCTTCGCACCATCATCAGTGTGATGACGCTCGTGTCATATGGAGATGCCCGCTACATCCTCGACGAAACTGACGCCGATCCGGCCAATTCCGCAAATCTTATTGTCGTCTATCGCGGCACGTCGGTCTCAGGAGTTTGGGACGATGGCGTCACTTGGAACCGTGAACACGTGTGGCCTCAATCGCTATTAAACGTTTCGGTTTCCAACACCTCGAAGAATGTCGGTTCTGACCTCCACAATCTGAAGCCGGCCAATCCGAGCGAGAACAGCTCACGCGGCAATAAGTATTTCGATTACATGACCTCGACTGTTGCTTACGCTCCGCGTGATGCCGTCAAAGGTGACATTGCCCGCATCCTATTCTATATGGAGACCCGATACAGTAATCTAACGCTCATCAGCGCCACTCCGACCACATACCAAATGGCGCTCCTTGACTCGCTTGTCGAATGGAACAAAATCGATCCGGTTGACGACTTTGAGCGCAACCGCAACGAAGTAATCTTTGGCTATCAAGCTAACCGCAATCCGTATATCGATTACCCGGAGTTAGTCTGCCGCATCTGGGGCGATGTCAGCACGAGAACCAGAAACTCATGCAACGCCTGACGTAACCGCTATTTTCAATTGACACAAAAGGCATCGATATAATAGTATTAATAGGCGTATGCCCCCTTAGTTAAGTGGCATAACAAATCCATGGTAAGGATTAGTTGCTAGTTCGATTCTGGCAGGGGGCACCAGTGGATAAAAAGCACGTTCTAGACGTGTTTTTTTAGCCTAACAGTCTTTTTGGGTATGAAAAGGGTATGAAAAAGTTCAATTGCTTCCTTCGATGGCATTACCATATAACGAGGTTTTTGTTTAATTCTTTTTCGTCGATTCATTGTTTAAGCCCTTCAATCGATGGTAAACTGAAAACACATGGCAGTTGATATTACTTACGAAGAACTACTGATAAAGTTCAAGAATTGTGAAATTGACAATCGAAAAAATCGAATGTCTTTTATCCAGCGCCTGTGTGAATACTTGAAGTTTGATGTTCCTTATACTCGATTCAAATCATTGATTTTAGGTAATATCACTCCCGAAGGTCAGAACGAATTAAGACTGAAGAGTGTTAGCGATGCCTATCATTTTTTAATCGCCAACCCCAAATCTTTTTTTGGCGAGACATTGTTGAAAAAGTTTTATTATTTGCTGACCGAAAATGAACTTGATCGCGAGATTGCCTTAAATCTTCAAAGTTTCTATCATGATTTCGATGACAAACCCATATTAGTGAAGATCATTGACCTGCACTTTCATGTGTATCAGGTGTTTTATTCTCATGACGAAGGCGAAAAAACAATCATAGCCTTCCTTCTCTTAAACTATTTATTGATTGTCCATCATCTTGCTCCTGTTAGATTGTTTCAGCGCGATTTTATCGCTTATGAAAAAATAAGGGGCATGTATGAACAGGGTGACGATCAAGCCGCTTTACTCTTCTTCATCGAAATGATTCGGAAACAAAAACCATTTACGAAAGAATATTACGCTAGTGTACTGCCGATAACGACGAATGAACTTATTGGCATGATCAAGCAAGACGAAGACATGCTTAGAAAGATGTATCGGGTCGCTCGTCTTGCTATTTTCGGGTCATTTGCCAGCCATCGGATTCGCAATGATAGCGACATTGACATTCTTGTGAAGTTTGAACAGGATATGAGCTATGAAGACAAAGAGCGAAGCATGATCGAATTGCAACGATTCATGTTCAATCGTTATGAACGGATATGTGATGTTCATGATATTTTACCTTACATGGAAGAAGAACATATCAAAGGATACGAACCATACATAAAGGTTTTTTGAGGGGGCCACCATTGTGAATCAAGGATTGCAAGATTATTGCAAGATGCTTACCCAGCAAGTTGGTGGAGCTGGTCAAGTTTTTCTAAATCTCAATGAAGCAAATGCCAATCTCCACATGGTGATTCCGATCTTTAAGACAGCGGGGCTCCGGCCGGTTGATTTAAGCATCATCTTTTCCTACCAAGATCGGGGCATATTAGGTGAATTTGGATATGGTACGCACCTAAATTTATATAAGTCTTTTGTATTATCACAGGACAAGCAAGAAATAACGGTCACTAATGCTGATGGAAGTTGCGATACTTTCTCGTGGAAAGAAGTTTACGTCTTCGGTGATGTGTACGAGTGCAAAGCGATATCGTCACTGGTCAAAGTGTCAATTGATTCTTATACACAAGAAATCGCTATGTTCATCTATCAAGACAAACATGGCAATCAAATAGGTTATCAGCCAACGATGACACTTAGTGGTTATAACTATTACAATGGGGATATCTACACAGCCAGTGGTTATACGCTGATTACAAGCATCGATAACAACAAAGGAATGCGTGCGACATTCATTCATAATGCCGATGGAACGATTAGTCGCATTACCTTTTTAAAAAATAACTATACGGTATATCGCCATGTTGACTTTGTCTATGGGTCGGGCTTCTTACTGGCGGTTGTTCATAAACGAACCGACGGGACATCAATTTTTGGTCATTCGTACTACTTTAACAGCGCGGATTACATTTCAATCCAAGATGGCATAACACAATATCGAATCAAATATACGTTTACCGATGGGCGGGTATCGTCGTTTAAAGATGGTTACGATACCGCATTGACTGGCGGACTGGAAACGACGCTTGATTACCACGATGACTATACCAAAGCTACTGATTATAAGGGCAATTATGTTAAATACTATTTTGATCAAGAGGGCTTGCCACTTTACGACATTGACGATAAATGTCGGACGGTTACTTACAATTACAAACGAAATCCCGCTACCCAGGCGATTCAATTGTTAGCGCAGTCAAATATATTCGACAATAATCCCACGATAACCGAAGAATACAATCACATTATCAATGGATACTTTCTTGATAATCTTGACAATTGGACAACTTCTGGCTCTGGTACGACAAGTATTGCTCAAGACAGCACTAATCCATTTTTTGAAATGATTGGCGGTAATGTGCTGAATATATGGGCGATTCCTGGAGAGCAAGTACAAATAGCGCAGTCGACTACGATGACCGGATTAGTGGGCGATGACTTAACACTGTCGCTTTGGATGAAAGAAATTCAACACGTGACCATGGGTGAGTTTGGCGCCGCTATTAGTGTAATTGCTAAAAGGAATGATGTTGAAGTCGGTTCACTGGAAATTCCCATTAAGAATCTAAATGGTGAAAATGACCAATGGAACCTTTATGCCGGTGAATTAAAGGCTGAAGAGACATATGATAGTGTGACAATCACTATCAAAGTCTTTTACGATAGTCGCTATCATATCGATGGTCTCTTGCTAAGAAAAACTCCTCTTGGAGCCATGTTTACTTATAACGAAGATGGTAATCTAACGACTAGCATCATCAACAAGGCTTCGACAAACTACGACTATACAAAAGGTGAAGGCATCATTAATAATTTGCTCAAGCAACTTTACAACCCTGATTCTAGCCTTGTCAATCTACAATATGATGAACATGGCAACACGACAAAAGCTCGTGCTGCGTATGAAGTTTATCAAGACAATACTTTTGACAACAACAATAACTTAACGAAATCAGTCGTTTCATACACGAAAAAACAAATTAACGAAATCGTTGAAGAGAAATTCGAGACAGAAACAACATTTTCATCATCGGGATCATTTCCTGTTAACCAAACAAATGAACTTGGATTCATCACGGCGATGAACTTTGAAGAGACATATGGCCGGCTAATGAACATAACGGATCCAAATCAGACTTCCTCAAACTATACATATAACGATTTTGATAATTTATTGACGCTCGTGACATCCAAGGATAGTAGCAGTGCATCTGCCGTTTATACATACGATTCACGGCAACGCATCGAAACAATCACCACTCCCAATAGTGTTGTCTACAAATTCTTTTATGATAGCCAAAATAAATTATTGAATGTCAAAATCGGACGCACAAGTGCCACAGCCACGAATCAGTTATTCGCATATGAGTATGAAAATCAGAATCAACCGAGCCTACCGCAAACCGGTATTATTAATAAAACGACACTGGGAAGTGCTGGCGATAGTTATCAATTCATCTATAACGACGAAAATCAACTGACATCGATCGAATTCAAGGAAGCATCACAAGGCACTTATACCCCTGTATTCAGTTACACATATGATGAAGCGGGGCGCCTGATCCGCTATGATGACAATCGCACCAATCGATATTTGGTTTATACCTATAACGCGATGAATCAAATAGTCGGTGTGACTGATCAAAGCAACAATGAGTTTATTTATGAATACGATTCATTAGGAAATGTGCGTACTCGTGAAGCTACTTTGGCAGAGCGAGTCGAAAGGACGGGTTACGCACCGCAATATCGGGGTAAAGGGTTGAACCCCGAAGCGATCTACCGAACATTCCAAAGCGAGAACTATGCTGGATTTTTCAATGAACTGAACGAAGATGGCTCAAGAAATCTTGATTTATTGCATATAAATGAAGATGGAACGGCTGATGTGATGAATCCTAACTCCATCTACATATCGAGTGACGATGTCGATGTTATAGATTTTATCCCTCAAGTTAATTATGCCTACGGCGATGACAACCATTTGGCTTATTTGGTACATCCAAGACAAGTTTCTTCGGATTTACCAAAGGGATCTGTTTCATTCTGGTTTAAACCTGAACGAATTATTGGCTATCAAAACATCTTATTCACTGAAAGCGAACTGCTAAATCCAAATAATTCGATTAAGTTATACATCGACATTGAAAGTAAACTCAAGTTGCAATTAATACGCACTCAAGATAGTGGATCCGGCACCATTGCCACTGAACAAGAGATTCCTTCGCTTTCGTTAACCGCTAATGAATGGAACTTCATTTCGCTTAGCTGGAAAAACGAGGAAGTAAGTCCTTCAGGCGAATTCTTATCAACGTATAACATATGCATCAATGGAAACTGTTATTCATATACCTATCAAGCCCTGAGGTATGTTGATTTTGATTTCAGTTTGGATCAATGGCTACGAATTGGATTTGTTCCATTCGATAACTGGAACAGGAAATTCACAGGGCAGATCACGGCTGTGATGTTTTCGCAAGCAGTATTCCTTAATGAATCTGACATAATGCGTTATTATCGTTTAACAAAAGAATATATTTTTGATAGCATTTATGAAGTTGATACTCGCCTCTATGTTAATGCTGGAGTCACCGATGTTTATACCGATGCCGCTTCAGTATTCACAAATTACAAAGTCATACCATTAAATAATAGTGTTTTCGGTTTTAATGACGTTAAACCGATTGACATGACAGTTCGCCAAGCTGGGTATTACGATCGTGATCCATCTTTCAATTACAATCCTGCCATCAAACGATATGCCTATGTAGGAGATGGTGCCAAACTCGAATATGACTTTAATCAGCAGGATAGTGGTTTCATTTCAATTCGCGTCAATTTCTCCGAGACACGTGAGAAACAAACAGTTTTCGATTTATACGATGCTAATAATGGGCATATCCATGTGTATCGCTACAATAATCCGGCTAGCAATGTCGTCAATAAAATATATTTTAAATTTGGCCATCAGACATATCAAACCACGCTAACAGTTGCTAATAATGAATGGGCAAACATTGCTTTCACATGGACAAAAGTCGGGCCATCAGAATACATTCCAGAAACAAAGTATAGTTTTATCTTGAGAGTGAATAATTCTATGTTCTATCGGTACTATGAGACAATAATTGGAGTTTTCGGACCATTAAAAGCACGTATTACTACTGACAGTGCCGGTGAAACTCCTATTTTTGGCCAAGTAGAGATGCTCGTGGCAAACAGCATCTTCCACCTCCATGATTCCATCACTTCATTATTAAATTCGTTAAAGACGAAATCGGCTACTAAAATGTTCGATCAGTATAATCGAATAAGTGCCAGGACACTTAGTGAAGATGGCACAACCTTAACTCAACAAACGTATAACTACTCGACTAGAAGCGCTGACACTAATAAAAAGTCGCATCAAATCAACCAAGAAATGTTTGCTGGCGCCAGTGATTATAGTATCAATCGCTCCTACACATATGATTCCAATGGTAATGTTTCAACCATCACGGAAACGGGCACTGATGGAAACAAGAGTCAGAGTTTCACTTATGACTATCGTGGTTTCCTTACTCATGAAACCGGTGGCTCTTTGAACATGATTTATGCCTACGATAATAATGGCAACATGACTTTTAAGCAAAACCTGAGTGGCGGCACTCCGATAACACTGACATATGATAACTCCGCAAGTGGAATATGGGCCGATCGACTGCTCAGTTATGATGGAAAAGAAATCAAATACGATCCGAAGTTCCCAGGCAATCCTAAATACTTCGGTACCTTCAATGGCCAAGGCGAACTAATCTCGGGCATCACTTATGGTTGGGAAGGTAAGAATCTTACCTATTACCACAATAGCGAGACCCAAAAAGAAATTACCTATGCTTATAACGACGCTAATCTTCGCATCAGTAAGACCGTCAATAGTGTCCTCACCTCATACACCTATGAAGGTGGTCGTCTCGTCATGGAGCAAAGTGGTACCAAGACGAAACGATTCCTGCATGATGAAGCGGGACTCTTAATCGGCTTCTCATATCAAATTGGATCGTCCTTGAATCGTTACTTCTATATACGGGATCAATTAGGACATATCCTTGGTCTTATTGATACAACAGGCACAGTGGTGGTTCGCTATACCTATGATGCCTGGGGTAACATCCTGAGTGTCACTGGTAGTCTTGCTTCGACAATCGGACAAGAGAACCCCTTCCGCTATAAGGGATACTACTATGATAGTGAGACGGGTTATTACTATTGTCAAAGCCGGTATTATGTACCCTCATGGTGTCGGTGGTTAAGCAGTGACAAGGTCAGCTATCTCAATCCTGAAAGCATCAATGGCATCAACCTCTACATGTACTGTGGGAATAATCCGGTTATGTACAGAGACCCCAGTGGTCGCTTCGTGATAGGCTTATTTCTTTTTAGTTTAGGATTTGGACTTCTAGCGGGTGCAGCACTTGGAGGTTACAGCGCAGTTCAAAACGGTGCAGAGTTATGGAGCAAAGATTTTTGGATTGGTGTGGGGACGGGAGCGCTGATAGGCGGAGCCGTTGGCGCTGTTGCTGGGTTGGGTCTTGCAGGAGGAAGCATGCCATTCTTAAAAGGTGGACTTGCGGCTATGGGAAACAAACTAATTTCCGATAGTGTTTCCTCAATGTTTTTTGGAACAAACAATTTTGGTTCATGGGAAGATTATGCAATTGCATTCATTATTGGTGGTGTTATTTCTGGCAGTGGATTAATTGGTTTATCAAAATGGGGATTAGATGCAGTAGCAAGACCGTTTTTGAATCAAGTAACAAAAATGGGAACAAGAGGAGCTGAATTTAATACCGAAAGATTTGCTTACGATGTTTTTATAAGGTCGATCACGATTGGAGTGGGAAGTAATGTACAAGTTTTTGGTCTTGAACTAAATCCTTTGAAGGCAATAACAAGAGGCCTGTTCAGTGGTGGAGGAATGATAATATATGGTTAATGGAAATGATAATCATTTGATATACAAGTTATCACGATTATTTTTTAGAAAGTTTTGGATGAATCTTATAATTCTTTCTTTAATATTAATTGTGACCCTAATAACATTAATTATGGCCTACTCAAATTATCTAATGGGCACTGAGGATATCATCGTTGTGATAATGTGCTTATGTATTTTTACTGGAACACTCACAGTAACAATAATAGGCATGAAACCATTTATTAAAGATATAAAAATTGCTAAAGCAAAGGCATTTAAAATGATTAATGGCAAGGTTATTAAATATAGGAAAGTTATTCATGGTGGTGATCCTGATACTATTAGTTATTATCCAACAATTAGGGATATCAACAAAGCATGGGTAGAAGTAGAAGTAAAAACTCATGACACGGAGCTAAATAAAACATTCCATTGCTTATACCTACCACATACAAAATTAGCTGTGTGTGAAGAATTACTAGACAAAAATGGTGGGCAGTATAAATTTTAAGAAAAAAAATAAGCAGGCAAATATATTATTTGTACAATCGTTCGGTATAAAAACACTGGTAATGGAATTTCGCCGAATGCTAAGAAAAGAACTACTGGTTATTAAAAAAATAATAACCAGTGCTGATATTGATGTTAATTCCTTCAAAAATATATCTTCATTACAAAAAGTTTTTTCTATTAGAAATACAAGGTATCAGTTAAACAAAATATCATACATACGGTTTTCGTATATGAATAAAGTGGTTACAAAGAAATGCCCTTAAATGATGTCTAGCACGCATTTAAAGAATAACTAGCCCATGGATTCAAACATTAAAAAAGTCGCCCGAAAATTTTCTCTACCTGCATCATGAAAACAAATTATGCCGTCTTAAACGGCATATATTTTTATTTTGATGGTGATTTGGGCATAAATTGGTCATCAAAAATGTGAATTAATTCTTTTTGCTAATATTTTCATGGATATTTCAGATATGACTAAAATGCATTTCAATTGGTACCTTCAATAGCCAAGGCGAACTTATATCCGGAATCACCTATGGTTGGGAATGTAAGAACCTACCTATTACCACAATAGCGAAACCCAAAAGAAATCAGCTATACCTATAATGACGCTAGTCTTCGTATCAGCAAGACCGTCAATAGTGTCCTCACCTCATATACTTATGAAGGTGATCATCTCGTCATTGAACAAAGAGGTACCAAGTCGAAAAGTCACCGAAAAGCAAAATATTGATCATATATTGGTTGCAACTATTTTGGGTATGAGAATACACCGCCAATACACCACGATATATCAGAATATACCACTTATGAAATTTTTGATTCCTTGATTTATCCCTATATATCAACATTTATTAGAATTTATCACTATTTATCATCACTGCAGAGAATTCTGGCAGGGGGCACCAGCCGGACAACAAAAGTGCGTTACAAACGTACTTTTTTAATATTTAATACACTGTATTAATCGTAAATCATTAGTGATGACATCTATTCATGCCTGACTACTTCAAACCGTTCAAGCGTATACGGGTCGTCCTCTTTAATACCACCTTTGTTTCTGGCTATTTCGATTTGTTCATGGACTGAATCAATACCATCAATGTTAGGCAGCAACAGTCCTTTGCGGCCGCGGTATTTGACGATGACCCCATATTTCTTGACGTCAAGTCCAGATGGAGAAGAAATTGGCTCCGGAGTTTTTAATATGTCCACACTGTAGACAAGATTTGGTAATTCATGCGTTTCGACGCTTGGAAAGCGGGGATCTTCCATTCCCGCCGCAACGGCATTACGTATTATCTCTTCCGCGATCGAATCGGTGGTCGGCAATATCGTCCCGATGCAGCCGCGCAGCATCCCATCGCTATGAAGACTGACGAACACGCCCGCGCGTTCTTTGGCGATGCCATTTGGATATTTATCAAGTTTTAACACCGTGCCGGTCTTAACATAATGCTCCAGGGAGCGTCGTGCCAAGGCAATGTAGGGATCTTCGTTTTTCCTTCGCCTGGAGATACTCGCCGTTGAAATTGCTTTCCATTGTTCGCCAAAGTTACGGGTTTCATTTTTTCCATCGACCTTGAACGAAGCGAGGGCGTAACCGACACCGAAAGGTCCTTCGTAGGATAGTAGTGTCGGCGTAATCGCTAAACCGTCAAGGATTCCAGTCATAACCAATAATGACCGGAAACCACATTCGCCGGCTTTTCCTATTAATACGGCATCAATCGAGAAAAGGTCAATGAAATTCCCGGAGGTAAGTATTTCACAAACATTCTTATCGAATATCGGACCTTCTTTCGCGTAACCATAGGGACCGTCTTCCTTAAGCATGTGCGACAGGTCGCCACTGGCAACGACGACATATCTTTTACCTGGTGTTTGGGCAATCGTTTTTTGGATGATCATCCCATACTCGTATTGCGAAGGATATGGCAAGCCGGAATATGATAGACGGACGACTTTGAAGTTTTGATACGCGGCGTTGATAAAATATAGCGGTACCATGACACCGTGATCGAGCGGCGTGTTTTGGACTCCCTTGGTTCCGGCTGGAAAAGAATCATTTAAAGTATTTCGTTCAAGAGCATTAATGAATTCGACATCTTGCTGGACATCGAAAGTCACGTTTGGAGCTTGAAAGTCCTTAAAATTGCCGCGACAGCTTTTTGATTTCTCAATGCGGTAATAGTCTTGATAAGTCGTGGCGTGCGGAGATATGAAGATGATCGTGTCCGGAGCGAAAGCGGCGATTTGGCGGGCTACTTCTTTGTAAGCATCGATCGTTTTTTGAATGGCTTGTTCTTGACCATGACCAATTTCAGGAACAATTAATGGCGGATGGGGAACAAAATAGCAAGCGAGAAGATTGTTCATATCACACATTTCCTAAATGGATGTATCTGATTCCGGCTTTCTCACCGATTGATTCGGCAAGACGAAGACTATCAAGCGGAGTTATTTTGGCCTTGCTCATTCTGAAATGGGGAAAGAAACGGGATATGTGCCAAGGAACGTCCATCCCGAGTTCGGTCACGATGGTCGTCACTAATTTGGATATTTGTTCTCTGGTGTCGTTAAGACCGGGAATCAGCAGTGTGGTTATTTCCACATGAACGTTGAATTCACGAAGAATTTTGATGTTGCTGATGATTGTTTTTAAATCACCTCCACATTGAGATTGATAAAATTCATCATCCGGTCCTTTGACGTCGATGTTGGCGGCATCAAGATACGGAGCGATCAGCCGTGTCGTTTCCTCGCTCATGAAACCGTTACTGACCCAAACGTTTTTTATTCCTTTATCATGGGCAATTATCATCGTATCAAGAGCATATTCGAGAAACATGGTCGGCTCACTGTAGGTATAGGCAATCGAAGGACAGCCAAGCAATTTGGCGCGCCGGACATGCTCTTCGGGACTGATCCGTTCACATGTTTCAAATTCATCGTCTCGCCACGATTGGGAGATGTCGTGGTTTTGGCACCACGGGCAATGCATGTTGCATCCTAAGGCGGCGAATGAATAAACCTCGCTGCCAGGTAAAAAGTGATATAAAGGTTTCTTCTCGATCGGGTCGACGGCGGAAGCGACGCATAATCCATAGTTAAGAACGTATAAAACACCGTTGACGTTTGCCCGTACGCGACAGCGTCCTTTGTGGCCTACCTCAATAAGGCAATGATGGCTACAGACGTGACATCGCACTCTCTGATCTGGAAGTTTTTCGTAAAGAAGCGATTCTTTCATCGATTACATTCTAAACTTTTCTAATGGCACGGACTAGACTGCAATCAGAATGGCTAAGAATCAAACTCAAATAATGTTTGAAAAAATGTTTAAATAGTTATTTGTTCAAAAGAAGTTTGACTTCTCCCACCGTCAGAACACGGCCGGTCGAGGCGATTTTGCCGTCGATGATGACGCCGGGCGTGTGTATGACTCCCGATTTGACGATTTCCATGTAATCGGTAACGTAGATTACTTTGGCTTCGATTCCCGTTTCCTTGACCGCCTGTTCGACGTTTGCCAATAACCGCTTGCAGTTGGCACATCCTGATCCTAATACTTTGATTTCCATATTTTTCTCCTTGTTAGATGAATAAATAACCGAAAGCGTTAAACAAATATCCCATGGCGACGATACCGATAGTGATGATGGTGACGAACACGACAAGCAGTTTCGTCTTAATAACGCGTTTAAGCATGATGATCGATGGAAGGGACAAAGCGGTAACCGCCATCATGAAGGCAAGCACGGTGCCGATTCCGACTCCTTTGACGACTAGAGCTTCGGCAATCGGCAAGGTCCCGAAGATGTCGGCATACATCGGAATACCCACAAGAGTAGCCAAGATGACGGAGAAAGGATTATTGGAACCTATGACGGCCTCGACCAACGTCTGTGGAATAAACCCGTGGATGACGGCTCCGATGGCGACACCGATTAAAATGTAGATCCAAACTTTGCGTATTATTTGCCGCACTTGGTCAATTGCATAATGGTATCGTTCCCGCCTTGACAGTTTGGGAGTGACGTACACTTCCGCGGTTTCGACCTTGTGTTCATGGTTGCCCAAGACGAATGATTCGACGTAGCGGTCCATCTTGAATACACTGATTAAGGAACCCCCGATGACGGCGATCACAAGACCGACGATGACATACGCCAAGGCGATTTTCCAATTGAATACGCTGGCCAATAGGAGCACGGAAGCCAAGTCGACCAGCGGAGAGGATATAAGAAACGAAAAGGTGACACCAACCGGTAAGCCGGCTTGCGTGAACCCAATGAAAATCGGAATCGAAGAACAAGAACAAAATGGTGTAATCGTTCCTAGGAGCGCGGCGATGATATTCGCGCCCAATCCCTTAAAACGACCTAAAAGTTTCCTCGTTCGTTCGGGCGGGAAATATGACTGGATGAACGAAGAAAGAAATATCAAAACCGACAGCAAAATAAATATTTTGATTACGTCATAAAAGAAGAAAGACAAGGTATTAAACAGCATCGAATCGGTTTCTATGCCGATTAAGCCGAGCAGCCATTCGACGCCGTTTTTGAGCCACAGCATCTTTAGGAATTGATCGTTAAGCCATTGCCATACGACCATATTACAAATCACATTCCTTGCAGGTGTTTTTTAGCTCGGTGAGAAAAGCGATCGCTTCGTCGATTTTCTTCATGTTCACGGTATGCTTTTTCCACGTGCCTTCCTTATATGCTTTGGTCAGTCCGCATGCAGTCAGAATATTCAGATGGTACGACAAAGTCGGCTGGGAAATCGGCAGCTTGGTTATCAAGGTGCAGCCGCATGTTTCCCCATTAATAAGAAGTTTAAGGATTTCCAAACGGTTTTTATCCGCTAGGGCTTTGAAAATATTTTCGAAGTTATTTTCTTTCATAGATGCTCCTATATCGACATTTATAAATATAGACGAACATCAATATATTAGCACAAATTACTTAGTTTTCAACATTCAAAAAGTAGACATCCAAGTAAGTGAAAAAACACCTACGATATATGGAAATATAATGCTATTTATCGTGCCTTTATCGAGTGGTAGAGTGATAATAATAATAGGGGAAAAAACAATGTTTCCAACTAACGGGAAATCCGATTTGAACACGTCTTTAAAGGGAAAAACGCTTTATGCCGCCTACGGTAGCAATTTAGATAAAGAACAGATGGATGGACGGTGTCCCCATAATGAAATATTCGCAACGGGAGATATCGTAGGCTATCGTCTAGCAATGCCG
>Ga0172367_10003617_pt1 | contig 19814 bp, 17 predicted proteins | sample Lak10m_FD_114542 | JGI IMG/M metagenome (GOLD analysis project Ga0172367, IMG submission 114542) | Freshwater microbial communities from Kabuno Bay, South-Kivu, Congo - kab_022012_10m | ecosystem: Environmental > Aquatic > Freshwater > Lake | place: Democratic Republic of the Congo: South-Kivu...
TGTTGCAGTGAACGCTTATAAAATGCAATTTTATTCTGGTTCAACAGTTCAATGGTTATTCCAAGATTCTTCTAATACTAATTTTAATTTATATTCTGCTAATGTTACTGGTAGTACATTAGGTTTACCATTAACAACTGATGTTAGAAATGGAATTAATTTTGGTGCTGATGGTGAATTGACTGGTTCATTAATTGTACCATCAACATCAAACGTAAGAATGGGTGTACCAGTTGATAATACTGTTGGTACAGCTGAATTAACAGCTGAAGATTTCTTAAATGCAATAACTGGTTCAACTAACCCAATTGCTGTTAGGTTAAAAAATGTTGCAACAGTCGATACCGTTGGTGGACAAATATCAGCATTCACACCATGATAATAATAATAATGACGATGATATTTATTAATAAACTAAACTAAATGAGTGCTATAAAAAACATAAATGCTGAGAAGATTCAAGGTAACTTAGCTATAGAATCAGTATCAGCTACAACCTATTATAACCTACCTACTAGTGGTGGTTCATTTACTGGTGGAACTGTAACTGGTGCAACCAATTTTACAGCTGGTTTAACAGCAAATACAATATACACTGATTATATAGATTTTAATACTAATTATACACCAACACAACAAGTAGGTAGAATTCATTGGGATGTTGATTATGGTACTTTAGATGTTGATTTGGAGGGTAATAATGTAAATCTTAAAATAGGTTTAGATAATCTTTATTATATTAAAAATCAAAGTGGTAGTACAATAAATAAGGGTAGAGTTGTTAGAGCTGCTGGTACTCTTGGTAATAGTGGAAGAATACTTGGTGAATATATGATTGCCGATGGTTCAATACCATATTATTATACTTTAGGTATTGCTGGTGAAAATATATTAGATGGTGAAGATGGTTATGTTTATGAATTTGGGTTAATTAAAGGTATAAACACTACTGGTTCATTATATGGTGAAACTTGGAGTGATGGGACAATACTTTATGTACATCCAACAATAGCTGGTGGGTTAACTAGCATAGAACCTACTGAACCTAACTTGAAGATTCAAATGTGTATTGTAATTAAATCCGATTCCAATGGTTCTATATTCGTTAGACCTTCTTTAGGTTACAATTTAGGTGATTTACATGATTTACAAACTAGTGGTCAAACAAATGGTGATTTAATATCTTATGATAGTAGTAATGGTTATTGGGGTTATTCAAAAACACTTAACGGTTCATATATAATAACTGGTGATACTACAGTTGGTGGTGTGCTTAGTGGTTCTACATTAGAAACTGGTGGTTTTATTGCAAATTCAAATGGGGTGTTTGCGAATATAATATCTGGAGCAACATATCAAAATTTACCTAAAGATGTTTTTGTTACTGGTGGTAGTTATAACGCTGGTAGTAGTGTTTTAACTTTTACTAACAATACTGGTGGTACATTTACTATAAATGGTGTCAGTACTGGTGCTACTATAGGTACTTATTTAACTGGTGCTAGTTATTCAAACAATATATTATCATTTACAACGAATTCTGGTACCACCTCAAATGTTACAATAAATACCATGAGTGGGTTAACAGTAAATGGTACGTTAAGTACAGCAACTTTATCCGCAACGACATATCTTAATTTACCTACTGATGTTAGAGTAACTGGTGGTACTTATTCAAACGGTTCGTTAACATTTACAAATAATACTGGTGGTACATTTAATATTATAACATCTACAAACTATGCCGCTGGTATTATTAGTGGTGCTACTGGTTGGTCGTCAAACGGGGCTGGACAAATTAATTTACCAGCGATTAAAGTTGCGTTATATAATAATTCAAGTAATATTGAACCTATTGTTGTTTATGATGTTGCATCTGGTACTACAAATTCTGGTGGTATACCTTCATTGACAGACAATAATACTAACTATATTGTTGTTGAATACAACGGTGGAACACCTAGATACTATGTTTATGATAATGATGGTCTTGTTAATGATAGTAGCGTAGTATTAGTATATATTGTTTATCGATTAGGTAATTTTGTTCATGTTTTAGAGTTTGGTAATCAAGGTGCTGGTCTAGCTAATAAATTAAATGATAGGTTTATAATGACTGACCGTTTTGGTTGGGAAAGTGGATTAAGTATCGGTTTGAGTGGAACGACTGGTATAGTAACATTAACATCTGGTGTTGCGTGGAATGGTTCATATAGACAGTCTTTAAATGCGGCAAACTCTAGTGGTGATACATTCTTTAAAAATTATCATTCTGGCGGTACATGGACATATACTACAACTGGTGATACATTGAATAATACATATTACGATAATGGAACTAATATTGTAACAGCAACAGCTGGAAAATATTTAACTAATTATTATTATAGAGGTCAAGAAACAAATAGTCATATATATGAGGTTTATAGTACAGCACAATATGACTCTGTAACTGAAGCTGAAGCAGCTACTAACCCAGATTTACCAGAATTAATAACTTCACACGCATTTTTAGTTGGTAGGATAATTGTTTTAGTTGGTGCAAATACTGGAATAACACAAACAGCATTTGCTACTGTTTTCTCACCTTCTGGTTATGTACCATCGTCTGGTGTCCATAATAATTTATCTGGTTTACAAGGAGGTACATCTGGAGAATATTATCATTTAACATCTAGTGAATACAATAATTTAGCATATAAAAACGTTAATAATAATTTTTCATCTAGTCAAACAATAAATGGTACGTTATCAGCTACTACTATAAGTGCTGCTACATATCAGAATTTACCTTATTCTGGTACAGTAATAGGTACTGGTACTACAAACTATTTAGCTAGATGGACTGGTTCAACTGCTTTAGGTAATAGCATTATACAAGATGATGGTACAACTATTGGTTTTAATATTAGTCCACAAGCACCAAGTAGAATAACAATTAATGGTGGTAGTTTAACAGCAATAAATGCTTATTCTATTGGTATTGGTATTATTGGTGAAGGTCAAAGTGGTGCTGGGGTTCAAGGACAAGTTTATCAAGATGGTCCTGGTACTTATGTGGGTGTTAAAGGTATTGCTTATCCAAATGATACGCCAGATATAACAACAGTATATATTGGTGGTCTATTTACAGCTTTTGGCGGTTATTCAGTACAATTACAAGATGGTACTGAGGGTGTTGGTAAATTTTTATATTCAGTGACTTCAGATGGTAAAGCTAGATGGACAAATCAATTATCAGCATCAACATTTACAATTACATCAACACCTATAAATAATAACTCAAACACACAAGTCTTAACTAGAAATTCAAGTACTGGTGCTATTGAATATACCGACTCATCATCTTTAGGTGGTGGTGGTTTTAATTATGGATTAGCGGTAGCTATTTCTAGTGGTAACTATTTAATTTAATAAAATAAGAATTATAATAAATAAAAATATAAATTATGGCAAATACATCATTAAATACAACCCCAATTTATACTGCATCTGCGGATACACAATGGGCAGTTTCAGCAACAACTGCCAACACGACAAAAAATTTAACTACTGGTACTTCATACACAGCGTTTACCGCTTCTTCAACTGGTGGTTATGTTCAAAGAATTCGTTTTATGCCTTTAGGTACAAACATAGCAACTGTTGCTAGGGTATGGATAAATAATGGGGGTGACACAACAACAGCGGATAATAATACTCTATGGGATAACATATCTTTGGCAGCAACCTCTAACTCTGAAACATCTGGTCAACCAGTTTTTGAATTACCTCTTAATATTGCGTTACCACCTAACTATAAAATAATAGTTACATTGGGTACGGTAGTGGCGGCTGGATATACGATAACAGTTATTGGTGGTAAATATTAATTATGGACGAATATTATTTATGTGAGTTTGAATATGGTTATGAAGGTCAATTTTACCAAGTAATTAATAATGGTAATCTTATAGGTTATGTTGATTTGAATAACAACCCTTTTATATTAGAGGGTGAATATGGTTGTCGTATAGTTATTTCAGAACCTATAATACCATCGTGGTTAAATAATAATTAATATGTTAGATACGTTTCATTTACCAAATAACGATAAAAACGTTCAAGTTTTTACTGTTACTAGCACTGGTACAACTGTTTGGCAAACTTGGAATAAACCAGCTAACGCAAGATTTGTACATATATTATGTATAGGTGGCGGTGGTGGTGGTGGTAATGGTGGCACACAAACATCAAGTAGTACTAACGGTGGTTCTGGTGGTGGTTCATCTGCTTTAACAACAGCACTATACATGGGTTATATGGTACCAGATATGTTATATGTTAAAGTTGGTCGAGGGGGTGGTGGTAGTGTTGGTGCTGGTGGTAATGGTGTTGCTGGTGAATTATCTTATGTTTCATGTTTACCAAATACATTAGCACTTAATTGTTTTTTAGTTAGTGGTCAAGCTGCTGCTGGTGGCGGTGGTACTGGTGTGGCAGCTGGTGCTGCTGGTACTATTTTTGCAAGTACTCAAGCATTAAATTCATACAATGCAATGGTTTCATCTATCGCTGGACAAGCTGGTGCTGTAGGTGGTTCAGCAGTCGCTGGTGGTAGTATAACAATATCAACATTACCATTAACTGGTGGTGCTGCTGGTGGTGGTGTATCATCAGCTGGGTCTAGTTTTTCTGGTGGTTCAATAAACGCATTTTCATTTATGCCAGCATTAATTGGTGGTGCAGCTGGTGGTACTGATGGTGGTGGTGGTTATCGTAGTAATTTATTAAATAACTATTCTAATAATCAGAACATTTTTCTTATGACTGGAGGTGCTGGTGGTGGTGGTAAATTTGGTGCTTCTGCCGTTGGTGGTAGTGGTGGTAAAGGTGCTTATGGCTCTGGCGGTGGTGGCGGGGGCGGTGGCACTGGTAGTGGTGCTGTTGGTGGAAGAGGCGGTGACGGTGGTGATGGTTTAGTAATAATAACAGCATGGTAAAATATAAAATATGTCATTTCCAAATAATTTAGCATATAGTGAAAGAACTGTACAAGTTTTTTACGCAAATAACAGTGCAATGCAAACATGGGTTAAACCACCTAACGCAAGATTTGTTCATTTTTATGTCATTGGTGGTGGCGGTGGTGGCGGTGCTGGTACCAGTGGTGCTGCTGGTAGTAATAGAAGTGGCGGTGGTGGCGGTGCTGGTTCTTCTATTACTATGGGTTTATTTCAAGCCAATATGTTACCAGATATATTATATCTTCGAGTTGGTGTTGGTGGTAGTGGTGGTACCCAAGGTGCTACGACTTCACCAGCATATAATGGTGCAACTGGTGGTATATCTTATGTTTCAATAAGTCCTTCAAATATTACAACAGCACAAAACGTTGTATTAGCAAGCGCACTTGCTTCAGCCAATGGTGGTGGTGCTGGTGGTGGTGCTGGTGGTGGTGGTGGTACAGCACCAACCGCTTGGACTGCTGTTAACTCATTATTTAACGATTTAGGTCTTGTAACAACACTAGCTGGTGATGCTGGTGTTGCGACTAATTTAAGTAAAACATTATCTAGGATTTGTAGTGGTGGTGCTGGTGGTGGTCACACCGTAACTTCAACACCCAACTCTGGTGGTACTTTAAACGCTACTGGTTTTATTGCTAATGTGTTGGGTGGACCTAATACTGGTGGTGCTGGTTCTGGTGGTAGAGCAACTAATTTCCTATCAATGTATGGTTCTGTTTATCAACCAATGTTCTTTTTATCTGGTGCTGGTGGTGGTGCGATAAACTCTGGTACTGGAGGTGCTGGTGGTAATGGTTCGTTTGGAGCTGGCGGTGGCGGTGGCGGTGCTGGGACTACTGGTGGTGGTGGTGGACGAGGCGGTGACGGATTAATAATAATAACTACATTTTAAAAAAGATATATGATAGACTATTCACATTTAGCTGATGTTAGTAAAAATAACCAAATTTTTTATTGTAATTCATCTGGTTCAACTGGTTGGCAAACTTGGCATAAACCGCCTAATGCAAAATTTGTTCAAATTACAGTAATAGGTGGTGGTGCTGGTGGTGGTTCTGGACGTGGTGCCAGTATTAACTCTGGTGCTGGTGGTGGAGGTGGTGGTTCTTCCGCTATGTCTATTGGTTTTTTCCCAGCAAATTTATTACCAGATATTCTTTATATTAATGTTGGTAAAGGTGGTGTTGGTGGGTTAGGTGTTGGTGGTGGTTCAAGTAATACTGGGTCTGCTGGTGAATTATCTTACGTTTGTGTTTTACCAAATACAACTGCTGCTAATGTCTTATTACAAAGTGGTGCAGTTGCTGCAACTGCTGGTTTTGGTGGTGGTGGTAGTGTTGGTGGTGGTGGTGGTTCAGCTGGTACTGTATGGGCTGCTAATAGTGTTTTTTCAAGATTAGGTGATGTCACAGCTATTGTTGGACAAGCTGGTTCTACTGGTGGTCAATTAGGTGCTGGTGTTAATGTGACGGCTGTTGCACCATTAACTGGTGGAGCTAGTGGGGCTTATGTTACCGCTGGTGCTACTGTTTATAGTGGCGGTAGTATAGTGTTTGGTGGTTCAACACCTAACTTACTAGGTGGTGCTAGTTCATCAACAACTGCTAATGGTGCTAGTGGTGGTTATTGTTTTGGTTTACCTAATTCAAATGCATTTAGTAATAACATATTTTTATCATCTGGTGGTGCTGGTGGTGGTTCAAGTAGTGCAGCTTCCGCTGGTAGAGGTGGTGATGGTGGAAACGCATCATTTGGTTCTGGTGGTGGTGGTGGCGGTGCTGCTTATAATGGTACTGGAGGAAGTGGTGGACGAGGTGGTAATGGTATAGTTATTATTACATGTATTTAATCTTCATCATATAAACCCTTTTTGGGTTGACACTTTTCCCTAATCAATTTTTCAACGAAAGCAAACATTTTAAGACCATTCTCTTCACAATACTTTTTAAGTATTAGATGTGTTTTTGGTGTTATTTTCAAGTTTTTATCACGTTTCATACGGCTTTTTTAATATAAGTATGATAAAAGTATGATAAAATTCATACTAAATTATATTTATCTTTTTCTTTGGACTTACTTTTGAAAAAAACTTAATATTTATAATAAAGAAAACGATAAAGTAAATAACATAAAAACAAAAAACAAAACTATGCCAACAAAAGTATTCGTAAGTCCTGGGGTATATACATCTGAAAAAGACTTAACATTTATAACACGTCAAGTTGGGGTGACAACATTAGGTTTAGTTGGTGAGACTACAATTGGTCCAGCTTTCCAACCTATATTCATTTCTAACTATGGTGAGTTCCAGTCTTTCTTTGGTGGACAAAACGCAACAAAGATAAAAGACACTGGCGCACCAAAATATGAATTACCATATATTGCTAAATCATATTTAACACAATCAAACCAATTGTTTGTAACAAGAGTTTTAGGTTTATCTGGTTATAAAGCTGGTTTAGCTTGGGGTATTACATTGGATGCGGCTTTAGACCCTTCTACTGTTACTACTGGTGCTACAACAACATATAACACTGGATTAATAACATACTCAGCAACTTCTGGAAACACTAATATTACAGTTACTAGTAGTGACCCAGTTATGACATTATTATTAGCTGATGGTTCATTAGATGATACATTATACACAATATCAACACTAGCTACTGGTGGTACAGTTACAATACCAGCTACATACCATAAAAATGGTACAACATTTACTGGTCTTAGTACAACTTTAACTGTTATTGAAAAAGGTACAAACGGTGCTGGTGCGTTTATTACTGGTACAACTAGTGGTATCACTACATATTATACTGGTACTGGTTATGCTGATGTTGAAAATACATTGGTAGCATTATTACGTTCTAGAGGTGGTATAAATGTTGATACTCAATTACCATCTTATGAATTATCTGCGACAACAAATATTGCATTTGATTCTAGTTTAACTGCTGCTCTTACTGACCCATTAGCTGACTTTGCGTTGACTGGTGTATCAACAACTCAAGGTACGTTTAACTATTCATTATCATTAGATAAAACTAAGAAAAACTATTTACCTAGAGTATTAGGTAGAGGTGCACAAGACGGTACAACTGCTGCATTTGCTGAAGAGTTCTTCAATAAAATGCTTGAAAACTTCTTGGATAATGATAAGATTAGAGGTGTTAGACAAACAATTGTACAATATCAAGATTCATATGATGACTATCTACAAGAATATAGCCCAGCTGTAACTCCTTACGTAGTATCTGAATTACGTGGTAATAACATTCTTAAATTATTCAGATTCTGGACTATTTCTGATGGTAATGCTGCTAACGAACAATTTAAAATTTCAATCAGAAACATTAAATTAGATTCTAAAGAATTTGACGTTGTAGTTAGAGCTTACTACGATACTGATGCTCAACCAACTGTTTTAGAGTCATTCTCTAAAGTAAACATGGACCCAACTTCTACTAATTATATTGCAAGAAGAATTGGTACGTTAGATCGTGAATATCCTTCTAAATCTTCATACGTGTTGATTGAAATGGATACTACATCAAACACATCTGATGCATTCCCAGCTGGTTTCATTGGTTATCCTCATAGAAATTATCAATTACCAGCTAATACAACTGTAGTTGACCCTACATTAACTTACAAGACTGCATATAGTGCATTTGAAAACAAACGTAAGTTCTATTTAGGTTTATCTGAAACAGTTGGTATTGATTCTGATTTCTTTGATTACAAAGGTATCCCAGCAACTGCTCCATATGCATGGACTGCTTTAACAAAAGGTTTCCACATGGATATCGATGCAACTGGCGCAACAATTGACAACATTAATTATGTGTTTGCAACTGGTGATGCTGAGTTTAGAACAGAAAGTGGTGTATTAAACACTGATTATGAAAAAGTATATGCTCGTAAATTTACATTCGCACCATTTGGTGGTTTCGATGGATGGGATATTTACAGAACTAGAAGAACTAATTTAGATAGTTTCCTTATCAACGGTACTTTAGGTGCTAAAGGTTTAACTAGTGGTGCTTTTGCAAATAAAACTTTATCTAATGGCGATTTAGGTATTACTTCAGATTACTATGCATACTTAGAAGCTATTTGGACATTTAGAAACCCAGAAGCAGTAAATATTAACGTATTTGCAACTCCAGGTATCGATGTAATGGATAACAGTAACTTAGTTGAAGCATCTATTGAAATGGTTGAAGAAGATAGAGCTGACTCATTATACATTGTTACAACTCCAGATACAGATGGTGGTGGTGCAGTAATGACAGCTGAAGATATCTCTGATTACTATTCAGATGGTTCATTCGATAGTAACTACACTTGTACATACTGGCCATGGATTCAAGTAAATGATACAGAAAATAACGTTTATATCTGGATGCCAGCTACAAGAGACGTTGTTAGAAACATTGCGTTGACAGATAACATTGCTTTCCCATGGTTTGCGGTTGCTGGTATACAAAGAGGTGATGTGGATGCAATTCAAGCTCGTAAAAAATTAACTCTTTCTGAGAGAGATGCTTTATACGAAAACAGAATTAACCCAATCGCAACTTTCACAACAGATGGTATCAAAATTTGGGGTAATAAAACTCTTCAAGTTAAAGATACTGCTCTTAACAGAATCAACGTTAGAAGATTGTTGTTACAAGCAAGAAAACTTATTTCTGCTGTTGCAATCAGATTGTTATTCGAACAAAACGATGCAGTTGTTAGAAATCAATTCTTAGCATTGGTTAACCCAATCTTAGATAACATTAGAGCTCAAAGAGGTTTAGTTGACTTCCGTGTTGTTTTATCAAACGACCCAGAAGATATCGACAGAAACCAATTGACTGGTCAAATATTCTTGAAACCAACAAGAGCATTAGAATTCATCCAGTTAGAGTTTGTTATCATGAACACTGGTGCATCATTCGACAACATCTAATAAACAAACAAATAAAAACATTAAAGCCCTCAAAAGAGGGCTTTTTGTTTATTCTAGATATTTATGAATAAAAGTTTAATATGAAAAAAATTAAAATAACTGAAGGACAATATGAAAGGTTAATTTTAGCCGAACAAAATAGAATAATAAACACATCTAGTGATTTACTATCTGAAAGTGTTAATAAAAATTCAGAACTTTTAGAAGAAGGTTGGAGAGAAGTTGTTTTAGGTGTTGCTATGTTGATGGGTTTACAATTAACTGGTCAAAATGATATTATTGCAAAAAAATCATTAAGTGATGCAACTATAATGAACCAAATCGAATCTACTTTGGAAGATGAAGAAAAAACACAAGAATTAGTTGATTTGATGAAAGAAAAAGGGATGAAAGACCCTTCTGCTATGTTAGCTAAAAATGCTGATGAAATTGTAAGTAATTTCAATGAATTATCTAATAAAGAAAAATTAGGTGTAAAATTAAGTGTTGTTATTGCTAAGAATTTGAAATCTTTAGAAAGTAAATTAAAACAAGGTTACGCATTAAAAAAAAGTAATATTTCACAAGATACAATCAAAAGTAATCAACCACAAAAAATTGTTATCATTCAAGATACTATAAATTTTGAATTTGGTAATATGAATAATTTATTTGATACTGGTGGCTATAATTTATCTGAAGAAGGTAAAAAAGTGATAAACGATGCCGTTGAATCTGTTAAATCACAAAATGGTAAAATTTTAAAAGTTGAAATTGAATCATCGACAGATGCTGAACGTATTCCAAGTTTAATTTCTAAAGAAGACCCAACTGGTAATATAAAACTAGCTAATTTAAGAAGTCAAAGTGTAAATAATGAGATATCTGGAATGGTAGATGGTGCTGAAATAACAACTAGAGAAATCCCTAATAACGGTTCTGATGTTGTTAGTGCTGATATGTTTAAAAAAGCTGCTACTAACAAAGAAGAATTAGGTGGACTTAGACAACAAACTTCTGAGTATAGATATGTTAAAATTAATATTGTTGCTGAATTCACACAAGAAAGTGAAGACCCAGAACCACAACCAGATAAAATAATCAAAAAAATGAGATTTGAATTGGTTAAGATGTATCAAGGTAGTAGTAGTACTATTAAATTAGATGGTAAAACACCTAAATTTAAACACAAGAAATTTAAATGTAAAAGACTAAAAGATAAAAAAGGTGTTGCTAACTGTTTTACCTTTAATTAAAGTTAGTAACAAAATAAAAATCTACGGTATAATGGCTTTTTATTTTGTTAAATTTAACAACTTGACCATTAACAACAACTTCATTAGATTTAAATTTAACATTTTCAATAATTAAATCAAAACCAATGTTTGTGTAATCACCCAACAAAATATCTTTATGTTTGGGTGATTCATTAAATAAAAATAAACAATATAATTTTGTATATTTTACAGCTTCTTCATCAGTTCTAGGTTCTTTGTATGTTATACCTAGCGATTCCACAAACATAAAAAAATTAGTTTTAGTTTCCATTGTAGATGGTAGATTTTTACCCATAACAGCAATTTCAGATGTTTTATGAGAGTGACTTAAACTATCATCAGCAACTATTTTTTTATTTTGTTCTACGGATATAGTAGATAAACTTTCAGATAATTTAAGTTCTTTCTTACCATTTTGTTTTCTGTACAAATTGATAAAGTTAAACATTTCAACATCTTGACCAAATACTGATGTTGTTACTAAAACAAATATTAATAATAAATTTTTCATGAAACAAATGTAGGTAAAATATTTTAATTAACCAAATTATTCGGCATTTTTTTCTAAAATACTATAAATAATATCAATTATTTCTGGGACACCATACTTTTCTTGCCATTCACCTTCTTTTAACTTTAATGATGCGATGTGTTCAATATACAATTGATGCAGTTCGTCACTATGGATAAAACAATTAACTTTGTTTTCAAGTAAAATAAATACTATGGTTGAGCAAGCTAATTCGCTAGATATGTATGAAATCCAATCACACTCATCGACTAATTCGCCAATTGCTTTATTGTATTTTTTTAATAGTTGTTTTTTTGTTATATTTAATTTTCCCATAGTATTGCAAAATTACTAAAATTTTTAATAAAAAAAAAATATTTTAATAGTTTATTATATTTATTAGTAAAGAAAAGAAAATAAGTAAAAAAGTAAATATTCACATATTTATAAATAACATAAGATTAAAATATTAAAACAAATAGACTATGGCTGATTTACTAATGAAAATGCCCTTACCATACGAGCCTAAGAAAAAGAATCGTTGGTTGTTAACTTTCCCAGCAGACTTAGGTATCCAACAATGGTGGTTATCTACTGCATCAAGACCTTCAATCACTCAGAATGAGGTTGAAATCCCGTTTTTAAATACATCAACTTGGGTAATTGGTAGATTTACATGGGAATCGATTGACGTTACTTTCCGTGACCCAATTGGTCCTTCTGCATCTCAAGCGATTATGGAATGGGTTCGTTTACATTCTGAATCAATTACTGGTCGTCAAGGTTACGCAGCTGGTTACAAACGTCCAGTTGAATTAGAATTACTTGACCCAACTGGGGTTGTTGTTGAAAAATGGTTGTTAGATGGAACGATGTTAACAAACGTATCTTTTGGTGACTTAGGTATGGATGATGACGGTATCGCTGAAATTACTGCGACATTACGTTTCGATAGAGCGATATTATTATTCTAGGAAATCATGGCTAAGGCTAAGAAAGAAGGTAAACCTAAAAAAAATAGGGGTAACCTAGTTAAGCGTTTAAATATGATTGCTAAGAATCAAGAATTGTTAAAACAATACGAAAATAAATAAAACAAAAACCACTTTAACGAGTGGTTTTTTTTATTTTATACAAATTCTATTTACAAAAAAACTTATTCATCTATATTTATTTTTAAAGTTATAACGACATTAAATAAGTTTTAATATGGATAAGAAACCAAACGTATTTCCAAAGACAGAACCTAAACAAACAACAGTTACAATATCTGAGGCTGAAAGAATTGCACAATTCGAAGCAGAAAAAAAAGCTGTAACACAACACATTTATGAACAATCAAAATCGGTTCCAATGAACCATGAAGAATTACCTAACGATTATGACGTTAGTACTCATTCAAATGCCGTTGAGATGATGCGAATGAGAACACAACAACAAATGTATCAAAGAGAAACTAGTGGTGTTGTTCAAGACCCTAATCTAGCTGAAAAAACAACTAGAAGAGTTGTTAAACAAAACGAAGAAGATATAAACTCAGAACAAATGAGACTTCGTGATGAACAGTTAAGAATTAATCAAGAAAACATACAAAAATATCAACAACAAGCAAATCAAGCGGCAACTAGAGATAAAAGCAAATATAGCACGGATATTTATCCACAAAATAATACTAATCAAGGTTATGTTGAACCGAATATTAATCAAAATAATTATGTTCCACCAACACCACCTTCTAAACCACCAGTAAACACTATGGAAAATTATGGTCAAAATCCATCAAACATCAACCCACAAATTATTGAGTTGAGTCAACCTAACTATAACGCACCATTTGACGTTATACCATTACCTTCTAGAGGTAAATTATATAGAACCAAAAAAGAAAACATCAAAGTGGCTTATATGACAACTGCTGATGAGAATATTTTGACAAGTCCAAACTTATTACAAAGTGGTGAATTTTTAGAGATTTTGATAAACAGAAAAATTTTGGAATCTGGGTTGAGATATCGTGATTTAACAGTTGGTGATAGAAATGCTATCATGATTTGGTTAAGAGCGACAGCTTATGGTGAAATGTATCCAGTTACATTGTTAGATGAATTGGATGAACCATTTGACACTGAAATAAATTTAAATGAACTTAAAACAATCGAATTACCAGTTGACCCAGATGATGAAGGATATTTTGATTACATTTTACCAGTAACAAAAACACCTATTAAATTTAAAATTTTAACATGTGGTGATGTTGATGATATTGAATTAAAGATAAAACAAGAAAAAGACAATAACGTATTGGTCAATAATACTTCAACTTATAAAATGGAAAAACATTTAATTGAAGTAAATGGAAATAGAAATAGAAATTATATTAAAGATTTTGCAACGTCTATGAGAATAGCTGATGCAAAAGCTTTGAACGATTACATTGATAGTTTAGAAAGTGGCATCGACTTAAAAATAGAGGTGACGACCCCTGGAGGTGGGTCTATTGCCACCTTTCTTCCTCTTACAACCAAGTTTTTTTGGCCTAACTTCTGATTTTAAGGCACCACTTTTAGAAGAAATGTACTTATGTACTCAATATCTAAAAGGTGTTACTTATTCTGATGTATTAGCCATGCCTACGTATGAACGTAGATTCTTCTTGAGTTTATTAACAAAAGAAGCTAGAGAACGAGAAGAAGAGGCTGATAGAATGAGAGAAGAAATAAAATCTAGAAACTCTAACTCGAAAGGTAGTAGAAATACAAGAATATCTGGAGATGCTTTAAAAACAAAAATGAAAAACGGGGAAATCCCAACAACATAACAAATACTCACATTTATTGTGGGTATTTTTGTTTTACACGATATTTATAAACAAAAACATCTAATGAATAAAAAAGTAATATTAACTGAATCACAGTATAAAATTATAAAACAATTTTTGCTAGAGTCATCTTTTGACGTATTGGCGAGAAAAGAAATTCTTAAAGGTGATATAGTAACCATAAACACAAACGGTCAAAAAATAAATTTTAAAGTTATTCAAAACGATAACGGTCAAATCTATATGGACGTTAATGATACAGATAGTGAATACTTTGAAAGACGAATTTTTGTTGACCCAAATTCATTTGATAAAGGTTCTTTAGTTGCTAAGTTAGCAACTGATGCTCAAAAGAATGAAAAACCAATGAAGATTAATACATGGTCAAAATTTGTATTTAAAAATGTTGACCAAATAGATGTAAGTCGAGGTGGTAAATTTATAGATGGAACAAATTTTGACCCTAATGAAGAATTGTTTAAAGAAAGAAAAGAAGATTTTTTAAAAACATTATCTAGTTTAGATAAAGGTGATGTTTTGGTTTTAACTACTGGTAAATTAAATTTAGAACTTATATTCGGATATAGAATAAGAGATGCTATTCGATTCGGATTGAGTGATTCAATGAAAGAAAAAATAGGTAATAATAACTTAGTTTCAGTTGTTATCAACACAGATGAAAAAGAAATAAATGTCGATGATAAAGGTAACATTCTTATAACAGCTGTTGAAAGTGAAAATATTGATGGAGATATTAACAGAAAAGAAAATAAATTAAATGTTAAAAAATGGACAATAACCGCTGAAGAAGAGGAAGATAAAAAAGAAGAAGAGGAAGAAGAATTTGATTCAGAAACATTTATAAAAATGTTAACTGGTGATACTCAATTAAGAATGGCTTATTATAAACAACCAACAAAATGGCAATCATTTTGGGCTGCTTTAAAAGGAGAGAAACCTAAAACAACTGGTTTTGAAGCAATTCAAGATATTTTAAGTACTTATACAAATAGAAAAGTAAGTGAAAAATTAGGTCAAAGTTTTTTAAAAAATGGTTCTATTTCTTTTGAGCCAGTTGATAATATATCAATCCTATATACAGAAAGTGGTAAAAACGAATATTTTGATTTAAATAGAGGAACTATTTATCGTGATGAATATTCAGTTAGAAGAGTTGGTGTTGATGGAGAGAGTGGTGATGACACTGAAGGTGAATTTCAATATAATTTAAGATTAGTAAATAAAAAAATTGATTTTGAGATAATTGTAAAAGATAACACTAATGAACCAAATGTTTTTATTTGTGATGTTAGAAAACTTTATAAAGAAAAATCTAAAAATAAATGGGTCACCAAACGCTCACAACCAGAAAAAGATGTTAAAATAAGATTCTTAGATAGCTCTGGTTATAAAAGTGAAAAGGTAGATAAAAAATAGTAAAGTATGGCTAAAAAAACTAAAGCACAACAAGCAGCTGAAGATGCGGCTAAAGAAGCTATAAGATTATTAGAAAGAGAGGCTGAAATAAGAGCCCAAATGAATAGCAGTTATGATGATTACATTGAAGCTGTAAAGAAAGCTCGTGCCCTTCAAGAGACACTTACTAAAAACAGAGAAATTGAAAAAGATATTCAAGATGCTGTAAATAGTGGTAAACGTAATGGTGTTAAATTAACCAAAAAAGAGATTGCTGTTGAAAAAGAGAAATTAAAAATCATACAATCTCAGAATGATAAAATAGAAGCACAAGTAAAACTTTACAAATCAGCAGCAAAAGAAGTTAACGTTGGTGCTATGGCTGCTGGTAAAGCGTTTAATAAATTAGGTCAAGCAGCTTTTAAAAACTTTGTTGATTTACCTAATATGGTAAAAAGAGCTTGGGGTGAACTTAAAGGTTTAGGGTTATTTGAATTAGATAAAGCAATTAAACAATCAGCTTTATCTATGGGTGTTTTAAGTAAAGAAGGTGCTTTTTATAGAAAAAATTTAAAAGACGCTGCTGCTGTTACAAATAGTTTAGGTGTAGATGTTAAAGCTTTAGCTGAATTACAATCATCATATAGTGAGAATTTAGGTAGAACAGTAATTTTATCTAAAGAAGGTGCAATAGGTATGGCAGAAATGTCTAAAATGACTGGTCTAGGTGCTGAAGGTGCAGCTAAGATGGCAGCTGATATGGATTTACAAGGTCTTTCAGCTGAAAGAACCGCTGGATTTGTTCAAGAAACTTTGGATGCATCAAGTAAAATGGGTCTGAATGCAACTAAAGTATTAAAAAATGTTGCTGGTGGTATAAAACTAATGGATAAATATCGTTTTAAAGAAGGTACCAAAGGTTTAGCTAAAATGGCTCAATTAGTTACAAGATTAGGTGTTGATATGAATTCGGTTTCTGGTATGGCTGAAAAACTTTTCAATATTGAAGGTGCTGTTGAAATGTCTGCACAATTAAATGTTATGGGTGGTGCTTTTGCTGCTATGTCTGACCCTTTTCATTTAATGTTTATGGCCAGAAATGATATGCAAGGTTTAACAGAAGAAATTGCAAAAGCTTCACAAGAAAGTATTAGTTTTAATAATGCAACTGGTGAGTTTGATATGTCAGCTGAAGGGATGCATAGGTTAAGGATAATAGCTGAACAGACTGGAGTTGCTTATGAAGACCTTGTTACTATGGGTAAAAACATGGCTAAATTTGAAAAAGTTAAAACACAAGTAGGATTTAGTATTGGTGGTTCAGATGAAGATAAAGCCATGTTAGATTATATTAGCAATAAATCATCAATTGGTAAAGATGGAAAAGCTGAAATATTCATAGGTGGAAGTCGTAAATTAGTTTCTCAATTAACATCAAGTGATAAAAAACTTATTCAATCTCAAATAGCTCAAGAAGAAACTATGAGAAAAAGAATTGAAGATTCACAAAGTTTTGACGAGCAATTAACATATTTTATTGCTGACCTTAAACTTGCTTTATTACCAATGATTGAAGCGTTTAATAAACCTGGAGGTTTATCAGATTCACTTAAAGATTTCGTTAAAAAATTTAATGAACCTGGAGGTTGGAAAGAAACAATTCAATTGTGGGCTGGTAAAATAGGTGATTTTATTTCATCTGTTGGTGGTTGGATAATTGAACATCCAAAATTAACAGCTGCAATCTGGGCGTTCTCAAAAGCCGCACCATTAATAGTTGGTGCAATTAAATTATTTGGGGGTATTTGGGATACAATTAAATGGTTTAAAAACGGTATTGCACTTGCAAACGGTTTCAACTCAGCTGTTAGTATGGGCGGTGGAGGTGGTGGTGCCGATGGTGATGTCCCAGATTTTGGAAGTAGTTCTAGAAGAGGGAGTACGTCAGCTGCTGCTAAAAGTAGATACGCTCGTAGATATGGTAAAATGGCTACCGCTAGAAGATTTGGGGGGTTAGGTAAATATGGTAAAGGACTAAAATGGGGTGGTAGAGCATTAGGTGTTGCTGGTTTAGGATTAGATGCTTATAATCAATATCAATCAAATCAAGAATCTGGTATGGGTACTGGTGAAAACGTTGGTAAAACAGCTACTAGTACAGCAGCAAAAGGTGTTGGCGCATGGGCTGGTGCTAAAGGTGGTGCTGCGGCTGGTGCTGCTATTGGTGCTTTATTTGGTGGTGTTGGTGCAGTTCCTGGTGCTTTTATCGGTGGATTACTTGGTGGAATAGGTGGTTATTTTGTTGGTGATAAAGTTGGTGAAGGGATAAACAGTACGTGGGGGAAACAAAGTACTGAAGATGCTTTTTTTGGTGCACCAGTAAAAGACGGATTATTTGAGAGTGATTTCAAAAAAGGCCTTTCTTCATCAATAAAAAAACAAGGTCAACAAATAAAAGGTAAAAACATGTCTAGCTCATTGTCAAATGCTAGAGGTATAATCCAAGGTGGAAAAATAACACCTATTGATACCAGAGATGATGTATTAGCTCTTAAAAAAGGAGGTGCTATTGATAAATTTTCTGGTGCTGTTGGTGGTGAAACAACTGTTAAACATAAATTTGATAGCATTAATATAAGTGGAAAATTAACAGTAGAAATTCCAGGTGGTGCAAGTCACGATTTACTTGCAGACCAATCGTTTAGAAGAGCAATTACTAGAGCAATTCAAGAAGAAACTGTTAAACAAATGAACCAGGGGAAACCTAAAGGATAATATTAATTAGTTGATATTCAAATAATTATAAAATATTTTACTATTTTTATCATAAAATATTGACTTTTAAAAATAAAATCCGTATATTTGTAATATTAATATAATATAATAATTAATAAAATAATATATAATAATAAATTTTAATAATAAATTTACTATGAATTTTAATAAAAATCAAAAAATTTTTAATCTATTCGAATCATTTTTTTCAGATAAGGAAAATTTTGAATCATTTTATAATGAAATTACAAACAAGTTAACACCTTCTTTAGGTTCAACTAAAACTGAAAGTGGAACTAACGAAGATGGTACTAAATGGTATAAAACTACCTTTACTTCAAAAGATGGTTCTTATACTTCAACTTCATACGTTAGTTCAACTAATTTTGATAATACATGGTATTCAACACCTTCAAATAAAGTTGAAACTACTTCAGAGTTAACTTCTCTTAATAAAGATTTAAATAAAGCTGTTGAAGAACAAAACTTTGAAGAAGCTGTAAAATTAAGAGATTTAATTAAAGAATACGAAAAAAATACTGAAAAGGTTGCTGATTTAAAAGCTAAATTAGAATATTCAATTTCAATACAAGATTTTGAAGAAGCAATAAAATTAAGAGATTCAATAAAGAAAATTGAATCAAAATAAAATACTTTTTTAAAAACAAATGAAGAAGGTACTCAACATGGGTACCTTTTTTATTTTGTCTATATTAATATTAAAGATTTATTTTGAGAAAAATTTTATTAATATAGTATTTATATAATAAAATAATGTTACTATGCCAATATATTATAATCAACAATCACCAACACCTACTACCAAGAATACTATAACTTCGGTTGCAATTGGTGGTATTCGTGACTTTTTATTGAATAAGAATTTATTACCTTCTTCTATGATACCAGCTGGTTATCCAATAAATACAGCAATAAATGGTAGTCCTAGAGTTGGTGAACCAGTTTTAGATACTTTGGTCGGTTCTGGCGCAAACGTGGTTCCTAATCACTTACCGTTAGAAACTGAAGGTTTAATATGGAAAAATTTAAATGTGTTACCAAATACGTTTAA
>Ga0172367_10003618_pt1 | contig 19811 bp, 6 predicted proteins | sample Lak10m_FD_114542 | JGI IMG/M metagenome (GOLD analysis project Ga0172367, IMG submission 114542) | Freshwater microbial communities from Kabuno Bay, South-Kivu, Congo - kab_022012_10m | ecosystem: Environmental > Aquatic > Freshwater > Lake | place: Democratic Republic of the Congo: South-Kivu...
GGAGAAACATTGAACCTCCGCTGATGATTCCGCCTGCAAGAGAGATACTTCCGAGTATGTACATTCCGATCTTTCCAATCTTGGTGATCAGTTCTTTGAACCCCTCGTTGATCTCTTCGTCAGCTATGAGAGAAACATCGATGTCTGTGCTTTCTCCAGCAGCTTCAAGATGAACAGTTTTAGCACCATTTGCTAAGTTAGCAGCCACTACGTAAGCTTTGTAATTTTTTGAAGTTTTCATCTTTTTGTTTGTTACATTGAGTTGGTTTGTCTCTCAATTGTTTTACAAATATACTATATTTCGTATAACTTGTCAAGTGTTTAAACAATTATAAACGAATATAAACGTTTAAAAACGGATTTGTCGCTAATTATCAGTTATTTACACTTTCTTTTTTTTTCTTTTTTTTTCTTAGGCATCTTTTTGTCAATATCCTCTCTACTAAAGTTAAGATTATGTGTGTATATATAATAGTACTTAAAGAGTAATAAATGTTTAGTAGTACTCTTAATTAGAAAAAAAACTAATTTCAATTCAATTTTCAAAAGAAAAATCCACTTTTTTATTAACAATTTTTTTTCTTTTTTTTCTTTATTTTTTTTTATTCATTTCAATACAAAATTGTAAAGCATTTTTACTGTTTGTAAATTTATCTTCACGTAATACAATAAAAATGAAAACTATTTTACAGCTTTCAGAAAATTTTTTAAAAATTCTGCATCCAATTATTAAAATTGAAACCCGAACTACTTCAAACAAAATTCAAGTGAATCAGACCTAATTATTTCAATAAGCTAAAAAGTGAATACAAAATGCTGAAATTCAGGTAAATAAAAAAAAGACACCGCGTTTAAGTGTCTTTATATGTAAATTATCGTAATTTGTTTGTTTGTGAATCGTGTACTAAATAAATGATTTCCAATTACATATAACATTTATAAACAATTTTACCTTTCACGATTCATGTATCTTTCCGTGAATCTTGCATCCGCATTATTGATAACCGTGTTTTCCACCCTTCCGGCATAAGAAATTGTAAAATATTTATACACTCCACCGAATCTTGAGGGCTTTATTTTATCAATTTTTACCCTGTAATCGCTTATTCCGGCCACAGGTGTAAAATTTATTGCATCGTTACTCCCGTACAGCAATAGTACAGATTTTGTTGCAAATGTCGAGGGTGTTGTAATAGTTTCAATCGCTTGTATGAGTGCCATGATTCCTGATTTTTAAGGTTGATTATTCGTAAATTCCCCTTGACGGTGGGTTGCTTACTGGTTGCAAGTCTATGTCTATCGTTTCCCCTACACCGGTTCCTGAATTTATAAGAGCCGAACCAGCAAGAGGGTAAAAGTTAAGATCGGCTGCAGAAGCAAAAACAGGGTCTCCTGTCGTTATATTTGCCCCGTATGGTAACGCTCCGGGGCCGTTAAAGTGGTTGTGCGATAAAAATGTGCTACCGCTCCCGGATGCCTGTAAAGCCGTCCCTGTTGTGCTCACAAATGCGTTATTCTTAGCTTCTATGCTTGCGCCCGTGAGCTTTTCAATTCCTATATAATAGTAGCTATCCAGGATGCAGTTGTTTACGTCAACATCGCTTATTCCGCTTGCCATCACGCCTTTATTGCACGATGTTAGTATGTTGTAAGCAACTGATATATTGTAAGTGCTGTCAACCTTTATAGCATTATTAGCTGATAATAACAGGTTGCCGAACACTCTTGTAGTAACTCCGTTATACACCATGATAGCATCAATAAGATTTCCGGCATTGTTGTTGCCTTTGATAATGTTACTGATTACCGTTAGTTTCGTATAACCGGTAGCGTACAATCCTGCGATTACCTCACTTGCATCAGTTACAGGTACGATTGCTGCACTTGCATCTATCGTGTTGTTATTGACTGAGGCAACCAGATCGGACGAAATTGTACTCAGTTTAACCCCTGCTGAATCGTGTATATAGTTGTGAGCTATCGCAAGCTCGCTGATTTCCATTATTTTTATAGCGTAACTGCCTGCCCCGAAAAACGTGTTATAGATGATATTAAGCCCTGACCAGGGTGTTAATCCTAATCTTCCTGCGCCTACGCCCCACACTTGTACGTTAAAGCCCGAAATAATGCAATCTCGGAGGGTTGAGCCTGCACAATTAGCTATCATTATGCCATTTCCGGTAGCATCAGCCCCAGAAATATCGAGGCTTACAAGTTCAACCAGGTAACCCGATAGCTGCATAAATATAAAATCACTTGCGTTTCCGACAGATGTACAGGATATTTTAGCCCGTTCTCCATCCCCGTAGGTTGTTATACGGCAGTTCCCCGTGATTTCCGGGAATGCACCGTAAAATACAGCAGTTGTGCCTGCTTTCTGAGCGTATATAACACTTGTGCCAAGTTTCGAGGGGTACACATTGTAAGGGCTTAATAACGTTCCATCCCCGTTTATAATAGCATCCGGGTCAATGTAAACCGTGCCACCTGTCATTAACGATGATAGCGTGTAAAATCCCCTTGCCCTTGTGGTTCCAGTATAGATTTCAAAAGCATTATCCGGCCCCGTTGTGGTTCCTGAGCTGTTTGTTGCCACAATCCTGTAATGATAGCTTCCAGGTATGATCTTTTCAACAAGTTCAGCCCTTAGAGTTGCCTCCGTTATGCCTGCGCTGATAGCATCAAGAGTGATTGTGTTGCCGTATGCCGTTGTTGATCCCCATTCAACATAAGCTGTTGTAGCCAGGTTTTTAGGGTCAATCATGCATGATATTTCCATCTGGAAGTAATGCGGTGACCAGGTTGCAGCTTCTTTCGTGATAACCGGAGGCAAATCTGCCACATATACGTCGTCATAGCAGCAATATTTACCATACTGATTGCCGTCAGTCCAATTCACGTCAGTTTGAGAGTAGTTAATAGGCGTTCCGTCGGCATATTTTGTGCAGGCCCAATTTTGTTTTGTGATAACGATAGATTTACCATCTGCAAGGTTAATCTGCACAAGGTCATACACGTTCCCGTCCGCATCTGTTAAAAACATACCGGGAGAATAGAGGCTTGGTATATCCATTGCCATTCTTACTGATAGTCCGCTTTCCTTTTCAAAATCGGTATATTCCGTATCTTCGTAATCAAGATACATACACATTGATTTTCCGTTACCAGTAACTCCGTTATCATATAGCCATGTGCAGGCTTCTGTTAAGTATTCGGCAAAAGTGGGTGTTGATGGCTGACCTCCCCTAAATCCTGCACCGTAAAAACTTGCTCCGCTTTCGTTTGTCCCGGTATTTCCATAAGCCCAATGTGCTGTTCCGGCCTCCCTGAGTTGAGTTGCGTTATATACTGTATTGATAAAGTCAGCGTCCTCCTGTGTAAGCACATGATAACCAACAGGAGCAAGGTTTCCCCTAACTGCATAGTGATCGTACAGATACCCGTAAACGCTTTTAGTAAACGATGTACTTGTGTTATCGTCTATGTTGTACGCTTCCATATTCAAAATAAGGTCGTTTATTTTCTTGTAAAAAGGCGATTCAAGGCGAAAGGGTCGTGTCTGCAGGAACGCCCACGGGTGAGATAACCCTGATTCTTCACCGTATTCAATCTGCACTTCCGATTTGAGTTGATACAATAAGACCTCATACAGTACGTTTACTGTAGAGCGCACCATTCCTATATCACCTCCAGTTAATCGGATATAACCGTCAAAAACATCAGTACGTTTATACCATGCCCCTGAGCTTAACTGATAGACAAGGGTATAATTTGTTTCTCCTGAGAATGTCTCCGGCAATACGCCACATGAGAATAGCACTTCGAGGGTTCTGCTGTCATAACCAATTGTGCTGTTAGTTAAAAATTGCACAACGCTTTTGCTCATAGTTTCATCGTCAACCTTTCCCCTTAGAGCCGAAACGGTGTCGTCTGAGAGCATATTGATAAACTCACTCTTGTTCAGTAGCCCATTTTTTGTGAATGCAAGCATCTGCCTGCTTATATCCTTTGACTGCCTTCCAACGAGGACTTTAACGGCATTTTCTTCCTGATACACTATAGCACCTCCGGCAAGTGACACTGGTATTGCACCTGCATTGATGATGTCAGATAGAAACTCAGTAATTCGGCTGTAAAGGGTTTCACCACCGCCTGCATATTCAAGAGCAAATATACCACCTGTGGTAAACACGTATAGAGGGAACTGCCCGAACTGCATTTCGGTCATTGGTTCCTGCGCAACGATCATGGCTCTGATAGTGTAATCTGGGTTGCCAATACTGTAAGAGTATTTTGCAGGGTAGTAAAAGGGGTTATTCACCCATGATACCTGAACCCTATTCCCATTCTCCCATTGTTTTGAGTAGGTTAGAGGGCTGTCAAAGGCCACAAGTTTATTGTAGTCCGTTGTAGTGACCGGTATTTTGACGTAAATTGGCAGGTAAGTTTCAAGGTTTGTTGTCTGCAGGCTTCCGTTATAGATTGCTGTATTACTGAATGTGCGTTTTTTGAGGTCAAATATTCCATCTGAAACACCGACTTCTGGCATACATATACGCAAATGGCTGTCAACGGCAGGCATATTTACCAATAGCATCCATCGGCTTGCCCTGATGTCGGGATAAGATGCAAATGGTTTAAGTGCTACAAAGTAGTAAGTAACAGGGTCGTCAAAGCGTGAAAACAGCGATACTTCGTTTGAATTTAGCTTGCGGAATAACTGATACGTTTCCCCGTTGTCTTTGATTTCAGCGTAAAGGTACAGGTCAATGCCCCCATTAAGGAGCGTGACCGTATCATCAAGGCGTACTATTGAGTAATTCGTACCGAAATAGCTTGCATAGAGCGTAGCATTTTCACTACATTGTGTAATGTAGTCATCTGCTGCTGAATCGTAAAAGATATTGCAAAATGGAAGTGGCATCTTTGCAGGGAGGATGGTAATGTCCCCCAGGTGTAATCGGCTGTTGTAAAGATAGGATTGCTTTGCCGATAGCTTGTGAGAGGTAAAATTGTCAATCGGCAGGTTTTCATTTGTTTCTATTGCAGCAAGCTGTCCCCTGTCAAGGATAATTATTTCATAGATAACCGATCCAAGGCCAACCCTGTCAATGAGTTCGCTGATAGGCAGTTCTTTTACAAGATAGTGGTTTGCCACGTCGGGCGCACCCTTGTACTTCTGAGAATCAAACGGGGGCCGGTATATGTGAGGGGTTGAAAGGAAAGAATACTTAGTTATATCGCTTTCGTACACGTTGATTGAAGACATATCCGAAGAAGCGAATATGCAGAGGCTTTGAATAAGCCCTGCTTGTTGCCATGCCGTAAGTGCATCTGCATTATGGTACTGATACATAACACAAGGATAGTTCAGGCGTGCTTTGAACGTCCAGATGGCGTAATTTGCATCGTGAAACGACCTGTAAAGCTGTGGGTAATCTGTTTCGTCCCACGCCACATTCCACACAAAGGGGCCAAAATGCTTGATATAACTACCATCAAACATCTTATATGCAAGGTAGAATGACATATTGCCGAAGAAATACCCGTTCTGCCTTCTTTCGTTCAGCAGTTCGATAAACTCTGAGAAAAAGGAATCAAAGTAAACCTGAGAAACGAAATCAATGTTTTCCGGCAGGTTTGTGGGGCTTGACTTGCTCACATGGATAGAGCTGTCCGTTTCACCAACGGCAACACGAGGCATTTCGAGGTCGGGTAACAGAGATAAAGCGTCAGTGTCCTGATTGTAATACAGCGCATACACGTTCCTGTCGGTCATAACAAGCAAATAGGTGTTCATCCATGCGAACCGTACAAACAACTCCCCCGTTTCAAGGCTTACAAGCAGCGTTTCTGTGCTTTGTGACAAGGCAGAAGCAACGATAAGATAAATGGCATTATCCGCTTCGCTTAACCCGATATAGCTTGCAGTAGGTAGCATATCTGGATGGCTAATGTGAGTGTAATACCTTTCAGTAAGTATTGTATGCCTTACTGCAAGTTTCTCATTTACCCCATGCCAAGCACCATCCTCATAGCGGAGATTGATAATTTCTTCACAGTCGCCATCCTGTGACTGCTGTTGAGGCTTATTTCGCACAATGCCACGTATCGGGAAACTACTTCTCTTGTCGCTCATGGGATTATTTCTTTTTGTTGATGTTAAAATGGTTGATCTGGTTTAGGGCAATTTCAAGCAAGACATTCTGAGCTTTACCGGTTGCAGGGTTATCATTCTGTCCTTCCTGCCCTTCCTGCTTGTTTGTCGGGGAGGTAATATCATGCAGAACCTTTATCAGTTGAGTAAGGTCACGTACATTGTAACAGGATTCAACGGCAGCCTGAAGGTTGACCATTGCAGAGCTTTTTACATCAAATGCCTGTTTTATAAATTCGCTGTCCTTTTCCCTTATTTCCTGCATAACCTTCATCTGCACTTCACGCATATACTCAATGCGTTCATCGTTCACCTCGTCAATGCTACGGTTAATGACCTGAGCATGATACTTTTTTATAAGCACCGGCTCAATGCCAAGCTCCTTTGAAGTAACATTCACATCAAAGTTGTTGCGTTCAAATATGAGAGCGATAGAAACCCTGTCACGGAAAGACACAAACTGATTGTTCTTTAATCTTTCGATGATAAATTCAGCATCGGTATGCGGATAATATGTTTCCACATCTTTGTTCACGTCCTTATCAAGTACAATGCCCTTATCTGGTTTTGGTTTAGCTGACCTTTTCATAATAGCCTGATTTTTATCAGATTCAAAAGTAAAATCAACGGTGTTCAATTTTGTGTTTATTTCGCACAAATTTGTGACTACATTGCCTAAACTTATTAATAGGTATAGATATTTTAGCCCAAAATTTGAAGTTATGGACCCTATTACTTTAGCTTTTTTAATATCGTCTGGTGTTAGATTATTGGGTCAGGGTTTCGGACTTGCTCAATCGGCAAAGGCTAATAAAAAGGCTGAATCGTACTTGCAAAGCCGGATGAATGCCTTGTCAAGTCGTTTCTCGAAGGACTATTATCAGGACTTTCTCGATACGGAAGCCGCAAGATCAACCATGAACCGCCTTAACACTCAGTTTAAGGACATGGCCAATAACATAAAGGGGCAGAGTGCATCCGGAAGCACGGCAGAAGCGGAGATTGCTGCAAAGGATAACATTCAGCAGCGTTATGCCGATGCTGTGAGTAACCTTGCCGGGTTGGGAACGCAGCGAAAGGATTCATTGCAAGCCCGTTTTGATGCCAACATGGGTAACCTTGAAAACCAGAAGATGGGTATTTTGCAGCAGAAGGCGCAGAATTGGTCAACCTTCGGTCAGAACGTAGGGAACGCAAGTGACGGGATATTGAAAGCCTGGGGCATGGGTGCATTTGATAAAACAGGAGGTTAATATGGCAACCAAAACACTTGACTATTTCTTTCTTGACGACCCACCAAAACAGGTTCAGGACAAGTCTTACAATCCATCAAAGATTGATGAAATTACCTTGAATCAGCCCGTAATAGAGAATACAAGCAATGCTAATTCAGAGCAAGCTGTAACGCAGCCAATTACACCCGATGCTACACAAACAAGACCAAGTGATTTGCAAACAAAATCATACAATCCATCAAAGATTGATGAAATTGACATTGCAGCGCAAGAGCAGCAACCAGAAGCAACACCCGAGCAGGAGCAGCAGCAGAAAGACCGTAACTACCTTTCAACTGAGGAAATAAAGGCAAAATACGGGGAGAAGTTCAACCCCCTGTATGCCATGATTAAGGAGCAGAACCCAGTTATTGATGAAAAGCGTCAGGATAGGCTCAGAAAGATTGCCGCAGTAAACTCAGTCGGCAAGGGGCTTGGGATTATTTTGCAAGGGTATTACGGTAAGAAAGGTGCAACCATTACTCCGGATAACAATACCTTACTTTCAGAAGTTTACAAGGAGTATATGTCCAACGTGGATGAATATGAGAAGAAGAAAGACCTTTGGAATAAGGATATGCTTTCCATTAGCCTCAAGAAAACTCAGGCTGAGATTGAGGCAGAAGCAGCACAGGAGAAAGAAAGACTACTTGATGCAAGGATTAAGGAACAGGCAGTAAGAGAGGCAGCATTGCAGGAAGCAAGGTTGATGGCTCAGGCTGCCATGCAAGATGCTGAAAATAAATTTAAAGATGGGATGGCAAAGGCAGATACAGAGGCCAAACAGGATGCTGCAAGACTTGAATTTCAGCGTGATATTGCTAAAATAAAGGAGAGTGGAAACCAGTCACGTTTAACTATACAGGAAAATGAAAGGGCTGGTAAGTTTAAGCCAAAATCTATTCCCGGTTCTTCAATGGTTTCAAGGCAGCCCGGTACTGAGGATAACCCACTTGCATTCAGAAGCGATGGTAAACAGATAATTCTTAATGCAGATCAACTTGATATTATCGCTGATATACTTCAAAAAGAGGCTGGAAATTATGATGATGCTAACAATGTTATGTTTCAATCTTACTTAAAAAAGATTGCATCAGACGGAAAGATTACAGAAGCGGAAGCAAGAATGATATTAAGCCGTTACGGGAGTAAATATTATGATTTTAAAGACGGTAAGGCTTTGCCCAAAGGAGCAACGTCATCTGAGCAGAATTATTCAACAGCAGGAGCATACTAAAAAATTACAACCATGCCTACACCAAACGAAAACCTAACAAAACTACATAGCAACCTTACTCAGCACTGGCAAGGCTTTAACGTACCTTTAAATCAGTTTGAAACTGACATGAAGGACGAGGCAAAGAGAAAAAGGCTATGGCATAACCTATCAGGTAGATGGCAGGGGTTTAACGTTCCGTTTGATCAGTTTTCAAAGGATATAGGGTATGATATTCAGCCTGTTAATGTTGACAATAGCACTAATGTTGAAGTGCAGAATGAGCCACAGAAACAGCCACAGTCTCAACAACAGGCCAAGGGTGAAAGTTACTGGGATGAAATTGAAGCCAAAAGCAATCCGAAGAAGGAAAGCAATATCTTCAAGAATATGTGGTATGGAACGATAGAGCTTGGTCGTGGCACTCAGTATGGTGTTGGTGACTTTGTATATCAGTTATCTGACGAAAGTGTACGTGACGACATATACAAGTTGATGAAGCAGGGTAAGATTTCGCTTGATGCAACAAGCAGCGAAGACTACCAGAAAACCATTGATGAAGTTGGCAAAGAGATAACACGACTTGCAAAAGAGGATGATGCAGTACGCCAACAGGCGTTGGCCTCAATGACATTTGGAACCGGTGGTGCACGGGTACATATTCCGGGAAGGAATGAGAACAAAATAGCAGAGCTTGGAAGGCTTCATAAAGCCCTTACCTATGCCAAAGACCTTACCGACAATGAGGGTTTTGACAAGGCACAGCAGGACATTATTAAGTCAGGCGAAGATAACACCTCGAATTGGGGTGAACGCCAAATGACAAAATCCGGTGAAGTGATGGAGAAATTGCCGGAGCCTGATGGATTTATGGCAAATGTAGGCCGTACCATACCACAGGTATTCGGTTCTGTGGCCGGTGCATTGGCATACGCTTATAACCCTGTCATTGGTCAGGTGCTTATGAATACCAACATGGCAGCCTTAACAGCCTCACAGTACGGTTCAACGCTTCATCAGATTGACCAGTACAGTAAAGAAAATGGCATTGACATTAACCCCGAAACACGCTATGAAGTAGCACTTGCCACGTCAATCATTGAACTTTCCACAGAGAAAGTACGTATGCCGGGTATTACCGACCCAATGAAGAAATACTGGACTAAGGCAGCAGGGCGTATGTTCACCAAAGAGGCAGTACAAAATCCTAAACTTGCCTCAGAACTCATACAGACATTCGTTGGTAAGAATAACCCGGCCCTACGGCAGAGCATCAAACGTGGTGCCACTCAGTTTGCTAAGTATTCCAATCAACAGGGAATGGAAGAAGCCGCAGAAGAAGTAACCGCACAGATCGGGCAAGACCTTGTTTCCTACGCCTACCTTCAGCCGGAAGACCGCCCAGGCGCTGTTCAGATAATGAAGAACGCAGGGCAAGCGGCATCAATGGCATACGTTATGGGGCCATTATTCGGGGCTGTAAACGTTTATGGACGCAACAGAAACCTAAACAAGACAAGGGCTGATAACGGTTTTGTGCAGTTTGCCGTTGATAAAGATGGCAACCATGCAGAGATTTTGGGCATGGACGGCAAAGGTAACTACGTGGGCGTAACCGCCAATGGGAAGGATATTATCATAAAGCCCGAAGATATTAAAGTGCAGAGCCGTTTGGGACTGAAAGACTTCCAGAACTTCGTTAATATGGCTAATAACGGAAAGGCTATTGCTCATGAAGACATGGCATCCGCAGAGCTTACCGAAGCCTTTAGCAGCATTGACAAGAGCGTAAATAACCGCATTTATCGTGGTGACGAAACATTCCCCTCGATGGTGAACGGTCAGCAGCAGGAAGACCCGGACGTGGTAATTACCTCCAAAACAACGGATGGAAGGCAGTTTCAGATTATCTCCGGTGGGGTGAACAACGTAAGCCCTGAGAACCCGATGGTTGGGATAAACCTTGAAACTGGTGAGAAAGTATTGCTGAGTAACAAAGAGATTTCTACCATTGACATCGTACCTGCAGAACAGATGCTTGCCGAGATGAAAATGCAGGCATCTGGTGAAATAAAGCAGAAATACCAGAAGCAGGCTCAGACGGAACAGGCAAAAGAGCAGTATCAACCAGGTGATGAAGTGACCTTGCAGAACGGTCAGAAAGTGACCATCGTTGACGCCAAAGATTCTGATAACATTGTAGTTAAGGTTGAAGATAACAAGGGTAATGAGCAGAATTATGTTGTTACATTTAATGACATTGCACAGCCACAGGTGGATAACAAAGCAGGTGGAAACCCTGCAGAGCCGGTAAACCCACAAACGCAAACACGTAAAGCCTCTTTCGGTAATAAACAGTATTCATATACAGACAATGGCGATGGAAGTTTCTTCGTGGCCTTTAATGATGGTAAAGACGACACTAAAGCCATTGTAGCAGAAGTTGACGACACACAGTTCGATGTTGTTCCGGTAACAAAAGAAGTACCAATTGAAAACGCAGCCCCCTTTGCGAAGGTAAAGGCACGTACAGTAGTTACCGGTGTTAAGGTCGTTCCAAAGCCCGTAAAAGCACCCATTGAGTTGCCAAGGGCAAAACAGAGGGAACAACAGCCAGTAATATCAGATTCAAACAAGGAAACGCCAGCACAGCCACAGGCTATACCAAACTTTATTAGTATTGGGTCTAATGTGAATACACCTGATGGCGAGGGAGTTGTAGTTGCGCTATACAACAATGGCAAGACTGTAATTGTTGACGTGAACGGGCATGATACATCTTATTATGACAATCAGATAACCAGCATAAATGCAGATGGCCAGCAACCAGTTAAAACCGGTGGAACAACAGATGGAGTGCAGTCGCAAAGAGTTGATAATGCTATTCAACAACCTCAAGGAGAAGCACAGCCACAAGAAGCGCAAGGAATTGCAGAACCGATACAACAAACTGTTAATGGAGATGGATTGGATGGTACAGCAGTCGAATCTCCCGTTTTAGAGACTTCTCCAGAAGTTGAGCAACCTGCAAACGACAAGGAAGCAAAGAGGGCGGATATTGAAAGAAAAAGGGAAAGAGATATAAGAAATTCTGAAATAATATCAGAAGATGCAATAGTCTCTAATGGTAGAGATATGCTTAATCAGATAATAAATAATGAAGGAATATTCCATATATCGAAAGAAGAAGCGGAATATAATAATGAATACGGTGGAGATCAGAATACTACTGCGATTGCTAAAATAATGCTTGATAAGTTGATGGATAAACATATCAACGTAGCAATACAAAATACACAGGAACAAGGTAATTTTGGGTATTATTCAGAAAAGTCAAATTTTATATCATTGGGGAGTAGTGGAACTGGGCTTGGGAATAGAAGGGTTTTTATACATGAAATGGCTCATGCTTTATCAAAAGTTGAACTTAGAAGTAATCCGATATTTAGTGAAAATATTTCTAAAATACGGACATTAGCAGAAAAAGAAATAATAAAAAAACATGGAGAACTTGGAGTTTTTGAACAATGGATTTATAATAATAGTAATGATGAATTTATATCTGGTGTTTTAGAAAGTAAAAAATTAAGGGACGAATTACAGTCAATTCCGTATAGTAGCAAAAAAACAGCTTGGGATAAAATTGTAGATGCGTTTATGAATGTTCTTGGATTAAAACAAGACAACCTACTTAGGGAAACATTAAATACTATATTCACTAATATTAATTCTGGTGGTATTAATGAAAGGTATAATAAAAATTTCAATAAACTATCTGCAATCAACGCCAAATACGATGCAGAATTAGATGCTTTGGAGGGCGACCCTGATTTGGCAAACATAGACCCGACTATACAAGCAGCAAGAAATGGAGATAAAGAAGCGCAACAAAAACTTGAAAAATATGGGCTTGAGTGGGAGCAAACTACTACATATAGATTTGTAGGACAATCAGAAGTAGATGTTTTGATGGCGAATGAAAGAGTGAGTAGCAAGAGAGGCATGGCTGATGCAGGGATTGATGTTACTACTTCGCCAAAAGTTACAAGTGCTGCAAGTAATGAATATAGAGTAACATTTAAAGAAAGTTTTGACGTAAATAACGGACTTGGGAAGGTAAAACTAAAAAGTAAAGAAGAAGGCGACCACCACCTTGAAAAAGGGAGAGGTTATGATATTAACGATGTTGCTAAAATAGAAAGGATAGACGAAAACGGGAATGTTGTAGAAACGGTTTATGACGCAAACGCAAAACCCACCCCCAAATCCGAAGTAGAAGCAACTGCTAAGGCGTTGGAGGAAAAGAAAGCTGATATGCCATTAGGTAAAGTAGGTAATACAGAATATGAAGTAAAAGCAGATGGTGTTTATTATCAAGGTAAAAAACTTGATAACCCTGAAAATAAAACACATAGTCAACTTATTAAAACTGATATAGGAAGAAGAAGACAAGAGCAATTAAATATCCCGTATAATAACAAAAAACAAGAAGTTGCTGATGTAAAAGAGATTTTAACTTATGGGGAAACATATTCAGAAGCACTTGACAACTTAATTAAAAAAACCGAAGAGTTAAATGAAACATTAAATAAAAGACAGAAAGAAGATACAAAGGATAGGAACGTGCATAAATATACAAAAGAGGAGTTGGAAGCCCAGCCAGAGTACCAAGAAGTACAAAGGCTCAATAAATTAATAGACCAAATAAATAATGTGTATGGAATAGCTTATGGATTTGATGCTAAGATATTGGATGGGGTAAAAGACGCTGAACAGGAACTTAGCGATATGCCGAATAAAAGAAAAGCAGCAGACGCTAAAATCAATGCTAAATACGATGCAGAACTTGCGGCATTGGAGCAATCGGCTAATCCCCAGCCCGAAGCCAATACAATAGAAAAAATTAACAATAAAGCACAAGCAGTTCTTACAAATGAACAAGTTATTGATAATAAAAAAGCCAATCAAAACGATGAATCAACAAATACTGAACCAACAGGAGCAGCAGAGGCAGCAACGGGAGAAGGAGTTGCATCAGCAAGTAGTGATATTGTACAGCCGGTTACAGCAGAAGCAAAGCCAGAAGCAGCGCAGGCAGATTCAGAATCAGTACAACCAGGCGTTGACGGAGTGGGTAATGGAGAAGCAGAAACAGCCGCTCCCGTTTTAGAGCAACCTGTATCAGAAACGCCTTCCACCATCCAATACGCACCTATTAAAATGCGTGGAAAGGAGTGGAACTTTACGGGAAAGGTAAATAACAAAAACGGAGACCTTGAATTTTCTACATCTGACGGTCAGACAATGTGGATTTCCAAAGATTTCGTTAAAGAAGTTATAAAAGAACCATCAAATCAGCAGCAGAAGAGCGAAATCGATTCCGCACTGGACGATTTTTTGTCGGCACATAAAAATGAAACCGGCGAAGACGTAAGAATGCGCATTAGTAATGGACTAAATAACGCCATTAAAGAGTTTCAAAATTCAAAGACGAATAAAGATAAAAAACGGGCAATAGAAAAAATCGCTAAAGTATTTTCTGATAATGGCGTTACAATACCTATTAGTATTCACGAGGATGCAGATGGCTTAATTAATGCGTATTCTTCGCTTCCAACTACAAGCCCATTAAATGCACGACACGTAAAAAATGCATTTGAGAGGGATGGGGCGAATGCATTCTATGATAATTTAAGTAAGACCATATTCATTTGCGCTTCCAATACATTCACTTTAAAGGATGCCATTGGTACAATCGTACATGAATTAACACACAACGGAGTTGCTAATATTGATTCTAAAACGCTAAACAGCATTTTTAGTACGGTTGGCATTGAAACAATTAGTAAATTTGTTCCAAGGTGGTACATTGATAAATATTCAAACACACCATCTGGTAGTAAGATATTGGCCGATGAACTACTGGCACACATCTCTGAAAATCTTTCAACTAATGTTGATTTCCTTATATCGTTCATATCAGGAGAAAATGTTTCTCAATTTGTATTGAACTATTTAAACAGTACAGGGAAATTAAACCAAGAATCAGCGAGCCTTATTTCAAATACAATAAATTCAGCATCACAAAACATTGGGAAAAATGGACAAAAAAGAAATGATAGCGGCGTATTTCCGCTATTTAGGAACACTGATGGAAGCAGGAGCGACACCGGAAGAATCGGAGCTAATGGCATCAATAGTGTTTTATCCGGGGAACCTAACGGAAGAACAGAAAAAACAGGCGCAACAACTTCAACAGAAGTACAAAGAAACGAATCCGGAGATGGTATACGTTTCTCAATAGAGGACGATCAGGCTGAATCACTTGCATCGGGCATAAAACTTGTAAATGCGTTTAATAAATATGGTGTTTATAGGTTTTCTGATATTATTAATGGGATTCAATCGAAGGGTATTAACATAAGCGATGCATTATTATCTTCTCTGAAAAAGGCTTATGTATCTGTAATTGTAACACAGGACAATACAAATCTTGATGACTTCAATACTGTAAAGTCATTTGTATATAAGCCTACGAAAGTCACAACTGTGCCAATACAGGAGAATCCGTCACAGGAGAATCCGTCACAGGAGAAGCAACCAATATCTACAACCGCCGGAGCGAAGCTTGAAAGAATGATTTCTGCGCATAATTCCGGGAAAACAAAGAAAAAATTTCCAATATCGAAAGAAAGGAAACAGGTTTCTTTAATGAACTTTTACACTCCTACCCATTTGGTAATGCAGTGGTTTGCATCTGGTGGAATTGTCAGCACAAAGTCATTGTTCATAATTTATGGGAAACATGGAAGTGAGAACGACCCATCCATACAAAGGAAAGTAAATTCAGAGCGCAAGACCAGGGATCAATGGGTTAATAATTCCGGAAAATCTATAAGCAGCATTTCAGAAGACCTTGCGAACGATAATTCATTTTTGAATTACGACGATTCGGATTACTATAATGCCTTAGAAGATGTAATAAATTCATATACTTCAGTTCAGGACATGGCTATTGACCTATTAAATGCTATGGATGTATCTGAACAGCAAGCACCGGAAGGGTGGATAGACCCAGAGATTGCAGAAGCTGCAGAGATGGCGCTGTATGATGAAGTTATGATAGAGCTTGACAGGATATGGAAAGAATCTGGTTCATATCCATCAGAGGGTGAGTTAAATGCATTATTTTTAGAACAAGAATATGAACAAGATGAAAACAACGAAGCAGCAAACGAAGAAGTATCTGGACAGTCAGTTGGAAAGGCTGATGAAGTTAACCGGGAAGAGCCGAATGGAGATACTGGCAACAATCAGAAAATCGCTAAAGAAGAAGCAGTAAAACCTACTGAGGCACTCTCAAATAGTAAAGGCATGGCACCAGAAACGCCACAGGAAGGCACTGGGGAATCAACAATAGAAGGAGAATCCAGAAGAAAGCGGCAAATAGCAAACCTTGAATCACAAATTACAAGCACTAAGGCGCGTTTATCTCTAATAAACAGAGAGTATGACCGTCTAAAAAAAGCATACGACAATACAAAGCCAAACAAACAGTATGAAATAAACGACAAATTTATAACAGGTAGCGATGTTTTTGATTTTGGGGATGGTGAAGAATTAGCTAATCAGGTACAGAATGCAGAAAGAAAGGTTAAGGCACTAACCAAAGAACTTAATACATTAGAAGACAAGCTGGCTGCATTGAATGTTGTTTCAGATAAACAAATGGGTTTGTTTAGAGAAGAAGATGTTGCTCCAAATCAGCCAGTAAATGATAAACCACAACCCACCACCGCAGGCAATGTTTTATCAGCCAGCAGTAGGTTTCGTCCAAAAGAAAAGATTGTATTTGAGCCTGCGCTTGTAGGTAAAAATGGCAATAAACTTGTTGCCTATGAATGGAAATACGATTGGACTGGTGTAAAAGAAGATAAACGAGATGGAGGATTAAAGGAGTATCGTGTATCGGATTGGTCGCAGGCTGAAACATCTGCCGAAACTGGCAGAGATATTGTTCATCAATTCTTTGTAGAGCGTACAGACGGAGTTACAGTTGTTGTAAGTTCAGAATCAGTCCTTGACTTACTTGGCTATACTGACAAAAATCAGCCTAAAAAAATACCTTCGCTTGTATCGGCCGCAAAAACGCTTGCAAAACAACGTATGAAACTTGCTATATTAAAAGCGCAGCAGGCGGAATACGATGATGTTGTTAAAAAGGTAAGCGAAATGCCATTACCTGAAATAGAAATTGCAAACAAGGATGATTTGAAATTTGTTTGGAATTATGAATATGAAGAATGGATTGAAAGAGGGTACACATTTTTCAAAATGGGAGACGCTACTGAGCATCAAAGCAAAGACGAGTCAAATAGCAAAACACCAACAGAAAGAGTAAAGGAAGCGCTAAAGTACACATGGCAGACAAACAGGATTGAAGAATACGGGGTAAAAAGACCTTATGGAATTTACGACCTCGAAAGAGCTATTGAACGCCAAGAGAAAAAGATTAAGGAGATTACAGAAAGTATAGAACCCACCACCGCAGGCGAGAAGCTAAAGCAGATGCTGGAGGGGGAGAGTGATGTGCAGCCTGAGACAATAAACGCTCCGGTAGAAAAGATTGAAGACTTTGGAGAGAAGATTGAGGGAGCGAAAAAAGACACATGGAAAGCAATAAACCCCGCCGTTAGCGATATTGAGAGCCAGCCGCTATCAAAGACATTCCCACGCCCTGACTTCGTTAAACTTGTTGCCGATGGCACGTTAACAGAGGATGGCGCTATGATTATGATGTTCCTGTATGATAATATCCCTACAAAGCCTCAGAAATCATATAAGGTAGGGCGTTGGGCAAAACAGGTTCAGGACGCCATAATCACCATGAATGACTTTGTGGAAAATCCTGCTAATGCTCAGAAGTTTATGGATAACCTAAGCGCCATTGAACGGGGCAGGTATTCATCACTTGCAAAAGATTTTTTCTGGTACAGAGATGTTAAGAAGGCATTAGGGTTCCCGGCTGAGGACGTGAGAACGGGTCAATATAAAATTAAAAAGTTTAACAGAGTCCATGGCGAATCAGAGCCAAATGGCAAAACAACCTATTCCATAGTAAAAGATAGGTACATTATTAATGACTTTGACACTCTTGAAGATGCAGCAAATGGTATAAAAAATCTTTTGGCGGCAAATAAAGAGAAATCTGGCAATGTCAAGCTAAGCATTTATCAAGACACAAGAAGTAAAACGTTTTTTATAGGACGAAAGGCAGCTACCGGAACAGTAAGACTAATTGACAATATCGAGACGCTTGCTGAGGCGAGAGCTATATTTAAAGAGCAAATGCCTCAACTTCAAGAAATGTGGCAGAACCTAAAAGTAAAGCCTGAGGAACGCAGAAAATCAAACAGGACGAGAATTGGGGTTGATTATCGCAAAGGTAAGGACGTATCACCAGAGGAGTTTGCAAATACCTTTGGATTTAGAGGCGTTCAGTTTGGTAATTGGGTGAATAATGCTGAACGCCAACAGGTGCTAAATGAGGCTTATGATGGTCTTATGGACTTGGCAACAGCATTAAATATGACCCCCAAAGCAATATCACTCGGAGGTGAGCTTGGGCTTGCATTTGGAGCAAGGGGAAGCGGAAAATTTAGCGCACACTATGAGTCAGGAGAGGTTGTTATTAATCTCACAAAAACAAAGGGAGCGGGAAGTTTGGCTCACGAATGGTGGCACGCCCTTGACAGCTACTTCTCACGCAAAAGGGGCAAGAAACTTAATTTTCTTACACAATCCCCAATACAAGGCTATCGCACGAATGAGAACAGGCAGGTTGTCCCTGATGATCGAATCAGAAAAGAGATGGCAGATGCGTTTGGAGATGTAGTTGATGCTATAAATAATTCCAAACTTCCTAAAAGAAGTGCTGAGCTTGATAAAACAAGAAGTGAAATTTACTGGTCTGACATTATCGAAATGTCGGCACGAAGTTTTGAGAATTACATTATTGAGAAACTTGGCGCAAATGGAGAAAGTAACGATTACCTTGCCAACTTTAAGAAGATTGGAGAGTGGATTCAGTCAGAAGCATTTACGGAAGATAGTTTCCCGTACCCACTGAAAGACGAAAGCCCGGTTATTAATGATGCGTTTGATAAGTTATTTAAGACAATAGAAACCCAAACCGATGAATCCGGCAACGAGGTGTTATTCCGCATACCATCCTTCTACTCCCCCACAGAGCGATCCTTACAGCAGATAAAGCAGGAAAGAGGTTCAGTAGCTCAATTTAAGGCAATGCTTCTTAAAAATGGGGCAAAACAAGCTGAAATGGACTGGATGGGCTGGGATGAATTTGCCAAAGGCAAAACTACTTTAACCAAATCCGACATTCAGGAATGGATTGACCAGAATAAGATTGAGGTGGAGGAAGTGGTGAAGAACGCAGGGAATACTAATTTAGATGGATTTTGGTTTGTTGATGAAGGAAATGTAAGAGAGGCAAGAGTTGGAGATAAACCTGATGGGTATAATTCAATTATTGTATGGGCAGATACAGCAGATGATGCTTTAAAAATTGCAAATGATTATGATGCAAATGATTATGATGATAAAATAGTTTATACCAACATTGACGATGTTGTTAATGAAATGGGCGGAACAGTTGATAACACCAAATACTCTCAATACACCCTACCAGGTGGAAGCGATTACAAGGAAGTGTTGCTGACGATGCCTGAGAAAACAGTAATTGTAACTTATTCTATAATAGATGATGGCGTACGATATGGTGGAAATTACAAGGTAAAAAACAATGTTACAGGAGAGGAAATATTAGGGTCTTTTAAAACAAAAGAAGCAGCCGAAAAATGGATTCAAGGACAAAGCGGAAGTAGATATTCTACAAAAGACAATTTCAAATCTTTCCACTTTGACGAACCCAACATTATAGCGCATATCCGATTTAATGAAAGAAACGTAAACGGAGAAAGAGTACTGTTTATAGAAGAATTTCAATCAGATTGGGCGCAGGAAGGGAAGAAGGAAGGGTTTAATGTTAAACCTGAAAATACAAATTTAGGATTTATTGATTACCGTGAATATCTTCATAGTAAATACAAAACAAATACTTATGAAGAAATAATGAAAGTTGCTA
>Ga0172367_10003619_pt1 | contig 19807 bp, 1 predicted proteins | sample Lak10m_FD_114542 | JGI IMG/M metagenome (GOLD analysis project Ga0172367, IMG submission 114542) | Freshwater microbial communities from Kabuno Bay, South-Kivu, Congo - kab_022012_10m | ecosystem: Environmental > Aquatic > Freshwater > Lake | place: Democratic Republic of the Congo: South-Kivu...
ACTTAAATATACAAATAATTCTTGAGGCATTGTTCTTGGATCTCCAAAACCATACTCAGGAAATGCAAGTTTACCACCTTTTTCTTGAATTTGTTTTAGTATATTAATTCTTTTCTCCCAAATTTCTTTAAGTGTATCATACTGATCAGAATTAAGTGGAACTCTTTGATTATTTACAACATTTATAAATAAATCTGTTGGGAAGTTAACAGACATATCTGCTACTTCTGTCATAAAGTTAGATGCCCCTCCTAAATTAATGCCTCTTTCTATTTGTTTAGGCATGATTTCATAAACACTTACGTTGTGTACAAATACTACATCTGGATTATTTTTACCTAGATTTTTATAATAAAGCATATTATTTGCACCTGCATCATTATAAGTAAACATCATTGGATTATCAGTATTTTTTAATCCGAGTCTTTTTGTTTCAGTTGGTGTGTCTATGTTAGTAGAATCTGATTGTGCATCTATAGTAGATTGGGTAGGTTGAGTAGTAGGTATTAATTTAATTTGTTCTGGCTTAAATACTAAAATCTCTGCTCCAACTGCACCATATTTATCATCTGTTTCATCATATGATTCATAAATTGCAGAATCCACATCTGGGTAGTCTTCAAAAAATGCTTTAGGATTTCTTCCATAATACTGAATTTCTTCTTTGTCTAAACCTGCTATATCCTGAACATCAACATATGCTTCATAAATTATACCACCTATAGCTTTAGCGTAAGTTTCAGCATATTTTCTTTCTGTAGTAAAAAATACCCCAGAAGGGAAAACCATAGTCCCATCATCTACTAAAGTTTTTTCAGTTAAATCTTTTCTTTTGTCAACATGATATACTTTTTCTTTAACTTGAGAATTTTTAAATGGGTTTTCAAGTACACCACTTACAGGAGCTTGAGTAGTTCTATCTCTTAATTCAGTTGGGTTTTCAGTAGGTTTAATTTTTTCAGGATTTTCATAATCTAAATCAGATAGATAGTCTTTAAACCTAGACTTATAAATATTTATATTAGAATTATTCTGCCTTACAAATAAATCATAAAAATTATCTAAAAGATTTACTCCGTTTTTATCTAGAGCATTCATAAATAATTTTGCTTCACTTTCTAAGATGCTAAGTATATCAGTAAAGTCGGTAATGTTTGTAAAGCTTAATTTAGTTTTATTTAATCCTGTCTGTAAGAAGGCATACATGTTTAGATATTTAAACATAGAACTTATCCTTGCATTTTCTATTGGGTCATCAACTTTATTTACTGTAATATCAGCCAGTCTTTTTAAATCATTTGAGTAGAGATTAGACTTGTCATTATCAAAATCTTTATCGGCTATATATAAATTAGACACCTGACCATTTTTATCAGAATCAAACTTTAATTTAGATAAGACAGGATAATCTTTTTTAAGATCTGGATAATTCTGCAGAAGCTGAGTCATTCTAACAGCAAAAGAGTTTTCATTATCTTGGAATAGGTGGTAGAAGTTAAATGAATTATCTAATGCTTGTACTGCTAATAGTTTTTCATAGGTATATCTTACAGCTTTTTCATTTGACATATCCTCAAAAAGTTCTTTTGTATTTTTAAGCTCTTCTTGAAAATAAAATGAGTCAACATGCTCTGAAGTCATTGGAGTGATATATCTTAAATACTCTCTTTCAGAAACAAACTTTATGTATTCATTAAAATTGACCTCAAAGTTGTTCATGAATGTTGATGGATGCAAAGGATACAATCCTCTATCTATGTAACTATTTTCTACTTCACTATCTTTTAACCAAGCTTTCTCTTTGAATTCTTTCTCAAGCTGTTTCATATCTAGATACAAAGTCCCATTTTTAACAAATGCTCCTCTCTTGAGTTCTTTTACCATAGATGTTGGAATAGTAGTCTCCATATTTAGAGACATAAATCCATCCTCTTTTTTATATTTTCTGACGGCATTCTGAAATATAAAACTTACTAAGTCATTTCTAAATACATTACTAAACATTTCAATGTTTCTACCAGGGAATGTACTTTCTAAATCTTCTCGTATTTTATCCTTCTTACCAATTAAATAATCACTAATCTCTTTGTGGTATCTTAATTTGAATAAAGGTCTACTTACTGCTAGTGCAAGAGGACCATTAAAGAATGATTTTAAAATAGAATCATCCATCATAGCTTCAACTATATCTGTTGGAACTCTACTATCAAAAAATAAATTTTCAATATTAGCTTCAGTTTGTTCTACATCTGAAAGAGTTGACTTAGTACTTGTATCAGGATTAGAAGCCATTTTAAGTGCTGTATATCCAGCAATCTGTTGTTCTAATTCTAAGTAGTGTAAAAACATTGTCTTTGCAATTTCACTTGTTTTATCGTTGCTTTCAATTAATCCAAGCATTTCTGATTCTGTAAAGTTTTTTTGTTTTCTACCTTTAAAAAATTTTTCTAAAAATTTTTGACCTGCTAAATACCTATCGTCATTTTTAGAACTTGGACTAAGTTCTTTATCACTAAAATATTTTCTAATTACTTCTGATGCAGCTTGATATTTTGCAAGACCTGGACCTTTAGGTTTTTTACCAAGTACATCAGCAAATGTAGATTTTGCAAGACGTTGTTCATCTACATACTCTCTTACTAATGGATTTGACACAAAGTAAATTGCCTCTTTTACTGGCACACCAGCTTTAATTAAATAAATTAAAGTAGGAGCAACTTCATAGTTACCTTGTATAAAGAAAATCCAAGCATCTTTTTCAACGTCAACCCATCCATTTATCATTTGAGATATAACATCTGAGATTTTATTAATGCCATCAACGTCATAAAGATTTGATATAGAAATTACTTCTTTACCGTTTTTATCCATTTTGTTATGCCGCAGTCTCATGTTACTTTTTCTAAGGACATCATTAGTTTTATATGTATCTGGCATATAAGCACCCAATGTATTCATGATTACATTGAATGTATTTTCAATAGCTCCAAGACCAAGAGTTTTCTTACCTACAATATTTGATTCATGCTTGTATACATTATACAATGCTTCAAGAACTCTTGTAGGACTAATCTCTCCTGTATCCTCAGTCATTTTATTCTTCTTCGGATTATATTCCATCACCTTTGATGATAGTCTATCTGCAATTTCTTTAAGAATATAAGTTCCGTTTGGCATAATTAAAGAAGCATAATTTTCTGGAAGCTCTAGAATATCTTTTATGTCTTGAATAAGTTCATTTTCTAAACCTAATTTCTGAATTTTCACAGCTTCAAAAAATTCTTTAGTTCCTCTCAATGCTTTAACACTATTTAGATCTTTGTATTTTCTTTCTATAACTTTACCATCTTCGTCTAATGTATTCATAAAGATTGTAAGTTTATCAATATCAAAGTCACCTCCTGATTTAGCAACAATCTCTGCTGGAGGAACAATAATATTACCTGCTTGTGGAGGAAGAAATTCAAATACTTCAGCAAACTCCATAGAGTTAAGACCCTGTACGGGAATTCTAACACCAACTAATGTTATTGCTTTTCTGTTAGCTTCATTATCTGCATCTAACCAAGCATCATCTTTGATTTTTTGATTTAGTCTTTCTAATGATGAATCCATATCAAGTTTACCATCTTCAAAGTATACACCAATGGTTTCCCCATTTTCATATTCTAAATTAAAAAGATTGTAGTAAGTTCCTTGCATAGCAATCATAACTTTTGCTGCTGCAGTATACCCATTAGATTTTTTATGGTAAGTAGGAAGCAAGTAAGTAGTAGAAGCCCACTTTTTAATTTCATCTTTTGTTGCTTTCCTTAAATCAGGTTGAGTAAATTGATTAGCAGTTAGTCCTACAGAAACTTGTACAAGTGGTTCCCCGGTAACTTTTTGTTTAATTACTCTCTTATTAATCATAGAGAGTAATAACTTTTCTATTTTAGCTGCTTCAGGGTGGAAAGATAAATCATGTTCAAGTTCTCCTGACTCGTCATATACATCTATAAACTCAATTAAATCATCACTTAAAACATCTTCTCTTTCAAGATTTTGTCTAATCATGTTTAATAACTTACCTGTACTAGACTTATCTTTAGCTTTATATACACCAGGAGAAGTTTCTTCATAACCCATCTCTTCTAAAAGCTCAAGCTTCAAAAGATTTGTATATTCTTCTACATGGTCTATATATTTTCTTACTCTAACATTAGTAATATCTTTATATTCAGTAGATTTAATTACACCTTGTTCATATAAACCCTCTAATACAAGTTTTCTCAGCTGAGTTGAAAAGATAGACTTACCTTTATAACTAACATTTATCTCTGTTTGATTCTTTAAGAAGTCTGCATAGATTATATTCTTAGTAAACTTGACATCTTTATTAAAAGTACCATCTTCATTAAGGATTTGATCCCCTGATCCAATGTGTGATACTTTTGAACCTGATTCAAATAGAACATAATCTACTTGATCTTTCATCATTTTCTCATGTAGATCAAATATTGGTGTGCCTTCTTTCCATACACCAGGGATTATTGGTGCAAGTGAAAACTTATGAAATGAATTTACAGGAAGACCTGTAGATTTTATATTACCAAAGTACTGTAATTTATAAGGAGGAAAAAACTCTACTACTTCTTCTGCAGTAATATTTTCTCCTAATGAAACTTTTCTATATAAATTTTCTTGTTGATCACTCCAGTTACCTTCAGCTTTTTTAAGAATTCTATACCACTCAAATGCAATTAAACCCTGACCATCAGCAATTTTCATTTGTGGTTTATCTTTACCAAAGTATTCTGATGCTGCTATCTCTGCAATTTCTTTTGCTTTCTTTTTGTCTTTAGTTCTTTCAAACGCAGCCTTTTCAATTGCATCTCTGTATTCTTTATACATTACAGAATTAAATGTCATCTCTTTCATTATAGCAGTAACTAAAGTACCGTCATAGTTTCTTACATTATAACCCCTTCTTTCAGCATAGTAATTCTTTAAAGAACTAAGGTACACTTGAGCTCTTGCATCTGCACGGAAACCTCTACCACCAGAAGCAAGACCGGCATTTCTTTTATGAAACTCTTCTTTAGCATGGTTATATTGAACTAAATCTCCATATGCTAAGATTACAGTTTCCATTTTATGAATAAATGAATTGTAAGTGTATGCTTTCATTAAAGCCCGTTCTACTTCTGCATCTGTAAGTTGATCATTGGTTACTTTAATTCTATCAAACAATCCTCTATCTACATATTTAGCCTTTTGCAACCTTGCAAGGTTTGCATCTGTATCTTTATTAAAATATTCAGATACATTATTTCTTATTTTATCTCTTAATTCCAGGTTATTATCTAGTTCAGAAATAAAATCAAAATCAGTTAATGGATTTTCAGAAGCTTTATCAAGTATTTTATAGATTTCTGCTTGAACATCCTGTGACAAAACATCATCAAATGCAGTAAATGCTTGACCAGCCATTACTGGAGTTTTCTTATTGTCTTTTCTTTTTATTTTTCTGTTATATCCTGCATAGTTTTTAAACTTATCTATATTTTGTTGGAATCTAACTATTCTGTTTGCCTCTGCTGCAATATATCCTTCTACTATATCGTAACCTTTTATTTCTCCATCAGAGTAATCTAAAAATGATTCTATATCAACATAAAGTCTACTAGCTTTTTTACCGTTATAAGTTAATATATTACCATCTATTGATAGACCCATTGCAGTATTTTTAGAAGCATGTCTCATAAATTCTTCTACACCACTTAACAACATGGTATGAAATTCTTGAAGATATTTACTTGTAGCATCCATTGATGCAGTAGATGTACCACCCTCATTTCTATAACTTACCATTTGTGTACCAGCAACATTGTGTAATGTAATTTTGGTATCTGTTATTTTCTCCCCATAGGTTGCTGACATTGGATCAAGATCAAAAATAGATCTTAACAGTTTAGAAAATGGACTAAATGTATTATTAGATTCATTTAACCATCTCATCTGTTTAAATCTACCAGCAGGATCTGCAGCATCTGTAGTTAGCTCTTGCCAGTTTTTAGCAAAGTTTATTGCAGTTATTACTCTTGTGATAGTATTATCTACCATATGTTCCCAAACCCTAGTACCTTCAGGTGTCTGAACACTAAAGTTAGAATAGCTATCTGAGAATTCATTTTGGATTTCTGCAATAGCCCTTAGTCTACCCCTTACTTCTTCACTTTCTTTTTCATTATCTCTTAAAGAACTAGGAAGACCGTTTAGTAAATAAGTTAATGGATCTCTTTTAAATAAAAATGCATCTGGAGAAGTACTTTTATTTACTTTTTTAATTACTTCATACATCCTGTCAACACCAAATGTTGCACTGAATGGTTTATTAGTGTTATTTAAAATAGATTGTATAGCAGTACTTGATTGATCTAATACTACACCTATTGCTTTAAGAAAATCATTTGCTTTTCTATAATTGAAACGACCATCAATTCCAAAATCTGCTACTACTTTAGCTGTATTTAATACATTCCTATCATATTTATCCTTTATGATGTATGGGTTAATTGTAGCATCTGCCGTTGTAAAATTTGATTTCCAATCCTGGATTACTTGGTAAACATCAAAGTTTGCTTTTGCTATTCTTGCTTCATATGCTTTTAGTATAACCTCTCCTGTATCATACTCTTCTTTATTTAAATTAAGTTGTAAGAAAGGTATTCTTGGTTTTTTAAAGTCTTGCCAAAAGTTTGTTTCTGAATCAAACTCAAGACTAGATCCATATTCAGAACCCATTTTAATTTTAAAAGGGTCAGGTAAAAGTTTTAGTAGTTGTTGAAGATCGGGATAGTTTTCAGAATTTTCATAAAGTCTTATGTACATATCCATGTCATCATAAGAACCTTGCAATATTTTAGCAAGTCTATTCCAAGTAACTTCAACATCTTGAAGTTCAGGAAGCCCAAATAAACCTTCTCTATTTTGTACAACTTCACCATTAACTCTGGTTACTTTAAAGATACTAGCAAGTAACATCATTGTTTCCATGCTTGCTAATTCTTTTGCTGAAATTGTATTACCATCATTCTTTATAAACAAAGAACTTTTTTCTATATTACTAGGGTCTTCAATTTCAATATACTTGTCTCTAAGAATTTTAAATCTAGATTTTTCTAAATGATAAGCAATGACATTATTTTTATCTTTTCCGTCTAGAGTGCCAGTAAGATTACCATAGTTATCAGTTATCTTAACTAGTAACTCATACTCTTCAACAAACTTAGGATCTAAAAGTAATTCATCATTGAGATCAAGTTGATCTATATATGCTATTCTAAGTCTTTCAAATCTATCATAGATATCTTTGTAAAGATCTCTTTTATATTCCGGATCTTTTAAAAGTTTTATTGCTGCAGCTGAAGTATTAAAGTCTCGGTTGTAATTTTGAAATATTACTCCCATCATACTATCCATTGCATTAGATATTTTTTTAGACTCCTCTAATGTAAAATTATCATTGATGGTTTTTGCTCTGTTTAGTTTCCCAAACATTACATTATCCATAGAAGGTTTTAGGTTAGACAGAATCTCTGGATTTTCAGAGGCTCTGTATAACTTATCAAATAACTCTTTAACAGATTCAATATCTTGTAAATTAGTAGCTACTTGTTTTTTATTTGTTCTTCCAAAGAGTTGTTTTAAAAACTGATAAATTTTATCAAAGATTTTACCTAAGAAACCTTTAGTTGCTTTTTTACCTTTTGATTTAGCATATGCTCTAAACTCTTCAGCAAGATCTTCTTCTATATCAAAAAAAGTTTTGTCTTTATATTTAGCTAAACCTTGTACTTCTTGATACAATTTAGTTTTTTCAGCTTGTGATAAAAATAATTGAGAGAAAGCATGCCATGATTCATGATAAAGATCTACTGAAGTACCTCCATCAGCTTCGTAAAGTGTGATACCAAATCCAGACCATGTTGCAAATGCATCAGAGTTTACTACTTCAGTAATCCTCTCAAGAGAAATGTATTTACTTAATGGAGAATTTTTCCACCATCTTTCAGCAGCTTCTCTATCAGATTTAGATGTAAATACTCTATCAAGAAACTTACTTCTAAGCTTCTCTCTATTAAGACCATTCTTTTCTGCTCTTTTATATAAGGCACTATTAGAAGATCCTTCAAGAATATCAGAAAATAAATTTACTCTTGTTGCTGGATTATTTTCAACATTAACTTCTTTAACTTCTGTTTCTGTTAAAGGTTTAGCCGGTACAGTAGATTTTATATCTGGAGATGCATCTAATGCATTTGCTCTAAATTCATTAATTTGTTGTTCTGTAAGACCAACAGCTTTAGCTAACTCATCTACTTTCATTCTAGACTTATAGTTTTCTACTTTGCCACCAGCATCTTTTATCTGGTTTTTCATAGAAATAGTATAGGCTGAGTCTGGTTGTGGAGTAGATGGTTTAGTACGTGACTGTGATTTTGTAACAGGTTTAGTTTCTTCTACATCTGTGTTTGGTTTAGCAGTAGGTTGTGTTCTTGTTTTAGGCATGTATAAAGGAATAGTTCCTTCATTATCAATTGTGCCTTCAGGAATCACATAGTTAATGTATGCATTTAATCCTTCTTCTTCTGCCAATGTTTGATCTGTATATACTACTCTGACAAAAGGTTTAATTGTATCAAAGTAATTTTTTAAAGTTTCTTTTATTACATTTCCATCAACATCATAATCAGAGAAGGGTTCTTGCATTCCAGAAAAATTAAAAGAAACATTTGCAGGCCAATATCCATTAGAACCTATTTCTTTACCTGTTGCAACTTTTTTAGGTCTTGCTGTATTACTTAAACCAAGTAAATGATCTTGTATTATTTTTTTACCTTCTTCAGTATAAAGAGTTTCTTCTGGAATCTTTTTCCCGTCTATTTCTACTACAAAAGTTTTTTCACCATTTATTACTCTTGTAAAAACTTGTATTCTATCACGGCTTGTATTTGATTTATCTTCAGTACTATTATTAATAAAGAGCTCAAAGTATGCTTTTCTTTGATCTGGAGTCAATTCTCTACCTCTTAGTAATGCTTTTGTAGTAAGAACGGTTGCAATCTTTTCTGCAATTTCTGGTGTTATGGATGAATAGCTTATTAAAAGTTCTTGTTCCGCAACAATTTCACCAGGTTTATTTTTTTGAACTATCAAGTATTGATACCCTCTATTTTTTCCAGTAGTAATTGGTACAGCTCTTTTAACATCTCCTTCAGTTACACCTGCTTCTGTAATAGTTACTCTTTTAGTTGCTGTGGGTGCAACACCAAATGTTGCTCCTGTAATTGGAAGTATAATTTGTGTTGCAGTTTCATTCTGGAGTAATTGTCTGAGCTCATAAAGTTGATTAACTTCTCTTATTTGATTTTCAGTATATTGTTTTATTAATGAATTAAGTAATTCTTCAGATACTTTACCACCATTTTCTTCAATTTTTTCAGCATGTCTTTTAGCAAGAACTTCTGGATCAATTAATGTATATTTTCTACTTTGTTTATTTTGAGGATTACCAATATAAAGTTCACCATTTTGTTCAGTTACTTTTCTTAGATACTGATATATAATACGTCCTTCTTCTGGATTTTCTGTTATATTACCATTTTCAGTAAAATATAAAAAATTACCATTTTCATCCGTTATGACAGCAGTAATACCATTATCATTAGGATTGTCTTCCATAAATTTTTTATCACCAGAAGTTAATAAATCACGATTTATATTTCTAGTTAATAATGCTGTTAGAGTTAATGTCTTTCCTTGATAAACAATTGGTTCATCACCAGTTCTTTCTCTTGCTATTCTTGCTATAGATTTAACAACATCAGAAAATAACTTTTTTTCTGGATCCATCTTGTTTCTATCTTCATCAGAAACAGTTTCAGGATTTTGTGCAATTGCCATTTGAATAGTAGTAGTCCACGCACTACTGACTTTTGCACCGTTTTCTTCATTGAATGACCAAAGAATTTTTGGATCAACATCAACTTTAGGAGAGAAATCTTTTTTGGATTTATTAGTTTCTTTAATCTTTGAATCTATCTCATCCTTACTTACTTTTTCTTGAGCAACATCTTTTCCCACTTCAGCAAGATCTGCAAATCTTTTTCTCATTTTTGCAAGACCTGTAAAATCAAAATTATTATCTACTAAGTAATCATTTACTTCATCATCTTGAGTTACTAAATGAAATACATCTGGAATAGCTTGAGCATAGAATAAAGCTTTTACTTGATCTCCAGAAACATCTTTTATAACATTGTATGTTTCCTTTATTAACTGTGCTACATTTATAGGTGGGAGACTAGAATCTTTTATTCTATCTGCTATCTCACCATAGATTACTTCATATAAATCTAGTACTTGTTCTTTATTTAAACTACATGCCATTTTAACAAAGTTTTGAGTTTTCTCCTAATTTAGTAAATCTTGAGTTTTTGTCAGTTGCTTTAGCTGATTGTTGTGCTTGAGCAATTGCAGCTTCATCATTCTGAACAGCTTTAACTGTATCTTTTGACTCTTGTGAATCTTCAACATCATTTGGTGTTAATGTTACTTCTGGTTCTGGTTGTGTTGCTTCCATAGTTGTTTTTTCAAAATTTTCTACAAGTTCTGCTTCAGTAAACTCTCTAGACTCATCTGTTTTAATATTTTTTAAAGTTACTTTATCATTAGCTAGTTTAGTAACTATTACAATTTCTCCAGAGATATCCGTAAATATAGGGTTTTTACTAATAAGATATTCACCAACTTCTATATTTTGTAAAGACACAATAGTCTTTAATTGTTGCAACCTTGTATTGTATGCTTCAGTTAATCCTGTAATATCTTCATCATTTGCTTGAGCTTTAAGAAACTCAGTTTCATAAACTTCATCAATATTACTTAGTGTAGCATTCATTATTTTTTCTATAGCTGCAGCATTTGATTTTGTTTCTTGAGGTTGTTCAAATACATCACCTAGATTTTCTTCTCTTGCTTGTTTGACAAGGTCTTCAAGTTCCTCTCTTGTAGCTGGTCTAGAAGTTCCTTCTGACGGTTTTCTGGTAGCCCCCGCATTCTTAGATACACTAGACCCTTTCTGTACTTCTCCACTGAAGATTTTTCCGATTTGTTTGTAGTTGAAGATTTTTCCATCTTTAGTTAATTTAATTAGTTCTAAATTATTTCTTACTTCATTGAGAGCATTAATTTGATTACTTATGTCATCAACAATATCCCCACGATTAATTACAGTATAACCTAATTGATTTAATCTTTCTATTGAGTCTTCTATCCATAATTGGATTTTTAAAAGATCTCCAGAAGTTAAATCTTTTGCATCACCATCTATTAATTTATCTAATGCTTCAGGATACTGATCAGAAAGTATTTCTGTTATAGTATCAGCAATAGTACTATCTAAAGATAATCTACTAATAGATTTAAGATCTTGTGTTTCATTTGCCTTAGTTGCATTAGCAGTAAGTTTTTGAAAGTTATTTGGTAGTCTGTTTAAGGCAAAAATGTAGTTGTTTGCATTCTCTCCATAAAGATACATCTTTTTATTAGACTCTACTAATGATTTTTTCTTACCTTCTAGAGTTCTAATATCTTCTTGAAGTTTTGCTATTCTTGCTAATAAACTATCTTTTCTATTTGTGTTTGCTTCTACAGTAACAGAGTTTCGGAGACCTGAAATTTTAGCAGCAATTTCTCCAACTTGTTTGTTGATTTGACTAATCATTTCATCATTCAACATATAGCTAAGAGCAGTTATATTACCACTACCATCTCTTAAGACATCATATTTAACTCCATTAATAGTTGCAATAGTTTCTTCTTTATTTGAGAAAGCAGCATTAACTACTTCACCATTTACAGTAGACAACTGACCTACAGATTGAATAGGTACTATAAGCTGTATTCCTGCTTTATCTAAAGTTATGTCACCATTAGTTACATTTTTTGAATCAACCTGTAATGGGAAAACTTCTGTTAAACCTTTAGTAGATTCAATTGCTTCTGATATTTTTTTGATTTGACTTTCAATTTCAGCAATAAGATCAGGATTTCCAAACTCTCCTTTTTCAACTATCAAGTTAGCTTGTAATGCATCCAGTGTAAGTTGTAAGCCCGTTATACTACTATTTATAACCACTTCAACTCCAAATCCACCATTAGGCATTCTAATAAGTTTACCGGTGCGTCCATTATAGATAACTGCTTTATTTACATTATCTTTTAATTTGTTCATCACTGGATCAGATTCAGGAATTCCTTGATTAGAAACAGGAGTTGTAGTACCTTCTAAAGCAGCTAGTTCTGCACCAGCTACTTCCATTTCTACATTTCCTTCTGGAAAAGTTCCTTGTATACTTATACCAGTTCTACCATCTTTTCCTACTCTTACTTCATATATCCTTATTTCTGTAGCTCCATCAAGAGAATCTAAATAATCTTGGTCTGTTATGTTGTACTCTTCTATAAATTCTACAGGTGTCATTATTCTACCACCCATAGAAATTCTTTTTCCATCAGGTCTAAACTCAGAATATTTAGTAACTTTTAACCCATCTTTTTCAGTAGTTTCTCCTTTGTAAATAGTACCTCTAGCATTGGTTCCTTCAACTTTCTTATCAGAAACAGGAGTTTCTAAAGCAGCTAGTTCTGCATTCTTTTTTGTTTCTATTGATTTTGCCGTATCTGTTTTATCAAAAATATCAGCTAACTGAAAAATACTTAAAGATCGTGCATTTTCATTTTCTGCTTTATAATCAGATGCCCATTCTTCTAATTCTTGATTATAAATTTCATTCCACCTTTTTTCTATATCAGCTTTCTTATCAGCAGAAGTTGTAGTAGTACTTCTATTTACAGGAGCTTTTATTTCTGGTTTAATTTTTATAATCCCAAAGTTTTCTATTTCTGGTAAGTATTCTAAATCAAATGTATCTTGTCCTGCAGGTACAATGTCAGCTAAATCAATGTCTTCTATATATCCTATTTTTTCTTTACTAAGTACCATATCAAATGGCATTAGCTTAAGTTCTGGGGTTATAGCAGTGCTGTTATAGAACTGATAACCATATATAGATTGCTGTGCTCTAAAGTAAATTGAACTTTCATACAGTGCATCAGGATTACCAAAGTCTCTCCAACCACTTACTTGTTGACCTTTTACTTCTTTAACTTTTTTTGTTTTAATATCAACAATAGCAACAGACCCATCTTCTTTAATTAGTAGTAAATCTACTTCTCCTGTTACACCTCTACCGTCTCTTAAAGATCTATCAAATAGTTTAACGTTCTCAGAAAGAATAGTATAAGTACCATCTACAATACCAAGTCTAAATTTAGTGACTATACCTCCTGGACTTGTAGTTGTTACTGGACCAAATAATTTATCAAAGGCCTTTCTTGACATTATATCTGATACTTTAATTTGTCTTCCTTTTAATTCTACAGTTGAGTTATAATTAAACTCACTAAACCTAGATGTTGTAGCTGCATTAGGTGTTAGGAATATTCTAATTAATCCATCAATATAATCTCCGGCATCAGATGATTCTTTAAATGCATACTTCTCAATTGTATTTCTTAGATCTTCATAAGTACCCACAGTTTTAAGTGAGTTCTCTACAGCCTCTAATTTTTCATCAAATCTGAATTCTTTCCATCCAGAAGTTTTACCTCTGTACACTTCTTTCTTAAATGCTTCCATAAAAAGTCTAATACGATCTTCTGGAACTATTTCTGGGTCATTAAAGAATTGGTTGTATAAATTTTCTACAGGAGATGGTAATACATTTCCTTCATTATCTACTACAGGCTTGATTGGAGTATATACAAAAGGATCTTTTTTCTTTATAGAATTTTCTACTTCTTCAGCAACTTCTGTTGTACGGTCTGGTCTTGGATCAGTAGGACCTCTATCCTTAAAGTTTCTACCAATTACATTACCATCTTCATCACGTATCTCAACTATTTCATCTTGTTTATCAATTATATTTTCTTGTATAATTTGAATAGTTTGTTCAGCAATGTTTCTGGGCTCAGCCATACTTACTCTTGCATTCAAATAACCATTTAAACTTGCTATGTCTTCATTTATCATAGCAATAGTTTCTGGAGTCAATTGAATTTTTTCATTAGTCTTTTGAGGATTAGGATATTCTCCAGCTTCTAAATATGACTGATATCTATCAATCATTTTAGCAATAATCCAAGTAGGAGTGTTTGCTCCAATTTGAGTATCAGCAAATTTTAATACTGGAGGTTGTGCTAATTTTTGAGCTCTTTCATCTGCAAGTCTTTTAGCTTCTTCATTAAACTGATTGATTAAATTAACCTGAGTTTCCAACCAGTTTTTTCTAAGTCTTTCATACTCTAAAGGATTCTTAGTTTTGATATCTAAAGCTTCTCCTAAAACATCAACTAGATATGTATCAAACTCTTCTGTAATTTGTTCTTGGAATGGTGCATCAAAATCAGAAAATTCTGTCTTAGTAGTATACTGATCCGGAGTATTTTCATCTACACCTTTGCTTCTAAAATCTTCTTTAACATCAGATATAAGATTATCATACTTTTCATTAATTGCATCAACAGCTTCTTGATATGCTAAGTATTCTTTAGTATTCTCTACATCAATCTTTGGAGCAGCAGGTTCTTTAGCAAGTGCTTCATTTATTAAATTAAGTGATAGAGCAACAGCTTCTCCATATATTTGAGATTTTAATGCAGCATCTACATTTTCAACTGGATCTTCACTATCAAATTTCTTAATTAATTCTACAATTAATGCTTTCTTTTCTGGATCATTTTGATAGATTGCAACTTGCTCATTAAAAAAATCTTCTGCATTTGATGAATCTTCATCAGTAAATGCTTTTTCTGCTACTACTTCAGCTGCTGCTTGAACTTCAAGATAATTATTTGATTGTAATTTTTCTGCAGCACTTTCAAATAATGTTTTTAATTCTTCTAGTTGTTTTCTTTCTTCATCACTTATTGTTTCTTCAGCAACTCTTTGAGCTTCTTGAATTTTATATTCTTCCAAAGACATGCCATAGACTTCCAAAAATTTAGCATCAAATTTTTCTTTTTCTTTATCTAATAAACCAGCTCTTTCACTTTCAAGTTCTTCAATTCTTTTATCAAGTAATTGTTTTTGAGTAAGTGGTTCACCAGCAGGTTTTTTACTTGCTAATTCTGCAGCTTTATAAAAGATATCTATAAAGTCCTCATATAATACAGAACCTTTATTGATTATTCTTTTATTAGTCACATCAAAAAATTGTTCTGGCAATTTTCTGGTTTCAACCCATTCAGCAAATTCATCTAAATCTACATAGATTCCTTGATCAGCAAGAGTATTTAATAAAGTATTATTTTCAATAGCCGCAATTTCTTGATTAACAATCTCTTTTGCTATCTCTTCTTTATTGTTGTAGAGATCTTTCATGAACTTAAAGTTTCTCATTAAGTGCTCATAAAATTCTCTTGGAGTAGCAAGCATATTTACATAGTCAATAAGTTTTGCATTCTCATTTTTAAGTATGTGTGTATCTAATAAATCTGTGAAAAGATCATCTATTCCACCTTTACTTTGAATCTCTTGATCAAGTTGCATTCTTTCTTCTGCAGTATCTGCAAGCCCATAAAGTAATTCAGTAAATGCTTCTTTGTATTCTAAAAACTCATTACTTTCACCAGACTCATATTGATCAACTAATTCTTCAATAGCTTGACTAGCAGCTTGATCATCATCTAGATTAGTATTAGATTCAAGAATTCTTTTCTTAATTTCATTTAATCTTCCTGTGATAAGATTATTTTCTCCTAATGTTTTATCTATGAATAACTCAACAAGCTTCTCTTGTTTTTCATTAAACTTAGAATACAACTCTATCTTCTCTCTTTTCTTAGATGCTTCATCTAAAGATTCTGCAGTACCAAAACTTTCTAAACTTTCAACTTCCGTTTTAAGCATTTCTATTTCTCTTGTCAACCTTGTAGGATCTACAAGATTTACAAAATTTGCAAAGTTAGAATTTTTGAATACCGATATAGATGAAAGTCCTTCATATAATTTAGTCAACCTTTTTGCATTATCATCAAATGAATTATGAAGAAATACATAGTTATAAAGAGATTGATTATATGCTTTGTTATAAATTTCTGCTATTGCTCTTTCTTCAGTACCTTCTGCATACTGTGTAGCATCAACTTGAAATTTCATTTTTTCTTTAGCAGTATTCCAACGGTCTTTGATTTGTTTTGCATTCTCCAATGCTTTGTCAAATCTTTCTAATGCTTTTGTACCTTGACCTGGTTTTAAACTCCAAGCTTGTTCTATATCTTCTGCTGATGCTTGTTTATAACCTTCATAATGTTTTATAAACATATCAAAGGTTCCATTCTGTAATGAACCAAGTACAGCAGACTGAAATGCAGCAAACTCTGCATCTTTTATTTCTTTTGTAGTATGTTCTTCTGGGTTATCTACAACATTAGCTACCAGAGCTTGATTAGCATAGTTATTAATTCTAGGATCAAAAAAGAAGTGACCATTTTTATACATTGTATTTAATTGGTCTACAACAGTATCTGCTAGTTCTTCTCTACCATCTAAGTATTCTTTATAATTTGAATCTTTCTTTAAATAATCATTGTAACCAACTGTGGCATATTTTTTTATAAACCCCGGAGTTTGCAATATAGTACCCATTAAGAAACCAGATAAAAATGTTTCAAGACCTTGAGCACTCCATTGTTTCTCTATTGCATCACCCATCAATCCTAAACCATATCTAAAGTTTCTAGCATCTTTATTTTTATAAGTATTTACATAGTAGTTTTGAAATGTATCTTGTAGAACATCTTGCATAACTTCTTGACCACCTTCAACTACATTAGCTTTAAAATAATTAAGACCTACTTTACCATATGTTTGTGGTTTTGCTAAAGATTTTATTGCATTTACTAAATTAACTCTTTGTTTAGTAAATGCACCTTCTAAAGCTTTTTTACCTGGATCAAATATAATTTGGAATTCTTTACCTACATTAGCAACAGTTTTTCCAAAAGCAAACTTAGGCACACCTTTTAAAAAACTTGCATTTGTAATTGACGGGAAAGCAATTTTATTACTATAATATATTAAAGCTGTATTAGATAAAGTATTCCAGAATGCACCTTTAGATGCTTGCTTCATCATTGATTCTTGTTGCTCAAGACTAGGTGGTTTTCCATTCTCTGCCACATAATCATTATACAATCTATCATATGCTTGATATCTTGTAAAACCTCCTTCAAGTTTACCTTCTGATAGTGCTAAGTTCATGGCCATCATGTCATGCCATAGAGCACCTGCAGTAACTGAACTTCTTGCAAGATTTGTTATATTATCTGTATTCTTTAATTGTTGAAATGCAGCTGTAGTATTATGTAAAGGATTGATAAAGTTTCCAAAATGTCTTGAGGCAGAACCAAAAAGTTCTTTTGCTTTTGACAGATTTGAATAAGTCTTTACACCAGACATTAATTTACCAGTAGCTTTACCAGCATCAACTAATGCTCTTGGAAGACTGCCAAGTTTATTTACAAATGATCCAGCACCTTCCAAAGCTCCAGTAGCAACATTACCTCCACCAAACAAACCTCCAATCAAAGCACCTTCTACAGCACCTTCTGTAAGAATACCTAATGAGTAAGATGCCGAGTTAAGTAAGTTTACTGTAAATCCTCCAAGACCACCTTTTGTTGATGCACCTATTGCATTGTAGTATTCATAGTCTCTTGCACTTTGTTCATCAGCATAGAATAGACCATCTCCATTAAGAATGCTTTGATATGATTTAATAGGATCCATAAATCCTTTTGACAACATTGGCCATGCAGAATTTGTAGCCCATCTTTTTATGTCATCCCCAAATGTAGTATTTTGATTAAACCAAGTTTCATTATCAATTAGTGGGTGAAATCCTATTTTGTTATATGTCTCTTGACCATAAGCTTTATATCTATCTCTAAAAGTACCTTGAGGAGATGCATCATAAGCATATGGTTGAACATATGCTCCCTGATCAGTCATGTTATTTACCTTAGCTAAACTTCCATTCATCACAGCTTCAAATGAACCAACCGTTTGACCATTTATTTGTGAATCTTTTACATTTGACGGAGTATAGTGAGGGGTAACACCAGCTGTGTTATCTTTTATAAAATTAGTTTGATTAACAAAATTATCACTCCATTTTAATTGAGGTGCAAGTGGTTGTTCTATTCTTGCAGGATCAAGAAAATTATTTTGAGCCATCAATTGTTGAAATGGTGTCTCTTGATTATTAATACTTTCTGCAGAATTTAATGTTTCTTCTATCATCTCTTAATATTTATTTCCACCTCCAAAAAGGATTATTTACTGTACCACCAAAGTTTGAATTTGCTTTTTCAATAAGGTTTTGATCACCTGATTGATGTATTTTTCTATAGATATCAAAGTTTAATGATGTTAGTTTTTGATACATTGAGACAGTTTCTTCATCTTTTGCATCAATTCTTTTACCACTTCTAGAGTTAAGATCCCATTGAAATTTATGTTCAATCTTAGATCCATCAGGTCTTAATTCATATGTTACCCCTGCTGCAATATAATCTCCTGATCCAGGAACTTTTTCAATTGTATAAGAACCTGTTCCATTTGGATCTTCATACTTATAACTTTTTTGGTTTAATAAAGTTTCCATAGGTGTTGGAAACTGATTGTTATACAACTTATTACCAGCCCAAGTATTTTGAGGTGCTATGAATGTAATACCATTTTGATAGATCTTATCAATCTTAGCTTTAATATCATTTTCTTTAACATCATCACCTTCTTTGCTTTTAATTACCTTTTCAATTACTTCTCTTGGAGCCATTAGTTTCATTGATCCAAGTTTTTCATTTTCCATAGATATGGTTGTAGCCCCGATAAAAAATGGTTTTAATTCTTTATTAGTGTTTAATTGATTTTTAAGTTCAGCTACAATTGCAAGTGCTTCACTTTGTTCTATTCCTGTTGGATCATCATCATTAGCAGGTTTTACATTTCCTTCTGTAGTAATTCTATACTTTGAATTATCTTGATTCCAAACAGTTGCTAAAATAGTATTAAACATACTTGAAGCAGATTGATTTCCTGGATCCCAATATACACCAGGTGCAACCTGCATCATACCTGTCTCAGACTTAAGACCGTATATATTATCTTTCCCTTTCTTTTGTGCAGTACCTGGAATATAAGAAGATAAACCACCATTCTGAGGATCCATATTTGTAAGCTCATCAAATGATTGATCAAATACATCTCTTACCCAAGATGCTGTTTCATGAACAGTTTCTCTTCCATCACCAAATACTCTTCCAACATTTGTTAAAGGGAATACAATGTTATACCATTTTGTACCTGCTGCACGATTGGTATCTTTAGCAATATCAAACCCTAAAATTGTTCCAATTTGTCTATCAACTTGATCTGCAATTTTATTAAATTCTTCTGTATGACCTTTACCATCTAACACATATCGGTTAATCATTAGATCTACTGCTTGATCAATTTTTTCTGGAGTTACATTTTTATATGTTTCAGGATCTTTTGCTTTTACTTTTGAAACTATAAAATTTAAATCTTTTTCAAACTTAGCTCTAATGTTGTCATAGTTTTGATTTCTAATTTGAAGTAATGCATCATCAACATGTTTTAATTGCTGTAGATTATATATGGCAGGATCATTTG
>Ga0172367_10003623_pt1 | contig 19794 bp, 24 predicted proteins | sample Lak10m_FD_114542 | JGI IMG/M metagenome (GOLD analysis project Ga0172367, IMG submission 114542) | Freshwater microbial communities from Kabuno Bay, South-Kivu, Congo - kab_022012_10m | ecosystem: Environmental > Aquatic > Freshwater > Lake | place: Democratic Republic of the Congo: South-Kivu...
GCCGAACTTGAACCCCGCTAACCCAAAGGGCTGCACCTCGCCGTGCAGCCCTTTCTTTTTGCCCTTTGTGCTACAATTTATTCAGGCCGAACGCCACCATTTTGTGAGGACGCTAACAGTATTTTTTGGAAATCCAACTTGAAAATTCCATTTCATACTCCTTTTTTATTTCTTCTACGCTTTTGCACCCTAACTATCGTCGTTAGGGTGCAAAAGCTAGGCTTTGCGGGCCTTTTGTTTATCAAGTTTAAAAGCGGCAATCTGGATCAGTTCATCCTGATCTTCTTCGGAAAGCTGCTTGAAGATACCCTTCATCTTGGTTTCTCTGAGGGTTTCTTCAGTAGAGAGAGGGAGGATGCCGGCGGCGCGATAGACGGTTTCTAAGGGCAAATCAAGCGCCCGGGCAATGGTGTTGCATGTGTCAATCCCGGGACCGCGTTTGCCATTAATAAGATTACTGATAACAGCCGAATCAAGATGTGTTGCCTTGGCTAAATCTGCCTGTCTCCAATGCTTTGATTCAAGTTCTCTTTTAAGCCATTCTGCAAATTTTTCACTACCCATAAATAACTATGCCTTCTCCGGTGTAGTCCACTGCCAATTTTGGGCAAAATCCATCCAAATCCTTGTGTATAGTTAGATAGTTGACAGATATCGAATGTCATATTATACTTTCTTTATGCCTGATACTCGATATCGTAGAAATGCTGGTTGTGTGTTCTCTCTCAAGTACCACCTTGTCTGGTGCTCTAAATATCGCCGCAGCGTATTGGGCGGGGCTGTTGCCGATGATTTGCGAGCCATGCTCCTCGAAAAGGCAGAACAACTGCAAGTCGCTATCGAAGCAGTCGAAGTCATGCCCGATCATGTGCATCTTTTTGTCTCTGCTGATCCGACAGACGCCCCCCAGCATCTCGCCAACCAGTTCAAAGGCTATACTTCCCGTTTGCTTCGAGAGAAATATCCTCATCTCTGCTCGCAGCTGCCCAGTTTGTGGAGCCGAAGCTATTACATCGGCAGCGTTGGGCAGGTCTCGGAAGAAACCATTCGCCAGTATATTGAGAACCAGAAGCGCAGTTGAAATATGATCCGCACGTACAAGTATTTGTTGCGCCCCACGCCTCAACAAGCGAAGACCCTCGACTTCTTGCTCTGGCAATCCCGCTTGATCTACAATGCTGCTCTGGAGCAGCGTATTCAGACCTACCAGGAAACCAAAGAGAGTATCACCTATCTTGCTCAGTGTTCGCACTTCCGTGATCTGCGCCATGCTAATCCAGAAACGGTTGGCCTGCTCAACGCATCCAGTCTTCAGCAGCTTCTGCGCCGCCTGGACAAAGCCTTTCAGGCTTTCTTCCGGCGAGTAAAGGCTGGAGAAACGCCAGGCTTTCCAAGATTCAAGGGACGCAATCGCTTTAAGAGCATCGAGTACACCTATGGCGATGGCTGCAAGCTGCGCATGAACGGGCAAGGCCAGCGATATTTCTACATCCAGAACGTCGGGGAAGTGCGCATGTGCTTTCACCGCAATATTCCAGATAATGCAATCATCAAACATATTGTTATCAAGTGCGTCAACCAGCGTTGGCATGCCTGTCTGATGCTTGAACTGCCCGATGCTCAGGCAGCTCATCCAAAACCTGAGAAGGCAGTGGGTGTTGATGTGGGGCTGCATCATCTCCTGGCCTTGAGTGATAACCAGATCGCAGATAATCCCCGTTGGCTGCGCGTGTCTCTGGCAAAGCTGAAAATCTTGCAGCGCCAGGCTTCTCGCAGGCAGAAGGGCAGCCATCGACAACGAAAGAGCTATGGGGCGATTGCACAATTGCACGAACACATCGCTAACCAGCGCCGCGATTCCCTGCACAAGGTCACAGACTTCCTGACCAAAGAATATGCCCTGATCGCAATCGAAGATTTGCCTCTGGCTTTTATGAATCGAAACAAGCACCTGTCTCTGTCGTCGCACGATGCGGCTTTGGGTGAGTTCCGGCAGTTGCTCCAGTACAAAGCGGAAGAAGCTGGTGCTGAAGTGATTGCCGTAAACCCAGCTTACACATCGCAGCAGTGCAGCGGTTGTGGTGAGATTGTTGAGAAAGCCCTGAGCGTTCGAGTGCATGAGTGTCCTTGTTGTGGTTTGGTCCTCGATCGGGATGTGAACGCTGCCCGAAATATCCTGAAACTTGCTTTAGAGAACCCGCCCGGACGGGGCGGTCAGGAGCTAACGTGGCCCGTTGGGGCGTGCGTTTCCTGAGAAGCTGTCGCCTTTAGGCGCCAGAGATCGTCACTTGCTGATATCAACGCCTCCAAGTTTCAACGCGTTCAGGCAGATGGACAACGAGAGCGTACTTGCCGTTGTAGTAACTCCACCAAATTTCACAGATGATGGTGGAGCGCCCACCGTGCTTTCTGCCGGCAGAAAATTCCCTTGTAACACTGAGGAATAGAAAAAGTTGGTTGAATAGGGTCTAAAAAAGCCATCCATAAATTTATCGGCAATCAACTGGTCAATCTCCCGCAGTTCATCATCCGACAAATCAGGCTGCCCGCCAGATGGATTTGTCAGATGAGGATATTTCTCGGTATCCCTATCCGCCTGCTTCAACTGTTCCTCAAGTGACACCTCACGCCACTCACCTGATGACAGGCCTTCCTCGATGGTACACCAGGGAACTTGCTCTGGCGAAGCATCGACCGCCTTTTTTGTGAAATCATCCCAAACCAAAATCGTGTTGGGGTGCTCACGGCTATTCCACCCAATATTAGATTCTGGCTCGGACAGTGGAATTTTTCCCGAATACTCGAAATGACGAACTCGGAAAAAGAAATTTGTATCGACCATAGATCACCTCCGAAAAATAATTGCATTTGTGTCCTGATAAACCAACTTCCAGCCATCCAACTTCAACCCCTCGGCCAACGGCCAGCTTTTCTCGATAAACACGGTCTGGATCAGCCAGTCGTCCAGAACTTTTTCCCAGCCAGGCTGCATCATCACAGCCTTATACCAGTTATCGGTCAAAAGCCCATCCCCATACAGGTCAACTGCCCTCGAGTCTACAAATACTGGCCGCTCAGGCATTGCCCAGATCAAGTATCCACCGTAATTGTACGAGTTAAACAGATTTCCAGATGTCGAGCGCAGTGCCTCAACCGCAGTTCTGGGCGGGATCGTTCCCGCTTCCTCCATCCGCTGAAAATTGGTTTCACGATCTAATCCATTGGCTAATATATACACTGCCCATCCACTCACAACAAGACCAAATACAGCGATAGCTATCCTGCCGGCAGAAGACCAGGGTTTTCGGCCAGCAGATTTAACATAACTTGCGAGCCAGGGGTGGTCAGCAGCGTAGCGCACAAATATTAGCGCCCCGACCAGTCCAAATAACGAAATAAAGCGGCGAGAAATCAATGCCAGCGCAGCGAACCCGATGGCCAGAAAAAAGTCGGTCAGGTCAGCCTTACGGCGGCTGAACGACACACTCGCATTAACCAACACAATCAATAGACCAAAAGGCAGAGTCATCCAATCATGAAAATCTGGACTTTGCCACTCGTTGATAAAACCAACCGCACCCTGCTGAGACAGCATTGCTTTGAAGGGATAAACCAACCCTGCAAACCCATTCGGATTAAAAAACAGCGCTGCTGTTGTGAGCGCCAGATACAACGCCAGGCGCTGATCAATCCGCTGAATATTATTGCTAATATTCGCAACATTGCCGGCATCAGGAGAATTAATTGTACCCACACGGGTACAATTTCCGCCTACCAGGTAGAGGGCAATCAGCCCAGGGACAAGGTAGAACATCGGATGCACATTCGCCAATACGGCCGAGACCGGCACCAGCACCCACACCAGATCCCTACCAGTTGTACGGTATTGTTCGAGAACGTACAGTGCCAGCGTAACAGCCAGAAATGTAAACATTTCAGGCCTGGCGATAGCATGGACACTGGCAGTCACGGCACCCAGAAATATTCCTAGCGATCGCAGATCATCCTGCTCCGGCATGAGCTTGCTTACCAACCAGAAACTGGTGGTGTACACAATCCCAACCAGGACATTGAGCGCGCCAGGTCCACCAACCTGGTAAAGCAAATACATTCCGATCTGAGCGGGCCAGCCCGGCAAATTCCATGCAGACCCATGACGTGTGAACGAAAAAGGATCAGATGTCATCAACTGCCCGTTCTCAAGAATCCATCGTCCGATTGCCATGTGCCAGAAAGTATCCGAATCCAGCGTGGAACGAGAGGCGAACAGGATAAAAATCCCCATCAAGGCAATGTGGGTAAGTTTCAATCGTTGGTGGATCCAGGTCATACACTCTTCTCTTCGAGCGGGAAATACGTTTCAGACTCTTCGAACAGCGTCGTAAAAAAACCAACAGGGTCAGCATAATAAAATGCCCTGATAAGAGCTGCATCCTTCGGTCCCAGACTGGATGAGCTGAGCATCGAATCAACAAAAGTTCGTTGGATGTGTCCTTTGACCAAATTGTTCAAAAAAGCAGCGCCTGACCCGGCTAGCAGCGCTGCACCCAAAATAAATAAAATTCCTCCTCGAGATCCCCCAAGCGAACGCACCAAAAAAACCATAATCACGACGATTGTTGAGAAAACAATCAGAACACTCCATGCCAAAGGTCTTTTTCTGCCAGACCTGGAGAGTAAATTCTTTTCGGCAGCCCGTTCGGAAACCCGGTCAAGAATGCTGCGTTGTTCTCCGTCTGGCAGCAATGGCCAATTCTTTTCCAGCACATCCTGATAAAGTCTCATACTCTGCTGGTCAATAATATTAACCAGTATATTCTGAACAAACGATGGCAACGCTCTCAGATGAGACATTGCCTTAGTTATTTCTGTACCTTCTTTCTTTCTCCAGACCATCGGACATTCCTGTTAGTTTTAAAGCCAACGAACTACACCCTATCCCATGTCATCTACCGTACTTCATCGCTCTCCAGCTGGTTCGCCAGTCAATAGGGATGAAATGCTACTCGAGCAGTTGAATTGAAATAAATTTCAGAGGAAGAATCAATTACGAATCTATTTCGGACCGGTCTTCTTCTCCCTCCATCTCTTTTTCGTAAGCGATCACAGCGTCCATCTGGCGCAAAAAACGCTCACGGCTGGCCACGGAAAGTGCCCCAATTCGGGTAAGCCAGGGATAAAAAGCGGCCAAAACTTCATCTTCGCTCCCCGAGTCAGCAGACAGTAAGCCCGCTTTGCGAAAAACAAAATCAACGGGGAGTTCAAAAGCTTTAGCGATACCAGCGCAGGCCTCCCAACGCGGTAAAACTCCCATGCGGGCCCTGCTGATCACAGAATGGTTGAACCCAGCAGTTTTTGCCAACTTATAGTCGGTCCAGCCACGTATCGACAGTTCGCTATCCAACCAAGTAATAAAATCGCTCATAGTAACCTCCATTAGATTATTGCGAACAGTAGTGCTCATCTCTGACCAACTGTTGAGCCAACTCAAAAAGTTGTTTCTGACAATCGTCGTCTAGCGTAGGCCAGATAGACTCCAGATACATCAATCTCGCGTTCGGAGCTTCAATACCAAGCACTTGATAGACGTCTGTCCCGAGATGCCGGGCAAGAATACCAATCGCTTCGTTGGATGGCAGATAACAGCCAGTCATCCAACTGGAAAGAGAGGACTGGGGTACACTCAGATATTTAGCGAAAGCTGTTATAGTCTTTTTCTTGCCTTCTTTCCGCTCCCAGTCAAGAAATTTACTGGTTAACCATTCCCCAAACTTTGTCGTTGTAATTCTGTCAGACATAGATTCCTCTTTGAGACTCAGCCTTTTTAGTGTAATTAACAGCTGTATTTCTCATCTCGACAAGACGCTGCTGGACGATCGTTACATCCGCAGCGTCAAGATCAGTCCAGTATGCACCTAGCAAAAATAAATTATACATTGCATCAAAAACCTCAGTTGGAATAACCATTTTGTGAATTCGACTGGAGTCGAACGATGGGATGTGAGTCTGATGGGCGTCGAGTGTCATACCAAGGAAATCCCGCAAGCTGTTCATCTTTTCCCCAACTGTCCGAGGCGTCCCTTGATCATTCAGCAGCAAATCAATAAAGGCTGAAATCCGATACTTGTTTGCACTATTCATTTTGCGATAAAGAGAAACCAATTGCAGCTTTTCAGGGCTGAGATTCAGTTCAGGCAGAAGTTCAGAAATCTTTTTATACAAACCACGGACCCCCGTTGTAGACTCAATCATCGTGGCTATTTTTTCCAGGCTGTTGACGTCATTCAGATCAGGAGTGGATACTCCATCCATCGACAAAGAGAATGGATGCGTGTCTTTTGATAATCTTCCCATAAGATTCCTCGTGTTTCTTGGAGGGGGTGGGGGTTTTCTCCCACCTTCTTTTTTTCTAACTTCTTTCTGTTGCCGGTATTATCGCATTTGACTGGCCATCTCTAATAAAGTGCTGGAACTGCCACACTCGACCTTACTTGGATGGGATTTGCTCACCATAAGCGTTCCAGCAGTCTGAAAAAAGCGGGCCTTTTTTAGCGCCGATCATCATCTTTATATCTACCGCATAAACTGGAAAATGCAGCGCCTTAACTTCCTCCACCAGCCGCCGCCGACTGATCGGCGTCCTGGCAGCCAAAGCAATAAATGATTGTAAGTCCATCATATTCTTCCACTTGTTTGGTTTCGGCTTGTGATAAACATTCTCGATCTCGACATAAAATCCTGCGGCCTCACCAGGCCGGTGCACAAAAATATCGGGCTCCGAGCGTGTGTTTTTACTTGTCAGATCTGGCAATAGTTCTACCTCGTACCCGCGCACCCTCGCTTCTCTGGCAAAAGCCAGAATGAGCGCAACATGCCCTGGCTGATTGAGCCCATCGTGCAGCCGAATCAGGCGGTCCCATTCAGACTCCTTAACCTCCCATCCTCTTTCCTGACATATATCCAATCCGGGCGGAGCAAGACGCAAGATACGCATACCTGTGCGAAAAAAATTGAGCCGGGAGGACTCGATCAAACGGTATTCGGTAAGATACTGATCAAACACACGGCGAACACTGGCAGATTTTGGAGGTAAATTATACGCTCTGGCCAGCGTGCCATAGAGTTCAACCGCAGTAGACCATCCAGTAATTGCCATAAGGTAAAGTCCCGCTTCCATTCGCTGCCAGCGATCAGCCCTTATCGCAAGAAACCTGTTGACAAATAAGGCAGGGGGGACTTTTGAAAATAAAGGAAATTTCATAGGGAATTTCGACTCCTCAAACTGGTGCCAGGCAGATTTAATACTGAGGTAAAAAATATGCTGAATCTGCATACACGTGGTTTAAATAGTGCCCACTTATAGGCCGTTTTCGCCTGCACAAGTGAGCACCTGACTTTGTGTAAATGAGCTCTTGACCTCACATAAATGAGCAGCTGACCACTTAAAAGTGAGCGTTTGTATTGCTTCAACCATCCAGCCTGGGGCTCCCATTCAGACTCAAATACTTTGCCTGGACATAGATAAAATCACCCACAGATAGTAGCCTTCCTCCGACTGTGGCATTGAAAACACTTTGGTGCGTGTAATGGCTCGTTCGAGAAACGAGTGATGCAAGTCTGCCTTCCAAAAGAACTTTATGCTGGCCACCAAATACTTTCTGGTCGGTTTCGATATATGCATCCAACGTAGATATGTTGTGATCACCCACGGCAACCGTGCTCGTTTCATCCGAGACGCGTAAAAATCCCTGGAGCTTGATTGTGTTAACTACGAACGAAGACTCCCCATCCATCGGATTATCTGTATCAAAAAAGCTGATGTGTTTGACATCCAGGAAACATCTCTCATCTGAATGTGAGACCAACTTACCACGAGCTGTCACACCAACCTTTTTGTACGGACCACGACGGCTGCCAGATTCTTCTTTTAGCGTTTTTGCACGCTCAAATATGATCTGGGCCGTTTTTCCACTTGCAACAATTGGATGACGGCCTCCAAACAAAACTATATCTGTGAATATCCAACCATCAATACTAAAAACATCTTGATCGGCAACATACATGCCATTGATTTCCCTTATTGCCAGGTATCCACTTAAATCTACTGTATTGTTTGACATTGCTTTCTCCCAAAAGTTAGTCTACAGAGATTTACTGCCCGGAAGACAATAAGCCCAATTGCTCTGATTTCAGCTGCCCAACAAATGTTTTTGTTTCTGGTAACTGTCTGGCGCAGTCCTGTGTGGTCTTACGCCTGCTCTCATAAGCCTGAACAAAATGCGATCTGTCGGACATGTCATTTTCGGACAGACAGAGATAGCGCCATCCAAAAATAGTAACTGTCTCAGCAATTAAGGGATAAGAAAACTGCGGCGTTCCACGATGCCCAACCCGTTTAATTTCAGACTGTACCTCAGCCCAGGCTGCATAACCATCTGGAGTTGGTTTGGCTGATTCTAAAATAGCAAAAGCCTGATTGCGTATCTCGGCAACAGTCGGATAAAACGGCGATCTACCAATATGCTCACGAACGGCTGCTTGAAGTTGTTCAACCGGTAAATCTTGCAGCATCGAAACGTACAAAGCAAGCATTCCCTCTGTGACGTGCGCCGACGGGAAAGCCATCCCCAAAACATTCAGTAACTCTAAAATCTCAATCTCACTGGCCATACCGATCTCCTTTTGCTATTATGATTGGGCTTCGACATCTGAATGTCGCTTTTCAAGGTATCGTTCAATAGCTGTCTGTGTAGTAGTTTTTCCATTCCCGCCAGACTTTCCATTTTTACGAGGTTCACCTTTGCCAGATTGCTGCAGCTGTGCTTTTCTTTCTGGTCTTCCGTTAGTAATCCATCTTCCCAAAACGGTTGATCCATAATTGAGCAACCGGGGTGCGGCACAATTACCAACTCCCAACTGGAGAGCATCGGCTACCCACTGTTCACCGCTGGAACCAGCTTTGGTTGCTGCAGCATCAGCCTCTTTAATCATCAAGGACAATCGAGCCAGCACTGGCTCCGTAATGTCCAATCCAGCCACTTTACAAATATCTACAGCCGGAGCAAGCCTGGTATCAATAATAAGGATTTTAGCTTGAGGGGCAGGTGGGTGCTTCTCCCCCTCCTCCTCCTCTATATTAGTATTAAGATTTGTGTCGGTTTTACCGACATGGATGTCGCCAGAACCGACACGGTGCTTTGAAACACCTAATTTTGTGTCTCCAGACACATACTTTGAAGACGCGCCCGAATCATTTTTAGCACTTTTGGAGTCATTAACCGTGTCAGTATTTCCGACACGGTGTTTTTTAGCACCTATATTTGTGCTTGTAGGCACGGTGTCAGTATTTCCGACACGGTGATCAGAAACACTTGGTTTTGTGTCTGATGGCACGGCTTTTGCCGATTCAGAGGCCCTATCCGCAAGCGATTTGCTTATCTTATCCCCCAGTTCACCAGAGATTAAATAAACCTTGCTGCCCGCAAAACTCCCGCGCGAGTCGCGAAAATCCAATCCTTCAGGCACCTGGAGGATGGTAATCACACCCAGTTCGGCCAGCTTTGCCGCCCGTTCTGCGACAGTTGTCCGGTGCAGTCCAAGTTCATCAGCCAACCCGATGTCGGTGATACGGGCGTACAACCTGCCCTCATCCTCAACAGTTGCCATTCCCAGGCGGATCATTAATTCAAGATCCTCGCCCCTCAGTGGTCGACCATGCATCGCTATGTTTAGCAGGATCACGAAACTCGTCGAGTCTTTTCCGAAAGCGTTTTTATACCACCCACTCGAAAAGACTTCCGAGAACAGCTTTACTGAAACCTCAATGGTTTCACTCCACGACTTGCCGCCTGCCGCGACAGTCAGTGACTGGTGATAATCAAATGCAATTACCTGTTGTTTGTCATCTGCCATTGTCTCAAATCTCCTGAAACATAACCCACGCTGAGCGAGGAAAGTAGAGGCCCCATTTATCGGGCTGCATTTTAAGCACCCTTACCCAAAAATAGCGTGAACGCAGGGTAGTATTTCAGCTGAACGTCGCCGATTGGCCCACTGCGATGCTTGGCCACGCTCAACTCAACGATGGATATGTCATCTTCGGGCCGATATAAAAACATAACCTGATCTGCATCCTGCTCTATCGAGCCTGATTCTCGCAGGTCACTCAAAACAGGTCGCTTGTCCTGCCGCTGCTCGACAGCACGGGAGAGCTGGGCGGCTGCGATCACAGGTACACCCAGTTCCTTTGCCAGGCCCTTAAGCTGGCGTGATATATAACTAACTTCAGCCTGTCGGTTTTCAAATTTACCGCCACCGTTCATCAACTGAAGATAATCAATCACAACCAGGTCTAGTGGTGCCTCTGCGTGCATGAGTTTGCATGCAATCTTCAGCTGGGTCGGGTTCAGAGCTGGCGCATCGTTAATCAAAAGCTGCCACTCCGATGATGCCGACACTGCTTCAGTGAACTTCGGCCACTCTTCGGCCGCCAATTGACCAGTCCTCAGTCGCCTGGTGTCAATCCGCGCCTGTTGAGCGATTAGCCGTTCAGCCAGCTCGTTGCGATCCATCTCCAGAGAGAATACAACAACCCTATATTTTCTGGCTGGCAGCTTTGTCCCGACAATATTTCGTACCAATGAGAGCAAGAACGATGTTTTACCAGTTCCTGGTCTGCCTGCGATAATAATCAGCTTACCGCCAGACAGGCCATTCAACAGTCCGTCCAAATCGTTAAAGCCTGTTCGCAGGCCAATTCCTTCCGGGCCAGCTTCTGCAGCGACCGTAACCTGGTCAAAAAATTCCGACACCACCTGGGAAAACGGGATTGCCTTCTGCGCCCCAGAGCGTGTTCCGGCTTCCAGTAAGATTTTTGCAGCTTCGCTGAGCATGTCCGCTTCAGCCAAATCTTTTGTTGTCAGGGTAGCGATCTTGTTGGTGGCAATCAATAATCTTCGCTTTGATGCTGTTTCTTTGATAATCGAAGCATATGCATCTGCGTTGACGGAAGAGGGGGAGCGTCCGATCATCTCCACCAGGTATGCTGGGCCGCCAATTTCTGCCAGTACACCTACGTTGTTCAGTTCATGCTGGACGGTCAGGAAATCGATCACTTTCCCTTCGTCTACCAGCCGAACAATAGCATCCCAAATAAACCGATTGCGCTGAATATAAAAATCCTCTGGAGCAAGCGAATTAGCGACATCGTAGTACGCACCAGGATTGATCAGAAGCGCTCCGATCAAAGCCTCCTCAGCCTCACGGTCATGGGGAAAAGCCATGTTGGCTGTCATCTTGCCCTTCTATTTTGTGTTGTATTCCGTATTTTTTTTGTCATAACCGAGGTCTTGTAGATGGTCATTTTGAGGCCTTTTTGGGCATTTTGAAATAAAAGCATAAATCTACCACGTTCATTTTTAGCGCCTCTATTATGGCCTGTTTTTTTGTTTATTGGTATCCCTTATGGGATACCCTAAATGTACCCCATAAGGGATACCTTTAGGGATACGTTTAGGGATACCTTATGGGTGCCCTAGTGAGGGGGTTTCTTCGTTTTTTGGCAATCCGGCTAACTCTAGAAAAGAATTCGGGATCGGCGGGTTCGCCAAAGTGGCATCAAAGCGCATTGAACGGGTCGCGCGCCGGGCCCAAGCGAGGTCTGTCTTTTCTTCATCCATTGTGCGCAGACCCATGATGAGTATGAACTCGCACAGGTCGCTGACCGGTACGGTCGGTTTCATATTGGCCAAGTGTTCAACAATTTTTTTGATATTGGGGTCCACGTCAATAACCAGGCGCGTTCGGTTCCGCTGGCGCTCAGCTTCTTTGCGCTGCTTGCGGGTCATGTTCCTCTGGCGGGCGATCTCGGCAACAGCTGATGAAGCCGCGTTGCTATCTGCTCCCGTATGCAGATCAACCATCCGATCGGTCGCACTGATGTTTTCTAAAAGCGGATTTCTTCCTTTTGTGACAGCCATTTTCTTTCTCCGTTTATCCGCCGAGATTAACCACGGCGTTCAAGTACTTTGATTGCATCCAATGTTATTTCTCCCGCGTGCAAATAACCACCGATCAATCCGCGTGAATTGCGCATCTTCGAGCCATCGCTGTAACCAATGGCAGCCGCGCTTTCGGGAGCGTGTTCCCAGATTGTTTGCCCGCGCGATGAAGCTTCGCGGATCTTCGTATCGCGTGGGATCGGTGGGAGGATCATATCAGTGCCGATTGCCTGCTGGAGATACATTACATTCTGCACAGTTTCTTTGGTTACTCTGTCGTACATGGTTGGCAGTACGCCAACCACCACTGGCGGGGTCACATTGGGATAGCGCGCCATTGACTTGATTGTTTTGAGGACATAGAGCACACCTTCCATGGCGAGGTAATCCAGGTTGGCGGGGATCATTGCCAGGTCACTCGCAACCAGCGCCAGGACGTGCAGAACGTCTGCGCTGGGTGGGCAGTCCATCAATACGATGTCAAACGATGCTGCCTCTTCCAATACAGTGGAGAGCAGGTATTCTCGGAAGTTTGCTTTTTCAACAAACAGCTTTACCTGTTCGGCCGTGTGGTCATTGGTGATCAGCCACATATTTTTGCGAGCTTCCATGGCCACCTTTTCGATAGGTTCACCATTTACGATGAGGCGCAGCAGTCCATCATTTTTCCGCAGTCCCAGGCTGGGAGCGACATGCCCCTGTCCATCAAGATCCATAATCAATACTTTTTTCCCCTTCAGGGCAAAATAATGAGCCAGGTTAATCGTCGTTGTGGTTTTGGCCACTCCGCCCTTTTGATTGATGATCGCGATACTTTTCACCAGATTTCTCCTCTATCTCGTTACCAGGCTGTCGACACAACCTTCAGACTGCGTTGCTTTTCCGTTGGGGCTGATTGCCCATATTGCCTAAACTGAAGTGCTTGTCTTGATCCACTTCATCAATAATAAAAGCTTGATCCCGTTTACCCTTCGGTCATTCTTTCTATGATTGCTAATGTCGCCTGGCAGTCACCCAACGCAGAGTGATCCCCACCGGGGAGCGGCAGCCACTGTAAATCACCAAAATACTCATTCCATTGTCCGCAAAGCTTTGCATACCACTTCATTGCACAAACCGCAGATGAACGGATGTTGGTTTCCAGTCCATGCCGTTTACAATCCTGCTCCAGCATACGAACATCGAAATCTGCGTTGTAAATGACAACAGTTTTTCCTTCCAGCAGCGTGGAAAGTTTTTCGTAAACGGCAGGGAAAGTGGGGGCATCTTGAACCATCTCATTGGTAATGCCATGAATGGCGATTGCATCAACAGGTATTTCCTGTGTAGGCTTGACCAATGTCTGGAAGAAGCTCTGGTTGGCTGGGTAGAACACTGCCACTTGCACGATCTCGGCCGTTACCCCCAACCCAGTTGTTTCTGTATCTAGAATTACCCAGGAAGAGGGATCCACCATCAGCTTACGTGCCCATTCGACCGCATCTTTATGAGACTCTACGATCATTGCTTTTAGAGCGCATTCATCGCATACTCCACGTGTGAGATGGCGGGGAGATTCCTGCTCCACGCCACAGACAGAACATGTGCGACGCTGTCGTGCTCGTTCACGGATCTTCTCGAAGCCAGCAACCTGCTTCTCAGTGAGTGGTGGGCGTTCTTCGACAGATTCAAGATTGTATAACCATATCCAACCATGCCGCCTACTGCCAAGGCATCCGACCGGCTCACTGTCGGGTTTAAGTTTCATCCGCATCTGGTCAATCTGGGCTTTTGTCTTGAGATTTTCAGGAGACGCCCCCCACGCGTAGACAGGTACTCCTGGACACTCCCAAAATGGAGTTTTACGCCAGGACTGCTTGCATACCGTGCAGTACACTCCGTCTTCTGTGATCTCAATCGCATGAATGGCCATTACTTATTTTTACCTTTTTCGGCGTGTGTCAACCAAGTCATGCGGGGCGAAACTTTGGCTGCTGTGGTTATAGTGGTTACACCAGTCTCTTCACCGAGAATTTTTGCCACGGCTTTTACGTCGGCTTCTTCCCACTTGCTATTGACCATCGCCATTGTTGGCACACTTCCGTACTTGTCTTTGTAGTATTGGACGGCCTTGCTGATTGAATCTTCCAGCTTATGCGGAGATTCCCAAAGCCACATCATCCAGGTAACTCGATCTTTCATTGTTTTTGAGCTTCAAACATACTTATGCCTGACGCAACGATCATCCCACGATAACGCAGGAGGAATATTTCGGCATCCTTGCGCCGGGCGACCAACACCCCAACTGGTACTTCAGTGCCATTAATTACCTCACCTGGATGGTAAAGTCTTGATCCTTCGGGGATATCAGCGGTATTTACCTGAGCAGCTACCTGAGGCGACATGACGACCACACACTGCCGTTGTTCTTCCATCCAGGCCTCGATTTCGGATCGGCGAAAGATCCAGTTTTTTTCCATGCGAAAACCGGGCAGCTTTCCAAGATGTGCCAGCTTGCGAATCGTACGGTCTTTGAGACCTGTGATTTGGGACAATTCATCTGTTGTTAGCGTATCGAAGCGATCGTTCATCTCATCTCCTGTTTCCTCTAAGCTGGCCACTCTGTATTGTTGCTGACGATAGACTGTACTCGAAGAATATTTTGGTGGTCAGCACCGTCTAACAGTCGGGCTAATCGATTAATTGGGACACCCCATTTGTGATACAGTTCTCGGATCATCTCTTGTTCTTCCGCACTATTTATTATGGGCCGCTGTCCATGCTGGCATATTACTGCAACCTCTGTTACCGTCAGGCGGGCGTCCTCGTTACGGTAGGGGAGCAGCTCACCAATCTTCCTGACACCATAACCGTGAGCGACCAGATATTTCACCAGTTCGATAACTTCTGATTTGCCTTTTGAGTAGCGCTCCTCGAAAGGTAAAATGCCATGTCCAACCGAGTCCTGGGGGTGTCCCAAATCGGACACGGCCTGGGGCACAGGTTGGGACACAGGGGCGGGCACGCCTCCGGACACACCCAACATACTTGCCAGTTCGGCCGGATTGATCAAACGCGGCTCGCCCTGGTAAATGGTGGGTGGCGGGATCAGGTAACGCCCATCGGGGGTATTCATGTGCATCGGGTTTCCGAGGAATACATCCACTACCCTGGGTTTGCTTTCTTCACCTGGCCGGATACGGGGCATTCGAATGAACAAGAAAGAATCGCGCATACCGCCTGTCCCTTCAAGCCCCATGGCTCGCACCTCTACTGAATGAGGAGTGAGGACCATGAATACACTGTACTTGCGGCCCTGGCGCACGATCTCGTAGACTTTATCAATGGTATCTTTCGAGACGTCGTTCAGGAGGTTGGACATTTCATCAATGGCGACGTGCAGAGGTTGGTGGCTTTCTGGCGAGGCGGTACTTTGAATGCGGCACTTCATTTCAGCGTGAACAATGGCGATCACCTGTTCAATTTCGTCAAACTTGCCGCCTGCTCCGACGATCATCCAGCGGTTGTTCCATTGGCCAGTATTGCGCTGGTAGTGCGGATCGATGACCACGATGACGCCCTGGCGTCCGGCTAACACATGCTTGATGGTTGTCGTCTTGCCGCCGCCTGTGCCACCATAAATAACGACCTGCCTGCCGTGGAATGGCGGGAGAACCTTGAAGTCATTTTGATTGATGGCATAGGCAACTTGAAAGACTGCCACCGAGAACTTGGGGTACACGCGGTATACCACGCGACGGCCTTCCATCTCGCGTTCTACAGCGTTGGAGAAAGCAGGGGTGACCATCCCCCCGATTACAGACAGCTTGACCACAAATATGCCGCGGTCAGGATAGCCTGTACACATGAATCGGTCCGTAGTTGGCAGATCGGGCGAATACTTGACCATAGCCCGCTGAAAACGGTTAGCCAGAAAGAGCAGCATATCCTGATGTGCGCCGACATTCTGAACGGAGTTACTTACCGCTGGAATCATTGCCTTGTTTCCTCTCGCCAATCTGCTTCAATTATGTTCTGCAAATCTGCAGGTAAAGCACCGGGCTGGCTGATCCTGAAAGGCAGTAAATTGGATTGTCTAATACCACCGGCCAGGGTAGACTGCACCCGCAGAGCAGTCTGGGGCGAACCAGTATTACCTGCTGCCACAGCCCGTACCGCACTGGCGCTTATATCGCTCAGGGCGATCTGTCCTTGTAAGGCTTCATCTTTGGGCATATTGTTGTTTGTACTGGAGGGGTCCACGATAGGGCTCCAGGATCGTTGGCTGTTGAGCAGGCGCCCATTGTCGTAAACGATAGGGTACGCTCCCGAAGCGTTAGGGTGCAGTATTTTGGCCTTGTTCACTCTCCACCAGAACCAACCGCAAATATATAGAACGCCAGCCAGGGCTATCAGGGCGAGGATGGGGGCGAGTGCCTGCATCCATGCTATAAACTGATTGGTCATCATCACACGCTCGGCGGCCGCAGCAGCATCCTGAGCGCGTGCTGCCTGAGCAGTTGCCATTGCGCTGGCAGAGGCGACGTCCAGTGTACTGTTAATGTTGAAGGATGCCTGGGTGGCTGTTGTCGCGAAAGCGTCCTGTACAGCTTGAGACTGTGCTGTGCTGGTTGCGGCAGCTTGCGTGCTGGCAATGCTCGCTTCCATCACCGTTTTTGTTCCGGCTATATTGGCCTGAACGATTTCAATAGCGATACTGGTTGCCGTAGAGACGGCCGCCTGTGTTGCTTCAAAAGACTGCTGCGTGGCGGCGTAAGCCACCTGAGTCTGCGCAGCCTCTGTGCTGGCGACAATTGCAGTTTGTTGGGCAGAGAGCTGGGTGGATTTTACCTGGGCAGCGATCAGGGTAGCGTCTGCATTGGCTTTTTCGATAGCCAACGCCAGGTCCTGGCGGGACACCTGGGTCTGGGTGGCAATGTAAGCCTCAGCAGTGCGTGTTCCCTCGAATGGATCAGGGGTGCGACTTGGGATAGGGGTGGTGCTCATCTGAGCAACAAACGCATCACTCTTCGGCGCTGTATCTGGAGCGCAGGAGGCGATCAGAACGGCGATCATGATCAGGCTTATGAGTAATACGTTTCGTTTCATTTCAATTTCATCCCTGGCGGATAAAAGAGTCCCAATCGCTCTGGGTATTGTCAATACCTTGTTCGTAAGCGGTGGGGTGTTGAGGTGGTAAAAGATTCTGTTGGGCGTTTATTGGCTGCTGGCGTCCGGGATTCATCGTATTCGACATCATGGTTATTGCCATCAGCGCCAGAGAGTCTTGAATGGTTACTTGGGGGAGGGTAGGCTTTCCAGCAGCTTCGCTAACCTTTCTCCAGCCTGCGTTAGGCCCAGGAGCCCATTTCCCAGAGGACAGAGCAGGGGCGCCGTTGTTTTGGTCTTCTCGCATTTGGCGTATCTGCAGATTCATGTAGTAAATGTAGCCGACCATCACAATCAGAGCGATTATCATAAGGATCATCAGTATCCCTTGAACGCGGTCTAGAATTGTGACTGCGCCCAGGGCGTTTACTGCCGCGTGATTGGCCGCAGCAGCTTCTCGAAATGCCCTGGCCTGCTCAATGTCAGCAATCGAACGGGCAATATCATTTGCTGAGCTTGTCACTAGCATGGAAACGCCGCCGATTACAAGTGCAAAAAGGGCTCCTATCCCCAAAACTGCGCCAGCAATACCTTTCATAAAGAACCTCCCTTTGAGTTTGCCGTTTTCACATTTACCAATAATTGCTCTGTTTTATTCCAACCCAGGTCTTCAACGATCCCCCCAATGGCTTTTCTATATTCCGACCAATCCACGACAGGAATAACGATCGACACACCTGGTAGGGGTGAGGCGAATTTTTTTGGAGTATTTGTTTGTGCCTGTACCTGCTTCATGTTGGTTGTGGCCCTGACTCCCGCATTGGCGAGAAAATTCAATGAGATCGGATGGTAACCTTATTTAGAAAGGAAATTTTTCGTTTGTAAACTGTTTTCTCCAGAACAAGAGAGGAACTGTATGTTTTCAGCAAGACCTTTGTCGAGTAATTTTTCTTTCCATCTTTCTTGTTTTTTTCAGTATGTAAGCCAGAGCCCCTTTGCCCACTGTGACCTTTCGCCTTCAGCGGATGGCCGCCAATAAACCCAAGAGTGTGTCGTTATCGCCTTGCCGCAGTTCCAATCTCTTTCAAACGATGAAATTTTATGCACCAAAGTGCCATTTAATATACAAAAAACCCACTGGCATCTCGCACAGTGGGCTTAAATGTGTTAAAATACACCCACTGGTAGTTACAGTACCAGCCAATAAGGCCTTAGAGTTTCGCAGACTCTGAGGCCGTTCTATTTAATTTCCAGATAATTTACATTACGATTTATACTTTACATTATACACTACCATGCACAATGTGTGCATGAAGTTAGTTTAGCTTAAGAACATGGTAGTGTCAAGGGTTTAAAGAGACTCTCATAAATAAATCACCCTGAAGTTATGTTGAAAGGCATAAAAAACACCAATCCTTTTCAGGATGGTGTTTAAAAAACTGGCTACATCAGGCGCTCCAATGATTGCGAATAGAGTGTTATTCGACAATGAGGGTGGATTTGCCCATTCTTTTTTTAGATCGGTATTCAGACAGCTTTGGCTGGACCAACAAGTAGGGTTTGCCATCTTTATCCAGCAAGGGAGCGCCTTTAATGAAGCCGTGTTTCTTGCGTATAGTATAAACGGCCGCACAATAGGCCACATCACCCTCGTTTACTTTTGCTGGAAAATAATCCCTGTTGATGCGGATATAACCATTTCTTATACGCCATTCTCTTATGGTTGGTTCAGGGATTTTGTATTTCGTGGCAGCCGTAGAAATGATGAGCCAGGAATTATTCAGATAATCGAATTGTTCCCGCTCAATTTCTTGTAGTTCTAAGTTAAGGGCTTGTGCTGTTACGGTCATGTTGTGAGTTTTTGGTAAAAAATAATTGGCAATGACTGTCTGTATTTCGTGTAATTCTACTATATTTACAGCATAAATGCGCTATACAGACGGCTACCAATTATCAAAGCAAAGGTCTAGCGCACGATAAGCATGTAATTGCTGTATCTGATCAAGGCACAGAAGCTGCATCGAGTATTTCCGTGTGCCAACAAGAACAGCGGAAATAACAGTTAAGCCACCATCGATCGCTGATCTCAAAAAGAAGTTCAGGGGCTTGAAACAGAAAGCGGCAATAAGAGCGAGGGTCAGTCAGTCCGGACATTCTGTGCTTATGCTCAATGCGATAGCCGTTTTTGATCATGATCGAGTACACCAAGGGGATTGTTGTCGTCACTGTTAGGCAAATCTATTCGTAGTGAAATTGCAGAATTGTAGATCCGATAAATATTTGACTTAATACCAGTGAAAGTGGAATAAACCGAGCATACATCGGGAGATTAATGATTGTCAGGAATAACCATAAAAACAGTAGGGGGCCTTTTTGTCGTCGCGTTCAATGCCGGGAAACCATTAACTGCATAAAAGTAGGCGATGTCTGGCCCAAAACTATCAACAAGCATATTAAAAAGGCTGCCGTCCCAACCCGAAGGAAAACTCCTGTTGCCTTCGGAAAATTGACTATTGAAACTTATGAGCCTCCCATTTTGTATTTTATGGCTATAAGCAACACCGCTGTCACGCCAAACAAAATCTATACCCTTCCCAAGATCCCAGATCTCATTCTCGATTTCTATCTCCACGGGCACACCGCTCTGAAGATCCTGTAATATTTTCTCAACGGCGACTCCTTTGATCCTGGCAAATGTTTTAACCAA
>Ga0172367_10003624_pt1 | contig 19793 bp, 19 predicted proteins | sample Lak10m_FD_114542 | JGI IMG/M metagenome (GOLD analysis project Ga0172367, IMG submission 114542) | Freshwater microbial communities from Kabuno Bay, South-Kivu, Congo - kab_022012_10m | ecosystem: Environmental > Aquatic > Freshwater > Lake | place: Democratic Republic of the Congo: South-Kivu...
CAGGATTTCTGCAACCTCTTTCGGCTTTTTTCCCTTTTCCAATAGGGCAAGCCCACGATTGCGTACTATTGCTAATTGCTCGCTTGTTCCTTTTCGTCTCATACCCCTATTATGCCATTTTTCGGACTTTCATATTTCAAAAATCAGTAATTGACCTGTGGAATGTGCCTTAAATAAAACACCCCAGACTATTTCCTTTCGGAAAAGACAGCCTCACTTGGCTACCTTGTTGTCTGGAGCGGGCAAAACGGTCAAACCGTTTTATTGATGAAGATATTATAGCCCATCTTGCAGCGAATGCAAGCGGTATAATTCGGGGGGCATTTTTACCGGACACTATCCACTGAACACTGGCAATTGATATGGCACTCATCACCACTTCCAACCTCACCAAATCTTACGGCGTGACCGACATCTTCAGCGGGCTGACTGTCTCCATTGAAAAGGGAGAGCGGCTTGGCATTGTCGGTCCGAACGGCGTGGGCAAGACCACGTTCCTGCGAATCATTGCCAGCGAAGATGAAGCCTCAACGGGGGCAGTCATCCGCTCAAAGGGAGTCCGAACCGGATATTTGTCGCAGGAGGCAGACTTCAAAATGGAGGGCACGCTTTGGGATGCGTGTCATTCCGTCTTCGATGATCTCATCCGCCAGCAGCAGGAACTTCACCGCCTTGAAGAACAGATGGCGACCAACCCGGATGTGATCGAACAATACGGCAAACTGCAAGAGGATTTTGAACGGCGCGGCGGCTACACGTACGAGACTCGCATGAAGCAGGTGTTGACCGGTTTGGGTTTCGACGCCTCAGACTACACATTGTCTTTGGATCACCTCTCAGGCGGACAGCGCACCCGAGCCTTTCTCGCCCGACTTCTTCTTTCGGGTCCTGATATTTTGCTGTTGGACGAACCCACCAACCACCTCGACATTCGCGCGGTGGAATGGCTGGAAGGGTATTTGAACCAATGGGAAGGCGCGGCGGTGATCGTTTCGCATGACCGTTATTTTTTGGATAAGGTCAGCACCGAGATTTTGGAAATGCTGCCCGGCGCGTATGAAACCTACAAGGGGAATTACACGGCGTATCTGAAACAGCGTGAAGAACGCATTGCCCGCAGGCAGGAAGTGTTCGAGAGCGAAAAAGAAAAACTGAATAAAGAGATGGAATACATCCGCAAGAATGTGGCGGGGCAAAATGTATTGCAAGCCAAAGGGAAACTGAAACGCATCTCGCGTTTGATTCAAGCCATTGAGCAGGTGGGTTTCGAGGCGGCGCTCAACCAAAAATGGAGTGAGACCGCCAGTGAAATTTCAGTAACGACTTCCATTATGAGTGTGGAGGAAGCCGGGCGGCGCATCAATGCGTTGAAATCTCCCGTGCGGACGCTGCCGCATTTGCATTTGCGCCTCGGTTCAGAGAAACGCTCCGGCGATCTCGTTGTTCGCACAAAAGATTTGGAAGTGGGATTTCCCGATAAATCCCTGTTCAAGTCTCCTGATATTGAACTGCGTCGGCAGGATTGCGCCGCGCTCATTGGTCCGAACGGCGCGGGGAAATCTACATTCTTGAAGACCATTCTCGGTCAGTTCGAGCCGCTGGCGGGTGAAGTGATCTTAGGGTCCAGTTTGCACATCGGCTATTTTGCACAGGCACATGAAGGGCTTGACCCCGAAAAGACACTGTTGCAGGAAATTGACTCCGTCATGCCGAACTGGCTGCCCGGGCAGATCCGCGATTATTTGGGCAAGTATCTCTTCAGCGGCGACGATGTGCATAAAAAGGTCGGTATGCTCTCCGGCGGCGAGCGTGGACGTTTGGCGCTGGCAAAACTTGCCTTGCAAGATACGAACCTGCTGCTACTCGACGAACCGACCAACCACCTCGATATTCCTTCACAAGAGGTGTTGGAGTCTGTTTTGGAAGATTACACCGGCACCATCCTGCTCATCTCGCATGACCGTTATCTTGTGGATGCGCTGGCGACCCAAATTTGGGAGGTGAACCCCGAAGCGGGCGAGTTGATCGCATTCAAGGGGACGTACTCTGAGTTGAGAGCCGAACGCGAGCAGAAGGAATATGAAGCGTTTATGGCGGCGCAGAAAAAAGCCGATACTCGAACTTCGGGAAACGATAATCAAGTATCGAATAACGCATATCGAATATCCAAGAACGCCAGTTCGAAAGAAGAAAGACGAAAGCTCGCGCAGTTGCAAGAGTTGGAGAATTCGATTGCGGAATTAGAGAAGACTCTGGCGAATTTAACGACGCAATTAGAAAGCCCAATGGTTAAACCAGATGAGGTCATCAAGATCGGCAACGAGTACAACCGCATCCAAGCCGAGATGGATAAGAAGCTGGCAGAGTGGGAGCGGATGCAAAGTTAACTTATCGCTCCTGATGGGGGGAGATGTCCTCCATTAAACATAATATATCTTGGAGGTTCAAAATACGATGATAATATATCCTGCTTTCCCCGCTTTTTTTGCAAGCCCCATCATCGCCATATATGGATTTTGGTATCTTTATAAAGCATCGCACATGCTTACCGAGGAGCAAAAAGGGATTCTGCGAAATATTCTCTTTACACTGACTGGGGCAGGAACCTTATTTCTTGTTCTGAATATAACCGCATACGGAACGGGCTTGCCTAATTGCATTGGCGCCATTATTGGGATAGTATGTTTTATGTTTATAATATCTTACGTTAAGCAACTCCCTGTTTTTTTTATAGATAAAATCATAATTTCCTTTATTTTCATTGTGCCGTCTGTATTGGTATTTCTTATATACCTTCCTGGTTTTCTAAAATTTTATGGGCTACTTAACTAAACGACTACCTTCTTCCATCGTACATGGTTATCTCTTCAATAAAAAACGTTTCCATACACAATGTATCTCAAGGCAATGGAAAAGGTCGTTTGTGATAAAAATCCGAGTTGAAAATTTTATTGCATTGATTTTTCGATATTCTTTGGAGAAACTAACAGTAAAAGCATTAGCAATCCGGCCATTCGTAAATAACTGAATGGGTATATATTAAAAACAGGTAATGCAAAAATCAAAGCGACACTGATTACAGTCTGAAGGAACGCATCTCTGCTGCGTAGCGCAAAAGCCCAAATTGCTAGTGGAATTGCAATAACATAATGATGTTCCCAAGCAGAAGGGGCAATAAGTAAGGAAATCACAGAAAAATCCAGCAAATGTCCTATATCGCGAACTTGTTCTGCATCAATAAAAGAAACATGGGGTTGAATATTCATTTTCCGCCTCTGATAAAAACGATAACCAAACCATATTAGTATGCAAAGAAAGAAAACGATAAAAACCGTTCGCGTAACAGAATCCGAAAACCCCAGGAAATCAAATGTACTTCTTAGTAAACTCATTGGACTGGAATTCCTAAACAACAAGCTTTCCTGTTCTACGGGAAAGGAGAGGTAAAACTCGTAGAATTGCTTCCAATACCCAGGGTTTAGAAAAAATTTAGTTTCTATTAACACCACTACAAGGATTCCAACGATTCCGCCTACCAACACCTTCCATTTTTTCATAAAAAAGAACGGAAACGACAAGGCAAATGGGTACAATTTAATAAGTCCACCCAACGCAGCTCCGAAGCCAGCCACAAAGGGATATTTTTGAAACGACACCAAAACCAATAAAATAGAAGTCAGAATATAAAAATTAACCTGGTTGTAGCTTAAAGTTCTAAGTATCGGGACATTAAAAAGGTAAATAAAGCTAACGAGAATTAATCCACGCAACTCTTTGAAACCTACTTGTATTGAAAATTCCACAGACAAGAAGAAACTCAGAAGAAGAAAATATAGTAAAGAAGCTTGGTGAATATAAAACACAAAAACCCATGCACTTTTTCCCATACCGAGATAGGTAAAGAGCCGTAGCCCAATGCGGTACACAAAGACCATCATTTCGGCAAATAAAGGCGGGTACAAATAGCGCGTCCCCGCATACGGATTGGCACCCGCAACGATGGCGCGAAAGGCATCCTCATATTGTTGATAATCCCATGATCCGAAGCTAAGTTCTGTGGTTTGGGCAAGGAAAATCAAACATACCAGGTAGGGCAGCCCAAGCAGAATTATTTTTCTGGGAGAAAAACTATTCTGTTCTTTTACATCCAAATATAACGCGAGGGTCATGACAAAAAAAACACAAAACGCAAAAAGTCCAAAAAGATCTTCCTTTTGCTTTGTAGACGCAAGACGAATAATTTCCCACTCTCTTGACCACAAAATCACAGCTGCGATCACTGCAACCCAATACAATAGCGTAAATCGAAAGAAACTTTTCGTACGTTGAGAAACAAAAAACATGATCAAGCCTCGATCCAGCATACAATTTAAAGTAAACAATGAATAGTAGTTTTTTTGAACGCAGACAAACACGGATAAACTGGCAGGAAATTATTTGGAGCAAAATCCATTTATAAATCTGTGTTCATTTGTAGTGAATCTCAAAAAGGTACTTACACATTATTGACATTAATTTAAGCTGGAATTTATTGAATTAAATGCTGATTATAGCACTCTCAGATTGGTACATTTCACCTGCCCAGAGCGGTAAAATATGCAGTAATATCAATCAAATTCATCCTGCCATATATGTGGTTTACAGAAAAAAAACAACAACGTATAGATATTGACTCCAGTATTCAAAAACCTACTACAATAAATTTAATGATTGATTGCGCCTTTTAAAGTAACGCCAAAAAAAGAAAAAGAAATCATGACAACCTACATTGACCTCAGCCACACCATTCACGACGGACTCGTCACTTACAAAGGACTGCCCGCCGCCATCGTTTGCGATTACCTCAGCCGTGAAGCCTCTCGCGCAAACTACGAAGCAGGGACGGAATTCCACATTGGCAAGATCGAAATGGTGACCAACACCGGCACGTATGTGGATTGTCCCTTTCACCGCTATGCCGACGGCAAAGACCTCTCGGAGGTGACGCTTGAATACTTTGCCGACCTCGAAGGCATTGTCATCCATGCGGATTGGCGGGAGGGGTTAGCCATCACCACCGAAGCATTCAAAGGGAAGGATGTTCACGGGCGCGCGGTTCTTGTTCACACGGGCTGGGCAGAGCATTGGGAAACGAATGCCTATTACACAGGTCATCCGTTTCTAACTGAAGAAGCCGCCGTGTATCTGCGTGATCAAGGCGTCAAACTTGTCGGCATTGATTCGTACAATATTGACGACACACGCGGCAAAGGCAGACCCGTCCACTCGACGCTTTTACGGGCGGATATCATCATTGCCGAGCATTTATGCAATTTGGAAAACATTCCCGATGCAGGATTCACGTTTTCGGCTGTTCCGCCAAAGGTCAAAGGGGCGGGCACATTCCCAGTGCGGGCATTTGCGAAATTGGGGTGAGGTTAGCCTACGACCACTTTGAGTTCAAATGAACCGCTATTATCATCACATTCCCAATCGTTCACTGTGAACATCAGGCTGCCGTCGGCTTCAACTGTAAACTCAAGGTATGTTCCCACAAAGAAAGCATTTTGATCACCTACTCGGGCAACCAAAGAACCATAGCCAACGCCTTGAACCGGGCATTCAATCGCGCCGCAAACGTACGGCTGCCCGTTCGGGTCTGAGTTGCTGCTTTCTATGCCGCCATTGGTGTTACCAATGCCGCTGGCAAAAATAGTAATGCGTTGTCCTTTTGTCACGGCGATCTCTGAATCCATCCAACATGCGGCGGCAGGGACGCTGATTTGATACGAGTCGTAGGCGGGTGTGGCGGTGGGGGTACGCGGTGCAGCTTTGGTAAGCGCACCAGCAGTCACTGCGGCGACAACGGCATTCACTGTTGACGTAGGAACTGCGGTGTGGGTCGCTGTCGCTGTTGGCGGTACTTCTGCCGCGCTACAGGATATTACCAGCGCGGATAAGAGTGCCAAAATAAAAATTTTATAAACTGATTTCATGATCTGTTCCTTCTTGATGAAGTGGGCGAAACCTTTGATAACCCTGAGTGAACCCTGGAACAGATCATATTTTTTTAAACAGGCGGGTATGGATATGACCTGCGTCCATGGATGGGTTGTGGAAACAATTTTGTTTGATGAAGTTCTTCGGCTCGGTGGATGAGGGCAGCGATCTCGTTTGGGCTAAGGTAACGCTCAAAGAGACCAGCCCAGCCCCCGGTCGAGGAAAGAGGCGTGAGCAATTCTTCCGGGATCGGTTGTCCGGCAAAGTCCCATAAGACGGTGCGCAGTTTATATTCCTCGTGAAAACAGATGCCGTGATCTATGGCAAAGAGATGGTGGGTGTCATCTTCAAAAAAGATATGGCTGCCTTTGCGGTCGGCGTTGTTGGCAAGGTAATCAAAAAGGACGACGGGGCGGAGCCGCTGCTTGTCTTCCACACTGAAATTGAAATAATGATATTCAATGTCGTAATCTATATATTGCTGTAAGGAGCCGGGTCCGTAGGGACCATCCTCTCGATACACGGTAACGGGGACGATACGCAGCCCCAACGCCTCGCTCAATTCATACGCGGCAACTTCTCGCAAGGCGAGGGTGTTCTCGGGGAAATCCCACAGGGGTTGTTCGCCTTTGCTGGGTTTGTACACGGCTTTGATGCTCTCACCGTCGTGATGAACATCGACAAGGAAGGTGTAGTTGCTGCCCAACATGAATTGACCACGGAGTTCGTAGCTGCCGCTAGTCAGGATGGAGTGTGTATTTTGGGAAGGGTTCATAAAAAGAAAGGTTACAAGTTGAAGGTTGAACGTTTCAACCTGTAACTTGCAACCTTCGACCTGAATCTGGTTTAGTGCAGGTGTCCGTTCTTTTTGGGGCAGAAATGTCCGCCGGGCTCCATGGGTTGCCCGCATTGCGGGCAGACGGGGCGCCCGCGAGATGAGACTTCCTGTCCCCAGCGGGCGAGCTGGCGCAGTTGTGTGCGGGTTGCCCAAAAGCGGATCTGCGAAGCCTGTTCGGGGTCTTGTTCTTCGGTGAGAAGTTCTTTGGCAAAAACTACAACACGGTCGCGTTCTTTATCGTAACCCAAGCCAATTTCTCCGGCACGGAAGAGCGGGTCTACCGGCGGGTTGATACGCATAACATCTTCCACATAATCGCCGGTGGCTTCATCGAGGGTCGGGTATTGCTGGGTTAGTTGCGCCAGGAACTGTTCCACCCCAATGGCAAGCGAAACCAATTGCGCTTTTTCAATGATGACGGTGATGGTGCGTTTATCTTCGTAGGCATGTAAATAAAAAACGCGCTGCCCGGGCTTGCCGATGGCGTCTGTGGTGATGTGGTCACATTCAATATCGTAGTCGATGCGGGACATAAGTTACCTTTTTGAGAGTATACCAGAATAGGCAATGAACCATGGGCGGTGGAGAATAAGAGAGGACGTGTCATAACTTCTACGACGTGCCTGGAATAGCCATGTCTATCATCCATGGGCTGCTGTTCAAAACGGTATAATCGCAACAACCCAACAAAGGAGTTGCCATGTACGACAAGAAGAAACTTGATGAGTTACAGCAATCACTTTCCAACTGGGAAGACACCTCTTTGAAAAAGGCATTGAGCCAGTTACCTGAACGAGCCGAAGAATTTATCACTACATCCTCCGAACCGATCAACAGACTTTACACCCCCCTCGATATTGCAGACCTCGATTACAACGCCTCACTGGGATTGCCCGGCGAGTACCCCTACACACGCGGAGTCCACCCGACATTGCATCGCTCCAAGCTTTGGACAATGCGTATGTTCGCCGGTTTTGGCACAGCAGAAGAAACGAATGGACGCTTCAAATACCTGCTGGAGCAGGGTCAGACCGGTTTGAGCATTGCCTTCGACCTTGCCACCTTGATGGGCTACGATACAGACCAGCCCGAAGCCTTTGGCGAATTTGGCAAATGCGGTGTGGCGATCTCCTCACTCAAAGATATGGAAATTCTGCTGGAGGGCATTCCGCTCGACAAGGTTTCCTCCAGCATGACCATTAACTCACCCGCCGCCATCATCTGGGCGATGTACATCGCGGCAGCGGAAAAGCAGGGTGTGCGCTCCGATCAATTGCGCGGCACGACCCAAAACGATATTCTCAAGGAATTCATTGCACAGAAGGAATACATCTTCCCGCCGGAGCCTTCGATGCGCCTCGTAGTGGATACGATGGAGTACGGCTCGAAACATGTGCCGCAGTGGAATACCATCTCCATTTCGGGGTATCACATCCGTGAAGCCGGTTCGACGGCTGCGCAGGAATTGGCGTTCACCCTCGCGGACGGGTTGGAATACGTCCGCTGGGGCATTGCACGCGGTATGGATGTGGATGAATTCGCACCGCGCCTTTCGTTCTTCTTCAATGCCCACAACGATTTCTTTGAAGAGATCGCCAAGTACCGCGCCGCCCGCCGAATTTGGGCACGTGAAATGCGCGAGACCTTTAAGGCGAAGAATCCGCGCTCGTGGCTGATGCGCTTTCACACGCAGACGGCGGGGGTCTCACTCACGGCGCAACAACCGGAGAATAACATCGTCCGTGTGGCGATCCAGGCGTTGGCGGCTGTATTGGGCGGGACGCAAAGCCTGCACACCAATTCGATGGATGAGGCGCTGGCATTGCCATCGGAACATGCGGTGAAGGTGGCGCTTCGCACACAGCAGGTCATTGCAGAAGAATCTGGCGTGACGAATACGGTGGATCCGCTTGGGGGTAGTTTCTTCGTCGAAGCGCAAACAGACCGAATGGAGAAAGATGCGTATGCCTACTTCCAACGCATTCAAGACCTGGGCGGCGTCATCCCTGCTTTGGAAAAAGGTTTTATGCAAAGTGAAATTTCAGATGCTGCATACCGCTACCAGCGTGAGATCGATGAAGGTCGCCGCAAGGTCGTGGGTGTGAATGCCTATCTCGATGAGAAGCCTGCCAGCATCCCAATTCTGAAAATGGACCCGCAAGGGTATGACCGACAATTGGCACGCTTGAGGGAAGTCCGTGAAACGCGCGACAGCGGACGTGTGGGACAAACTCTCGATGCCCTGCGGATCGCCAGCGAAGGGACCGAGAACACCATGCCCTATATTTTGGATTGTGTGCGCGCCTACTGCACGCTTGGGGAAATTGTGGGGGTCATGACAAAGGTATTCGGAAAGTACGAAGAACCAACGATGATCTAACCGTGTTATGAAAATAAAAAGGGGCGACCGTGAAGGTCGCCCCTACGGTTTGGATTTACGAACGGCAAGCAGGCGTTGAATTCTTTCGTATTTCTCCCGCGTCAGCGGATACGACCATGCAATTAAGATCGTGCCTGCCAAAATCGCCGCTCCGATGAACGAAACCATCATGCGGATCATGAACAAGGCGGCATCGGGCTGCTGAAATTGCGTTACCCCTTCAGGCGGAGCCTGATACCCCGACCAGCCTAAAATTTGCAACGTTACAAAAATAACCCCTGCGCCCGTCAATTTGCGGATCAGTGTGCGGATGCCGTAATAGATACCTTCCTGCCTGCGCCCTGTGCGCAGTTCATCCCATTCGATCACATCCGGCAAAATGGAATCGGGCAGGATATACGCCGCAGAAACGCCAACCCCAGCCAACACCGCAATGGTTAGAAGGTACACCGTCTGCCCGGGTTGAATGGTGAAAATGAGCGCCTGCACAATGATCCATGAAGCCATACCGGCAATATAAGCCCCGATCTTGTTATATCGTTTTGATATCCAAAGCCAGAATGGAACGAACAATATACAGGCAAACATCATCACGCCAAAGAACGCAGATTCCAGTGCAAGGTTCACGCCAAAGAGATTGATCTTTGCCAGCAAATTCCCCTGCGCCACCCAATACAATAAAAAGAACGGGAAGGTGATGACAACCATATCCACCGCCGACCAGTTGAACATGTAAATGCCCACTGCATAACGGAAGGGAATATTTTGCCAAGCCACCCGCATGGTCTCACGGAAGGGAATTTCTTGCGGGTCTTCTGAGGCGTATTTTTCACGCACAAAGAATCCGATCAAAAGCAGGGGCAACGCACCAAGCGCGCCAAACACCGCTCCCGCCGCCATAAACCCCTGTTGCTGTGTGCCGCCGCCTTCGAGCACAACATCCACGATCATGGGCGCAGCGATCACAACCACCATTGCCGCCAGCAACTGAAAGACCGTGCGAAAACTTGTCAGCGAGGTGCGTTCATCATAATCTTGAGTCAGTTCGGGGGTCAGCGCAAGGTAGGGAACCCCCACAAGAGTAACCAGCGTATCCGAGATCATGAAAGAAAGGGTCACATAAACCATCAGACCAAACTGGCTATCCCAATTGGGCGCAGACCACAACATGACAAAACTAAGCCCAAAAGGAATGGCAAACCACAAAAGAAACGGTCTGCGCCTGCCCAGTTTCGATTTCACCCGGTCGCTCAACACACCGATCACAGGGTCGTTGATGGCATCCCAAATGATCCCAACCAGCGCGCCGATCGAAGCCAGGCGAGGCTCAATGCCAACCACATCCGTCAGGTAAATGGCATAAAAGATCGAGCGCATCATGCCAATGCTGGCAATGCCCCAATCGCCTGACCCGTATAAAATTTTCAACCAGTAGGGAAGTTTTGAACCCATAAAGTTCGCGCAAGTGTAACATGGATAAAAGGATAAAATACGGATATGCCCTCTCTTGCGGACAAACTCAGATCACTCGGCGTAAAGACCACAAACACGCTCGAAACCAAGCCGAAGCTTGAGAGCCACACCATTGATTCGGTCATCGCCGGAAGTTTCATCCCCACCCCGCGCGGCGACGCCTTCGTCACCGAACAAGTTTTTGATTCTTCTTACTCACACGGCAATCTTCCCATTCTTTCATCGTTTCCCCTTTCTTTTATTTCGCAATGGGCAAAAGACCCGCGCATGGAGCAATTACCGATCTCCAAATACGCCTTTCTTGATACAGAAACTTCCGGCATTTCGGGCGGCACAGGGACGTACGCCTTTCTCATCGGCGCAGCACGATTTATAGACGGCGCCTTTACGCTCAAGCAATTCTTTTTGCGTGACCCTGCCGAAGAACCCGCCATGCTCGAAGCGCTCATCAACTTTCTGGCTCCCTGCGAAGGACTGGTCACCTTCAACGGAAAAGCCTTCGACGCCCCCCTGCTTGCCACCCGCTATAAAATGCACCACATCCCCGTCCCATTTGCAGACTACGCCCATATAGACCTGCTGCCCCTTGCCCGCAGGCTTTGGCGTGACCGCCTCGCCTCGCGCTCATTGAAATATATCGAAGAGCACGTTATGGGGTTTACCCGCTCCAGCGAAGAAGTGCCCGGCTACGAAATTCCATGGATGTACTTCGATTACCTTCGCACTGGCGATGCCCGCCCGCTTGGGGGCGTGTTCTACCACAACGCCATGGATATGGCAGCCATGGCGGCGCTGCTGGCACACGTCAGTGAACTGCTTGCCGACCCATACAACGGACGAGTGGAGCACGGGTTGGATTTTATTGCGCTCGGCAAACTGTTCGAAGACCTCGGTCACTGGGACGAAGCGGCACGTCTGTTCGAGCGTGGGCTTGAGCTTGGGTTGGATGAATCAGACTTCGGCGTGGCAGTGAAGCGCATCTCCATCCTGCAAAAGAAACGCGGCGATATGGATAAAGCCATCGAGTTATGGAAAGCGGCGGCGAAGCAGGGTCATGTGTATGCTCATATTGAGTTGGCAAAATATTACGAACACAAGGAACGTGATATAAAGTCTGCACTTAAATGGGCGAAGTCTGCGCGGGCTCATGCCGAAAAAGCCGACCTGCCCACCTACATGCGCAAGCACTGGCTGAATGAAATAGACCACCGGCTCGAACGGTTGAACCGTAAAGCTGGCTTATAATTTGCACAATTAACTCACCTTACGCGGTAGCACGAGATTTATCTCGTGTTTTCGGGCGACATAAATATCGCGCTACGAGGAAACCGCGTAACATCAGTAATTAATCAATTTAGAGAGAGGTAACATGGATATTAAGATTACCAACGAGCAAGGGAATATTTCCACCCTTCACCTGTCCGGCGCATTAGACGGGCAAACCTATAGAGAATTGGTCACCGCCGCACAGGGAGCATTGACCAGCGGCACAAAAAATATTCTGATCGACATGAGCGAACTGACCTTTATTTCGAGCGCCGGTTTGGTTGCCCTGCACGTTACCGCGCTCATTTCACGCGGCGAAGCCATGCCCAACCTCGACCAGGGTTGGACGGCTTTGAAATCGGTGGGAACTTCAAGAGAAGGCGGGATGCAAAAACATGTAAAACTGCTCAACCCCCGCAAAGAAATCGTAGACGTGCTTGAAATGGTCGGCTTCTCCCTGTTCTTTGAAATCTTTACAGATAAAGACAAAGCCATTCAATCCTTTTCATAAAATCTTATTAAGAAGCAGCGGCACAATCCAATTTACCTGCCATTACTACTTACGAAAACAACTGAAAAGAATTTCTCAACCACAGATGAACACGAATAAACAGGATGAAGTACCCTTTGCAAATGTTTTATCCAACCATCCGTGTTTATCTGTGGTGACTTCATATCTTTTAGAAAATCTCTTACAGGTGTAAAACATGAAACGAAATCTCGGAAATATTACTTTTATTGTTTTGGCTCTACTCACCCTTGTGGTCTGGCTGGTCTTTCCGCCCATTAATGATGGTCGTGAAGATTTTGCCCGCACCTATGCAGGCGAAGTGCTCGGCTCGCTTTTGATCGTGCTGATGTCCTTTGCCCTGTTCCTCTCCACCCGCCCGCGCTGGGCAGAACCCTACTTTGGCGGCATGGATAAAATGTACATCGCGCATCGCAATGTGGCTACCAGCGCCTTTCTGCTCATGTTCGTCCACTTGCTGGTTGTGCCCATCACCACCATAAATTTACGCCTGGGCAATTACCTCGCCATGATCTCTTTTCTTGGCATTGTGGTCATTGTTCTGCCCACGCTCGCACCGCGCATTCCCTTTTTGAGCAAACTCACCAACGCCAGTTACGAAGGCTGGAAAAAACTCCACAAACTGATCGGCATATTCTTTATCGCGGGCTACATCCACGCCCTCACCATCGATGCACTCAGCGCCTTCATTGCCATCAATTGGGTGCAATTATTCTTCATCCTCGGTACAGCCTCATACATCTACACCGAATTCCTCGGCAAATGGGTTGGCAAGTACCTTCCCTACACCGTTACAGAGGTCAATCACCCCAACACATCCACAACCGAAATTGTGATGAAAGCAAAGGGAAAATCCATTCAACATGCCCACGCGGGACAGTTTCTCTTTGTGCGGTTCCCCGGCGACAAGGTCTTGAACGAAGCACATCCCTTCACCATATCCAGTGCGCCTCAAGCAGATGAGCTGCGCGTCACCGTGAAAGCCGCCGGTGATTTCACCCGTCATCTTTTTCAGCATCTCCAACCCGGCATGGATGCAATCATCGAAGGCGCATATGGCTTGTTCAATTACAAGACCGGCGCTGAAAAACAGATCTGGGTCGCTGGCGGCATTGGCATTACCCCCTTCCTCTCATTCCTGCGCGACCTGAAAACCGAGCTCACGCACGATATCCACTTTTACTACACCGTCCGCCACCCTGAAGAAGCGGTCTTCAAAGACGAGATCGAAGCCATCGTCAAACAACACCCCAAACTCAAGGCGCACATCCGCTTTTCATCCCAGCATGGCTCGCTCAGTGTGGATGAGATCGCAAAGAACGCGGGCGGCGACCTCTCGGCACACCACATCTACATGTGCGGACCTCTTCCCATGGTACAGGCATTTGAAAAGAAATTCATTGAAACCGGCGTACCCAGTGGTAATATTCATTTTGAAGAATTTAATTTTAGATAGGAGACCGTCATGCAAATCTCTTTTTCCACCCAGGCAAACATAGGCGTGATGCACCTGACGGGGGAAGTGGACTCGTCCAACTACACCGAGGTGATCACCCGCGCACAAAAAGCCTACGATGAAGGCGCGCGCAACCTGCTGCTTGACCTTGCGCAAGTCTCCTACGTCAGCAGCGCCGGACTGATGGCATTCCACACCATCGCGCGCATCTATTCCGGTCAAACCCTGCTCGATGCCAACAGCGGCAGACCCATCTTCCGCGCCATCAACCCCCGGCAAGATTCCTCTGCACGCGAACATCTCAAACTACTCAACCCACAAGCTGCGGTGGATCAGGTGCTGGACGTGGTCGGCTTGAAAACCTTCTTTGAAATATACACAGATATGGAAGCTGCGCTCGCCTCCTTCTCAGCCTAAGCCTGCTCCCGTCCATTGAAGTTTGAACCCGCCCTGCAACTTTCGGGCGGGTTTCGCATCCAATATACAAAATCAACATTAACCGTGAGGAAACATGTCCAAAAAGAAATCAACTAAAAAATCAAGTTCCATGGCGGGCGGCGGTATAACTGGCTTCTTGCGCCAGCCTGCAGGGCAGATCACTGTCGTTGCCGTCATCGCACTGATCGTTTACCTGATCGCCAGCGCCAGCGGTGGAGCCGCCACAGCCTCACCCACTGGTCTTGCAAATGAAGTAACCGTAGACGAAGCCTACGAAATGTACCAATCTGGCGATTACTTTGTGCTGGATGTACGCACCCAGGAAGAATGGGATGAATATCACGCCCCCGATACCACACTCATTCCGCTTGACCAGCTTGAAAACCGTTTGAGTGAAATCCCTGCCGACAAAGATGTGCTCGTTATCTGCCGCTCCGGCAACCGCAGCCAACAGGGACGCGATATTCTTGTGAACGCAGGCTTCAACGCCACCAGCATGGCAGGCGGCTTGAAAGCATGGTACGCCAGCGGCTACCCCACCGAAGGTCAACCGGCGCAATAGCGCTTAAATTGAGTTTCATAAAAAATCCCTGCTACTACGATGGCAGGGATTTTTTATGTTTTCACCAACCGCCCCACCCCCACACGGACGATGTACCCCACCCCAAAACTCGCCGCAATGGCTGAAATCAACCCCGCAACCTCGCCCCACCTCACGCTGACTTGGACATTCGCCAGCATGGACGCTATCCCACCGAGAAAGAGGACGATTACGAGCGCGAGCACCATCACGCCCACTTCTTTGAGGATTTTGGCGCGGGCGTGTTCGGTCCCTGCGTGTTTTTGGATGATGGTATTGGTGGAGAGGGCGAGGCTGAGGAGTAAAGATATAGTCCCCAAGATTGGACTGATTGATGGGAATAATATCAACAAAAGCAATGTAGCGAATAGAAAAGCAATTGTCATCATGGGCATATAGTTCTTTCACATTTATACACATGGCTTTTTATTTTATATTGTTCATCATTTACGTTTACATCAATATCCAAATTAAAGTGTAAATTATCCGTAGACCACCAATAACTAATATTCCAGTACTCGTCACGAGAGTAGCTCACAGAAACGTCACAGCCATGATTTGAAAGTTTCCGCCTCATCTGCTTTCCAACAACTTGTTCTGCAATTTGCAATGCATCTTCCGCTGTCAATCTGCTTTCAATGGCATTGGCTGGCACATAACGGTCATCAAATGGTATTGCCTTAAACAGTCTCTCGCCAGACATCAAAACCTCTTCCAAAGGGCGGATGTCTGTTGCAAGCACATCATATCCTCCACCCGACGCCCGTTTGAATAGCCTGATTTCCGCCCAATCAAACCCGCGCATCTCATCACTACAGTCGGAAATTCTAAATTCTCCCTTGCCATACACGCGCCACCCATCCTCCATGGTTTCGCCCATTTGGTAGAAAAGGTGGGCGTTTGCAATTTTTATGTAGTCTTCCTGAGTCCATGAAAACGAACCCGAAGGATGTATAGCTGGAAAAACTGTCGGTTCAATATTCATCAAACGAAAAGTATTTTCAACATTACCTTTTTCAATATCTCCAAAAATAGTCGCGGGGTTTATCTTATAGTAAAGAAGCGGGTGAAATGTCCCAGCATCATCCTGTGATGGATCAAAGTCATAATAAAACAAGGCGCCCCCCAAAGACATACAACATGCCACGACCAAGAACACAAAAACTATCAGAGTATTCTTCATCCAGGGACGCATTTTATTTCTCCTGTCGCGCCTGTTCTGAGGTGTTCATCAGGTCTTCGATCCTTTGAATGTCAAGACCTTCGGGGAAAGGATAGCCTTGGCTTTCCAGCGCCCGCATTTCTTGATAGTACAGTTCTAATGAGAACTCTGTGTCGAAATCTTTCCCTCCTTTCCCTGTCTTTTTCCATTGCCATGCTTCCAGATAACCCCGTTTCAACCATGGTTTTTCTGTCCAATCTTCATATTCGTCTCCAAAATATCCTCCCCAATCTATCGTGCCATCTGAAACATAGTTTGCTAACAGGTTTGAAATATCATCCTTATCGAAACCTGGACCGTTTTGAGAAAGAGCGGTAATGATAAAGCGGTCTGTTTCATCCAATGTGACATCGTTTTTCTCAGCTTGATTTTCGGCATATTTTACGACTTGTTCGATTCTATTCGTCATGCCCTTAACGGCAACATCTGGGTCGTACGGGCTGCCATCTACGCCTACGCCATAGCCTGCTATACATTTTGCTTTTATCTCTTCACAATCATCAAGGTAATATGGCTCGCCATAGGGAGTGTCCAATTGTTGCTGACTGAGTTGAGCCGGTCCTTTTCCAGATGTATATCCATTTCTTGCCAGATTTAATCCGTCTCTTTGAACATTGATCGCGGCGGCAATATAGGTTTTCCGAAGAGCAATTTCAGGACTGCGAAGAATCTCGTCTTCTGAGACTTCCACCAAATCTTCTCCGCGAGCATTGTAGAAAAATCTAAAAACATCCACAGAAACATCTTTGACGACTCTTGTCGCAGTATTCCACGCATTTACAATTGGAGTTGCCACAAAGTTCCACGCATTGGTTATCTGTTTTGATGTAGTATTCCAAATATTAAGCAAAGGGGTTGTAACAGTTTCATTCCATGTTTGCGCAATCTGTTCCCACCAGGGTTTCTTCTCTTCCTCCTGCCTCCCCTGCGCCACGGACGCCAGCCCCGCCCATCGCGCCGCGTTGACATCATTCAGTCGTTCCTGCTCTGCTTTCTTCCCATCCTCCTGCGCATTGACCGCCGCCCACGCCCGTTGACTCTCATTCCCCTTCAGCCACGTCTCCTCTTCCTTGTCCAGGTAACTGGACACCACGTATGGCGTGACGGGTTTCACCTTGCCCATCTCCGCTTCGGCTTTTGCGAGGTTCTTGTTCTTTGCAATCGCATTCTGTGTTTGTTGTGTCGCTTTCCTCGTATTCATCAGCGCCTGCGATTCTGCCACGATCCGCTTTTGCTGCTGTTTCTTTTCGTAGGCAATTTGACCGGCTGTCTTTTTTCTTGGTCTATCTTCCTCTTCTTCACCACCTCCGCTGTTTCGCATGGCGGCGAGACGGGCTGATTCTTCTTCACGTCGTTTCTGCCATTCGGCGAGGGTCGCACCGAGCAAAGCGGACATTGCCGCTTGTGCCATGAATTTACCCCACCAACCGCCCCACCCCCACGCGGACAAGATACCCCACCCCAAAACTCGCCGCAATGGCTGAAATCAACCCCGCAACCTCGCCCCACCTCACGCTGACTTGGGCATTCGCCAGCATGGACGCAATCCCGCCAAGAAAGAGGATGATTACGAGCGTGAGCACCATCACACCCACGTCTTTGAGAATTTTGGCGCGGGCAGGTTCGGTCTCTACGTGTTTTTGGATGATGGTATTGGTGGAGAGGGCGAGGCTGAACAATAACGAGACCATTCCTAAAATTGGGGTAATAGTTGGGCAAAGCCACAAAGACGAGAGAGCAGCAAACAGAAGGATAACAGGAACAGCAAAAAGATATTTATTGACCATTCTTATCCGTCTCTCAAGGATTTGTTATACCGTCTTCGACTAGACAATCTTCACCCAAATAAGCCAACCTGCGCAAATCGCTGCCATCTTGGTTGATGATATATACATGCCTACATCCCGGATTGTCATGAGTTACACCTACAAAGACGATTTCTTTAGAAGAAACAATAGATACTCCACCACCTGTTAAACCAGAAACCAATTCTCGGTTTTCTGTACCTTCAATCTTTGAGATCATAATTGTAGTAGGCGAGTTGATTTCTTTATTGTGGCTATAGACAACATGCTGGGAATCCGGCAAAAACATAGCCGAGGTGTACCAACCCTCTTCGCCATCCAAACATTCAACTTTGCGAGATTCTAAATTCACCAAAAAACATACACGATTATTCAACGTGACCATGTTGGTCACAGCCCATTTTCCGTCAGGGGATACGTTGATCTCGAAAAAATCAGACAGGAATCCGGAAATATGCAAAGGCTCAACTTCCCCGCTTTCGGTGTCTATGAGTGCCATATCCGAGGTCGTTGCCTGGTTTTCGCTGCCCCAAGTATAAGTAAAAATCACCTCTTTATCGTCCGGCATAAACGTCATACCGCTTATCATGGAGCCGGAAGGTAAATCTTTTCCTGCTTCCGCCAACCATTTTCTTTCATTCGTTTCCAAATTCCATAGCAAAATCTTCGTGGATAAAAAATCCTTATAAATCAAGTAACGCTTTTGGTGGGAATATTGCGGAATAGCGCCCGGTTCAACATGCAATTCTTTCAATAGTTGCATCACTGGGTCATTTTCGACCGGTTTGCCGCTCAGGTAAACCATACGCCCTTGCCAGTAGATTTGTTCATCCATCAACTCTTCGGGAAGTTCTTCAGGCGATGAAATATCGCGGGCGGAGGGCTGCATGGCAATGTCTTTTACAGATGTGAAACAGCCCGCTAAGAGATAAATCAGCACAACGCATAACCCTATTTGCATTTTTTTCATTACTTTTCTCTTTTCCTATTGAGGTACTATCTGCAACATTTGTTGAAACAGAGGAACCGAAACGAGAGCTTCAGCACCAGCTTTAAGGGCTACACCAACTCCTGCTGCTTCCCAAACATAGATAGCAACCCCGGCAACTACCAGAATTCGAGGCCAGCGATGAATACTAACAGTTGCCTGCAACTGAATGCTATCAGTTTTTTCAACCGTTTCTCCTGTGGGAAGGTTGAGAGGGGTTGAGGTTGACAACCCCGTAGCCTGTGATACTTTCAGGCTCATCCAATTCTTTAGGCTAAGTACATCAAAATCGTAAGTGCTTACATCAACTCGTTTCACTTGCGGATTTTCAACTAAAGGGGTCACCGATATTTGCCCAGCACTCAAGGCAAACGGCTGGACGAAATAATTTGTGCGACGCCCATCAGCATCAGGCTTACCTTTGAAAGTGATGCGTCCATTGGAAGAGTTAAAGTCCGCCCATCCTGAAGGATTGGACGTCAACTTGCTTGACACATTAACTTCAATTGAAGCGCTTTGATACACCCAAGTTTCAAACCCATTTCTTGCTGAAAACTGTGGGTAGATCATCTCGTCCGCAAACAAGTTCCCCAAACTGAATGGTTGTTGATATGAAACACTCAGCCATGGTGGAGGTTGTCGCAAAAATTTGTCGACTGTTTTTTGATACCAATCTTTGAAGGTTTGAAGTAGGGATTGCTCTTTTAATGCTTCCACCTCCTGCGCATTGACCGCCGCCCACGCCCGTTGACTCTCATTCCCCTTCAGCCACGTCTCCTCCTCCTTATCCAGGTAACTGGACACCACATACGGCGTGACGGGTTTCACTGCATTCATCA
>Ga0172367_10003626_pt1 | contig 19772 bp, 19 predicted proteins | sample Lak10m_FD_114542 | JGI IMG/M metagenome (GOLD analysis project Ga0172367, IMG submission 114542) | Freshwater microbial communities from Kabuno Bay, South-Kivu, Congo - kab_022012_10m | ecosystem: Environmental > Aquatic > Freshwater > Lake | place: Democratic Republic of the Congo: South-Kivu...
TAATTCCATTTGATTTTGCTCTTTTTCTTCTTTTTCTATAATTTTTCTAACATCTTCTGTAAGTGCTTTGAGAGCATCGTCAAAATGATAAGCTGGCCTATAGCCTTTTTTAGAATTTTGATTGACTTGTTTTGATGATTTGTTCATACAATTATATTTAATTTAATTTTAGTATATCATCTCCTCCTCAATTATACAATATAACAGGCGACTGAAAGGTTGAGTACATCCGCCTCGGGCGTGACGCCCCTACATAAGGCTATACGAGAGTGAAAATATTAATAAAAAATCAAGTTGCAAAGCTCAGTCCACACCCGGCCACTCACAAACAAGGTATGGGATGGACTAAAACCCTCCGCTACGAAAACTCCACACCAACCCTTAACGGTACTCCCATCCTTGAAAATTAGCTAATTTTATGGTATAATATTAAATAATTAAGATAATAAGATTCAATATGGCCGGGCATAATAAATTCTCTAAAATTAAACATAAAAAAGCCGCCACGGATAAACTCAAGGCTCAGAATTTTTCTAAGGTAGTCAAAATGATTCAAATTGCAGCCAGAAAAGGTTCTACCGATCCAGCTATGAATCCTGAGTTGAGATTAGCTCTCGAGAAGGCTAAAGAGGTCAATATGCCTAAAGATAATATTAACCGTATTTTGGAAAAAGCTGCTAATACCAGCGGGCAGGTAATCATGTATGAAGGCTTTGGACCCGAGGGAGTGGGGCTTTTGATAAAGACTTATACTGATAATCCTAATCGGACTGTAGCTGATTTGAGGCATCTTCTATCCAAAAATGGAGGAAGTTTAGGGGCAAGTGGTTCGGTAATTTGGATGTTTGAAGAGATCATCCGAGGACAAGAATATAAAGTCAATATTCCGACTGAGGTCACTGAAGAGGTAAAAGAAGAATTAGACAATTTGTTAGTAATTCTAGAGGAGCTAGACGACGTTGAAGAAATTTGGACTAATGCTAATACCTAATATATGGAGCAAAACTCTCCATATAGAATTTTGGGTATTGACCCAGGGACGGCTACCACTGGTTTTGGGATTATTGATACCACGATTTCTAAAGTCTCAAATGTAGTAGATTATGGGGTGATTACTACTGAGGCTAGCCTAATGGATGCTAAAAGACTAGCTATTATTGATAAGAGCCTGAAGCAACTTATTATTAATTATAAGCCCAATATTATTGCTATTGAAAAGCTATTTTTCTTCCGTAATACTACTACTATCATCACAGTAGCTCAAGCTCGGGGGGTAATTTTACTAAATGCCGAGCTTCATAATTTACAATTATTCGAATTTACTCCACTACAAATAAAACAAGCTCTTACCGGATATGGAAAAGCTCCCAAACCTCAAATGCAACAAATGGTAGCCACAATTCTTAGGCTAAAATCTATCCCAAAGCCAGACGATGCTGCTGATGGGCTCGCTGTAGCTCTCTGCTGTCAATCAAGTCTTGGATATTTACTTAAAACTTAAGATTTTTAATAATCTATTTGATAAGCAACTACACTCATAGAGGTTGTATAAGAAAAATTAGCTATAGTAATTATAGCCTATTAATATATCTTATTCATCTTAGTTATACACAATTTCGGAAGATTGTATTCCAGCTGGGTAATTTATAAGCTTTCTATTGCTGATATTATATTCATTGATTAAAATATCTATATAGCTCCAAGCAGCTTCAATTTCATCAGCTCGGATGAATAATGCCTGATCTGAATCCAAAATATCTTGAATTAATCTTGCATAAGCAGATTGGCTTTTTTGCCCAAAAGATTCCTCATAGGTGAAATGTAATTTGACAGGCTGAATACACATCCCTTTACCTGGAAATTTGGCATTAACTGTATAATACACCTCTTCATTAGGTTGTATACTAATTACTAATTCATTTTGTTGTGGATTACACCCCTCATCAATATGACTAAAATACTTAAATCTAGTCTTGAAAGATATTTTTATTTCTGCTTTATTCTTTGATAGCCTTTTGCCTGTTGAAATATGAATTGGGACATCTTCCCAGCGCGGATTATCTATATATGTTATGAGTTTTACATATGTCTCAGTTTTAGAGTTTGGCTCTACTCCCTCTTCCTCCAAATACCCCCTGCTTTCATCTGATGCGATATACTGTCCTAATATAACATCTTGTGGGGTAATTGGTCTTAAAGATTTAATTAATTTATGCTTTTCATCTCGAATATCCTCTGCCTGTATAGAGACAGGAGCTTCCATTGCTATCAAAGCTAAAGTCTGCAAAATATGATTTTGTAGAATATCTTTGATAATTCCAGTTTTGTCAAAATAATCAGCTCGCTTGTCTATGCCTCGCTCTTCCCAAACATCAATTGTAATTGACTCCACATAGTGATTATTCAAAAGTGGCTCAAACATACTATTCCCGAATCTCAAGGCCAAAATATTTTGTATAGTTTCTTTACCCAAGTAATGGTCTACGCGGTAAATCTCTTCCTCTCTAAAATGCTCTGCTAATTTATAATTTAGGGCTTGAGCTGATTTTAAATCTGAACCAAAAGGTTTTTCAAAGACTAATTTATAATTTATACTGTGATGAATATTTTTGACCTCTGCCAAAGTGTCTACTACATCATTAAAGGCCTGAGGAGGTATTGCCATATACCAAATAATTTCGTCTCCTGATTGGATATTATGTTTAGTAAAAAACTTATGTATGGTATCAATTTGTCCAAAATCTATTTGAGCATATTCTAATCTTTTAATAAAATCTAATTTACCTGTAAATTTAGATAGACTATCTTGTACTAATTTTCTATAATCTTCTTGATTATATTCTTTCCTACCAGCACCTATAAACTTTATATCCGGGGTATAATAATTATAATTAAATATTTCTGCTAAAGCTGGGTATAATTTGGTAGTAGCTAAATCTCCAGTAGCTCCTGTAATAATAAAATATTTCATTCTAATTCAATTTTAGATATTATATCAATAGACTACTTCAAACAAATTCTATTGTCAAATAAAACTTATAAACCTAGAGATTCATCTGAATAAATATCTTCCTCTAAATCTGAACCTATAGATTGTATTTCGGATTCTATTAAATCAGCTTCTACATTAGTGTTATCATTTACTGGAGTACTGTCTAATATATCAGGGGTAGATATAGGTGGCTCACTTGTATTCAGTGTATCAACTATAACCTCCTCAACAATATCTTCTGTCTGATACATACGATATACACTCACAGCTCCAATTACTAGTCCACAAAACACTAAAAACACAACAATTCCCCATAATAATGGCCTAGTTACAATATCTTTATTGGCTATATTTTCAGTTTTACTAGAAATATTATCTGAAACAGAATTTGTAGGGATATTGGGTGTAGCTTCCTCTTGGGAAAAAGAGGTTAATTTAACATTACTATTTGATTCTGGGTTTTCCATATTGATAAATCTATATTAATATTATTGAGGGCTTACTTGTGTAGTACCACTTGGACTTATAGCAGAATCTGGGGATGTAATTTCTTGAGGCTTTATACTTCTCAAATATGGAATAATTGTATCCTTGATATATACTCTTATTTCTTTTTCTTGGTTAATAATTGATTTTAAAGTCTCTCGCTTTGTATTTATAGATTCAGTTGGTTTTTGGTTAGCACAAATTGAGTCCACTTCATCTCCAGAATCCTGAATATATTGCTGTACAGATGCACTTAGTGAATTAATTTTACTAACTAACTCATCGATATAACTATTATACTGACTAATATCTCCCCCTCTTTTTGATAGTCTTTGGGAGATCTCCACTAATCTAATTGATAATTTATCATATTTATCTAGTCTATTTTGAGACCTAATTTGAAATTGCTCTTTATGCTGAGATATTTGGCTAGTAATAAGATTACATCTTTCTTTAATTTTTTGCTCTCTTTGCTCTGATGTCAAAATAGATGGTTGAGAATTTTTATTATCTTGATTAACTACTCTTTGTTCGGGAGATTTTTCTTTGATTTCATCTCCGCTATTTTGCATTGGAGGAGTAGCTCTTTGACTATCTTGTCTCTGTCTAATAGGAGTTGCTCTATCCCTCATAGGAGCTCTCTTGTCTTGATTTTCAACTGGAATCTCTTTAGCCGGAGTAGCATTATCTTCTTGAGCAAAAAGAACACCATTAACAGTAGTTACTGCTCCAATAATTGAGAGGCTTGAGACAATAGCAATTTTGGATAATTTATTCATATTCATATTATTTTATAAGTATGAACAAATTATATCACTACTAATAATTTTGTCAAATATATATTCTAGATTATATGTATTGGGGACAATAGTATTGATAATAATATTAATACTATTATGTATATATATTGATAAATGTATTTATATATATTTAACTTAAATATATTTTTAAAATTTGATTTAAAATTAAAAATATCAATTATTACTGAGCCTAAATACATACCAATACCGATAATAGTTCTAAAGTTTAATATAGGTTGAGTTATAAAAATAATTACAATAAATATTTGTAAAATTATGGATATTATCTGATAAAATTTACATAATTTTTTATAATTATTATTATATAATTTAAAACTTTCTATATCTAATAAATTTGATATAATCATAAAGACTAATACATACATTAATGAAGCATGTGTTATAAAAACTATATCATTGAGAATAGGTAAAATTAATATTTTATTAATTAAAAGAATTGGGATTGTAATATATAAAGTTTTTCTAATGTCTGATTTTGCTATAAATATTTGAATTAATAATAAAAGTATATTAATAATTGTAAATATTATTATGTGAGCTATAATATATCTAGGCATTAAATTACTATCAAATGGTAATAAGTAATATATATTTTCTATAAAGCTTTGAAATAAATTCATAAATTTAGTATTAGAAATAGACAAAACAATACCATATAAAAAATCCGATCACTATTATAGGTCTTATAATAGTGATTACTAAATTTATATTCTTATTTTTTGTTAAATAATAAAGTATATTAGAAATAGTTTCTATTGCATAATAACCTCCTATACCTATAATCATAAATATTGTTATAAATAATATACCTGAATATGTAATATCTCTTTCTGGATAAATCAACACCAATTCAGCATCAAATGAATTTTCTTTCAATACTGGTTTTGAGGCTAATACAGCTATTCTATAACCAATTGTAAGATTATCTTTACTATAGGGGGCATTTATAAACTCATCTTTTGATGGAATCTGTACTGTGGGAGAAGGATTCTGTCTAGGAGTATGATCATTAGGTACATTACTACCAATATTTTCATATACTGAATAAATAGGAGTGTTTGTATTATAATTTACTGAATATGTTTTTTTAGTAGTACCCAAATAATCTTCATATGGCGATTCCATTTGTGCACATTTCCATCTATTCCTAGGGCTATAGTTTACATAGACTTCTATTGTATTGTCTTTTATATCAACAATACTACCATGAATATATGTTATTTTACTGAGAAAATTTTTTCTTTCCTCATAGTTATAATTTTTACATTCTGGATAATATTGTATTTTTTGAATTACTGAATAAGCTATACTAGATAAATATATAGTAATAAATATAAGCAATAGATTTAGTAAGAATTTTTTAATCCTTAGCATAAAAATATATCTTTACTTCTCTTAAAAATTAAGGAGCTACTTCACTTATGTCTCTAGTCCCCAAATAAGTTACTTGGGCTTTAGCTGTGTAGAGATTATCATATGGCTCATCAATCATTTGTATAACAAATTGAGATGTTCCTACTTTGGTCTTCACCTTCGACTCAGGGTCAATATCTAATATCACTTCCCAAGATACTTTTGAACTCCCGTTTTTAATATCAGTAGTAACTATTTCTGGATTAGAAATCAATGTATAGCCCTCGGGTATTTTTATTATTTTATATGTGTGTTTATATGCTTCTGTTCCTCCTCTTGTTGTTGTAGCTTCTATTATTGTGCGTACATTTCTTTTACTGAGTATTCTTGGCTTTGCTACAGCTTTGAGCGTAGGGCTTGGATCCTGAGCTATTGTAAACTTTCTAGAAACTGTTTCAGTTCTTGTTCTAGCATAAGGATGGGTAACTTTGCAGTCATCTGTGCTACACTCAAGAGTAAGATCACAACTTAATAAACTAGTATATTCCCCTGGTTTTATTCTACTTGGGTCATATTCTATTGTATAATTAGCATTCTTATCTACATTTTCTAGATACTCTCCTGTTTTTCCATCAATAGGTAAAAAGTCAACAATTTGTGTAACTTTTGTCCTATCAGCATTTATTCCACTCCTAGAAAAAGCCGATACGACACCTCCAGCAGAATCTTTTGTTGTTATCTTACAGGTACCGTAGGTGTAATTTTCAAGATTCCAACTTTTCCTAATTGGACTATTTCGATAAATTAACTGATCTCTATCTCTATGTTTAATTTGATATGAATGATCCCATGGCCGTGGTTCAGTACCACCTCCACCTCCACCTCCCCCATCTTCCCCTGGCAGTCGCTCAATATTTTGTGGTTGTACTCTTGGAATAAATGTAAAGGAATTTATTTGATGGCATTCCCTCGCCCCAGATGGACCAGATGAAAAACAAGGTCGTGTGTCTGTCATCGTCGCGTATACCATTTCATAATTAAATGCTAATTTTAATGTTTCATAGTTATTAAGATTATAAAATTTTGTAACTGGATATGGTGCTCGCTTTACATTATCTGTAACTATATCGTAGTAATACGCACCTCCCTCTCTAGTCTGAGTAGGAGCTGCATTTTGTAATATAGTTCTATATGCTGTAAATGGTCGAGTAGGAGTTGCACCTATTACTGTAAGCCCTATAACTCCCACCGGTCCTGGTCGCCAATTCAAGCAGGCCTGATTTGGATTTTTTGAATTACCGCAATCTACAGTAGTTGTCATATTATTAAATGCCCAATTACCTCTTTTTAAACTCTCTTCCCTGACACTACTTGGATAAGCACAAGATCCTCGTTGAATTTGATATGGCCACCACCATGGCGTTGGTTCATTACCGTTCTCTAGAGGCCCGTCAGCAAAATTTTGTATAGCACTTAATATCTCACTACAACTACGAGCACCATGTCTAGTCATACCCTTTACTGTATATTTACCATTACTTGTAATTGAAGGATTTAGTCCCTCTACTACGGGTCCAGTATCAATTTTATAATATGGAAGCCTTTCTACATAAGAGACATCCATATCATTACATTCAAAAGGTGCTGGACCTGGGATTGGAGGGGGTTCACATCCATTGCAACTACCGCAATCACAACAATTTGTATCCCCACATAAATTACTAGCACAAGTAGTAGAACACTGACACGGATCGGGCTCGTAGTAGCACCCGTTTCCGTATTCGTCACAACCATATGCAATATTAAAGGTAATTGCACCTACAACCAAAGCACTTGATATAAATAATGATGTTATTATATATAATTTAGGTTTTTGATTTAGATATTTTATCATATATTTGATTTAATTTAATTTAATTTAATTTAATTTTAAGCAATGAATATAATTTTTTATTGATAAAATTATTACATATACACATTATATCATTTCGAATGATTTTGTCAAATACATGTATGAGATGAGGTTATCGTCGACAGAAGGGATAGATACATTACTAGATTAATAACAGTAAATTGGGATAGTAATTGTCCTCCTTTGGAGGAGGTGGCACGGAGTGCCGGAGGTGGATAGAGTTCTAGTTTGTGTTTTATCCACCCTCCCCCTACGGGGACTCCCTCCAAAGGGAGACAAAATTAAGAACTCTTTTTTATAACTATATAAAAGACTTTCATGTATTACCTACAAAACTCAAAATTTGTCTACGATGCATCTCATCTTATTCATATTTTGTATAAGATCGGTATTTAATTAGAGTATATTATATTATAATGACAACTATTTTTTTGGCTTGATTGACTATGATTTTTTTGGGAGTATTGGAGTTTAGGATTTGTTGTACTTTAGGTGCATTTAGGGCTTTGTCTTGAATATCCTGTTCATTTGTATCGGCTAACACTGTGATTATATCTCGCATTTTACCATTGATATGAATTTGATAGTCTACTTGACTCTGTACTAATTTAGTCTCATCATATTGAGGCCACTGAGATTGATGTATACTAGTTATCTCTCCTAACATTTCCCATAATTCTTCTGTTAAGTGTGGGGCAAATGGAGCTAAGAGCTTGAGGTATTGTTTGATATAATCTATTTGAATATTTTGTTTTTGATAAGAGTTCAAAAATTCCATTAAGCTACTAATACAGGTATTGTATTTTTGATTATCTATATCTTGAGTTATTTTTTGAATTAAATAGTTAATATCATAGTCTAGCTTATTCTGATCTTGAATCGGCTCCAGATTATCGGATTTGATAGCTTCTACCCATTGATATATTTTTTTCAAGAATCTACTACAACCGATTAAACCTTTGGTATCCCAAGCAATGGATTCATCGTAAGGTCCCATAAACATTTCATAAACTCGCAAGGAGTCAGCACCAAATGATTCTACCATCTCAATTGGGTCTACAGTATTGCCTTTGGATTTTGACATTTTCACTCCCCCCTCGGCTAAAATCATACCATGTTTGATTCTAGTCTGATATGGTTCTATAGTCGGCACTACACCGATATCATATAAAAATTTATGCCAAAACCTTGAATACAAGAGATGTACCGTCACCTGCTCCATTCCCCCATTATATAAATCTACTGGTAGCCATTCTTGTAGTAAATTTTTATCGGCTAAGACTTCATCATTATTAGGGTCAATATACCTAAGGTAATACCAAGAGCTTCCTGCCCAATTTGGCATAGTATCTGTCTCTCGCATTCCCTCTACCCAAGTATTATCTGGCTTTGGATTTTGTCTTGAGATTGCCTGTCCTGTAATAATATTATACCAAACTTCCACCCAATCTTTAGCTTGAGCTAAGGGACCATCTCCTAAACCTTGTGGAATATATGACTCAACCTCTGGCAATTCTAATGGTAAATATGTAATGGCAAGTGGGACTGCATATTGTAATATGTCATCCACTTCTCTAGTAATTGCCTGCGTAGGTAGAAATTCAGTAATCTGACCTGATAACATTTTATAATCTGATTCACTAATCCAAACTATTGGGAATGGCTCACCCCAATATCTTTGTCTAGAGAATACCCAATCACGAAGTTTATATTGAACTTTTTGCTGACCTAGATTCTGATTTGATAATTCTTGAGTTAATTGTAGTTTAGCTTCAGCTGTAGATAATCCATTATATGACTCTGAATTCTCTAGAATATTATTCTCTGTGATTACATTTATAATCTCTAAATTATATTTCTCAGCAAATTCTCTGTCTCGCTCATCATGAGCGGGTACGGCCATCACAGCTCCGGTTCCATAATTCATAAGTACATAATCGGCTGTCCAAATAGGGATTTGTTTCCCGGTAAGTGGATGTATAGCATAGGCTCCGGTGAATACTCCTGTCTTATCTTTCTCCTGCTGACGGTCTAAGTCGCTTTTGGACTTAGTTTGCTCCTGATAATGCTTCACTTGTATCTGATATTCTGCTGTTGTAATTTTATTCAAAAGTGGGTGTTCTGGAGCTAAAACTAAAAATGTCACTCCAAATAAGGTGTCTATTCTGGTAGTAAAGACTTCTACCAATTCAGTTGAATTAGTAATTTGGAATTTTAATTGTACTCCCTCACTGCGACCTATCCAATTTCGCTGTTGAGTTTTGATCACTGGTAAATAGTCTACCGTATCTAAGTCTTGGTCTAATCTATCGGCATATTTGGTAATAGCTAACATCCATTGTCTTAATGGAACTCTAATACAAGGATGTCCTCCTCGCTCGGATTTACCGTCAATAACTTCTTCATTGGCAAGTACGGTTTTTAATTCTTCACACCACCAAACTTGAGTTGTGTCCTGATACGCAAGTCCTGCTTTGAACATTTGCAACCAAATCCATTGTGTCCAGCGATAATATTTAGGATCTGTGGTATTAATCTCTCGACTCCAATCAAAAGAAAGTCCCAAAACTGATAATTGTTTTTTGAAATTGGCAATATTGTCTGCGGTGGCGATAGCTGGGGAGATATTATTTTGAATAGCATAATTCTCTGTTGGTAAACCAAAAGCATCCCACCCAATTGGGTATAATACTTTTTGCCCTTGCATACGATACATACGAGCCTTGATATCCTGAGCTACATAGCTTCTAATATGCCCTACATGCAAACCGGCTCCTGAGGGGAAGGGAAACTCAACTAAAATATATTTTTTAGGAGCTTCTAATTTGGTATTAACCTGATAGTTTACAAAACCTTCTGACCATTTATGAATCCATTTCTGTTCAATAATTCTATGATTATACATATTATAAGAATTTTAATTATACTATCATAGCATAACTTAGTAAATTTATTAACCAAGTATAGATTGTGTAGCCATACCTGTATTATAATCATATTCCAAAACCACAGCCTGAGATGGCCTGATATCAAATTTGATAGTATCTTCAATAGATAATTTTTGGAAATGCATTAAAATCGCTCTAATACTATCATGATGAGCTACGATTAGAACATTATCGTCTTTAGCTAAAATCGGCAATAAAGTATCTACAATATAGCTCTCTACTCTATCGCAGACATTTTTTAAGCTTTCTACTGATGGTAAATTCTCTGGCGCTATATTGACATATCTTCTGTCTTGACTGGGATGCTGTTTGTCATTGATAGAAACTGGATCCACAGTCTGATCCCAACTCAAATTAATTTCTGAGATATTAGGATATTTCAATAAAGCCTCTTGATAAGTCAATCCCTGTACTACTCCATAATGTCTTGGGTTTAACCTCCAATCATGTATCTCTGGGATCCAAGAGTTATACATACTATTCATAATTGTCCAAGCACTGACAATTGATCTTTCTAAAATTGAGGTTAATACAATTTCAATATCAATATTTTGATTTAATAATATATTTCCAATACGCTTTAATTCCTCTCTTTTTTCTAATAAAGGAACATCTGACCAACCTATGAATCTACTTTCTTGGTCCCATTGACTATCCCCATGTCTGACTAAAATTATCTTTGCCATAATTTATTTTAACTTAAAAATAGATTTGATTTTACTAAATAAATTATTTTTTGATTCTATATTCCCCATTAGATAATATTTTTTTATAACTCTAAGAGTATTTTCTTCTAATTCATAAACTAAAGGATTTCCTGTTGGGATTTCTATATCTATAATTTTATTATCTGAAATATTTTCTAAAAATTTCAACAAAGCTCTCAAGCTATTTCCATGAGCTGATATTATAATTCTTTTACCTGATAAAATTGCTGGCCTTAATTCCTGTTCCCAATACGGATACACCCTTTCCAAAGTATTTTTTAGAGATTCTCCAATTGGTAATTGATTCTCTGGAATATTTTCATACCTATAGTCATTAGCTGGATATCTAGGATCATACTCTGACAATAGTGGAGGTCTAATTGCAAAAGCCCTTCTCCAAACTTTAACCTGATATTCTCCAAATTCTTCCACCGCTTCGGTTTTATTTTTACCTTGCAAACCACCATAATGTCGCTCATTGAGATGCCAATCTTTAATAACTGGAATCCAAGTCATATGAGATGCTTCCAGAACATATTGCAAAGTACCAATAGCTCTATTCAAAACTGAGGTATAAGCAATATCAAATTCAAAACTATTTTGCATCAAAGCAATACCTGCTGATTTAGCTTCCTGAATACCTTTAGCTGACAACTCTACATCTGTCCAACCAGTAAATTTATCTAGTTGATTCCAGACACTTTCCCCATGTCTCATCAAAACTAATTTATATGCCATATTTATTCGTCAACCGTATTGGCTACTACATCATCTTCACTATCTTCAGTAGCTATGCTGGCATCTTCTTTAGCTAATACTTCTGTGTATAATTTATTCATTGTCTCTGGATTGTCTCTAAGAGATTTACGAGCTGACTCCAAACCTTGCCCTAGAGTATTACCTTCTAAATCTTGAATATAAGTTCCTTTTTTCTTCAAAATTCCAACTTTAAGAGCCAAGTTTATCAAATCTGTCTCTAGAGAGACTCCCTCATTATACATAATATCAAATTCGGCTACCTTAAATGGAGCAGCTACTTTATTTTTTACAATTTTAGCTTTTGTTCTAGCTCCAATTACTTCTTCACCCTTTTTAATCTGGGCTACTCGCTTGATTTCAATTCTAACGGAGGCATAGAATTTCAAAGCCTTACCTCCTGGAGTCTCAATTGGACTACCATAGCCCATAGCTCCAATTTTCATACGAGTTTGATTAGTAAATAGAATTGTAGTATTAGCCTTAGCTGAAATAGCAGTTAATTTACGAAGAGCCTGAGACATAAGTCTAGCTTGAATAGCTACATGAGAGTCTCCCATATCACCTTCAATTTCAGCTTTTGGTACAATAGCGGCTACAGAATCTAACACAATAATATCCACATTGCCTGATTGTACTAAGGCCTCCACAATAGACAGAGCCTCTTCTCCAGTATTGGGTTGAGAAATTAACAAATCATCTGTATTAACTTTAAGTTTTTTGGCATATTCAGGGTCTAATGCGTGCTCAGTATCAATAAAAGCAGCTACTCCTCCTTCTTTTTGAGCATTAGCAACTACCTGCAAACAAATTGTTGTTTTACCACTAGATTCTGGACCATAAATTTCTACAATTCTACCTTGAGGAATTCCTCCAATTCCAAGAGCTCTGTCAAGAGAAATAGACCCTGTAGAATAGGCCTTGATATCTACTTTTTTGACATCACCTAGTTTCATCATTGACTCATCTCCAAATTTACTTTTGATATCTTCTAGAACTGATTGTATTTTCTCACTTTTACTGCTTAATTTGTCTGTAGATTTAGATTTATTCTTTGCCATATTATATGTTATTTAATATTAAATTTATTATATCATAAAAATTATTAGTATTCAAATTTATTAATTTACTCTTAAAATCCGTATTCTAGAGCTGCTTTACCTAATATATAAATTTTTTCTCTCTTAGAGGTTCTGGCTCTTTTATTCAACACATCATATTTATTCTGCTCCACCTTATCTAGAATCGCCTCATACATACGGCTCGCCATAATAACCGCAAAGCGACCTCTTTTATTAAGATATTTTAGCCCTTGATCTGATTTTCTATACAATTCTCTTGCCCTTTTGATTTCAAATTGAATTAACTCAATAAACTCTGGAGTGATTTTATTTTTCTCAATTATAGCTTCCGTTATATTGTATTTTTGCATATCTTCTTGAGGCATATAAATTCTACCTCTAGTCTGATAATCCTCACCTATATCTCGAATAAAATTAGTTAATTGCATTGCCTCACCCAAATATGGGGCATATTCCAGAGCTTTGATATTATTAAACCCAATTACATAACTCATCATCAATCCTACCACTGAAGCTGAACCATACATATATGCTTGCAGGTCGGTATAAGTTTGATATCTATTCTTATGCACATCCTGCTTCATAGCTGTAAGAAAATCCAGACTATATTGATAGGGAATTTCATATTTTCTAAAGACCTCAGCCGTAATATTCAAAACCGGATACTTTGTCTTACCCCCTGCATAGGCTTGATGCCACATTGCTTCCCAATCCTCTAATTCTTGTAATATGCCTTCTGGATTGAAGTTAATAGCATTATCTACAATTTCATCTGGAATACGAAAAAAACTATATAAAGCATAAGTGGCTTGCCTTAAATCAGTAGGCAAAAATCTAGTCGCAAAATAATAACTAGTCCCAAATTGCTTAGTGACAGCTTCTACTGCTTGAGTGTATTTATCCATATTTTAATAACCTCTATTCTCTATGTATTGAATCAGTAACTTGAGCGCCAATTTAGTCTCGGGAGTAATACGTTGTTCTGTAGCTGTAATATTCTTAGCCTGTTCCAAATACTTATTTACTTTATCTCTAGTATAATCAAGAGCTCCGGTCTTTTGGAAAATGTCTACAATTTGAGCTTGGTCATTCTCTGTAATATTAGAATTACCCCAATATTTTTTTAATTCTTGTATATCTTGAGCATTAGCATTTTCTAAGACATATTGGGTTAAAAAGGTATGTTGATGTTCTCGAATATCTGATAGAATTGATTTTTTGATTACTTTTGGGTCTGCTACTAAGTCGAGAATATCATCTTGCGTTTGAAAGGCAAGCCCCAGAGCAGTCCCAAAGTCAACACAGAATTGCTGTAATTCTTGTTGTTTTCCTGCCAAAGCTACTCCGATTTGCATTGGTCTTACAAAGGTATACCCAGCGGTTTTGAGTCTCATCTTAGTCTCTACTAAACTCATATCAATAGCCTCTCTGGTAATAACATTAACATCTATCATCTGGCCTATAGCCACCTCATCTATCATCTGATGAAAAATTTTCCAAGCTGCTGAATGATTAGGCAAATAGGCAAATTCCTGAAATCTACCAATAGACCAAGAGAATAATAAATCCCCTACTAATATGGCTTGTGAATGCCCATAATGCATTGGATTTCTAATATTCCGATTCTGTTTAGCCACTCCCTTAGCTACAAAAGTATGCACAGTATCTACTCTATGTCGCATTTGCCCCTCATCAATCACATCATCATGCACCAAAGCAAAGGTATGAAAAATTTCTAGGGAGACCAATAAATCCAAAGCTTGGTCTAAATCCTCACCACCTAAAGTCTCATACATGGTATAAGCCATATAAGGTCGAATACATTTCCCCCCCCCTATAATAGCATTTATATAATTTACAATCCCCAAAATTTCTTGGTCCTGAGTATATTGAGCATACTCTTTTAACTTAATTTCAATAGCCTTCTCAAGCAAAGACTGAAACTTTGTTTTGAATTCAACAATATTCATATTTGATTAAAGATATAATTTAGCAAGCTCTATTTAGTTTATACTATATTTTGGGCTTTTACAATAAAAACCGGGAATACCGGCTTTCATTGTAATCTAAAATACTATACAGTATAATTATTTTTTCTTATTATCTTGCATATTTTCTAGAGCTTCTTGTTGTTTCTTTTGCTGTTGCTCTTGTTTATACTCCTGATATGAAGATAGACCAAAGAAAGTCAAAGCATATAAAGCTTGATACAATACCAAAGCTAATGTAACGACTATCACTAGGGCTTTGAGCGCATATCTAGATATAATTTCAGTTTTTACGATAAATTCTTTGTGACTTGGGTGCTTTTCCAATAGTTTTTTACTCATATTTATAATATATTAGTTATTATTTTTTAATTATATCATATTTTAGATTTTTTGTCTAATAAAAATTTATTATATATACAAAATCCTAAATATAAGCTATAATATATTTAATTACGGTAAATATTTAATTCTAAAATATATGAACAATGGTAAACTAAGGAAAAATGTATTAGCAATTATCTTTGATAAGGAGGCTAATGTGTTAATTGTATCGAGAGCCAATGACCCTTTACATTGGCAATTTCCGCAAGGTGGGGTAAATGACAATGAGACCAATGAGGAGGCTATTATTAGAGAGTTGGGAGAAGAATTGGGTACTACAGACTTTACAATTTTAGACCAATGTCCCGAAAAACACACCTTTTATTTCCCCAAAAGATTGATTCGAGATGAGAATTTAGGACAAGAACAAACTATCATACTTCTAAAATTCAATGGAGGTACTAGAAGTCTAAGAGTAGATAGAAGAGAATTGGGTGGATTCCTATGGGTATCACAAGAGCAAATTGAAAAGTTTTTGCATGAGTATCGCAAACCAGTCTGGCATATTGTTATGAAATATTTTTCTCAAGATAAAATTAACAGTTTAATCAATTAATAATTTATATGTATCAATCTAAATTAATTTCCAAAACTAGAAAACAAATTTCGCAAAATGAAGAATCCTTAAATGCTCAGATTTTAATCAAAGCTGGATTCATAGAGCAAATTATGGCGGGAGTTTATGCTTATTTACCTCTTGGATATAAGGTTATTACCAATATTGAGAATATTATCCGAGAAGAATTGAATAAAATTTCAGCTCAGGAGCTTCTATTACCAGCCCTACATCCAAAATCTTATTGGGAGAAAACTGGCCGCTGGGATAGCTTAGATGTTTTGTATAAATTTACTTCCTATTATACTTCTACAGAGCTGGCTCTGGGGTCTACTCATGAGGAAATTATCACTCCTATTGCTAAGAATTTTATTCAATCTTATCAAGATTTACCACTTGCTGTGTATCAGATTCAGACTAAATTCAGAGATGAAAAAAGAGCAAAATCTGGGATATTGAGAGGCCGAGAATTTATAATGAAGGATTTATACTCTTTTCATAGTTCTGAAGCTGATTTAGATAAATATTATGAATTAGTGACTACTGCCTATACTAATATTTATAAAAGACTAGGGCTTGGAGATATTACTCTCAAAACTTATGCTTCTGGTGGTACTTTTAGCAAATATTCTCACGAATTCCAAACTATTTCCGATATTGGGGAGGATACTATTTTTGTTTGTGAAAAATGTAATATCGCTGTCAATCAAGAAATTATAGCCGACCAAAATCATTGTCCTGAATGTAATAATCCTGATTTAGTCCAAAAACAAGCTATTGAAGTTGGTAATATTTTCAAATTACAAACTAAATACTCTAAAGCATTTGACCTTAACTTTATGGATGAAAAAGGAATAAATCAAGCTGTTATTATGGGTTGCTATGGAATTGGGGTCTCCAGATTGATGGGAACTATAGTTGAGGTATTTGCTCAAAATGAATCCAAAATGCTATGGCCGGCTGAGATTAGTCCATTTGATATACATTTAATAGCTCTCAATACCGATTCACCAGAGATATTACAGAAAGCTGAAGAACTGTATCATCATTTACAAAAACAAGGAAAAAGTGTTTTATTAGATAATAGAAATGAAAGAACAGGTATCAAATTTGCTGAAGCTGATTTGATTGGAATTCCAAAAAGATTTATTCTTAGCTCCAAAACTCTAGCTCAAAATGGAGTTGAGATTGATGGAGAGATTATATCTTTTGATAAACTCTAAATTGAGATTATTTTTTTAAAATTTCTAAAGCTTTGTCTAATTGAGTGTCTATTTTAGCTTGTATATCATCTGTTTTTAATTCTATTTCAAAGTCTGGTTTAATACCTTCTTTGTTAATAGCTTTACCAGATGGGGTAAACCACTCCGCAATAGTATATTTTAAAGCTGAACCATCTTTAAATTCTTTAGTACTTTGCACCACTCCTTTACCGAAAGTTTTTTGCCCTACTAATTGCACTTGTTTTAAGTCTCTAAGGGCTCCCGCTACTATCTCAGAAGCACTGGCTGAGCCTTGATTTACTAGAATTACTATTTTGAGATTGTCATATTTTGGAGCTTTTTTGGTTTTCAATTCTTCTATTACTTTTTTGTCTCTACCTTTTTCAATTACCGCTATAGAATTTTTGGGGGCGAATAATTCTGTCACTCCGACCGCTGCTTGTAAATAACCTCCCGGATTATTTCTCAAATCTAGCACGATTTTATTTACTCCTTTTTCAGTTAATTTAGCAATGGCTTGATCTAATTCGGTGGGAGTTTCTAATTGAAATTGAGACATAGAGACTATCCCAATGCCATCTTTTTCTTCCACTTCAATATTTGGTATATCTATAATATCTCTGATAATTTTGAATTCTTTGATACCGGGATGTCCCTCTCTGGTTATTCCTAATTTAACCTCGGTACCTTTTTCTCCTCTAATTTTAGTGACTGCCTTCTCTACTGTTAGCCCAAAAGTGCTCTCATCATTAATTGTGATAATAGAATCTCCCGGTAATAGTCCAGCCTTACTAGCTGGAGTTCCTTCAATGGGACTCACTATAATTAATTGATCTTCTCTTTTGCCTATTTCTGCTCCAATACCCTGAAATTGCCCTTCTAAATTCTCAGTAAATTCCTCATATTCTTTTTTTGAAAAATAGACTGTATAGGGGTCATTCAGTGAATTTACCATACCTTTGACAGCTCCTAATTCAGATTCTGACTTATTATTAATCTGGTCTGGATATAAATATTCTGTCTTTAGAAAGCTATATACTTGTTGTAAACCTTTGGTTTCTAAATTCTCAGAAGTAATTTTATTCGATGAGATAAAACTATATACATAATCTTGAAAATAAAAGCCCCCTAATACAAAGGATATTACTAATAATATTAAGGTAAAAAGAAAATTTGCTAATTTCATATTGAGAGAATTTATTTTAACTGATTATGTGGATTAGGTTTGAGCCAAGTTTTCATAAAAAACTTAATACCGTCTTGAATATGTATCCAATAGACTTTTTTGAATATTAAATTTAAGACAAAGTCATTACGGCTGGATTTACGATGATAATGGTACATTTTGACTTCTGGATAATATACAACTTTATATCCAGCCTGCCAGACTTGCCAAGCAAAATAAGTATCCGATAAATACAAAAACATACTCTCATCTAAATAGCCTATTTTCTCTATTACTTTTTTGGGGAACATATAAGCCGCTCCTAGAATCCAATCTACTTCTTTGATAGAATTATGGTCCCAATCAGCCATTCTGAAATCATCAAGAGCCCTCTTTGCAAATGGTAATAAACCAACTGGGGTTCTACGATACAGAGCAAGAAGTGGAGTCAAAAAATTATAACTAGACTCCTGAACTGACCCATCAAAATTCAGTAATTGAGGACCTATTAAACCTACTTGAGGGTTTTTATCTAGATAATCTACCATTTTCTCAACCAAATCAGGATCTATAAAAGCATCGGTATTAAGATTGAATATATATTCTGCCTGAGCTTTTTTAGCACAAATATTGACTCCCTTGGTATAGCCATAATTCTGATCTTGTTTGAGGAATTCTACTGCTGGATATTGATTTAATACTTCTTCTTGCAATTCATCAGCATCTCTGGAAGCATTATCTAGAACAATAATTTGAAAAGGTAGCTTAATATCGGCTTGATAAATTTTTTTCAAACAGTATAATAATAATTCCTTGGTATTATAATTGACAATAGTTAAAGCTACTTTATACTTATACATATTAAGGTTTTTTTACATTGTCTGTATTTGATGTGTTAGATTGTTCAGCTGGGAATATGTTCTGAATATCTTTTTGAAAAGCATTAAAATTACCACCCTTTGGGATAATTACATAACCAATTACAGGATCATTTTGGGAAGTAAATGGACCATCAGCAGCCGTGTCATAGCCTTTTTGAATCATATTATTCATATCTAGGGTATTGATAGTTTCAAGAGCTAGCTTTAATTCCTCTACTGTCATTGTGGTTTTGACATGACTACCTAAATTATCTAATAAATTAATCATAAAAATTGGATTTTTGAGAGCTCCTGTTTTCTCAGCTTTATCTTTGATAGCTGTCATAACTTCTCTTTGGCGACGAGATCTATCAAAATCATTTGATGTTAATCTTGCCCAAACATATTTAAGAGCCCTATCGCTATTAAGCTCATTTAGGCCTTTTTTGACTCTAATCCCTCCTTCATAATTAGGGTCATAAAAGTCACTAGCCGCATCCACGGTAATACCATCAAGAGCATCAATAATCCCTTTGAAA
>Ga0172367_10003627_pt1 | contig 19763 bp, 23 predicted proteins | sample Lak10m_FD_114542 | JGI IMG/M metagenome (GOLD analysis project Ga0172367, IMG submission 114542) | Freshwater microbial communities from Kabuno Bay, South-Kivu, Congo - kab_022012_10m | ecosystem: Environmental > Aquatic > Freshwater > Lake | place: Democratic Republic of the Congo: South-Kivu...
CGTGCTCTTGCTTGAACGCATCCTCGCGGGTGTAGATGGGGAGGTAGGTCGCTTTGACTCCTAGCTCATCGGCTTGGCGCTGGCCAAGTTCCCTCCAATATGCCAACCGGTCATCGCTCTCGCGACCAGCAGCGGTAGGGATCTGAATGTAATTGGGCGCTTTGCCATTTTTGATTCCATCATCGAGTAAGGATTTCTCGAAGCTTGTCATCGCAGGTAGGTACTCACCAGAACCAACGAGCGCGAGGGAGCCTTCCATGAATCTAGTTTAAGTGATGTCAGAGCAAGAAAATTGCTCCAGCGACAGCCAAGATAAGTAAGGTAATAACTGCACCAAGCGAGTTTCGTTTTCCGATTCTTTGGGGCAATCCCCCAATTTCGCTCTCTTGATCTTGCGATAGATCCTTCAACACGTTCAAGAAATGAAATGCCACACCTAACAACGAACCGGTGACGAGGATCCAGAGCGGAGGTGTGCGCTCGAGCCCGTAAAAGACTGATGCAGGAAGTGCCGCACATGCAATTGCGTAGGGCAAGGGTGAGAGGAGCGAGAATTTGAAGTAGAAGTTATAGGCAATCCCGCAACCAACACCGAGGAGATAGACGCTGCCACCGGTGAGTCCGAGTGGGCCGATGAGATTGGCGATGATGGCAATCGGGATAAGGATGTACGTGGCACGCGTGAGTTCTCTGACCGTGACAGTGCCAGCGACAAGTGGTTTGTTTGTGCGCTGATGTTTGCGGTCATCTTCGTAGTCATAGATGTCATTGCTCCAACCAATGATGAGTTGGCCGAGGAAGACGGTGAGGGCAATTCCTAGCGCTATGGTGAATGGGCCGAGTGCGAGTGCGAGCACGAAGGCGATGGTGGTGACGATCATCGTGGGACCGAAGTGAGCTGCTGCGGCGTACGCCGGGATTTTCTTCATGGAAAGGCTGGTTGGAAGAGTTCGATGGTAATTCCGTCAGGATCTTTCATGTAGAGCGCAGCCCCACCAGCATTAGCCCCAGTATCAACGCGGACCGGGCCTGAGATAAACGCAACTCCTTTATCTTGAATTCGCGCGTAAATCGAATCAAGATCTTCGACGAGAAAGCAGAGATGAGCGTTGCCGATTTTGCGAGGTTCTAATTCAGCGATAAGCATTTCAGGTGAGAGGTATTGAAAGAGTTCGATGATGTGATGTCCAGCCGGATCGTGGAGCATTGCCATTTTCACGCTCGCATCGGGATATCCGACGATTTCGGCGAGGTAGCCGCCAGTTTTTTCTTGTTCGAGAATGACAGTACAGTCAAGAATTTCTCTGTAGAAGGCGATCGAGCGCTCAAGATTGCGAACCGTCAATCCTGTGTGATGCACAGATCCTATTCTTGCCATCAGGAAATCGAACCAGGTCCAGAATCAGGGCGGGTGATGGAACCTTCGATGGGAACGGTGGTGAGGCCACCATCGATCGTGATACACGTGCCATTTATATAAGTGGCTGCATCAGAGCAGAGGTAGACCGCCAACTTGCCCACTTCACTTGGGTCGCCCAATCGCCCCGCGGGAGTGACGCTCACGATGTACTCCTCATCGATCACGCCGAGTTTTACATCCTTATCCCACATTGGCGTGCGCTGAACTCCTGGTGCAATAGCATTCGCGCGCACCCCATACGGCGCCCACTCGCCTGCAGCAACGCGCGTCATCATGATCACGGCCGCTTTCGTCGCCGAGTACGCGATGCGACCAGGACTAGATGTCAACCCGCGAATAGAGGATATGTTCACAACAGAACCGGAGCGTTGCGGCAAAAAATATCTGCTCGCTGCGCGCATGCAATAGAAGACTCCGCTTTGCATCACGCCGACACTAGTATTCCAGACCTCATCGGTGACATCTTTGATATGTGGCCCGACAAAAGATACTCCTGCATTATTAACGACGATATCTAAGTGGCCAAAATCGGCCACTACTTGAGCAAAGGTTTCGTCGACAAGTTTCGAATTAGAAACATCAACGGCATAACCTCGAGCGGCAACGCCATGCGCGACGAGCGCAGAGGCAGCTGACTGCGCTGGATTGAGTGAGAGATCGAAAATCGCGACGGAGGCACCAGCGAGTGCAAGTTCTTCTGCGATGGCATAACCAATTCCTTGAGCTCCGCCAGTGACGATAGCAACCTGACCTTCAAGTATCTTCATTGATGCTCCTGTTCGCGTCTACGTGAATGGCGCTTGTGGTGCGATCTATTTTCCTGCCTTGCACCGCTCGGAGCAATACTTCACATTCTCCCAGTCGCGAGACCATTTCTTACGCCACTCAAATTCTTTATTGCACCGGACACAGACTTTCGGTGCGAAACCATTCTTGACTTTAGCCTTCATTAAGCATGGTCTCTTCGATGGTAGCGAGTTGTTCTAACCGCTCTTGCGCTTCGTCATCGCGACCTAGCTGCGTGAGCACACCGGCGAGCGCACGGTTGGCCTCGATGATGTCCTCCCAATCCTTATTCTCTTCGGCGGTGTAGATCTCCAGAGCTTCGACAAGGCGGGTTTCGGCATCGACGTACTCACCAGAGAGAGCAAGCGCCTTACCTAAGGAGAGGAGTGCATAACCCTGCAAACTGATGTCTTCGGCAATCTTCGCGTAGTTGTAGACATGCTTGGCATAGAACTTCGCTTCGGGGCCATTCTCGATCTTGATGTATGCGATGGCGAGGTGATTATCGACGTGGCTGACGTTTAAGGGTGACTTTGCTTTTTGGAAATGCTTGCGCGAATCGAGAAAGCTCGGAATTGCCTCGTGATACCGCTCGAGTTTATTGAGGCACATACCGATATTGATTGCATCGATGCCCATCGACATATCTGAAGAGTCGGGATCGACAGCATCTTGGGCAGCTTTATGCCCCGCAAGGCTCTTCTGCCACTCTTTCGCCGCATACCACTCACATGCAGCGGCACGGATTGCTTGGATAAAACCTGATACCTCGTCACGCTCTTTATGGAGCCGGGCGATCTCTTCAAAAGTTTCAGCCGCTTCGCCATGGTGTTCGAGGTTACGTAGCGAGAGCGCCTTGCCCTCGTGAAGATGGATAAGTTCGTGGAGGTGTGAGTTAGGCGCGCTCGTCTTGTATAGGTCGATAGAGGTTTCGCAGAGTTGGATGCACTCTGCATAATCATCGCGCTTGTAGGCGAAGTGGCTCAGTTCAGCGAGAACTTCGGCGCGCTCGACTCCATCGGTAGCAGAGATACGTTCCCAAAGTTCGCTCTCTTGTACTTCCCCGTTATTGGAGTTGCTCGCCTCGTGCTCTTCGCTCATTGATCCTCGTTCTCTCTCTGGAGAGGGAAAGTTACACGCTGTGGCTGACATCTGCCCAGTGGGTGAACTTTGGGTGATTTGTGAGCGATTTGAAAGAGGAAGGCTGGCCCTGCGCGACGAACTGCAGAGCCAGCCTTGGCGCGTGTGGCTGATAGGATTCGAACCTACAACCTCCGGTTGAGTCACAACGGCGCTCTATCCATTGAGCTACAACCACACGCATGGCGCAATCTATGCGTGTGGTCTGATAACAAAATTACCTATAAGAACTTCTGTGTATAAGTAGCGCGTTTAAGATTTGTGGTTGATGGCGCGTAGAACTCGATGAAGTAATCGAATGATCGCGCTGTTGCGATTAGCAGCAACCCAGGAATATCCCGTGCGCCCTAGCGCTCCACTTAAAGTAAGAAGAGTAGCGAGGTTTTTGTAGCCGCTAGCGCGAAGTAACTTTGCCACTGCGCTCGCACCACCAAAAACTTTCCCATTGATAATCGCGACTACCTCTTTGCTACATCGTTCGTATGTGACCCCATATTTTGATAGATCTGCTCTTTGAAAAGGGAGTGCAGTAGCGGTAACTCTTTTTAATACCCACTTGACGCACTCGGCACAGAAATCGCATTCACCGTCGTAGATGATGACTATTTCAGGGCTATTTTTCGCGGGCTTCACGCCACTAATAGTTACATCGAATGGGACTTTATGCGCGCGGAATTACAGAAAGTAATTTTATTGTGAGGGGAAAGAGAAAGTGGTCCTGGGTAACGACTCCAGGACCACAATTGGCGCGTATGGCTGGTAGGATTCGAACCTACGACCTCCAAATTCGTTAGGTTGGCGCTCTATCCGCTGAGCTACAGCCACACGCGAGCGGAAATGTAAGTGCGTGGGCTGACTAATAAATCTAAATTTTTCTCACCTGTGCATAAATAAGAACTGTAGAACTGTGGAATTTTCTTAAGACTTGGTGATTTTGTTGATTTCTTTCGCGAGCGCCCAGGCCCAATAAAAGAGCCCTAGTTGGAGCGGTAAGCGCAAGTAAGCAAATAGCGGCGCTGGAAAATCGCGCGAACTCCATTCAATAGCCATATAAATATTTGCCGGAAATACCGCTACGAAGAGCGCGAAGGCTCCATACACACCCCAGAGGCGGACTGGTTTTCCCGCAAACTTTTTATCGAGTGCGATAAACAAGAGCGCGGCAATAATTAATTCAGCAAATCCACTTAAGTAAGTCCATATCCGTGGATCGCCAGGGAGAAATGGCGGCACAATCGTGTCGAAGGGTTTGGGAAAGAGAAAATGTGTGCTGCCGGTGCCGATGAGCATCAAGCCCATGCCGCGACCAACTTTTGTATTAACAGATTCTGTATCGCTCATCGGTAAATTATCGCACCTAATAAACAATCTGTAACTATGAATCTATAAAAAGAAAAGTGGTCCTGGGTAACGATGCCAGAACCACTTTTGGTGCGGGTGGCTGGTAGGATTCGAACCTACGTCCACCGATGTCGTTAGGATCGGGCTCTATCCGCTGAGCTACAGCCACACGCAAGCGGAAATGTAAAAGCGTGTGCTGACTCTTTAGTTCGCTCTACACAAATCTGTGGACATCTGATGAAATACGCAAGCGGTCTGTGACTCTCTAAGTACTATCTCGAATTGTGACGACGCTTGCGATTAAGGTTTTCTTAGCTCCGATTTTTATCGTCTTTGCCTATTTCATCCAACGAAAATATGGGCCAAAGATCGGCGGGATCTTTGTCGCTATCCCATTTATCGCGACTCCCATTCTGCTCGTTATCTATTTCGAGCAAGGACGAGAGTTCTTTCACCAAGCGATAATCGGCACATATGCCGGGCAAATCGGTGGGCTCGTGTACATACTTTTATACACACACTTGGCGCAAACGCACTCCTGGCGGCTCTGTTTTGCAGTGGCAACGGCGAGCTACCTCTTCTGTGCACCGATACTTTCAGCGATACTCACTAATTTCTGGGTAGCGCTCGCGCTCTGGCTTGCGATCTGGGGGGTTTTGCAATGGAGAGCAGTTCCCTTTGATAAGCATGCGACTTTGCCGGTAGCGCCAAAGTGGGACCTGCCAATGCGCATCATTTCGGCTTTGACTTTAATTTTTCTCGTAACTGGATTCTCACAAATACTTGGCGCAAGCCTCTCCGGCGCCCTAGCGATGTATCCCGTGATGACCTCAATCATGTCGAGTTTTAATCATGCACGTTTTGGCGCAAACTCGGCAATTGCTTTCTTAAACGGGTTGGGAACATATCTTGTTTTTGTTGGTGTTCTTTTCTTCCCGCTGCTACTCATCGTCACTTAAATAGTTTTTTTATTACTGATTGTTCTTTTTTTTAATGAGGCAAACAAAAAAGGCTCTGCGCGCCGATCTGCAGAGCCTTTAGTGGTGGGTGTGACTGATAGGATTTGAACCTACGACCTCCCGCTTCGGCAAAGGGGCGCTCTATCCGCTGAGCTACAGCCACACACACGCGGAAATGTAGGTGTGTGGTCTGATAAAGAAACCGAGAAATTATCCCGCTGTGGATAGATTGAAGATGTGAATAATGTTTAACTTGGTGAGATGAAAAGTAATTCGCCGCTATCAGTGGTGGCGATTATCGTGCCTTCACTATCTACTTCTAAATCGCGAATACGTTCACTCACGTTGACATTCGATACTTCGCCGACAACTTTTGTTGAGGTGAGTTCGATAAATATCAATGCATTCTCGCGCAAGGTGCCCATCACTATTTGGCCAGCCCATTTACCCCATGCTGAATTCTGTGGAAGTTGAATCAACTCGGTAGGTGCAACTGAAGGGACCCAATAGAAAAGCGGCTTGGTAAAGCCATCATGAACGCCGGTTGCACTTGGGCGGACATAATCGCCAGATCCATATGGTTCGCCATAGGTAACAAAGGGCCACCCGTAATCCTTACCCTGCTCGACGAGATTGAGTTCATCTCCTCCGCGAGGGCCATGTTCGGAGATATAGAGATCGCTACCTATTAATAGGACTCCCTGCGGATTGCGATGGCCCTGAGAGATTCGGGTAGATCCGTTTCCGCTCACCTTATATATAGAGCCCAACGTGCCCCGCGCACTCCGGTTATTGATCTTCGGAAATCCCAGATCTCCGGTAGTCAGATAGGCGCTCTTGCTATCAATTACTTCGATACGTCCCGCTGCATGTTGGACGGCGCTCACCGGAACACATGGCGAAGAACGGAACCATTGTTTTCCACGAGTGAGTTGTGGCTTTGCAGTGAGCGCGAGTGAATACCGGTAGAGCACGAGTGTTACGCAGGAGTTGCTCCGGTTATATTCAGGAAAAGAAATCAATAGAGAGAGTGAATTCCCCGATTCATTGAGAATGGCAATATCAGTAATGGCAAAACGTGAGTCATTAATTCGCTCACTTGACTTGATTACTCTGCCCAGAGTCGAAAGAGACTCACTCTTTCGATTGTAGAGATAAAGATTCGAACCATTCTTTCCACCACCCAGTAGTAAGCGGCCATCGCGCAGTTGTGCAAGGGCAGCGCCACGATCTCCGTTAGGGGCAACTACTTGAACTTTGGTGGTAGAAATTTTTTCAACAGTGAGCGAAGGTGGAGCTGCAACGGCGAATGATGGGCAGGCAACAGCCAGAACTAGGGCGCATTGGCCAGCTATTAATCTTCTCTTCATTATTTCTTAAGGGTATCGAGGCGAGTAATTAGCCGCATTTCCTACCGCTTTTTTATTACCGCCAGTACCCTTAGCCTATGCGTGTGACGTTAAAAGCCCTGATCACACTCCTCTCCCTTATTGGAACGTTTCTCATAGGTATACCAAGCGCGGTGAATCATTCGATATCTATCAATGGGTCGATAAAGGAGTGGTTCGTAGTTGGGATCGAGAAGATGGTTGGACGGCTAACACAGTTCCAGATGGCTCAACCTGGCGTATCTCGGACTGTGATTATTGGCTCGGTATATCCCAATCAATATAGCTGCAAAATCCCAGGACAGGCTTTTGATCCTCGCTCATCAGAGAATAACTGCAACCATCCAGAATCATATGCTGAGACTGCATCGCAAGGTTTTAGCATCACTGTGATGCCATATATTTACCAATTTGAACGACTTAAAGGATATATACTTGGTGGAATATTTGTCTCCGGAGCAACAGGTTCACAGGCTCTCAAAACTCCGGCTCATCAATGGCTGCACCCAAAGGAAAGAAGATGAGCACCATCATGTGTATAAAAGGGAAAGATTCTCGGCGAATCACCGCCTTTAATCCGAAGTGTCCTAAAATCTGGCGCAAGAAGTAGTGATCATCCCATGACGATTGCGCAGGGATTTAATCGTCCATTCCATACGCCAAGGCCTGAGGAATATGGCGAGATTCCCCCTGGGATAACGCGAAAAGCAGCGGCCCACCTCTCGCTACCACCAGGGCCACCACCAGCGTTGAGCGACTATCTCACCGCTACCTTTTTGATTAATACCCCAAACTTCTTACTCCGCCTTCGCCAGCGATATGGCGATCACTCCTCTTTCTTTCTCGCTCGAAGATTGTTCCTTGGTCTCTTCTCGCCCGAAGCGACCTACCAAGTCACTGTCGCGCAGCAATCCAACTTCGTTAAAGGCGTCGGTTTCTTACGAATGCGCAAAGTTCTTGGCGAAGGACTTTTAACCAATGAGGAGCCAATCCATCTTCACCATCGACGCTTAATGCAACCTCCATTTCATCATGGCAACTTAGATAAATATGTCGCGCTGATGACTCAAATCACTGATGACCATCTTGCGCGTTGGCAAGGTGAGAGAGAAATTAATCTCAACCCGGAGATGATGGCCCTGACCCTTAATATCGTCTCGCAATGTCTCTTTGGTATCGATGGGGAGAAATACACCCGTCCAATTGCCGAAGCAATGGAGGTTGCCATCGACCGAATCGAGCGAACAATGCTTCCTGGTTTAGATCGTTTCGATTCTTCGCGCATTGCATACTTCCAACGGTTCGAGAAAAGCGCTGATGAGCTCGCAGAGATTGCCGAAGAGATCATTAAGAAGCGATTGGCGAAAACCTCCAGCGATTCGGATGATGATCTCTTAGGTGTTTTGCTTAGTCTGCGTGGCCAGATTTCCATGGATCACATCCGCGATGAAGCGCTTACTCTGATACTCAGTGGCCATGAAACTACTGCCAATGTGCTTTCGTGGGCATTTGCCCATCTCTCCAATAACCCCGATGCATACGATGCGCTTGCTAAGGAAGCAGAAGAATTGAACTGGCTCTTTACCGACCGCACTCCCACTTATGGTGAGTTAGAGCAACATGCTCGCTACACCACGGCGGTGCTCTGGGAGGCCCTCCGACTCGCACCACCAGTCTGGGTTGCGCCACGAATTGCGCTAAAAGATTGTGAGATTGCTGGCGTTCATGTACCTGCGGGCGCTCATGTTCTGGTCAGTCAATATGTCACCCAACGCGATCCCAAGTATTTCCCTCAACCTGATCGATTTATCCCAGAACGATGGCTCGACCAAGAGTTTGAAAAATCATTGCCAAAAGGGGCTTACTTTCCCTTTGGCGCTGGAACTCGTAAATGTCTTGGCGAATACTTCGCTATTGCAGAATCACGAATTATTCTTTTAAAGGTTGCTAAGCAATGGAAATTACGCGTGCCCATGCCTAAGGCACAACCACGAGCTACCTACCGTCCACACGGTAAGATGCGTGCGCAGCTATTTAATTACTCTTATGAAGTTTAAGTTTGATTCCGGTCCAGACCCCAAGAAAGACTGAGGCAAAAAAGAGCCATCCGGAGAGCGCAAAGGCTTGAGTACCCGAGAGCAGAACTCCTACGGTGCAGCCGAGTGAGATCATCGCTCCAAACCCTAAGAGAACTCCCCCGATTAGCGCGGTTGTCGCATTCACTGGCGTAATCGCAGATAATTTAAATCGATTACCCGCGAGCGCCACCGCTAGTGATGCGCCCACTAAACCGATGACTAACCACCCATTATTGGTGATTGCCTCGGAGACTACTGCGATACATCCAGCCATCTTGTCTAAACCATTAAGAGTCTCTGGTCCAATGCCATTATCGAGAGAGATTGTGCGCGCAGTCGTACTTATCTGACGAGTCACACCTAAAGGTTCCACTCGTAGATAAGCAACAGTGCCGATTGCACCAACTAACCCACCCGTTACAAGTGGATTCCAGCGATTGATAATCACTTTCTGATGAATTGAGCGGAACGTGATCTTCTCTGAACGTTCTCCCGAAATAGGTTCGGAATTTGCCCCTTTTTTAATTGCGACTACTGCAAGAAGTGTCACCACAACAAGAGTGAGAATCAAAGAACCGGAATAACCAAAGAGATGAGGTATCCAAATAGTCGGTGATTCAGAGATGAAATTCAAATAGATTGGATTCCACACCAAGAACGCAATGGCAAAGCCAATGAGCGTGCCAATCAGCGCAGGGATCGCACGTAAATACCCTTGCCCGATCCGATAGAGATGTCCGCTGATACAAGCACCGGAAAGTGTCATGCCGATACCAAAGAGAAAAGCTCCGATTGCCAGCGGAATGCTCACCGGTCCGATATGCGCTAACGGTGGCAGGCGATCGGTTGTGGTGTTAGGAAGGAATTGACCGAAGATAATTGCATAACCAATTGCACCAGCAGCGATTGCAGCAAAGACAGAGAGCATGCCGGTGGTGTTCTTATCTTCTATGCCATCGCGGAAGATGCAGTAAAAGCAGAAGCGTCCGCGCTCGAGCACGATACCTAGGCTCACTCCAATCAATAAAGAGATTGGCGCAGTGCTCGCCCCTTCCTTCGTTGATAGGAGATAGGCAAGGGCAAGGAGCGCTACGAGAATGACCGCGGCGGCGAGAGTCCGGAAACTATCGCCGCGCGTCCATTTGATATCGGTAGAGATTATGCAGCTCCCCAAATCGTTCCCGCGTTATTCACGATAGGAACTCCAACAGAATTGCCATACTCAGTCCAGGATCCATCGTAATTCTTTACGTTATATCCGAGGATTTCGCTCAATACGAACCATGTAAGAGAGGAACGCTCGCCAATGCGGCAGTAGGTGATGATGTTCTGCTTACCATCGATGCCTTTCTCTGCATACAACTTCTTGAGGTCTGCAACGGATTTAAAAGTTCCGTCAGAGTTGACATTAGAACCCCAGGGCACGTTGATGGCCCCTGGGATATGGCCGGCGCGAATCGCCAATTCCTGGAAGCCAGGTGCAGCAAATACTTTTCCGTTGTATTCATCAGCAGAGCGGATATCGATCAATTTCACACCTGCCTTGCCTTTGACTGCTGCTTTAGCAGCAGGAAGAACATCAGCAATCAGAGTAGCCCGAATTGAGCGATCAATTTTCTTCACAGTGAAGTTACCTTTGCCGAAGGTGGGAACCGCTGTTGTGAGGGCTCGCCCATCTTTCTCCCACTTCACACGCCCACCATCGAGGAGTCGCACATCTTGAACTCCGTAACGGTTAAAGACCCACGCGCCCCAGGCGGCGAACCAGTTGTTCTTATCGCCATAGAAAACCACTGTGGTATCGCTATCGATACCCGCGGTTTGCAGAAGTTTGTTGAAATTCTTTGTAGAGACAAGGTCGCGATTTACCGTATCAACCAAATCGGTATACCAATTAATCTTCACCGCGTTCTTAATATGACCCTTTTCGTAGAGACCGACCTCTGTCGAGACTTCGAAAATACGGACCTTAGGATCATCGATATTCTTCTCAAGCCAATCTGCGGTTGCGACGGCGCGAGCGAGATTCTTTGGAGCCGCTTGGGCCGGAGTGACCGTTATCAGTGATGCCGCTGCAACAGATAATGCCGCAAACACCACCGAGATCTTCTTAGAAATCTTCATAATTATTCCTTTCAGATGGGGTAGATGTTTAAAAAAACCGGAAAAGCAAAAGATAAAAGAGGGCTGGCGAAAAACTAAGCGCGACAGCGTGAAATATTCATGCGGCAGTAATCGATTACACGGCGTTTGGTTAACACGCTCATTACTGCCTCATTTCTTCGCTCGAAAACCTGGAAGAAGGATAATCAAAACTCTGATAAATGGCTAATTGCCACCTATTTGCAGGTGCAATCCAGTTGTTTGCCCTGGCAATTGGATGGTCCCTACAGAAGCGGCAGATCACTAGCTACTTCCTTGCCGGAGCCCTCCTGGTCCCTAGAATTGCCTTCTCATGGAATGCAATCCATCAAATACTTAGCCCGGAGATACCTGAAGGCGCTGGCATGAGTAGGGGTGGTAACCCTCATTTATCCAAGCGTGATTCCAGATTTAGTGATTGGAATCATAATCTCCATGATGAATGCTGATGCCGCAAAAAAGGTACTGTCTACAGCACCTAGTGATACTAACAAGGATAGTGACAAGAGATAATGCTGGCCTTGAATCGCCTTCTTGCAACATCCTTCTTGGCACTGCTTCTTTTAATTAGCTCGTCAATTTCGCATATTTTAGGTGGTGGATCTTTCAATTTAACGATTGGCTTTTTTCTGCTACCGCCGATGGCACTGGTAAGCGCCGCGTTTGCAGTTTATTCCAGATCACAGACTTTTGTTGACTTGGAATTTCTTGCATCGCTAATTATCTTCCAATTCTTGACGCACATGTCGTTGCAATATCAATCGGGAGTTTCTGATACCCGCATGGTTCTCTCCCATTTTGCGGCGATCTCTACTTCATATCTGATTGGATCCAAGGTTGAAGGATTAATTCTTGGTTTCATAGCGCTGACCAAGAAATATCTAGTTTTAAATATAGGTTTCAAAATTCCAGCCTTTCCTGAGCCTGTTCGGTTTAAGTTCAGTAACTGGGTATCGCCGGTTATCACGAGTTTCATTCCCTATAGATTTTCTGGATTGGCACCCCCTCAACTCTCCGCGTTATAGCGCCACCTAAGTCACGATGTTGGTGACTACGCCTTAAGTGACATTTCCGTCTTCTCATCGAAGACTCGAGAGTAAAGGAATCATGCATGAAAAAATCGTTAGTTTCATTCGCTGTTGTCTTTTTGATGATAGCTAATATTCAACCCGTACACGCACACGCTGGATTCGATTTTAGAGGCGTTACGCCTACTAAAGGAAAATCCAGCGTTGTTCTACTCCGGATAGGACATGGTTGCAAGGCGCCAGATGGGGTAACCAAGGTAGCTACCTACTCAGTGTCAGTTGTAATCCCGGCAGAAGTCCTAAAAGCACCAGCTTCTGCAGCGATGCAAATTCCGGGCTGGAATACCACTGTTACACCATCGAACGAAAAAGATAGTGCTGGAGTGCCAATCAGCAATACGGTCACCTGGAGCGCGAAATCGGATATCTTCGACGTTGCTCCGGTCGGTTTTGCTGAGTTCGGAATACGAGGTAATTGGGCAAATCCAGGGACCTACTGGATGGACACCACACAGCTCTGTCGTATTGGCAATACAAAAAACACTTCGGGTGCAATAAGGAGCATAAAGGACCCTAAAACCAAGAAAAATGTAAAAGTATGGGTTCCTGGATCCGCTACTACCTCATACACGTATTACAAGATTTCATGGAATGTCCATGATTCTGCTGCTGCATCTACATTTAATGCAGACAAAACTGAAGAGACTGGTCCAGCGCCTTCATTAACAATTGTTGGCTAGGATAAAGATCTCAAAAATTAGTTGAATGATAAGAGGGTGAAGCTTATGTACAAGATAATCCGAAGTTTTCTTGCTACGTTCTTTGCCCTCTTATCTTTATCCATAGCTACACCAGGATATGCACACGCCTCACTCATTCAGATGGTCCCTGCTGGAAACTCAACGATTGCAGAGCTCCCCGAGCGCATTTCGCTTGATTTTGACGGCGAATTAATTGATCTTGGTTCTGGGTACGAATTAACGGTAATAGGCCCAAATGGAAATCAAATAACTCAAGGCGAGATAAAAATTGCTGGGGGGAATATCTCGCGCGCGCTCCAACTTTCAAATGAATCTGGAACTTATCGGGTCTCCTACCGTGTAGTTTCAGAAGATGGTCATGTCGTAACTGGTGAATATATGTTTGATGTAGCAACGCCAAATGAACCAGAACAAGTGCTAGGTTCTCCAAAACCAAAAAGTCCCGCTACGAAACCTTCTGGACAGCCTGCGGTAGTAGAAAGAATTGAGAGTCATGAAGCGCATGCGTCACATGGAAGCTTTATCACAACCCATCAAACTCATCTGATCTGGACTATCGTAGGGTTGGTCGCAGTGGCTGGTCTTTTTATCTATCGAAGTTTGATGCGAAAAGAAGAGTAAATGATGATCAAACGGCTTGTGTTAATTGTGCTTGGCGCGCTTTTAGTATTCCTCCCCGAGACAAACGCTTTTGCGCACGCGGAGCTAAAAAGTTCTAATCCAGTCGAGGGATCTACTCTTGAAGCTATGCCAAGCACGATTTTGGTGACTTTCAATGAAAATTTATTAAATCTAGAAAGTGAGCAAGTAAATACACTTGCATTGTTAGATGGTAATGGTGAGGATGTTTCACTTAGTGAAATCACGATTGACAAAGCAACTATCTCTGCAGAAGTAAGTGTCAATAGTTTTGTTCTCCCTGGTGAATATCGGATCATTTACCGAGTGGTTAGCGCCGATGGTCATCCAATCGAGGGAGAAGTTCCATTTATTTACGCACCTGCCGAGGAGGCAAGCTCGAGTGGCCAGGCCCAACCCGTCGATGAGAGTTCACCTGATGCGCAAGTCGAATCCCAGAGCGATGATGGCCTTAATAACGAAGTCATTTCAGGGGTCGTAGCACTTATTTTGCTCGCTGGGCTTCTTTTATGGCTCCGAAAAAGGAATTAACCACTACCCTTTTTATATGGCTAAAACAGTAAGCATAGGCGGTCTTCGACGTATAAATATCATCGCAGGAACTCTTCATCTAGTGCAGATGATTGCAGTCCTAGCCTTGAGCAACGACTTTACTCTTCCAATTAATGCGACGTATATGTCAGGTCCGCCAGGTACCACCTTTGCTCCTCCGGTGGTTCTTTTTAACACCCCTATTGGACTTACTGTTGCAGTATTCCTTGGACTCTCCGCGCTAGCGCACTTCATTGTGGCAAGCCCACAATTTTTTGGTCGATATAGCAAAGGGTTGGCAGAGCAACGGAATTATTTCCGCTGGGTGGAATACTCCATCAGCTCATCAGTGATGATTGTCTTGATTGCTCAAGTAACTGGCATCGCAGATATCACTGCGATTATCTCTATCTTTGGCGTAAATGCCGCGATGATTCTCTTTGGGTGGTTGCAAGAGAAATATGAAACTCCAGGTAATGGTGGTTGGCTCCCCTTTATCTTTGGATGTATCGCTGGGGCAGTCCCCTGGGTCGCGCTTGTATTTTATGTCTTTGCCATTGGCGGTCCGAGTGAGACTTCTGCGCCAGCTTTCGTATATGGAATTGTTATAACTATTTTCTTATTTTTCAACTCGTTTGCCCTAGTGCAATGGTTGCAATACAAGAAAGTTGGTAAGTGGAGCGAATACCTGCGCGGTGAGCGTACTTACATCACGCTCTCACTTGTTGCTAAATCTGCGCTCGCCTGGCAGATCTTCGCTAACACACTTATTCCAACCTAAATCTGAACGACTGCTCGAACGATAGCCTCAGGAGTAGCTGATTCTCCCACTGCTTCATCGACATTTGTCTCAATGCCATTAATCCGAGCTGCGTACCCAGCGGCAAGGGTCGCTGCGATATCAGTCATCCAATAAAAGGCCCCTGGTCCGATTCGCTCCATCATCTCACTCGCGTGTCGGAGGCGAACATCCGAGAACTTCTCAACATCTTGCTTATTGTCGTTAATGATATCGAGTAGGAATTGGCGTATTTCAGTTGCAGTGATCTCACTTTCACGAACATCTTCAATCATCTTATGAAGTTCGGCATCGATGCCTTTACTTTTTTTCCGTTTATCTCTACGACGGAATAACAAGCCAACGATGATCAGAATTAAAAGTAGTTCGAACATGTATCGGAGGGTACCTAGCAAGGTAGCCTCTCGTAAATAGAGGAATTAACCACTAGAATTCATTCGTGAAGGTTTTAGTACTTGGTGGCGGCGGAATGATCGGCCAAAAGCTCGCCCAGCATTTGGCAAAACATCCCTTTTTGAGTGGCAGAGGGATCTCTCATCTGCGGTTGATTGATGCATTTATCGAACCGAAAATTCCCGCGGGCGCCAGTTTCCCCATAGTTTCGGAGATTGCAGATATCACTGATTCAAAGAAGTGCGCAGAGCTTGTAAGGGACAAGCCTGAAATCATTTTTCATCTAGCGGCAATTGTCTCTGGTGAAGCGGAGTCGAATTTCGAAAAGGGCTATTCGGTCAATCTCGATGGAACGCGAAATCTTTTTGAGGCAATCCGTGTAGAGAAAGAATATTGTCCGCGAGTTGTCTACACATCAACAGCTGCCGTATATGGCGGTCCCTATCCGGAAGATTCTCAAGATGCTGGTGATGAATTCATTCTCCAACCCACAACAAGTTATGGTGTGCAAAAGGCAATAGGCGAACTACTCCTCAATGATTACAGTCGTCGCGGTTTTCTCGATGGAGTCGGGTTGCGTTTGCCTACTATTTGCGTTCGACCAGGTAAGCCCAATGCCGCCGCATCCGGAGTCTTCTCCAACATCATTCGTGAACCATTAGCGGGAATTGAAACCACGCTCTCGGTCTCAAAAGATGTCTCCATGATCTTTGCCTCCCCGCGTTCTGCCGTAGGTTTTCTGATCCATGCCGCCCAACTTGATACAAAGCTACTTGGTAATCGACGCTCAATGATGATGCCTGGTGTTCATGCCACCATCGGGCAAGAAATAGAAGCGCTCCGTCGAGTCGCTGGTGAGCGTGTTCTCTCCTTCATAAAGGAGAGTGCGCCAGACCCCTTCGCGCAAAAGATGGTGGATGCCTGGAATTTCCCTGCCTTTCCCGCAACCCGTGCACGGAGCCTAGGATTTACTTGCGAAAGCACATTTGATGAATTAATCCACCTTCATATCGAGAGTGAACTCGATGGAAAGATACCGGGGCAGAACTTATGAGCAATCACAAATTCGCAGCAGTGACCGGAGCCAATCGCGGTATTGGTCGCGTCACTGCAATCTCGTTGGCCAAAGAAGGTTGGCGAGTTGCCCTTTTAGGTCGTGATGCTGCTGGCGTTACCGCAGTTGCACAGGAGATTGGTGATGCTGCACTTGCTGTGCAGTGCGATGTCGGAGATCGAGATTCAGTCGCTCAAGCCTTCGCCACAATCAAAACCAATTTTGGTCGGTTAGATTTACTCTTTAATAATGCTGGAGTAGTCCCAAAAGCGGCATTATTAGAAGATGTTGAAGCAGAAGATTGGAAGCGTATCTTTGATATCAATGTTGGCGGTACTTTCTATTGCACGCAAGAAGCCTTCTCGCTAATGAAAGACCAAAACCCGCAAGGTGGGCGAATTATTAATAATGGTTCGCTCTCGGCGCATATGCCTCGGCCCAATTCAGCGCCATACACCGCATCAAAACATGCAATTACCGGCTTAACTCGTGCAACATCACTCGATGGACGTAAATACAACATCGCCTGTGGTCAGATTGATATTGGTAATGCAGATACCAGCATGGCATCGAGCCAACGTGAAGGTGCGCTCCAACCTAATGGCTCTCGACTAGCTGAGCCTGTGATTGACGCTCAAATCCTCGCTGATGCTGTTGTGCACATGGCTTCGCTTCCGCTTGATGCGAACGTGCAATTTATGACGGTCATGGCAACGAAAATGCCTTACATAGGTCGTGGGTAACGCTAGCCCCACGGGCGAGCATCGACCGGATCTTCCCAACTCGGAATCGGAGCTTGTAAGGGTTCCTTAATCCAGAGGAAACGTCCATTAATACCATCGTGTGATGGAGAGACAATCTCCAAGACCAATTCCATCGCCTTTTTCGGATCATCGCCGCCAGTCTGCGCAACCCAATCAACCCAACCGGTGTAATCCTTACCGACATCACCTAGAGCTAGCGCTTTCTCTTTAATATCAGCCCACATCTCCGTCTTCACATCACCTGGATGGATCACATTTGCTGTTACACCCGAACCTGAAATTTCAGCGGCAAGGTGCCTTGTAAATTGATTGAGCGCAACTTTTGAGGTGCCATAAGCGCTGTTGAGCGCCCCAGGGGGATGGAGCGCTGCGGCTGAACTGACATTGATAACTCGCCCCCACTTTTTCGCCAACATTCCAGGTAAGAACACCCGAGTGGTGAAGTAAGGAGCAAGAGTGTCAATAAGGATAGTTTTTGCCCACTGGTCAGGATCGGTCTTGTGAATGAGATTTATTGGACCAAAGACTCCAGCAGCATTGACCAAGATCTGTACATCACCATGCTCGCTCTTTACTTTTGCTGCAAGAGCTTCAACATCTCGATTTTCACTTACATCGCACACATATGGAAAAATTCGATCAGAATTCTCTTGTGCAAGTAAATCTAAATCCGACTTGCTTCGCGCTACAGCAATAACTTTATATCCGGCATTTGCAAGTCCAAGCGCCATTTGGCGACCAAGACCTTTACTGGCTCCGGTGACTAGAGCGAGTTGATGTTCTGACATTTCTTTTACTACTTCTTGGCCGCGTTGGTCCGAAGGTTGAATACCTCACGTACCTCACTTGAATCTACGATTCCATCGGCATTGAACTCCATGAGTGGCGCCATGTACTCGCCCCACTTATCGTGAATTTCAGTGTGCCAGAGGCGATCCCATGCATCTGGATCTGAGATCTCAGAGTAGAGAAAGAGCACAGGATCATTCTCAAAAATTGTTATTTGAGCTATTCCTTGACGCTCAATTTCAGCTACTAATTCGGGCCAAATCTCATCATGATGGCGCTTGTACTCTGCTAATCCGCCTGGCTTTAACTTCATGGTGAACGCTCTTTTGATCATTTTTTCCTCTTTCTCTTTGTAGTGCCTATTTCTTCTATTACTCGTTAATTAACTTGATTAATTCTGCTTCGTCAACCTCGGATACTTCGCGTCGAGTCTCTCCATTTTTAATTACATAGATACGATCACAGAGATTAGTTAATTCTGCGATTTCCGTCGAGCGAAATAAGACGCCTTTCCCCGAATCAGCAATCTCTCTAATGAGGCGGAAGAGCTCTGACTTTGCCCCAATATCCACCCCTCGCGTCGGATCATCTAAAAGGACAAGTCGAGGGTTGATTTCAAGCCATTTGCCGATGACCACCTTCTGCTGATTGCCGCCCGAAAGATTGCCTACTCGAATATCTACATGTTCGGTCTTCACTCCAAAACGCTCAACCAATCGTTTTGCGCGCGTTGCCAATCCACCCTTAGAAATCAGGGCAGTCCCATGCTTATGCCCGCCCACTGCAACATGTGAGAAGTTATCCGCAACGCTCCGTTCCATCATCAAACCAACACGCTTTCGATCAGCTGGGACAAGTGCGACTTTATCGCGCACTGAATTTTGAGGAGAAATTGATGAGCACTCCTTCCCCTCAAGAAATATCGCGCCACCTGACTTTGGTTTGGCACCAAAAAGCGTTTCGAGTAATTCATCGGCGCCTGAACCGATAAGTCCGGCAACTCCAACAATCTCACCGGCGCGCACATTGAGTGAGACATCTTGGATTTGCCCATAATTCTTCAAATTTCTAACATCGAGCAATACTTCACTCTGCAAATGAGCACCATCGCGTCGCTCTGCTTTGGCTATACGGTGAGATTTCTCTTCACCGACGATTCCTGCGATGACGGCGGCGCGGTCCAATTCTTTGGTTGGACGCGAAAACACTAATGAACCATTGCGCATAACCGAGATTTGGTCTGCTACAGAGAAGACTTCATCGAGTCGGTGAGAAACGTAGAGCACAGTGGTGCCCTGTGCCGGCAGTTGCCGCACAAGCTCGAGTAATCGATCGCTTTCGCGGGCGTTGAGCGCCGAAGTTGGTTCATCGAGAATTAATAGCTTCGGTTTTTCGATGATTACCCGTGCTAATTCGATTAGCTGCTGGTCTGAAATCGCTAAATCTCCCAAGATTGCATGGAGATCCACTTTCAAACCGATTGATTCCAAAACTGGGCGCGCAATTTCTTCCATTGGTTTATTGGAGATAAAAGGACCGCGGCGAATCTCGCGATCTGGAAAGAGATTAGTGAGAACATCACGATGCTGAAAGAGTCGCAACTCTTGATACATGATTCCGATACCGAGTTTACGAGCCAGTTGCACAGTAATCTCGGGATAACTCACGCCATCGATTTCAATCGAGCCGGAGTCTGGCGTCACGCCACCCGAGAGAATCTTCATGAAGGTCGATTTTCCAGCGCCATTTTC
>Ga0172367_10003628_pt1 | contig 19753 bp, 32 predicted proteins | sample Lak10m_FD_114542 | JGI IMG/M metagenome (GOLD analysis project Ga0172367, IMG submission 114542) | Freshwater microbial communities from Kabuno Bay, South-Kivu, Congo - kab_022012_10m | ecosystem: Environmental > Aquatic > Freshwater > Lake | place: Democratic Republic of the Congo: South-Kivu...
ACAAGCATATTGTATGTTTGTGTTATATTGTCTCACTTTTAATCTATTGTCTCTTATAAAAGTTGGCATGGATCTTGCATATAGATACTAATATGAAAGGAGAGTTAATATGACTATATAATTAAGAAATAACATATTTAAACCATAGGCTAATCTTTTAGATGATTGGTTTAATGAAGAATGGTATACTCATCTCAATAAGACAGAGAATGGGTATAAACTTGAGGTTCCTCTTGCTGGCTTTAAAAAAGAAAATATTGAAGTCAATATAGAAAAAGGGATCTTAAAAGTAAAGGCACATCGAGGAGATAAAGGAGAAATTAAATTCGAACAAAATTACTATCTACCAAAAGATGTTAATACAGATAATGTAAAAGCGTCTCATGAAGATGGTCTTTTGACTTTGAATTTTAATTCAAATACAAAAACATACAAAATAACAATTAAATAATAGAAAGCCCCGTAGGTCTTAGGGCTTGCGGGGCTTTTTATTCTTAGCTACAAAATCATTAATCTCTGTTTCTATCTTTGATAAATTTAGCAGCTCATGTTCGCTTTTCTGCAATAGACTCTTGATTTTTTTTACCGTCTCAGTAATAGCTTTTTCATTTTCCTCCGACCAAGGAAGATCATTTAATTGATCCATTTTCTTAAATTCCACTTCGGCAAGTTGTTCTAAAAAAGCAGAAGAATTAATAGCTAATAAAGCCTTATCTACAAGATCTCTTTCTTTGCTCATACTTTTTTTATTCTTGGTCCAAATTCTACAAGAATCTCCTTCCCATGCACCTCGAAATATCTTAATGAGAACCCTTTATGGTCCATGATATTGCACAACTCATCAAAATATTTTCTTTCTATATAAGCTCCTATCACACGATCTTCATGAACACTGACTCCATATTGATTAGTAAATTCTGAGCATAAAGATAAAGCTTCTTCCATATTGCTCATAACTATATTTACACTATTCATTTAGATTTAATCTTGTAAAGCTCTGGTTTTGTTGTTATTTTCTTCAAATAATTTCTTGCATTAGTTAATCCCTCTTTGCTGTGAGGGAAAACACCATACTGAAAATTATCTTTTTTTGAAACTATTAGATAATATTTTTTTTTCTTTTTCAGAATCTTTTGCTTATTTTTAGCCATTTGTAATATACTCCACTAGATTTTTCCATTCATGTCTTGTAAATCCATGTAAACTCGCTTCAGCAACAAATAAAGAGTTTCTAGTCCACCATTTTGATTCAAGTATAACATCATCTATCTCTAGCTCTTTCATCCAATCAAGTACATAGGTTGTGTTATCTTTTCTTAAGTTCGGCATTGGCATTTGATCAAGTTTTGTATAATATGCATCTATTAGTTCATTAAGTCTAGCATCTTCTTTAGACTTTCCAAAAAAGTTAGCCATTTGATACAGCCTCTCTTTTGCTACTTCTTTACTTGGCCCCTGTTGCATTTTTAATCTTCTCGTTTAAAAAATTAATAAACTCACCAAAAGTTTTCATGCTTGATTTCATCTCTTCTATTTGTTTAGCATTTTCTATAAGTTTAATGGAATATTTATCTTCAATATCAGATGCAATTGATAACAATGCAAAAGAGTCTAAATTTAGATCCTCTAAAGAAGTTGAATCAATTATATCTACGTTTTTCTTATCAGCAATTAATTCTTTGCGAATTAACTTCTTAACAAAATCTGTATCGATTGTATTCATAATACTATTATATTATATTTTCTCTTTATCTCCAGAGAAAGTGATAGAATTGCAAGCCCCATCTGTATTTGTATATATATATCCCTTAATATAGTTTTCCATATTATGGAAATTGTTAAATTTAATTAGATTATTATTCAATAATACTTTATAAGAATGAACCTTCTGAATAATATCACATTTATTTATGATTAGCTTGTTTACTCCAGATTTTTTAATCGCTTCAGTAAGTTTATCTAATCTAAGCCAATTAACCATGCGTTTCCTTCCAGTAGTTGCTCCAAACTCTTGTCCTAATTCTAGAATCCTATTCAACTCTGCATCTTCCCAAAGACTTTCTGGAAACAGTGGGTCTACTCCACTTTTTGTATCATAAATTTTTGCAATACCAACAATATCTCTGATAAGTTTTGGAGAAAATCCTAGTGAACAAGCTGCATAAGGTAAAGTTTCACTACTAGTAACATATGGATAATCTCCATAATTTATATCTAACCAAAAGCTTTGCGCTCCTTCACAAAGGATATCGCCACTAATTTCACCATCCCAAATATATTCTTTATCTAAATAATTTCCTGCCAATTTACCAATTCTGAGCATCTTATCTGAATAGGCGGGAGCAATTCCTTGTCCCGTAGTTCCTAATTTTGATTTTAGATATTTTAGATCATATTGAATATGACGCTCTGTTATAATATGAGCTTTAGAACTAACTTTGATTAATGATGTATCGAATCCTTCTCTTTTTAAATAATCTATTTCATCAAAAAATTTATCAATATTGATTACGCAGTTTGGTCCTATGATAGATTTTTTACCATGAAAAATTCCAGATGGAATCAAATGTGTTTTATATTTTTTGTCATTTAAATAAACTGTATGTCCTGCGTTTGGACCGCCGTTCCAACGACAGACATAATCATACTTTGAAGCTAATGCTCCAGAGATTTTTCCTTTACCTTCGTCTCCCCAGCAAAGACCAAAGATAATATCTACTCCACGAATCATTATTCGCAATCGTAAATTCTACTTGGAGTTCTTATATCAAAAATAGAAACATTAAGCTCTTGCTTATCAGAAATGATTCCTAATGTTTCATGGTTCACCACTTTATTTACAATTCCACAATATCCTTCTTCTGTTATTGGATTTGTGATAACAAATACTCTTTTGCCTAGCATTCTTTTTAATATATTAAGTTTTACTTTATTTAGTGTTACTTCCATATTTATATATTATCCTATATTTTAAGATAAATCAAGCTTTTTGAATGTTAAAAGTGGTATTTTTTTATAGTTATCAGAATAATCCCATTTTTTTTGATTATCCTGTAAAGGTTTAGATGAATCGTATTCACCTTCAATTACTATATTATTAGTCTTGATTATATTTGGAGACTTACGATCTATAATTAAATCTAGTAACATCTTAGAAAAACTATAACCTCCGCTTAAATGTTTATACAAATCTTCATACCAAAAATCATCTCCAGGAAGTCTTGGATTTAAATCACAAAATTTTAAAGAACCATCTTCTGATATGAAAAATTGCATATAAGCAATCCAATTTTTAATTTTTAATTTAGAATTTATCTTATTAATCTGTTGATAAAGATCTGATTCGAATGGAGAGAATGTAGCATGACCTTTTTCTGTAGAAAACCATAGTATATATGGTTTATAATTATAATCAAAAAATACCATGGTCCATATTTCTTCCACATGTTTGGTATACTCTTGTATAATATAAGGTCTTTCATAAGTGAAAAAATCTGGATCTTTCTTCAATAGGCTCTCTTTATCTTCGATGCTCTTTATTCTAAACACATTTCTTTTACCTACCCCATTAATTGATGGTTTGATTATAAAGTCTTTATAATCTATGTCCAGGAAGTCTTCTTTTGTTTTAATTAATTTAAAGTCTATATTTAATTTATGATAGTAAGAATGTTTACATGAGCAAATCCAAGCCGTGTAAGGACTAATAAATTTACCAATACATGCGGCTTCAAAGATCATAGATTCATCAAAAGCAAGTATTATATCTCCCTCTCGCTTTTGTAAAAATTTCAAATCAAAAGTCTCTAGATTTTTTATATACTCTGACATCTCCACTGCTTCTTCCGAGAGCGTCATAGACTTTGTCATATCTTCATCTAACTCTTGATCTGTTAAGCATTTGGCTTTAAAATAAGTCCTTATCCTATGCGAATTTCTTAAAAGAAGATCACTTTCATCATAGATCGGCAAACTATATATTTTGTATCCTCGACCTTCTGCTTCTTTTAAGATGTGATAAGCTCTTAAACTAGGATATATAACATAAAAATTCATAAAAATTTATCATACCAAACATATGAATCTCTTTTACTATAGCCTGTTCTACTTAAAAACCTATGCATTTTAATATTATTACTTCTTGTAACCCTAGATATATACTTTATATTTGCTTTTTTTAACTTATTTTCAATAAATAGCTGTATTTTTTTTCCTATATTTTTGTTTCTAAACTCTGGCTTTACATAAAAATTATCTATTAATGCCCAATGATTTGACATTATTTTACAGAAGCAAAATCCGACTAGTTTCTCATTTTGAAATGCAGCATAAAAAATATTTTCTTTTGGATTCTTTATCCATTCCTCTATCTCTTCTAATTCGTAAAATGTGACCTTTGAGTTTACTCGAAAGTCTTTAATCTTTGAAAATTCTTTATATAAAGATAAATAATTATCTTTATCTACTCTCTTTATGATCATAAAATATACTAGGTTTGCCAGATTTATCGATTGTAATGTAACTACAAACTGATTCGCAAAAGCTGCCAGTATTTAAATATTGCTTATCAATTTCTCCATGATGGGAATGACCGCAGATAATGTAATCTTTATCCTTTTGATCGCAGTAAATTACAGCATTTTTTTTAATATTTGCAGTTTTATCCGCTAAAGATGAAGCTTTTTTCTTGAAAAGATCTTCTGCATACGGATTTAAATCTCTTAAAAAATAATAAAATTTAATCAAGATGTTTGTAAAAAATTTGTATTTTGTAAAATATAGGTCAAATATATCTCCGTGCATTGCTATAAATTTTCTATCTTTAACTTGGAATTCGTATTCATTTAGACATTTAAAGCCTAAAAGTATACTCATAAACTCTGCTTTTAAAAAACAATGATTTCCTATTAAATAGATGACCTTACATCTTTTGCTAAGTTTTCTTAATTTAGATAAAACTTTCCAATGATCTTTTTTGAGTCTGTGCAAGTTATGATGATCAAATAAATCTCCAACAATCAATATTGTTTCTGCCTTAACTTTTTTTAGAGCACTTAATAAAAATTCTGTATTTGAATCTTTAGATCCTAAATGTATATCTGAAATAGCTAATACTTTAACTTTTTTCATTATTAAAGACTACCGCTATTGCATAATTTTTTTCATGACTAATTGATAGCATATATTGTTTCTTCTTGCCTTTGATAAAAATATTTGGTTTTTTATCTATAGTTAAAATTTCTATTTCTTTATTGACATATTTTAAACCTGCTTTGTAGGCTGCTTCTTTTGCTGCCCATTTTCCAGCTATCTTTTCATAAAAATTCGCCCTGTTTGCCTCTTCTATCTCTTTGCTTGTAAAGATCTTCCTCAAGAAACTTTGGGGTTTATTTTTAAATCTTTTAATAGTAATTATATCTATACCAATCATAGTCTAATGTATTATATCAAATTAATGGAAAATAAGCAATAAAAATATATGATATTTATATGCTAAAATATTTAGATGTTTTATCTGAAGACGATGTCTCATATACTAAAAATATTATTTTTTCTAACAGAAGTCTTTGGACCCCTAGACCAACTGGCCCTTTTACTTTATATACTTTTGGTGCCTGTTCTTATATGGACATAGGTACATGGTGCGACGATGGGATCGAAGATCCAAGCCCATATGAATCTTATAGAGATGAATATAAAAATTGGGTTAATCATGGGGTATTAAATTATGAAAGATATAATAATCTCAAAAACATTATGAATCCTTTCTTAAGGAAAAACTTACATCATATCTATGATAAAATATTTAAATTATTAGAAAATCATTTAGATAAAAAAATTGAAATATTGGACGATTTAGCTTATCCAGGGTTTCATATCTTGACTTATAATGATAATTGTGAATTAGTTACTAATTCATTGCACATCGATGACCAATATTACTACCATATGAACTTATTAAGTAAAAAATTTAAAAATATTGACAAAGAAAAATTCTTAAGTTTTACTTTATCTATCCAAATGCCAAAAAATGGAAGCGGACTTTATATTTGGCCTATAGATGGATGGGAAAAATTAAGTCTAAAAGAGGCTGCAAATAAATATATGGATCTTCAAATAAAGAAAAATAATTTATTAGATTTTAATCGAGAAAACTATGAGAAAGAATTTAAGCCTGATGTCATACGATATGTAGAAGGTAAAATGATATTTTATATTGGAAATTTGTTGCATGAAATGATGCCTTTTATTGGACCATCTTACCCAGACGATTATAGGATAACATTACAAGGACATGGAATTTTATGCGACAATAGATGGGTTGTATATTTCTAAATAATATGATTAAATTTATAGAATGTTTAAATCAAAAAGAGCTATTAAAATGTTTTAATCTTGTAGATGGTTTAAAAGATGACTATCAAGATCTTCCAGAAGGATTTAATTTTAAAACTTTAGGAGCTGCTTCATATCTACACTATGGAAATGAGGATGCTGGAGCAGAGCAAGATGGTTCAAAATATCATTCAATAAAAGATAAAGTTAATCCTATACTAATAAAAAATTTTAAATGGTTGTATGATATAATCATTGATAAACTATCAAAAGAGTTGAATAATCCATGTGAGATATCAGATCAATATAATCTAGCGTTTCCTGGATTTCATATATTTTATCCATATGAAGGTTGTGAAGAAGTATGTCATCCAGCCCATTTAGATTATCAATGGGCATATCATTTAGAATATTTAAAAGAGAAATTTGAGCTCGTAGACGATTCTAAATTTTTGACTTTTACATTAAGTATAAAGTTACCTCATAATGGCGCGGGGCTATACTACTGGAATTTACCAGATGATAATAAACAATATTCTTTTGCAGAATCCGAGGATATTGTTCAAGAGACTTTAAATAGTGCTAATGATTTATTTAGTAAATCAAATGGATCTATATCTAAAGAAGAATATGAAACTGTCACAAATCCTTCGATTTTAAATTATAAAGAAGGATTTATGACTATGTTTACTCAACCTGTTTTACATCAAATTATGCCATTTTTTAAAGGATGGAAAGAGGATGATATCAGAATAACTTTACAAGGACATGGAATTATGTGTGATAATATTTGGCGGCTTTATTTTTAAACTTTGCCGTGAGCGAAACTTTCATACATACTATTTGCACTGACTCTTACTACTTTAATTTTATTAGTCCAAATTCCTCCACGCATCTCCTCAATAGATCTAAAACCTAGATAACTCATTGCACTTCTCAAACCATTGGCAAAATCATAAACAACATCTTCTAAGGTTTTTTCTTGTATTAATGGTATTAAAGTATTATCTCCTTCAACAAATAGGTTTCTTTTTGTACCATCATACAGCTCATAGTCTTCTACCACGTCTTTACTAGCCATTCCTCTATACTTCGCAAATAATTTTCCATCTTTTTCTATAATTCTGTCTTCATCCACTACATCGGCTAGTCCAGCAAAAATCCTTCCGCAAATTGCTCCATCAGCACCAGAAGCTATAGCTTTGACAAGATCTCTAGGATTTCTGATCCCTCCATCAGCTAAAATACTTGGTCTATGTTCTTCCTTTGGATTTTCGTGTCTAAAATAATCTAGATTGGCCAACTGAAAATTCCTTACGGCTTTCCAAGCATAATATAACCCTGTAACACTTGGGCATCCTATACCAGTTTTAATTTGAGTTAAACACATACTTCCTGGGCCAATAAGATGTCTAAAACCGTCAGCTTCTAAATTAGCTAAACGATAAACACTTTCTTTGGTTAAAGTATTCCCGACTATTACATCTTGCTCATAGCTAGATTGTTTATACCATATAAGAAAGTCTTCTACATTTTGTGATAAACCATTCGCAGTATCTAAGAAGAAAATATCTGTATACGGTGATATAATAGGCAATCTTTCTTGAAAATCTTTCAAACCAATAGCATTAATACAAAAATTGCTTTGATCTTTAATATATTTAGATTTCTTTGATTGTTCTTCTGGAGACATAAACCTATGAAGAACTCCGGCTCCACCAATTTGGTTAATCTTTATGCATGATTTTACAGAGGATACAGTATCCATAGGAGAAAGTATAATTGGGATATCTATGTATTTATTCTTTGAAATTTTTGTTACTGTACTAACCTCTTTTCTTGACGCTATATTTGAAAAGTTTGGCAATAAAGCTATATCATCATATCCTAATCCTTCTTCTATACTTATCTTCATATTAAAACTCTAGAATCGATCCATCTTTTCTTTTTACATGAATGATTTTTACTTGTTCTTCTTTTTTTATTTTCTCGATTTCTTCTTTCGTCAAGCACTTATTTAGATTGTCTTTAATGTTATCTAGATACGCTACATGATTTTTATTGCATGGGCAAGATGGGTTTTGAGAAATCTTTTGATAAAATTCTACATATATAGGAAATTGCTGGTCCGTTCCTTTTAGATTATAAGAATGAACCATGACTACAAACTCCCAATGGTTTTCGATTAACAATATATCTTGATCTGGATTAATCTCTTCTGGCATAAGATGTAAATAATTTTACTAAATAGTAGTATATCATACTTGTAACATAAATGAAAGCAAAAAATTTGTATCCTACAAAAAAGCTTGTGATTAAAGATATCCAAAAATTTAAACAGTATGGACAGGTAATTAGTCTGACAAAAAAACAATTATAATTTAAAGCAAGAAAAGAGACAAAATTATTACCAATTCCAGACTTTAGCATATTATTATAGTTCTCTATGACTTTTTTTATTAAAGGAAAATTCTTAAAGTATTCAATAAATGCATTCGTTTCGAACCATACTATTAGAAATAGAGTATTAAAAAATGATATTAAAAAAGCTTCTTTCATTCGGGAGATTCTATATTATAGCTTCTTTGGCCATTATCTTTCAAAGTTTTTGAGTATGTATATCCTTTATATGAATCTTGACTAGCATCATTCCTAATAGGATTTTTTACTCCAATATTGATGGTTGAAGACTTATATTCATTCTTTATGGTTGATGGATTATCTACAATTCCATATTCTTTTAAATCTGAAATATATCTATCGGGGAATTGAACTGGGAATACGCTATTTGTACTAGTAGTCCTGTAGACTCCCCACTTTTGAGTGCTATTTCCATAATTAGATTTTCTAACTATATAAGATGGAAATTGTCTATGAAAAATAGTATTTGTGCTAAGACTTTCGAAGAGCCAATACTCCCTTTCGTTAATCTTTCGAATAGTCATTTCTGGAAATTGTCTTGGAAAAACACTATTCGTACTGGTAGTTCTTGTAATTGTGCCTTCTGGCATTTGAGAGAATCCAGAAGAGATTATTAAAAAAGATAGTAAAACTGCTGCTTTCATATATTTTCAAATAAGATTGTAGTCGTCGGAATTAGGATGAGATTTGCAATTTTATCTCCTATGTAAATATCTACTTTAGACTTCTCTCCAAAAAATCTTTCATTATCAGACATATTGAATGGCGTTTTAGGAATATTAACATTGGTTACTATCACTTGCAACTCTTTTTTATCGTTTGGAAAAAGAATATCTTGAAAGGCAGAGATTCCATATCTAATATAAGATTCTTTTCTTGGGATAACTAACCCAAAAAAATTCTCGGGAATTTCAATTTCGATAAATGTTTTTATAGGTTTTCTTTCTCCTGGATAGATGTAACATCTTTCTGCACTAGATATACTATAAATAGATTCTCCAAATTCATTTGACGGAACCTTACCTTTAGAATACAAAGAGGAATATTTAATTGTTTGCATTATATTTGACTAATTTAATTTTATGAAATTTAAATATTTTTTTTGTTTCTGGATCTCTTTCGTAATCTTCGATATATATTACTTTATCTATATTGTAGGCAGCAATAATATTAGCGCAATTACTGCACGGACATAATGTGACTGCTAATAGTTTAGCTTCTTTAGGATCTACATTCGCTAGCGCATTGACCTCTGCATGTATTATATACTTTCTTCTATCATCTCTATTCTGCCAAAATTTAAGATTCTGATTATGTCCTCGTCTTAAACCATTGTATCCTACACCAAGTACATGCCCTCTATCATCTAATACGCAAGCCCCTACCTTTTTAAAATGGTCTTCTGATCTTTTTGATGCTACCATCGCAATCTGTATAGCCATATCTTCAAATGATATCCTATTATTCATTTTGCCATTTGACCTAGTCTTATATAAACAAAACCTGCAAATAATACTATTAATGTCATCTCCATACGTATATATTATATATTTTTTTTATAAAAAGCAAGTTTTTTATATAATATATTAGATGACAATTGTCGAAGCCGCAAATAAACTCATAGATTTCTTTTCTAAAAGCGACTCTTTCTGTATCGAAGATAATTATAATGACTTAATTAATATATCCAATACTCCAGACGAAGATAAAATAGCTATTTTACTAGCTTTGGAAGATCTCGAAAAAAATGATTTGATAAAAGGGCATTTAACTGGAAAGAGGAAAGTCTTTATTTTAAAGAAGCCTTTTGCGTCATTTGATCAAAATATTACTATCAATGGCTTTACTTGTGGTATGATTGGGAAGATTATAAATGATTTCTGCGATAAGATAAAGGATAAAAGAGATTATTGTGATGTTAAAAATATAAATGAGAAAGATATTAGAAATTTAATATTTTTGGCCTCAATGAATACTACAGATAAGAACGATAAAGAACTTGACTCATAGATATATACAAGCTATAATACGCTGATGCATAATAAAATAATTGGTGTGTCTGGTTGCGCCAGATCTGGTAAAGACACTTTCTTTAATATACTAAAAAAATATATTCCAGAAGTAGAGCAGGTAGCCTTGGCTTATGAATTAAAAAAAGATTTAGATGATTTTACTAAATCTAAAATCGGAATATCTGTATTCACAGAAGACACTAAACAAAAATCTTTAGTTCGAGGAATTATGGTAGAATATGGTAAGATTAAAAGACAACAGACAGAAGGCACCTACTGGACTTGTTTGGCTCAAAAAAAGATTAATGAAATATTAAGAAGTGATAAAGTGCCAGTCATTACCGATATTAGATATGATATTTATCCAAAAGACGAGTTTCATTGGTTAAAAAATGAAAATAATGGAGTTCTAGTACATATTACTAGAATGTTTGGCACAGATGAAATTCCTCCAGCAAATGAAGAGGAATCGATAAATAATGAAAAACTTAAAACAAAAGCAGATTATTCTATCAGATGGAATACAGTAGAGACAAATCAAAATGCTCTAGAAGATATTACATTAAATGAAAATGTCAAAAACTTTGTAAAATTCTATGAAAAACTTAACAAATAAAACAGATTTATATCTTATAAATCAAGTAAAAAATCATCAATGTTCGGCATCTTTATCTGAACTAATATCAAGGCATACTCCATTATGTTTTAAGATATATAAAAAATATAGCCCATCTTTTAACGTCAAGAATATAGATATTCAAGAAGTCTTTCAACAAAAAGACTATGTTATATATAAGTCTGCATTATCTTATAAGAATTGTAAAAAAGTCAAATTTTCTACTTGGCTCGGAAATCAAATAAGGTATCAATGTTTAAATACTATAAATAAAAAGGAAGATATTATGTATCTTGATACGCCCGAGCTACATTTTTTAATTGATAAAAATCAATCAGACACCAATAATGATAAACTAACAGAATTAAGAGAGTATATAAATTCTTTATTAGATCAACTTAAAGATAATAGAATCTCTAAAATTTTTAACATGAGATATTTTGAAACAGAATCTAATCAGACTTGGACAAAAATTGGTAAAAGATTGAATATGAGTACGCAAAATGCTATCAATCTTCATAATAAAGGAGTACAAATTTTAAAAAATAAATTGACAAGTAAGGATTTGTTTGATAAAATATAAAAATAAGGAGATACAAAAAAACAAAAATGAGCGAAAATAATAAAGCAACTGATTGGTCCAAGCGTGAGCTAGGAGCCTTGTGGAAGAAGAAGAGCGCCACTCAAACATATTTGACTGGCCATCTATCCTTCGAAGATGGTGAGCGTATCAATGTTGTCATATTCTCTAACAAGAATAAGAAGAATGATAAGGCTCCAGATTTTCGTGTTTATGTTTCTGAGCCAAAGACTCAAGCTACAAAGCCAGTCGCTCAAGCAACATCTGCACCTAAAAAGTATGTCAAGGCTGCTGTTAAAGCTACTGTAGAAGAAGACGAAGACATTCTGTGAGTAAAAACTTAGCATTACATTTACCTGTCAATGCTGTAAGTTTCGGGCAGGTTTCAGTCGGTATTCTTAGAGAATTCTATAGAAGAAAGCTGGAACCTTGCCTGTTTTTAATAGGCAATCAAGCTGATTTAACAGTATATAATGCAGATCAAGATTTTTCAAATTGGATTCAAGCATGTGTACAAAAAAGCCAGAAAGATCACAAGAGATCAAATCCTGTATTTAAATTATGGCATATAAATGGTTCTTTAGAGTCTTACAGTGAAAAACAAATACTTTTAACATTTTACGAATTGGATTCGCCAACTCAAGAAGAGATTAATATATTAAGAAATAATCACAAAGTTCTAGTATCTTCAGAATACTCCAAAAGAATTCTTGAAGAGAATGGATTATCTAATGTTGATTACATACCTTTAGCATTTGATAATAGTTCTTTTAAGGTAAAAGATACGGCAAAGGCTCTTAGCGATAGAATTACATTTAATGTTGTAGGAAAATTAGAGAGAAGAAAGCATCATGCTAAAATTATTAAATCTTGGGCAATGAAATATGGTAACAAGAAAGAGTACTACTTAAATTGTTCTATTTATAATCATTTCATAAAGCAAGAAGATCAGCAAAAATTGCTAGGTTCTATTTTAGAGAATCAGAAGTTCTTTAATATTAACTTCCTTGGTTTTATGCCAACGAATAATATTTATAATGATTATTTAAATTCTGGAGATATTATCGTTGGAATGAGTGGTGGAGAAGGATGGGGATTACCAGAATTTAATAGTTTATGTTTAGGCAAGCACGGAGTAATTTTAAATGCTCATGCTTATAAAGGATGGGCAAATAATGAAAACTCTGTATTAGTTAATCCTAATGGAAAAATAGAGTGCTATGATAATATTTTCTTTAGGAAAGGTTCTCCATATAATCAAGGCAATATTTTTGATTTTGATCATAATGAATTCTTAACTGCTTGCGACAAAGCTATAGAGCGAGTTAAATCTAATAGAATTAATCAAGCTGGCTTGGAGATGCAAAAGAAATTCACTTTTGAAAAAATGGTGGATCGTATACTTAGTTATGCCTGAGTATTTATATCAACATCCAGATACCGAAGAAGTTAAAAGCATAATTCAAAGTGTTCATGATAAACATGAGTATATTGATGATAATGGAACTAAATGGAATAGAGTATATACTGCACCACAGATGGGCATAGATACAAAAATGGATGCATCTACAGACTCTAGAGCATTCTCAGAAAAGACTAAAAATAAAAGAGGTACGTTAGGCGACTTATTTGATCAGAGTAAAGAATTATCTGAGGCTAGAAAAAAAATGTATGGCAAAGATCCAGTCAGAAAGAAATATTGGGATGACTGGAGCAAAAAGCGTAAAGGCAAAAAACATCCAGAGATGTTTAAAGATTAAATTTAAACAAAATTTAAATCTAATTCTAGTTTGTTTACTGCTTGGCCTCTATCAAATCTTTTAATAAAATTTGTTCCTTCTTTTGGCATCTCTGCATGATAAGATTTACCATTCTTTAGGGTCATCTTAATGTGGTCTGCTAAAACAGAAACAGTTTTTAGATTGCGAATATTATCTTTAAGAGAACGAGCTATTGCACAATTTTCTGGATTAGCTAATTCGCCTTCTTTAATATTCTTGTTTGTTACTTTGATGTGTTTATTCATTCTTTTACCTCCTCTATTTTATACTCGTAGTTATCATTATCTTCTGTTACCCATTTTGGGCAATTCTCTACTGTATAAATCTGACTATTGACTTTACGTTCAATTAAATTTTGACCTTGCTTTGTTACATAATTTGGATCATATACTCTAATTCTATTGTTTGGCTGGATTGCAAAATTACCATTATCTAGTTGTATAACGTGTCCGCATTTATGTTGTCCAGGATTTTCGCTAAATCCAAAATTAAGCTCATTAAAATCACTATGTGCCCAATCAAGAGTAAATAGATAAGTTCCTAAATATTCTTTACCGCTTCTTGCTAAGAATTTAATTTTTTTATTTTGTAGCAATGAAAATTTAGTAACAGCTATATGATAGCTAAAGCTATCCCACAACTCTAATTCATGAAGATCTTGTTCTGGTATTCCTTCTTTTGTGCAAAAAGCACTGATTGGTGCATGCCACCAGATACCACCATCCTCCATAAGAAAATTAAAGAGCGGAACTTGACTAGGTAAACTAGTAATGCCAAAAACTAAACAAGAAAAATATTTATCGTGAGAGTCTTTCTGATTTCTTAGGTAGTTTCCACGAACGAAACATTCAATCGGTGGTATGTTTGCGTTCAAAAATGCCATTGTTAATTTATTTACACATTATTTAATATTCGGTGTAAATATCAATGTAAAGTTTAATGTCTAAAAAACACAAGCAAAAGTCACAAGATAAGTCACCAGTTGTTCCTCAAAGAGATAAAATTGAAGGTTTTCTAGATGTTCGCGATCTACAATGGACAGAGAATCAGAAGAAATTTATTGAATTAATACAAAATAAAGAGACCAAGATTGTATTCTGTAAGGGTCCAGCTGGAACCGCCAAAAGCTTATTATCTGTATATTCTGCTTTAAAAGCCCTTAATGAAAAGAAAATAGGTGAAATATTCTACATCCGTAACCCTGTAGAGAGTTCTACTCATAATCTTGGATTTTTAAAAGGCGATTTACACAGTAAGTTAGACCCATACTTACAGCCATTAATGGATAAATTACATGAATTATTACCTAAATCTCAAGTAGAAAGATTATTAAAAGAAGAGAGGGTTAAAGGATTGCCAGTGGGATTTTTAAGAGGTTTAAGTATTAATGCTAGTTATATTATATGTGACGAAGCTCAAAATTTAAGCATACATGATTTATTATTAATCACAACTAGAATGGGTAGATTTAGTAAATTAATATTAATTGGTGATATAAGACAATCAGATATTAAAAATAGCGGCTTTGAAAATGTATATGATCTATTTGAAGATAAGAAAAGTAAAGATAAAGGCATACATACATTTAAATTTGGTACAGATGATATTATGAGAAACGATGTGCTTGCTTATATTATTGAAAAATTTGAAGAGCTTTCTGCTAAAACCAATACACGCAAATAAACTTTAAAATTAGAAAAAGATATATTCAAAAGATATAATCTTAAATATGCCAAAAATATATTGTAGTAACTGTGGGAATCCTATTCAATATACTGATGTTAAACCTAATTTTTGTCAAAAATGTGGAGCAAATATAACATCTGGTAAAGTACAAACAGTTGCACAACCACAAATAGAAATCATTCAAGAATCTAGACCAAGATTAAATAATTTAAATTGGGATATAGATATTCAAAGACCTAAAGGAGAAAGATTAAAAGATCTTGCCAAAGGTGAAAAAACAAATATTGATCGTAGATATACAGATGAAAATCTTTCTAAGGAAGAATTTCTAAAACAATTTCAAAAAGAAGCAGGTACTTTACGCAGAGGTAATCAAGATTACCAAGCTTCTGATAATGATGATGGTTATAATGAAGAACCAGAAGATGCGTGAAAAAGCCAACATTTGAAAATAAGTTTAACGAAATAAATATTGAAATCTACAAGCGAAAGCATAAGTGGAATTTAACATCGCTTGCTTGGATGGATTTTGATGATGTCGCCCAAATATTAAGAATACATATCCATAAGAAATGGAATATGTATGATCCAAAACAACCTTTAGCTCCTTGGATTAATAGAATCGTCAGTAATCAAATAAAAAATCTTATTCGTAACAACTATGGCAATTATTCTAGGCCATGTTTAAAATGTGCTGCTGCCGAAGACGAAGAACATTGTAATATTTATGGCAAACAATGCAATACTTGCCCGCTTTATGCAGCGTGGGAAAAGAATAAAAAGAATGCACATGATACTAAATTACCTCTTGCGTTAGAAAATCATACTAAAGAAGTTCATGAAATGCAAGATGGAAAAATAAATATAGAGGAAAGCGCAAAGAATATTCATTATAAGATGCAACAAGTTCTTAAACCTACTGAATGGAAAGTATATAAATTATTATATATAGAACATAAAGACGAAGATCAAGTTGCTGCAAGTATGGGATATAAAACAAACGAAAAAAATCGTGCTCCTGGATATAAACAAGTACAAAATATTAAAAAAGCTATAATGATAAAGGTCCGCAAATATATTTATAGTGATGAGATTGATATAAGATGAATGATATAATTTTAACTGACGAACATAAGAAAAAAATTTTAGAAGAATGGAATTCTCGCCCAGCGAATCCTCCTTCATTAGCGGAATTAACAAAACTGATTTATGGTGAAGGTTTTGATGGTAGAAGTCAACAAGGAAAATTAATTAAAAATTATCTTGCTTCTAGGCAAATTATCCCCAAGAAAAGTCATGAATATGAAGCTAAAGGCTTAATTGAGCTCACTGATGAACAAAAAGAATATATCAGTAATAATTGTTCTACTATGACTGCTGTAGAGATGGCTAGGATTATATTTAAAAATAACGATCTGACCAATTTAAATCAAGAAACTAGAAGCGTAGGCGAATACATTAAAACTCTAGATACAAAAGTTGTTTACGCTAATCCAAATGAAATTCCAGAAGGCGATTATAAACCACCAACAACTCAAAACAGATGCTTAGCTAGAATTAATCGATATGTCCATGAAGGGATTGATGAAACAAAATTAACTGGTAAACAAAAAAGAGATATACAATCTTTAATTGGCTATCTTCATACATATCGTTTCCTGCATCAAATCAATACTTACCAAGACGAAAAAGAAAGAGAACTTTTTGAAAGTAGTTTTATTAGATATACTTTCGATAAAAATGATTTAACGCAAGAAGAAGTTGATCAGTATATTGTATTAGCAACTGAAGTAGTTATATCTTCAAATATTCAAGAAACAATTCAAGCTTTACAACTTCAATTAGATGCTACTGTAGAATCTGGAGATAAAATATCTATGTCTCTTGTAGAAGCAATTAGTACTGCTCGTAATGAATATAATCAAAGCGTAGGCAGACAGCAAAAATTATTAAGTGATCTTAAAGTTAAAAGAAGTGAAAGACTTAGCAAGCAAGTAAAAGAAAATGCATCGATCTTAAATCTTGTTGAAATCTGGAAAGAAGAGGAAAGTCGTAAAGAAATGATTAGACTTGCAGAAATGCGTAAAGAATTATTAGCCAAAGAAGTAGAAAGACTTAGCACTATAGATGAAATAAAGGCTAGAATTATGGGTATATCTAAAGACGAAGTCTTGAACGGATGAAATGCAAGTTCAATGCAAAATTTGCAATGAATTATTCGCAGCAGATAAGTTTTTACATCTGCATTTAAAAGCTCATAAAATAACAACTGCAGAGTATTATCAAAGGTATTATCCTAGACATGATCTCCAATCTGGAGAAATGATTAATTTTAAAAATAAAGATCAATATTTTACAGATGATTTTAATAATAAAAATAATCTTAAAGCCTACATTAAAACATTAAGTTCTAATGAACTTGCAGAATTTTTAAAAGGATTATTAATAAAAAGAAAAGAGCGAAAAGAATTAGTATACTCACCTACTCAAGTAGAATTAAGATCTTTAATTATGCCTTCTGTAGTAACTTTTAATAAATATAAATTAAACTATTATGAAATCTGTGAATCTATTGGCCTAAAAAATAAATTTAATAATTATGAAGGAGAAGAGCTTAAGTTTGAAGAATCTGAGAGATACCAAATAATGGTAGATACTAGAGAACAAAATCCTCTTAGATTTAAATATCAACAACAAATAGCTAAATTAGACTTTGGTGATTATACTCTTAATGATCTTGAAAAATGTTGCTTTACAGCAGTAGAAAGAAAAAACCTATCAGACTTCATAGGAACAATAAGTGCTGGCTATGATAGATTTAATAATGAGATAGAAAGAGCTAAAAACGCTAATTACTATCTAGTAGTACTAATTGAAGAGTCATTAAATGATGCTCTTTCTTTTAATTATTTGCCTCATATATCTAAAAAAATTAAGGCTACTCCAGAGTTTATATTTCATAGAGTAAGAGAATTGAATCAAAAATATGATAATATACAATTTGTATTTGCTGATGGTAGAAAAAGAGCGTCTGAATTACTTATCAAAATATTAACTGGTAATTGCTTTCATAAGAAATATGATTTGCAATTATTGGTTGATCTAGGTATAATTTAGTATGTGGCATTGTCCAGAAAAATATAAAAAAGATATTACAGATATTAATAAACAGCTACTTGAAATTCAAGGACCGATGCTGGACAAGGAAGCTAAGATTAGTCTAGCTAAATTTTTAAGAGCAAATATTGGTATTACAACAGAGCTCATCAGTGGTATTAAATTAGCGCCATATCAAGAAGTTAATTTAAAAGCATTTTTTAATCGTAATTTCAATATGTGCGTTTGGGGTCGAGGTTGCTCAAAGTCTTTTATTGCAAGTGTTTATTGCTTTCTACAATGTATCTTTGAACCTAATTCTAAGATACTAATTGCTGGACCAACATTTAGAACTGCTAGAAATATTTTTACTAACTTAGAAAAAATTGTTAACAGTAAAGAAGCTCAACTTTTACAACAAGCTTTTGGTGTTAAAAGCAAAAGAAATGATTTATTTGAATGGGAGATCAATGGCGGTAATATTGTAGCCATTCCTCTTAATGGTGAAAAAGTTCGAGGCTTTCGCGCTAATGTGCTTGTGCTTGACGAGTTCCTTCTAATACCAGAGGACATTATTAAAAATGTATTGATGCCCTTTCTTGTTGCTCCACAAAATATGAAAGAGCGTATTCAAATCAGAGAAATGGAAGATAAACTTATACAGGAAGGTTTAATGAAAGAAGAAGACCGAATGATGTTTCCAAATAAATCAAAAATGATTGCTCTGTCATCTGCAAGTTATACGTTTGAAAATCTTTATAAAACATACAAAGAATGGGTTAGCAATATATATTCAGAAGAAGCAGTTAAAGATGCTACATATTTTGTCAGTCAAATGGGCTATGAAGCTTTACCAGAAGAGATGGTTGATAAAACAATTATTGAAGAAGCTCAAGCTGGAGGATTAAGCCATAGCGGATTTCTTAGAGAATATTGTGCTCAATTTACAGATGGTAGTGATAGTTATTTCTCTGCTAAAAAAATGCATGAATGCACAATACCCGATGGTGACGCTCCAACATCAAAAATCTATGGAGATAAAGATAAGAAATATATACTGGCTATTGACCCAAGTTTTAGTAATAGTCCAAGCTCAGATTACTTTGCTATGAGCATAATTGAATTAGATGAAGAAAAGAAAGACGGAATTCTTGTTCATAGTTATGCTGTTGCGGGTGGAGATTTAAAAGACCATATTATTTATTTCCATTATCTTATAACCAAC
>Ga0172367_10003630_pt1 | contig 19742 bp, 15 predicted proteins | sample Lak10m_FD_114542 | JGI IMG/M metagenome (GOLD analysis project Ga0172367, IMG submission 114542) | Freshwater microbial communities from Kabuno Bay, South-Kivu, Congo - kab_022012_10m | ecosystem: Environmental > Aquatic > Freshwater > Lake | place: Democratic Republic of the Congo: South-Kivu...
AATCCTTGTAATCCTTGTAATCCTTGTAATCCTTGTAATCCTTGTAATCCTTGTAATCCTTGTAATCCTTGTAATCCTTGTAATCCTTGTAATCCTTGTAATCCTTGTAATCCTTGTAATCCTGGTGGTCCTTCAGGTCCTTGTAATCCTTGTAATCCTTGTAATCCTGGTGGTCCTTCAGGTCCTTGTAATCCTTGTAATCCTTGTAATCCTTATAATCCTTGTAATCCTTGTAATCCTGGTGGTCCTGGTGGTCCTGGTGGTCCTGGTGGTCCTGGTGGTCCTGGTGGTCCTTCTGGTCCATGATGTCCTCTATGTCCACGTTCACCTCTATATCCTCTTTCACCTTGATCACCTTTATCACCTTGATCACCTTTATCACCTTTGTCACCTTTATCACCTTTTATTATATTAAATGGTATACACTCATCGTATTTTTTTAAATATTTATGATATTTATTTTTTTTGTATTCAATTAACTCACTGTCCTTAGACATTATATATATAATAATTTAGAAAAAAAATATATAAAAATTTTAAAAATTTTATATTAAAATTTTAAAATTTTTTATTTTCTATATTATAGTAATGGGTGGAAGTAAAAATAAGTATAACTCGGACAGTGATAAATGTAAAAAACATAACTATTCTTCATTGGTATCATCAGATAGTTCATCTGATTGTGAGTCAATTGAATCTGAAATTATTAGATTAGAAAAAAAGAAAAAAAAATATCTAAAAAATTAGAATGTTTAGAAGATAAAATAGAAGATAACAAGAAAAAAGATAAACATGTTGAACATAAATTTGAACATCATATTGATAAATTAAAATGTAAAATTAAAAATATTGAAAAAGTATTAAAATATAAAACTGTTGTTCATAGATTACAACGAGAAAAAGATTTAATGGTTAATGGTTCTGATGCTTATGGTTCATTTTTTTCAATGCAACCACAACCTGTACAACCATTAGAATCAGTTGTTTTTCATTATGAACATAATGTTAAACATTTAGAATTAGATGAAAGTAAAAAAAATATTAAAATATTAATTCCTGGTATGTATTTATTAAATTTAACAGCCCAATTTGATCAACCTAGTCAGGTCGCCTTTTTTATTAATGATATAGTAGATCCAACAACTGTAACAGCATCAAATTCGGGTGCACATATAGTAACTGTACATCAATTATTTAGTTTTAATACAAATGATATGATATCATTTAGAAATTATATTTCAAATGTAACACTAACAACTAGTATACCTGCATCAGGAACAATAGTAGATAGTCAAAATATAGACTTTACAATAAATAGAATAGCATCATTACCTAATCCTGACTGTCCAACACCTATACCTAATACAACATCATGGTGTTATTTCCATCATTCTGATTCATCTGATACTGAAGATTGTATAGATCATAACTGTATTTATAATAATAAAGAAAATAATAAAGAAAATAAAGATAGTAATAAAAAAGATAATAAAAAAGAAAATAAAAATGTTAAAAAGTAAATTAATATTTATTTAAAAAATTTGTAATAAATTTGATATAATTTTTATCATAATATTTAGTAATAAATGGATTATCATAACCTAAAATTTGTAATCCATATACATTATGTAATTGTTCTTTAATATCAGGATGATTATTCATACACCATTTATAAAGTATATTTTTATTAATATATAATTTATAATTATGTTTATAAGTCATATATAATAATGCTCTTGAAATTATACCTTTATCATTATTATTAGGATTAAATAATTTATTATAATGACATATATAATTATTATTATTAATTTTAGTCCATTTAATTGATAAATCATCTGAAAATATATAATTAGATCTAATATTATTTATTCTTTTAGAAGCACAGAATATATTATGAATATCATTAACATCTTTTTTTAATAATAATGATTTTGGATAAATATGTTCTAATGAAGATTTATCATCAATATTATATAATTTAGGAAATACTATTTCATTTTTTAAAATTTTTTTTTGTATACATATATTATTTCTTAATAATGTATTATGTAATAATAGATTAGTTATTGTATTTAATAATTTAATATTCATAATATTTTATATATAAATTATTTATTTAAATAAATAATACTATAATTATTATAATGTCATTAATATTAGATTATAATAATTATACATATAATGATAATATTTTTAATTTTATTTATGATTCATTATTTAAACATGCTAAAACAGAAATAATAAATATACTTGATACTAATAATAATAAAATATGGAATCAATATTTTATTAATAATTTATCCAAAATATATAATATAAATGATATTAATAATGATTTATTATTAGATATTATAATTTTTCATGATCATAATATATTTTTATCTATGAAAGATAATATTATTTCAAAACTTAAAAATGGTGGTATTATTATTATTGAAAATTTATTAAATACACTAAATGAACATGAATTTATTAATAATAATTTTATTAATATTTTAAATGAATTTCAAGAATATTATTTTATTACTATTAATCATAATAATTATAATCAAAATAATAATAAATTATTATTATTAATAAAAAATGGATTTTCATTATTTAATAAAAATAATAAAATTACAATTATTACACCTTGTACACGACCCTATAACTTGTTTTATATTAAAGATAATATAAATTTTGATTATGTTGATGAATGGTTAATAATTTACGATAAAAATAAAATTCCAAATAATTTAAATTTATTTTTACAATATGATAAAATTAAAGAACATATTTACACTAATGATGGTATTTCAGGTAATCCACAACGTAATTATGGTTTAGATATTATATCTAATAAAAATAAATTAATTTATTATTTAGATGATGATAATATTATTAATAAAAATTTATATTTATTATTAAATATTATTGATGATGAATTTTTTTATAGTTTTAATATGAAATATTTATTTAATAATAAAAATAATATATTATATGGTAACTATAAACAACTTCCATATATGGATACATCTATGTTTTTAATTCCTAATAAATTATCTGAAAATATTAAATGGGAAATACAATTATATAATGCTGATCAAAAATATATTTTTGATATAAATGCTAAAAATAATAATAAACATATTTATTGTAATAATATTTTATCTTATTATAATTGTTTAACATTAATTAATGATATTAATTCTTATATAATTGATAATTCTTTTTTTAATAATATATTTAATTTAAATAATATTATTTATTTAGATATTTCTATTAATTTTAATAAAAATTTAGAATTTATTATTAATAATAAAAATATAGATATTACTCTTATATGTTTAGAACATGAAGATAATATTAAAGATAATTTAATAAATTTATTAACTAATGTTAATACTGATCAGTTAATGTATACTAAAACACATTATTTTAATATTAATATTAGTAGTATTAATAAATTATATAATATTATTAGTTTTAATGGTAACACTTTTTATAATGATTATTTAAATATATTAAAATATTATTATTCTGTTTTAGATTCTTTTTTTATTTATATTGTTTATAATTGGAATAATATAATTCATAATAATACTATTAATTCTATTAATAACTTAAAAATTAAAATTTTATATCAAACTAAAATTAATGATAATACTTATTTATTAATCCTTGAAAAATAAAAAAAAATTGAAATTTGTTTTATTTGATAGTTCCATTTTTTTTTAACTATTAAAAACATGGTGCTTTTTTTTTGTCTTGATATTGACACTACCAAACAAACAAAACCTGTAACATCATGGAAACCCTGGGAAAGCAACTTTCCAGGACTCAAAGATATGTTTAAATTTTAAATAAGATTTAAACATATTTTTATAGTATAATTTTATACTATGAATAATATTAAAATATTTGGAAAGAAACCAATTAATGAAACACAAAAATGTTGTGAATATAAATTAACATTTAAATTTATTTATGATATTTATAATAATGATTTATTATTAAAATTACCTTTTCAAATAGATATTGATGAAGATAAAGTTGATAATATGGTTAGTGCTTACTATAAAAATCCTGAATATTTAATTTTTAAAAATAAAATCATATTGGGATATATTATTAAAACTAATAATATATATATTATTGATGGACAACACCGATTAGAAATGGTTAAAAAATTATTTTTAAATAATATTAATGACTATTTAATTTTTTGTTGTTATAAAATTGATGATGAAAATGAAATGAAATTATTATTTAAAGAAATAAATAAAGATTCATATAAAAACAATAAATATATATCATTAAATGATTTTAATATAAATTTATATGATTTATGTAAAAATTATTTATATAAAAAATATAGTTTATATTTTGCAGAAAGGAAAAGTACATATATATTTAGAATATCAATAACAGAGTTTTTAAATAAATTATTAGAATTTAATTATATTGAAAAGTTTAATAATATAGATAATTTAATACAAGATTTAGAAAATAAAAATAAACAATTTAATAATTTGATTGATTATCAAGAATATTTTAATGATAATCCAGAATTATTTTATAAAGATGAATATAATTGTGTTAAGGATGGTAAAATATTTTCATTAAAAAATAATAATTTTATTGAATATTTAATTAATACTGATATTATTCCAAATCATAAATTTAAATTACAAAAAAAAATTATAAGTCCAAAATTACGTATACAAGTATGGCAAAAAGAATTTTATAATAATGATTCCGGTATTTGTCCATTTAATAATTGTGTTAATTATATTCATAATGGTAAAAATGGTTTCCATTGTGGTCATATTATTTCTGAATTTAATGGTGGTCTTACTATTTTAGAAAATTTAAAACCTATTTGTGCTAGTTGTAATTTTAAAATGGGAAAAAATAATTGGAATTTAAATAATATCTAATTATTATTATATTTATGGGTGATCTTTTATTAGTTATTATTATTATTGGTGCTATTATATATTTTTATTTTAATCCTGCTATTTTAAAAGAAGTTATTACACTTATACAAAATCAAGCCGGTTTAGATCAAACACCAGTACCAACAACAATACCACCTACAACAACTATTCCACCTATACATTGTATTGGTGAATGGTCAACATGGGGTCCTAAATGTAATAATTTTGTTGATAATTATCATAATTGTTATAATAAAACTAATATTATTATTAATGATAAAAATTTAACTTCTAGAGTTTATAAAATTAAACAACAAAAAAATATTAATGGACGTGCATGTCCATATGAAGATAATAAAATTGAAACAGATTATTGTGCAACAGCAACATCTAAACCTGTTTTACCTTTTAGTGAATGTAGTTTTAATAATACTACACGTTTACCTATAATTACATGTTTACCATTTGATTTTTATGAAAGTAGTAAATGTATTATAGTTGATAAAAATAAAAAATTACCAGCCTGTGCTGCGGCAGATATTAATATTAATTGTAGTAATAATGATAGAAATATAATTATTTCAAAACTACCACAAATGCCATTTGAAACAAAAAAACCTTATGATATATTAAAATTATCTGAATGTAATAAATGTACTGAAGAAAAAACAACATGTCCAGAATATTGTAAATATATTGATTTAAATTTAGTTAATTATGTAACTACATATAAACCATATATTGAACAATGTAGTAATAATATATGTTATAATACATGTCCACCTGATTATAGACTTAATTCTACAGATAACAAATGTTATTATTAAAAATATATAAAAGATCAACTATATTATATAATAATAATGGTGAAAGATACTGTTTTATATGATAGATTAGGTATTAATCCTGATGCTAATGAAGAACAAATTAGAAAAGCATATAATCAATTATCTAAAAAATGGCATCCAGATAAAAATCAAGATAATATTGAAGAAGCAAAAAATAAATTTCAAGAAATTTCAGAAGCAAAAGAAATATTATTAGATTCAAATAAAAAAGAAATGTATGATAGATTTGGAATGGATAGTATTAATGGTAATGTTGAGGTTGCAGATAATATTTTTGGTAATGGAAATCCATTTGGGCCTGGACACCCTTTTGGACATATGTTTAATGGTAATTTTAATTTTAATAATGAACAAAAACAAAAAGAAAATAAAAATATTATTCAAAATGTTAATGTTACATTAAAACAAATATATAATGAAGAAAATATTAATATTAATTATAAATATAAATCATTATGTACTCAATGTAATGGTGAAGGAACTAAAGATGGTAAACCATTAGTTTGTGAAACTTGTAATGGACGTGGTGTACAAGTTCAAGTAATTAGAATAGGTAATATGATTCAACAATTATCACAAACATGTCAAACATGTAATGGTTCAGGAAAATCACAATGTAATAATAATAATAATTGTAATATTTGTAATGGTAAAGGTAATATTTTAAAAGAAAAATCTATTCAAGTTGGATTAAAAGCAGGATTAACAACAGGTAATAAAATACATTTACAAGGTAAAGGAAATCATTATAAAAATATAAAAACAGATTTAATATTAGTAATTAATGAATTATCAGATAGTATGTATAAACGTATAAAAAATGATTTAATAATAACAGTTGAATTAAAATTATATCAAGCATTATTTGGATTTTCAAAAATAATAACACATTTAGATAATAGAAATTTAATTATTTCATATAATGGTAAAACAGATTATAATACTATACGTAAAATTCCTAATGAAGGAATGAAAATTATTAATTCTAATAAAAAAGGTGATTTATATATTAAATTTGTTTTCACATTACCTACTATTGAAGATATGAACTTAAAAACACAATTAAAAAACCCTTTATATGCTATTGATAATAATGAAGTATTAAATGAATTAAATATTAATAAATGTGGTAATATTAATAAAGTTAATTTATTTAATTGTTCTAATGAAGAAATGGACCATATTAATAAATTATTATTAGATGTTAAAAATGAAGATTTACCTTCACCAAATGAAGATGATTCAGAAGATAATCAACCACGACCCCAATTTAATACACATTTTAATTCATCACAACAATGTGCACAACAATAAAAAATATATAAGTATATATATATGAAAATATATATATTACGTCATGAAGAACGTCCGAGTGATTGTTCTTTTTTTGTTCCATTAACAAAAAATGGTTTAATAAATTCAAAAAACTTAATTGAATGTTTAAAAAAAGAAAATATAAATTTAATATATTCATCACCATTTATAAGAACATTACAAACAATAAATCCATATAGTGAAAATTCAAAATTAAAAATTAATATTGAATATGGATTAGGTGAAATACAACATGAAAAAATAATGACAAAAAATGGTGCAAATTTAGAATTACCTGATTATTTATTAGATATTTTTAATTATAATTGTTCATATAAAACTATTATACAAAATAAAGATATTAAATATCCTGAAACAGAAGAAGATGTTAATAATAGATTTAAAAAAATTTTAAAACAAATAATATTAGAAAATTATAATAAAAATATAAATATATTATTAGTAACACATAGAACATTATGTAATTATGCATTAAAACTAGTAAATAAGTTAAAAAAGTTAAATTTATCACATGAAATATTAAATAATTATAAATTAGGAAAAGTAACATTAATTTATGATAATGAATGGACATATAAACCAATAAATTAAATAATTTATTATTAATTTATATTATAAATTAATAATGGATTATAATTTTATAAATAAACTAGATATATTAAATAATAAATATAAATTTATAAATAATAATTTAAAAAATGAGATTATATTAACTATAAATAATTTATTTCAAAAATTAAATATTAATGATAAAAATTATATTATTAAATTATCATTATTTTTAATTGATTTAATATCATATAAATATAATTTTAATAAAAATGATATTAAATATTATAATCAATGGACACAAAATAATAATAGAGATATTAAAGGTGTTATATTATTATTATTACCTTTTATTGATGATAAAGATAATGGTATTTTATTTAAGAGTATTACAGATTTACATAATTTATTATATAGTAAAATAATAAATACACCACATGAATTAAGACAATTATCATTATTAGAAAGAAATAATAATAATATTAATGAATATTTTAAATATGGAAATATGGGTTTAGGTTTAATTAATGAATATAATTCATATGATATTTCTAAATCTATTTATAATAATAAAATGATTTATGATTTAATTTATCATAATTTTATAGGATTATTACAAACATTAGAAATTATTAATGGAAAAACATATATTAATTGGATTAATATTGTACCATTTAATTTTAATAATTATTATAATTCTAATTTATATAATGAAACATTTAAATTAATTGAATCTATTAATATTATATTTAATGATAATAATATTAATAAAAAAGATATTGAAATTAGTAAAATTTTAAGTAATTGTTTAATTAATTATTCTGGTTTATGGATTGGTGATATTTATAATGTTTTTAGAATTAAATTTTATCAAGAATTAAAAAAAATTAAATGGTTAATATTTCCATATGAAACTAAAACTATTCAAATTTATTTAATTCAAGGTTTAAATAAAATGATTAATATTAATTTTATTATTAATACATTAAATTATAATTATGAATATTTATTAGATGAAGATAAAGAAAATTTTAAATTAAGTTTAACAAATATTATTAATAATATTACTAATAATATTTCATTTTTTAATTTTATTGATATTGATAGTGAAATATTAAAACATTTATTATTATTTTTTATTAATAATACTAATACATGTAATAATTATTATGATATTTCAAAATGGAAAATTAGTAATGATGATATTAATAATGAAGATAATAATAATGATTATACATTTAATATATCTAATTTTATTAATAATATTTTTATTAATGATATTATTAATTTATTAATTTTTATTAATAATAATTATATATCTCATTTATGGAATTTTTTAAAAGATACTATGGTTTATTTTAAATATTCTGTTTTATTTAAATATTTAACTTATTATGATAATAATAATAATATATATATACTTAATAATAAATATTATTATGAAAATTTTAATTATAATTTCAAAAAAAAATATAATTTATATAATAATAAAATTAATTTAAAAAATATATATAATATTGCTAAATTTTTAAGTCATAATAATGACTGGACACTATTACCCAATAATTATTTATCACTAACTCAAACTGAAAAAATTATTTTTTTTTATTATATTAATAATCTTCATAAATTTTTAAATTTAAATAATAATCTTAAAAAACAATTTATTGGTATTGATTTTAATTATAATGATGTTATTATTCAAATTTCTAATTCTTTTAATTCTATTTTTTTATTATTAACTTTTGAAGAATTAATTGCGGCCGGATCACTTAATTATTTTACTGTTAATATTAATATTACTGATAAAACTATCTTACCTAAAGAAGATTCATTATTAAAAAAAATTAGAAATGAAGAAATTAAAACATTATTTTTAAAAAATGAAAAAGAATGGAATGAAGCTTATTATTATTTAACAAATGAACAATTTAAATATACAAATAATTATTTATCTAATTTAAAAAATCCTGGTAATAATAGTTGGTTATTATTTTATGCTATGGATTGGGTTTCACAAATTAGTTTTTTCCATCATTATATATTTCATCAAGTTTTATATATTACTGGGGCTACTGGTCAAGGTAAATCCACACAAGTACCTAAATTATTATTATATGCTTTAAAAGTTATTGATTATAAAACTAATGGTAAAATTATTTGTACACAACCTAGAACCGTTCCTACTATTGATAATACTAAACAAATAGCTAATCAATTAGGATTCCCTATTATTAATAATAATATTTCTACTAATAATTATTATATTCAATTTAAACATCAAGAAGATGCACATTATACAACCACTATAGATAATCATAATTTATCATTAAAAATAGTAACTGATGGGACATTATATGAAATTATAAAAAATAATGTAGTATTAAAAAAAAAAATTAATGATATATATATTAATGAAAATATATATGATATTATAATAATTGATGAAGCACATGAACATGGTATAAATATGGATTTAATATTAACTTTAGGACGTCAAACATGTTTTTATAATAATCAAATCAGATTAATTATAGTATCTGCTACAATGGATAATGATGAATTAATTTATAGACGTTATTATAAAATGGTAAATGATAAATTATTATATCCTATTAAAACACCTATTATGGAACCTTTTTTAAATAATCCTAAATATGTTTTTAATCCTATTTTTATGGATAGAAGATATCATATTTCACCACCTGGTGAAACTACACAATATAAAATTGATGAAGAATATGAAGATAAAGAATATGAACAAAATGAAATTTTAGATTTAAGTATTAATAAAGTATTAAAAATTTGTTCTAATACATCTAAAGGTGATATATTAGTTTTCACTAATGGTGAACAAGACATTTTTACTATTATAGAAACATTAAATAAATCATTATCTGATAATATTGTGGCTGTACCTTTTTATTCTTCATTACATGAAAAATATATGGAAATAATAAAAAATGCACAATATAAAAATATAAAAACAAAAAAAGAAAATATACATTTAAAATGGAAAAATGAATATTTACAAGATAATATTATCACTAATTATAATCGTATTGTTATAGTTTCTACTAATATTGCGGAAGCATCTGTAACTATTAATTCTTTAACTTATGTAATTGATAATGGATATGCAAAAGTAAATATATATGATCCTTTATTAGATATTAATAAATTATTAATAGAAAAAATATCAGAAGCTAGTAGATTACAAAGGAAAGGCCGGGTTGGACGTGTAGGATATGGGAAAGTGTATTATTTATATCCTAAAAATTCAAGAAAAAATATTATTTCAAAATATAAAATAACACAAGAAAATTTTGGACCTCATTTTATTAAATTATTAAATAATAAATCTATTGAAGATTTAAAATATAATGAAACTAATAATTATAATAAATTATTAGCACCATATAATTTACATCCAAATTCTATAAGTTTCCTATTTATACCTATTACTAATATTCAAAAAAACTATTATATTATTAAATCTAAATTATATGACATTTTTATTAATAATTATAAAATTAATGAAGAAAGTTATGAAATAAGAAATTATTATTATTATTACGATGAGAATATTGAACCATTAAATTTAATTTATCGTATAAATTTAGATAATCCAGGATATTTATATAATGTATCTATTTTAGATGAATCATCTAATATTGATATTCAAAATATAATACATTTTTCTTTTGATGATGGACAAATAATAGCTAATTTATTTGATAATAATGGTGTTTATTTTTTAATACATTATTTTGAATCAATAATTGTAAGAAATATATTTAATAATATAATAATATTTAATAATAAAAAAATTAATCATAGTAGTGAACAAAATAATATTATAATTAATAATAATAATTATAAATATTTAAAACATTATTTATCAACTAATAATCTAGTTATAAATTATAATATAAATAATATTGATGAAAAATTTATTAAAACAGAAATAGTAAATATAATAAATAAATATATTGAAATTTTTGATATTTCATATACATTTAATCATTTATTAACAATATTTTATGCTAATAATTTTAATTGCTTTATTAATGTGTTTTATTTAATTATATTAATTCATGAAAACTTAAATGATAAATTAATTAATATTATTAATCCTGAATTAAATTTTAATCAAGCATATAAACAATTTAAAAAATATTATACTAATTATAATTCAGAATTAATATTATTATATAATATTATTGAAAAAATATTAAATAAATTTGAATATTTATTGGTTTTTAAAATTAATTATAATATTATTAAAACTAATTTATATGAAGAAATAAATAATATTATTAAGGAATTTTTAATATTAGAAAATACAAATATTATACCACCTAAAAATTATAATATTGATTTATGGAACTATTTAAAAAAAAAAAAATATAATAATGAATTAATATTAGATAATTTAATTACTGATAGTCATATTTTTATAAATACAAATATTTATAAAAAAATAATTAATAATTTACAAGAAAATGAAAAAATTATTCAAAATTGGAGTAATAATGAAGTAATTAATTATAAAGTTGTTAAAAATTTTATTAATAAAATTATTTTTTATAAATTTAAAAATATTTTTAATAATCAACTTTTTTTAAATAATCTAAATTTTAATAAATCTTTTAATGATAATGATATTTATTCTAATATATTAAAATCATTCATTTTTGGAAATTCTACTAATATTTCTTTTTATGATAATCAAAATAATAAACTTATTTCATATTTTAATATTAATATAACTTATAATTTAAATAAAACTATTACTATTAATAATTTTTCTTTTGTTAATTTATCTAATTATCTTATTTTTTATTATAAATATGATTCAATTGATGATGATACTATTGAAATATCTTTTATTAATCAATTTAAAACAGAATGGTTGACTTTAGCATTACCTTTTTTTTATAATAATATTAATTTTCTTAATAATTATAATAATTTTAAATATATTTGTTATGATATTATTAATAATTGGAATTATAAAATTATCTGGTTTATTAATGAATATCCTATTTTAAATAATTATTATAAAAGTGTTATTAAAAAATTTAAAAAAATTGAATATTTATAATATTATTATATTATATTTCATATTTTATATAATTATGGATAATATTATAGACTTAACTATTGTAACACAAAAATTTAATAATCAACATTATAATTTTAATTTTAAAGGATTTATATTTGAATATAATAAAAAAAATTATATTATTACTATTCATCATAATTTACCAATTCATAAAATTACTTATAAATCTATTGAACTTTTTAATGTTATTAATTCTTGTTGGAATGAATTTTTAATCCTTGAATGTAACTTTTCTAATTTTATTATTCATAAAAAATATAATATTTCATTACCTAAAAAAAATGTCTTGTTATATTTTAATAATATTGAAATTATTGTTTATGATATTAAATTTATTCCCTTTAATAATTTAAATAATTATCCATATAAATTACCATATATTGAATGTAATATTAAAAATAAAAGTCATAATTATAATTTTAAAGGTTTATCTGGTATGCCTGTTTATAATGATAAAAAAGATAAAATTATTGGTATATTTTCTAAATATAATATACAAGATAATACTTTATATATTATACCTATATATATATTAATTAAAACTCTTAATAAAATAGATAATAATAATATTTATACTGTTAATAATTATCTTGTTAATCAAACTATTTTCCATCCTAATTTAAAATATATATTACCTATTAATATTTATTTTTTATTAGAAGGTGATAAAAATATGATTTTTTATAAAAAAAAAAATATATATAATTATATTATTGATAATAATCCTTTATTATATAATAATAATTATATTGAATATTACCAATTTTCTGATAATATTGTTTATAAATATAATTTACGTTTATTAACACTTTTAAATAAAATTTTAAAACAAGATGAATTAATTGATATTTTTAAACAATTTCAACAATGGAATTGGTTAATTATTTAGTTTTTTAAACGTTTCAATATATTTTTTTCTTGATTACTTAATTTATATCCCATATCACATATTATATCTATATCATCTAATTTATGTTGTTGAGATTTAGATTTATTTTTTTTTTTATTACTTTCTACTGATGATATAAAATAATTATTATAATTTATATTTGTATTATCATCATCCATATCATTATTATTATTATTATCATTGTCATTTATATTATTATTATTTAAATATTCTATTATATTAAATATACATTCATCTGATAATATATTTAAATTAATAAATATACCATTTCTATTTATTGAAAAATTACTTCCTATATTTTTATTAATAATATTATATATATTTATATAATGTATATTATTATTTATTTTTTCTATCTTATTTATTAATTTCTTTCTAAACTCTGTATTATATTTTCTATTATTATTATTATTATTTATTAAAATATTAAATATTATTTATATATTTTATATTTTTTATTCGTTAAAAATTAATATTATCTAATATTATTTAATCATGAATGATATTAATTATTATGAAAAAAATTACTCTTATCCATTACCATCTGATCCGGATTTTCTAACAAAAATATATAAAAAACGCGAATTTTATTATCATCGCGTTCCTAAACGTGATAAAATGAAGAACTATAAACAAGTTAAACAATATAGAGAAATGACTTGTAAAATTGAAAAAAAACCAACTGAACAACAATATATTTTACCTAATTTTATTAACTTAAATACACCCTATAAAGGAGTACTTTTAATGCATGGCGTTGGAACTGGTAAAACTATGACTGCTATTCGTATTGCTGAACAATTTATTGATCAAATTAGAAAATATAATACTAAAATTTATGTTGTCGTACCCGGACCCAATACACGTGAAAACTTTAAAAAAGAACTTATTTTTTCCACTGGTAATACATATCTTAAAAATACGGAATTAATTAATCAAATGTCTAAAGAAGAAATTGAAAAAGAAAAAAAAACTGCTTTATATGCGGCACTTCAAAATTATAGAATACTTTCATATAAAACTTTCTATAAAAAAGTACTCGGTGAAAAAATTGTTGAAAAAAAAATTGTTAATAATAATAAAATTAAATCCACTTATCGTAAAAATATTGATGGCGAATTTGAAAGAGAAATTGTTATTGATAAAATTTCTAATATGGATAACTCTATTATTATTATTGATGAAGCACATAATATTACTGATAATGAATATGGTGATGCATTAATTAAAATTATTAAAAGTTCTGAAAATTTACGTGTTATATTATTAACTGCAACACCTATGATTAATTTTCCTGATGAAATTGTTGATTTATTAAATTTTATTAGACCATTAAATGATCAAATTGAAAGAGATAAAATTTTCACTAATGATAAAAGTTATAATATGAAAATAAAACCTAATGGAATTGAATATCTTAAAAATAAAGCTAGAGGATATATTAGTTTCTATAGAGGAGCAATCCCATATTCATATGCTAAACGAGTTGAAAAAGGTGTCATCCCTGATAATATGTTATTCACACCTTTAATTAAATGTTTTATGAGTGATTTTCAATATAAAGCATATAAAGAACAAAATAGAAATATAACAGATAATGTAGAGAAAAATAATTTTATATTTACAAGTTCAAACTTTGTATTTCCAGCATTAAATAAAGATAAAACAGATATAATAGGAGTATCAACAACAGAAGGAATGAATATAGTATTATCACAAATAAATAGTAATGGATTTAAATTAAGAGAACTAATAAATCAAAAAGTATTTAATAATAGTATAAATAAAGAATTAGAAAATAATATAATATATGAAAATGATAAAAAAAATATTACAGGTTTAATACTTAAATTACCATATTTAAAATTTTTTTCTATTAAATTTTATAAATTAATTAATAGATTACAAAAATTAGTAGATAATAAAAAAGGTGCTTCTACAGCTTTTATATATTCTAATTTAGTTAAAACAGGTGGTATAGAATTATTTGCTGAAACTTTAATACAAAATGGTTATCTTGAATATGAAGAAAATAATTCTAATTATAATATTATTGATAATACTATTGATTATAAAACAGGTTTAACATTTTATAATTTTACTCAAAAATATAATAAATCTGATTTTAAACCTGCTACCTTTTTAATAATTACAGGTTCTAGTGATGAAGGAGGTACAGAAGATCAACCTGAAGTTAAACAAAAAATTATTCAAGATGTTTTTAATAGTCGCGAAAATATTGATGGTAAAAATATTAAATTTATCTTAGGTTCTAGAGTTATGAATGAAGGTGTCACATTAAAAAATTGTAAAGAAGTTCATATTCTTGATCCTTTTTTTAATATCCCTAAATCTGAACAAGTTATTGGCCGTGCTATCAGAGCCTGTGTCCATCAAGATGTTATTAATGATAATTATAAATTTCCTAAAGTTTATATTTATAGATATGTTGTTTCCATTAATGATAGAGAACCAAATCAATTATCTATTGATGAAAACTTATACCAAAAAGCTGAACTTAAATATTTAACAGTGAAACAAATTGAAAGAAGTTTAAAAGAAATAGCAATAGATTGTCCTTTATTATTACATTCTAATATGTTTCCTGAAGAATTAGAAAAATATAAAGATTGTGTTGAACCAACATTAGAAAATATAAAATTAAATAAAAAAATATGTCCCGCATTATGTGATTTTAAATCTTGTGAATTAAAATGTGATATTTCATATGATATAAATAAAAAATTAAATAAAGAAGATATTGATTTTAATACTTTTAATGATGATCTCGCTAAATATGAAATTAATATTATTAAAAATAATATTAAAGACTTGTATAAATTTAAGTGTATCTATTTATATGATGAAATTTTAAATATTATTAAAACTGAATTATTAGAACATCAAGTTGATTTATTTAATAATTATTTTTTAAATAAAGCTTTATACGAATTAATGCCTACAACTGAAAATGATTTTAATAATTTTAAAGATATTGTTTATGATAAATATAATAAACCTGGATATATTATTAAACGTGGGAAATATTATATATTTCAACCTATTAATGAAAATGAAAATGTCCCAATGTATTATAGAAAACATATTGAATTAGATAATTCTAATCAAGTTTCATTAAATAATTATATTAAATTTAATTATGATATTAAAAAATTTGATAATAATATTATTAATACTGAAATTAATAAATTAAATTATGATTTTGAATCTACATTAGATTATTATAATAATAGAGATGAATTTAGTATTGTCGGTATTATTGATAAAAATTTAAATAAATTAGCTTATGAAGATATTGATCTATTTAAAATTAGAGAAAAAACAATTAAATCAAATAATAAAAAAAGAGGTATCGGAATACCCACATTTAAAGGTGCTGTATGTTCAACTTCCAAAGATAAAAAATATTTAGTAAAATTATATAAAAATATTACTAATATTACTAAAACAGATATTAATAATATTAATAAATTAAGTAAAGAAGAATTATGTAGTGAAATTAAAAATAAATTATTATATTTAGAAAAATATTCCACTACTGAAAATAAAAATAAAATGACTTATATTATGATCCCTTTTAATCATCCTGTTTATCCTTTCCCATATAATTTAGAAGATAGAATTAAACATATTATTAAACTATTATATAAAATTACTGGTAGAAATATTGATGTTATTGTTGAAAAAGATACAAAAAATAAAACTCTTATTAAATATAATATGATTTTTAATAATGTTGATTACTTAAAAAATTATATTAATGATATCAAAAAATTAAATTTTAAATTAGAAAATAATAAATGGATACTTATTATTGATTAAATATAATATTATTTTTTATCATATCATAAAATTAATTAAAATGATTTTAACATCCTTAATATCACTTCTGAGGGCACTTTTGTATTTATTATTGATTCAGTATCTATATATTCTATATTTTCTATATTCTCTATTTTATTTTCATAATTATCTATTATATTTAAATTATTTAATTGTATTGTTACTTTTATTGCTAAAAATATAATTACAGCTACCACTAAACTACTAGATAATATAACTTTTCTATTATTTAAAAATATATTTTTAATTTCTTTTAAATATGATTCTTTTGTATTTTTTAATAAACATGGTATTATGGATGATAATATTACATTTAATATGGCACCTATTATTGGAATTATAATTTCTAATGCTAACATTATTATATATAATATTATAGAAAATAATATTATATTAATAATATTATGGGCGCATGATCACTACCATATATATTATTTAAAATTTTTATAGATTTTATTTTATTTTTTAATTTATTACTTACTAAAAAATAATCTATTCTCCATCCTATATTTTTTTCTCTTGATTTAAATCTATATGACCAATATGTATATTCTATTAATAATGGATTTTTAAATCTATATACATCTATTAAATCACAATTATTTAATATCTTTTCAAATGATTCTCTTTCTTCTATTGTATAACCCGCTGTATATAAATTTGATTTTGAATTTTTAATATCTATTTCTTTATGTGCTACATTTAAATCACCACATACTATTATTGATTTATGTTCTTGTAACTTATTTAAATACTTCTCAAATTCACGATCCCATATTTCTGTTCTCCATTTTAATCTATTTAATTTCTCACCCGAATTTGGTGTATATACATGTATCAAATAATAATTTTTAAATTCTAATGTTATTACTCTACCTTCATTATCTATTTCATTTAATCCATATATTATATTTAATGGCTTTTTTTTACTAAATATTCCTGTTCCACTATATCCTTCACGGGTTCTACATAAACTCCAATATCTATATTTATAATCTGTTAAAAAATTATCCTTAAAATCATCTGTCACTTTACATGATAATTTCGTTTCTCCTATACATATTATATCCGGTTCTAATTCTAACACTTTATTTAATTCTTCCGTTTTTAATAATGAACGTAATCCATTCACATTCCATGCTACTATTTTTAATACCATATTATTTAATTAATAAAATATTTTTTTAATTTAAATTTTTTATATTATTAATTATATGAGTGACATAATATTTATTAACAATTTTGATAATCTATTATCATTGGATTTAATAAAACAAAAAATAACTGATGTTAATTTTTCAGACAAAACAAAAAATTATAGAATATTACCTGACGAATCAACTAGTATATTCACACAAGTTTTTTTAAATAATGATGTATTGTTAAAATTAATTAATTATGTATATAATATTATTAATAGTTATATACTGTCTAATTTAAACAAATTTTTAAAAAAATCTAATTATGATTTATTATATGAAAATGAAGAAGTATTATTTATTTTCAAAGGTGGTAACACTATGTGTTTTTTATATAAATATCATACCAGTTTTGAAGCATGGGCAGAACGTGTATTCCCTCCATATTTAACAGATATTATTAGTAAAACTCATGATGAATTCTCCAGTAATTTTAAAATTAGTGACTGTGATTTTAGTGTTTGTATTATCTGTCAAACTCTTCAAAGATATTTAGAAATATATAGTGTTATCTCTAAATTATTAGTAACAGTTTTAGATGAAATATCATATAAAATGGATTTACTATTAGATAGTGTTACACCTAATATCACAGGTGATGAAAGTATGGAACTACCGCCAAATGATGTAACAAATGATATTGGATTAATTAATTATAGTAAAGATGCCACAAATAAAGAAAATGTAATGTTTTGGTTGTATTTATATAAAAAAATAGTAGTTAATTTATTTCCTGACAGATCTATGAGTGATGATGAGGATGATGCACATGACCCGATTCAAACATTTTATGCAGAAATAGCAGCTTTAGATCTTAATGAAAATTATGAAATAAATATAATTAGTGTAATACTACATATTATAAATGCATTATATTATAATATAAAAATAGCAAGAAAAACTGTTGAAGAATTACAAGAATTAGAAACAAAGTACATTGGAATAAAAAATAATTTATTACGTATTATTGAACAATCATTAAGTTTA
>Ga0172367_10003631_pt1 | contig 19740 bp, 15 predicted proteins | sample Lak10m_FD_114542 | JGI IMG/M metagenome (GOLD analysis project Ga0172367, IMG submission 114542) | Freshwater microbial communities from Kabuno Bay, South-Kivu, Congo - kab_022012_10m | ecosystem: Environmental > Aquatic > Freshwater > Lake | place: Democratic Republic of the Congo: South-Kivu...
CACGATCACGGGCAGGCGTGTGTTCGACAGCGTTGCGTCGAGCCAATCGAGCTGATCCTTGGCAATGAAGTGCGCATAGCCCTTCTCTTTCGACTCGGGGTTCGGATCATTGCCATCGAGTACAATGAAACATACACCGCCAGCTTCGAACCTGTAGTGCCGCGCACTCATGCCGTAGAAGGCCACCGTCTCTTCGCGCGTGTGCTTGCCGTCGATGTCGTGATTGCCGAGCACATGATAACGCGGACCTTGAAATCGATTCCATGCATCGAGGAAGGCCCGGTTCTTCTCCTCCGGCACGCAGAAGTCGCCAAGCTGCGCGATGAAGGCCACGCGCTCACGAGCCATCGCATCGACGAACGCGCTCACACGCTGAACGCCATCGTGCATGATGTCTTGATGCACATCGGTGATCACGCCGAATCGGAGCACGCCTTCGCTTTCCTTTGCACGTAAGAGTGCGGGAAGGCTCAGGGTAACGGAGGATAGGAACTGGCGGCGGTTCATAAAGGCTTCGGTTTCGCTCCCGAGCGAATCCACCCAGCGGCGTCGTAATGGGGACTGACCCTATTAGTAGAGTGCGCCGCCAACGTGCGCAAGCAGCTACGCCAAGCCAAGGGGTCAGGCCGTTACTAAATCCGCCTGATGCCAAACCAGCACATCATCGACGCATTCAGTATCAGCACCTGACGAGCAACGGCCTGGCCGCGTATTCGGCCCATTCTGAGGGGGGCATAATAGGGTCTGACCCCATTAATAGGGTCTGACCCTATTAGTAGGGTCTGACCCCTTTAGATTTACGTGATCGGGCAGGCTGTCCGGCTAACAGGTTGGCGAGTTCGCGGGAAAAGCCAGGGCCCTATACCTCGGTAGCGCCGCCAACGTGCGCAAGCTGCTACGCCAATCCAAAGGAATCAGGCCGTTACTTAATCCGCCTGATAGCAAATCTGCATATCATCGACGCATTCAGTATCAGCACTTGAAGAGTAACGGCCTGACCTCGTATTTGGCCCAATCAGACTATGAGACACCTAAGTCCCGGTCCAATTGCTTGAAGATTCCGAGCTTAACCTTGGAAAACTCAGCATCTTCACACAACCATCCGTTTTGATACCAATTACGATGCTCAACATGAACGATCTTCCATCCGGCACGACGCAGCACAGCTACACGTTGCTTATGCTCATCGGTGAGGTCATTAGTCCGTCCGATATAATGAGCAGGCCCATCGACCTCTACGGCGACACTTTGCTTACCATTAAAGTTATAAAGAACAAAATCCAACCGCTTCTTTCCACAGGCGAGTACCTGATTATGAAGTGATAACTTATGCCCCTTGGCGTTGCGATCTTCAACATACTCTTGAAGTACGTCTGCGACACGATGCTCAAATTCCGATTCAACAGCCGCACGAGAAAAGCCTTTGAATGAAAATCCATCTTCCTCCTCTTTAAACACGACCATATCAGATTCGGAAATAACGAAGCCGAATTTGGAGAAATACCTACGGATAAGCCCTGCACCTTCCGGAACCTTACCTATAATGGCGATAGTAAATGAACGGGCACGGCTCGTGGCCACATTGAATCGCCGGGGTTCCTCATAGAAGTTCTTAGCATAGCGCTTGATGCCGCCCCCCAGTCCGAAGCACAGTATGATGATATCACGCTCGTTGCCCTGAAACTCTTCTGGAGTCCCAATCATCACGCCGCGCTCTTCGAAATTCTTCGCGTAGCCACGCTGCTCCACATAGAGCCTCAGCATATCACGCTGCTCGGTTAGAAAACTGACAACACCAACGCTCGGCTGCTTAACAAGGTTAGCCGACACGAGTGGCGCCTCGCGTAGCCTAGATCCATCAAGAATCGAATTAACTACATCCAGGCACTCATTAATTTCATTGAGGACATACTTCCTTCCCTCAGGGCGATCCCCGCCTACGACCTTTAACTCAAAGCATGGCAAACCGACATTAGTGCCGACTTCTGTCATGACGCTCAACCCACCCTCCTCCTTATAAAACTCGTCGCTCGTGAATGTGGCCAACGCAGGGCGCGACCTGAAATGTTCAGTCAATGTGACCCGCTTGATCGTAGTTGAATGGCTACCCTTAAGAAGAAAATCTAGGATCGAATCCTTTGATGCAAGAAGACCTTGTTGTTCACCCCGTGCATAGTTGAGGGTCTTACAATGCCTTTCCCATGCAAGTCTTTCGAACGTGGCATTTAGGGCAAACAAACCTGCGGCACCCAATCCAAGCTGCTTATCGTCACCTACGATACAGTACTTCGTCCCCCGATAGAGAGCAGGGATGACTTCAGGTAGATTAACCTGACTTGCCTCATCGACTACCACCAAATCAAACATGTCCAGATTAAAGGGAAATACGGAGCTGAGATCCTTAATTTCTGCAGCCCAGAACGGAAGACATTCCGTCACCTTGCTAATCGGGTTACGGCTCATCAGCTCGGTGATTCGAGCCGGTTTTTTAAAATGAAAAATTGATGCTAAACCTGCAACTGCCTGAGAGTGCGACCTGGAATCAAGATACTTGCGCTGATCAATCATCGCCATTACCAAACCTTTACTGTGCTGCTTAATGTCGCGCGTGAGTGTAGCAATTTTTCCGCGCAAAAAAACTTGGTTATCAGGAACGTCTGAACGACGTGATTCGGCGTCAACACGCGCTTGAACCAATTTTACAAAATCGGTGAGCCTGTGATAACTATCACAGCTAGAAACAATCTCCCGCCCCATGGACCGAGACAAGTGCCCTTTAAAAGTCCTTAGTCGCAGTGCATCTATACGGCTCATCTTCCCACCCGCCAATTGACAACTTGTAAGCAACTTATGGATGAAAGGCAGCCTACGTAATGCTGCCTCTGTCGGGGGTTTAGAAATCTTGGCCTCTACGGCAGAATTGGCACCAGAATACAACTGGTCGTAATCTTGACGTCTTTGCACGAATGCCTCGGTAGTCCGGTGGGCGTGCGAAGACTTATTTAGATAGTCTTCGAGAAGTTTAGTCATCTCTGCCCTATCCTGGAGTAGCTCAGTAAGCTTGCTTTCGTGCAAGTTGCGTTTGCGAGCGAATATTTCCGCTTGATGTTCCACAACATGCCGAGCCTGAAGATCTTGATGTAGATTCTTTAGCTTTTGATGCTGCTTTTTTCGCGCCAAAGGATCCCTCACGGCGAAATGGAGACAGTCGGCCCCCAAGGTCTCTCTTAGTTTATTTTCTACAACTGAAAGCGCAGCTTGCTTGTTAGACACGAGCAGGACACGCTTACCCAGTAGCGCCGCACTCATAATGATGGCTGAGATAGTGTGCGACTTGCCTGTACCTGGAGGCCCCTGAACATAACTCACCCTCGAAGTCCAAGCATTGACTAAAGCACGCGACTGAGAATCAGACAATTCCAATGGAATTCGTGGCAGGATATGCTCACGGATTCTTTCAGCGTCGGTTTCGTCCGTGGGGTTATCAAAGTTCTGACCATCAATAGATGCCCCGATGAGATCATCCAGCGTCTCATTGGTAATCCCGCCCCGGTTCATCTCAGCCAGCAAGCCACCGATGGAGGCATAGGTAGTGACCTCGGATGGCCTGTTTGCGACAAAATAAAAAGGCTCAGGAAAGAATCGCAGGCTAGATCCGGAATCAAGTGCACCCCACAAGTCCTCACAAGAGGTCAGGCCGGCCAATTCGAACTGGCTAAGCTTCGGACATCCTTTGGAAAGCAGCCTATAAACTTCCTTGGCATGATGCATAAGCTTTGACCTGGACGTCCTGACGGTAAAGTTGACATCTCCAAGGTATTCTTCAGCGGCATTGATGGCGGAAGTAGCCACAGCACCAACGGTCTGTGCAGCAATTTCCGCCTCCTCATCAATCTTCGCCTCAAGGAGATAGGCCAAAAGGTCCAAGTTAATCTGCGGATCCGGCCAATCTACATCGGGAGTGGCTACATCGTTGCCCTGATCATCTTCCTGAAAGTCAGCAGGGATGATAATCAAAGGGGCGGCAATCACCTTCTCGCTTCCGGAGGAACCCATCCGTCCCACACAAAGCCCAAGACCAAGATAGAGACCTGTATTTGCGGTCCTCTCCACTTGATTCATTGCATGCAACATCCATTCACCCTCCGAAACCTTAATGCGAAGAGTGCTGTCCATGAACATGCCATCCTTGGCGCAGAAATTTGGCATCTTTGGCTGACGCCCCCTTGCGCGATGTTGTCCAATACATTTATCGAAACCTCCTCGGAAGGCAATCTTCCGGGACATGTCTCGCAAGTAGGCGAGATAGTTCTGAACCTTCTCGCTCAACCTGACTAGAGTTTGGTAGCCTCGGTCAATACGTTGTTAAGACTATCCAATCCTGATCTGATTTTATCACTGGATTGGGCATTCGAAGCTTCCAAATCCTTCGCCAATTTGGACATACCATCGCGCACCTCGCGGTTAGTCTTAGACAGCTCAGTAAGGGCCTCCTTAAATCCATTGAGCCTATCTGCCATATTTAGAATCGATTTCTCAAGCGTGTCGGAGGAATTGCGAACTTCCTTAGCGACCTCCTTGGATTCGTCGCGTTGGTTTTTCCCAGTGAGATGAATGGAATCTGACATTGCCTTACAATTAAGTTCAACAGTCTTAATCACATGGCCAAAATGTTGCGCTAAATTTTTATCAGCCTCACACAGTTGGGATCTGATTGCAGACAAACTGGCAATAATTTCTTGCAACGACTTAAAGAGACGGACGTCACGCTCAGCAATCTGATTGCTAAGCTTCTCTGTCGCCGATCCGGCTACCTTAATTATAAGGCGACAAAGGACAATAAGATGCACTCCAGCGGCAATAAGTAATGCCAAAACGACGTAGATGGTCTGGGAATCCATTTAAATCTAATAACTCCAACCTAAGGGACATGTCAAACCGTCGATTCCGGCTTGGGATGCCAGAGGGAAATATCCTGTTTTCCCCGGTTATAACAAATATAGAAGCGACATTCCGTACACCACTGGCACTAACGTAGAAGGGGTCATCGCTAAACCTAAACAAACACTTCACGGCGGTGCCAGGCGAGATGGGCGGGGTCGGGGCGGAGGATGGCCTTGGGCGCGAAGGAGAGCGGGCGGTCGTGGAGGTCGGCGAGTTTGAAGTGGGAGCAGCCGGGGAGGATGGATTCGGCGATGTCGGACTTGGCGACCTTGATGCGCAGGTTGTCGTCGATGGTCCAGAGGCCGGCGCCAAAGAGGTCATGGACTATCAGTCAACGGGGTCAGGCCGTACCCTTACCCCATGCGTAACTAGATTAAGGCTTTTCGGGTATTTTTAGTTGCGCCTTCTCTCATGGTACGGCCTGACCCCGTGTTCGGCCCCTTAACGAGTAACGGCCTGGCCGCGCATTCGGCCCCCAACGCGCTGAGTCAAATCATTCGGTCCAGATAGATGTTACGTAGCGCCGGTTGAGCCAATAGCTGCGCTTGAAGCCGGGGTATCGCCTGCGGTCATGGGGCCTGACGTGGACGGCATCGGTGTCTGCGTCCTTTGGAAACAGGTCGTCACGTTTGCGCCTGATCGCAGCCTGGGTCTGCTCCCAAACAGCTTGGGTTAGGTCAAGGTCACGCTCGGGCATGGACCAGAAGAGCGCTTTGTCGAAAGTGCAAGGCCTGCCCTTCCCATGATCGCGCAGAAAAAGGAAGAGGAACCTCTTGACCAGGTCCTGATAGAGCGACGAAGTCTCCCAATCGTCCTCCTGCGCGACCTCGGCATAGTCGAAAGCGGGGAAAGAAACCGCCTCGGCAGCCTGGCCGGTTTCCTTGATGCGAACGACTTTGACTGTCAGGCCGCTTTTGAGGAATTCGGGGAGCTGGGTGATCTTCTGAAACTGAAATCCCGTCGCCACCTTGTTGGCGAATTTGTTCATCCTTCGGGCATTCCCGCTCTTCCCACCGAATTCGCCGGTGAGCGAAAGCTCGTCGCAGATGTCCTCCAGAGTCCATCCTGAATACTCGTTCATCTCACGTACCACCCTTTTTTCCAGACCAAGGTTCTTGGGCATATGTTCAAAGATGAGATTGTCCGCAGGACTCTGCACCGCATCGGGAATGGCCTTGGAACTGAGACTCCTGAAGATTTCCGTCACGAAGGACTGTTTCAAGGCGAAGGCCCTCGGTTTCGCCTGAATTGAGCCCACCCTCTGCCTGACGGTCTTCTTTGAGTCGGAGCTCTTGGTGCACGCGCCAAGCAAAGGCGTCAGGCCTTCGCTGAGTTCGTGGGCCCTGCCCTCCTTGACGAATCCCTGAATGACCTCCCAATCACGCGTGAACAGAGCCAGGTCGTTCGGAGAGGGAGTCCAAGTATCGATCAGGCGGATCGGCAGGTCCAAGAAATCATCCGGATGGTCGACCTTGGCGTAGTCATAGAAGACGAGCAGCATGCTGAGGAGTTTCTTGAAGGCATGGCTGGTCTCCGCCGTCTCCTCGACGACACATGGAATGTCTGAATCAGGGTCTCCGCCGTAGTTAATCATGCAAATGACCAGACGCTCCTTGGCGCGCCGGCCCCCGTCTCCGTCCGGCAGCAATCCGGTGCACTTCAACTCGGCCCACTCCAGGTCCGGCTCGGACGAGGAGTTGGGAAGATAATAGAAATGCCCCGCTTCTATGGCATTGCCCAAAACCCCCTTGCCCCCGGAGCGCACAATGGAACCCACCTTATCAAAGACCTTCTGCTGATGCCCGGCAGGGACACAATCCAAGATGGCCTTCCTGAGAGTTCCAGCCTCCTGGAGCCTACGCGCATGTCTCAGGCACGACTTACGGTCAGCCGGATCATAGGGCAACGGTCCGAATAGAAAGCCTGATGGCACATAACTTTCTTATGAAACCTGCCCGCCGTCCCGCCAGCGTAATAAGGCTATTATGACACCAAGGCCTTGAGGATGCGCTCGACGACCCCGACCACCAGTGCATTGCCCATGAAGAAAGCCCGGCGGCCATCCGAGATCTTAAGCTGCTCGCAGGCCAGGGAATGGGCGGCCGAGAAGCCGTTCATCGCCTCCAGTTCCCGAGGGAAGAGTCGTCGCAGCCGGCCTGCCTTGCCGCAATCGTGGGGCAGCTTCTTTCCGGCTTCGGCGCAGTCTTGGCAGATGATGTGTTTGAAGCGGGAAACCGAGGCGCCTCCTTCGGACGTGATGATCGTGCGACCCGGGGCATCCAGCGGATCCGGGAAGGCCATCCCTCCTTCCTTGTAGCCATAGGCGAAGCTGGCTCCGGAAACCGAATCCCGGTCGAGCGTGAGTTCGGCCTCTCCGACGGTGACGCGGACAGTAGGGTTTTTGGCTAGCAACGCCGTGATAGCCTGGCGCACCCTAGGGCCCAGCCCTTTCCGGAGTTTAGCCTGCTCGGCCTTATCTTTGAGCGCCAGAAGCGAAATGGCACGGTCGGCGACGATGCCGGCGACATGGGCCTCGAGCTCACGGCACATCACTTCGTCATCCAACACGAACTCTACGTCTGAGCGGCTGATGAGATTGGGGCGCAGCGGGTTGGCCCGATTACCCATCAAGGATGCCACCTTGAAGTTAAGCTCTTCACGAGCGAGGCGGACCTTCACCTCACGCCCTTCGAAAGCCACGGCCATCTCGTGCTCCATCGATAGCAGCCCAGGCAGCTTCTTAGCCGCTTCCGCAAGTTCTGATTTCGAGAACTTACCCTCACCTTTGAGTTCCGATTTTAGGAAACGGACCAGGGCGACCTGCTTACGGCGTGGTTCATTCTTACGCCCCTTGGCATAAGCCCACAGGTGGGCATCCTCGGGGGGGATAAAGAACTTGGCAGCCGTCGAGGGATGGAACGCCTCGCCAGGGCTGACGAGCAGGTGACGAAGGAAAGTAGGCTTACCCTTCATAACCGGCTCGACCTGCAAGGTATGCACATCGCCATTCAGCATGAAGCCGGCGGAGAGGAAGGGCGAGGCGTCTTCGGCGTACCGATCCTTAACGTCGACGTCGGTCTCGAACTTATTCAAATCGTAGACCTCAGGAATCAGCTCTTCGGAAACGCAGGGCAGAGACTGGGCGAGCACCCCCTTGTAGGTCAGCACGGCCGCAGGCTCGTCCGCTGACGCCTTCAACGTCCTGCCCTGGGTTGTTCTCAGTTTGTAAGCCAAGATGAAGATGCGCCGTCGCTTCTGCGGGAATCCGTAGTCGGCGGCGTTCACCACGCGCCATTCAACGGCGTAGCCCAGTTCTTGGAAGCCCTTGAGGATGACCGCGAAGTCACGACCTCGATTGTTGGCCGGCGAATTGACCAGACGATCGACGTTCTCGAGCAGCACGTAATCGGGCTCACGCTCTTCTAGCAGACGCTCGATGCTCCACCAGAGCACGCCCTTAGGCCCACGGAGGCCCTTCGAGACATTCTTAGGCTTCGCGACCGAGTAGTCCTGACAGGGGAATCCGCCGACCAGCAAATCAATGTCCGGCACAACGCTTTTCGGTATCGGGCCATCCACGCCCGTCACCTTGTGAATGTCGTCGGCATAATGCCCATCATGTCGGAACTTCGCAATGTAGACGCGGTTCGCGAACTGATCTTCACCCTTCTTGGCGGGCTCCGAAGGCTCCCATTGATTCGACCAGACCACGCGAAAGAGATCGGCGCCCTTCTCATTGTTGATTGAATCCATGGCCTCCCTGAAGCCGCCCACGCCCGCGAAAAGTTCAGCTACCTTGAGTTGTGGCATGGGATAGTTCTGAAGGGAGCAATCTGCCGGATCAAGCGCAAAATGAAATCTGAGGGGCAATTGTGCTGTTTTCCCACATGAAACGGCGTTTAATACAATTTTTGTCAAGTCAAAAATGAAAATCACGAGCAACTAAAAGCCTGAATGAAATATTATTAATACAAATAAAACCCAATAAAAATCGATAATGTCCCGATGAATTCTCTATACAATTTGTCAAGTGGTTCGACAAACTAATCGAAAACGACATCTTGGGCTTCGTCACATCCGACACCAACAAAGTACAAAACCATGATCCTCAAACTCATCAAGATCAACCAGGGCGCTCAGGGCGCCATCTACGCCGGCAAGATCGCGGTCGACCAGCTCATCTCGAGCTACAAGATCGACGTGTACAGCCAGCAGAACCCGAACGGCTACCAGCGCGAGCTGGACGAGAAGCGCGCCCGCAAGTTCGCCAGCTACCTGCGCGACGAAATCAACGGCAAGAGGCCCATCACGGTTCCCACCGGCATCCTGCTCAGCTACCGCAAACGGATCACCGGCACCCCGACCGAGTACGGCATCGAGGCCGTCTTCAACGATGGCGACAAGCTTTACGTGGTCGACGGGCAGCACCGGACCAACGGATTCAGAATCGCCATCGAGGACTTCGGGCTGAACCAGCTGCTGAAGTATGAGCTGCCGATCGTCATCTTCGAGAACACCAATCTGAGCAATGAGGTGAAGCAGTTCCTGCTCATCAACAACACCATGAAGAAGGTGCGCACGGACCTGGCCCGGGACCTGATGATCAGGCTGAACCGCTCCGGTGAGTTCGAAATCCCCGAGAAGGAGGATGATGCCATCAAGGCGACGAACATCACCAAGCTCGTGAACTCGCTGCCCGGCTCGCCCTGGAAGGGTCTGCTCAGCGGCCCTGGTGACAGCAAGACCACCAACTACCTCAACACCCAGCTCAGCTTCGCGAACTCCATCAAGGCCACGGTGCTCAATGAGACGAAGGGGCCTGCCACCAAGCGCATGTCAGCTGACACCGCCGCCAAGGAGCTGGTGAAGTACTGGGCCGCCTGGGAGAAGCTGGCGCCTGAGGCTTTCGCCGACCACAAGGACCACCTCATCACCAAGAACAACGGGTTCGTCTCCCTTCACGAGGTGTTCAGCCACGTCTACTCCCACCTGAAGCACGTCAAGGGAATCAACGAGCCTACGGTGGATCAGTACCGCAAAGTGCTCGAAGAAGCCGGTGACGCTGCGACGTCTGAATTCTGGCACCGCGAGAATGGCGACGCCCAGGGGTTTGGCGGAGGCTACGGCGGTTACCACAACCTCGCGGAACACATCATCACCACCCTCATCGACAACGGAATCGAGGCCTGACCTCAAAGGGAGCCCGGCGTCTCCGCCGGGCTCCCTACCCCTTTTCAACCCCCTCCCCGTCTCCCATGGACCCTATCATACGACAGTGGGCGCGCACCGTGGCCATCGGCCAAGCGCTGAACGCCACCCATATGAGCATGCTGACCGCAGATCGTCGCATCCTCAACGTGTATGAAAAGCATGCCGAGAAAGGTCTCAGGGCGTTCGTGCTCAGGAATGACCGTATGGACATGCGCGGCTGGGGTACGAACTCCGAGAACAAGCTCTCGGAAGCCCTGGGGGTCTTCATCCTGCGTGAGTTGCTTGCGCGCCATGACCCTCAGAAGGAGTTTCTGGCCAATTACGACAATGAAGGCGAGTCCTTCGCCAAAGTTAAAGAAATGGAGTATGCTTCGCTTCAGTCTCTGTACATCGGACGCCATCACGTCTGGTGGAAAGCGATCGACGAGCGCAAACGCTCAGGGGTGCATCTCATCCGGGCGGCCAATTTTCTGGGCATAAAGTGGCCCGAAAAGTACTCCGGTTACGTCATCGCAGACTATCGGTACCCTAATGCCAAGGAGCTGCTCAACCTTAACGGATTCGGCCGCAAGAAATTTCATTCCCTGCTGCTGATTCTCGCATGGGCCGCGCTTTCGGAGGAGGATATCCCGACTCTTGAGTCAGCGAGCCCCACGGAAGTCATGGACTATGCGAAACTCAGCAGAATCGAACGTGACGTGCTTGATTCGCGTTACCTGGAAACCAGGAAGACCCTGCATCAGATCGGCACGATGTGGAGCGTCACCCGGGAGCGTGCGCGGCAGATCGAATCCAAGGCCATGGAGAAGATACGCAATCTGCAGATGGCAGCCCCGATTCGCAAGTGGCTGCTTGACCAGGCGGACTTGATATGGGCCAGCCTCAGCAAAGACAACGGAGAGTCGGTCAGATCCATGGGCGATGGACGAAAGGCATACCGTGACATATCCGGAGAAGTCGAGCTGGCCCTGGAAATCTGCGACATGACCCTGGACGAAGTCCTTCGCTGTGTCGGCGAGCAGGTCGGAGAAATCTGGATTCGACGAAAGAGTCACGTCACCGCCTGAACGCTTTCCCCATCATTGTTTCATCATGAAAGACATCCGATACATCACCCGAGCCTTCGTGACCAAGCTTACCCCGCTCCAGCTCAACGAAGCCATCCGACTGGGCGCACTTCTCCACGGAGGCGAAGTCGAATTCAGCGGCAAACCTGGCATCGACGCGCGCTTGATCATCCGGTGCAGCGAGTTGGCTCACCTGTTCATCGTCAAGTACGGCAAAAACTCCGTCGAATTTCAGTTTGCCAGTCCTGATCTCAGCATGTTCCGCTGTGTCAGGGGGATTCTTGACGAGAATCTCATTTCCGAGATGCATCTAAACCTATTGGTTCAGGCTCCGTCCGAATCCCTTGGCATCAGCCGCATAGGAGCATAGAAACCATACGCCTAGCGACCAGGCTGACCGCCCTGCCCTTTTTGTGGTAAGTGTGTTGGGTGTTGGTTCATACAAAGCAGCCCCGGGAGCGATCCCGGGGCTGCTCCTTTGCCGAACTAGCGGACCTTGGTTTAGGCGCCGAGCTGGGAGTCCGACTCAACGGCTTTGCGGGCGCGATAGGCCTCCCAGCGCTTGTTGACGGCCGCGAGGTAGTGCTCGGAAGAGCGGGACCGGTCCTCGCCGCGGCCGGCCTTACCCCGACACAACCGAGGATCTGTAAGGCTAGCTTGCGGGCGAGCGGTTCGGATTCGCCCGACGTGGGCGAGCTATTGGAGTCGATTTGCTTGATTAGTCCGACTGGCGTGCCAACCCAGGGACTTCCGCAAGGAGGCGAGCCAACAATTAACCGTAGGTCGCTGCAAATTCTGCGACCTTCCGGTACATGGAGATAATCGCCTTAGCCTTCTCGACACCGAAGTTGAAGGTGTCCACCCTGCCCTTGCTGGCGACCCATTCCAGCCTAAGGAAAGGCCGCTCGACGGTCTTGTCTCCGATTTCAAAGCCTTCGTAGCGAGACCACATGACCTCTCGGACGTATCCCTTGCCGACCTTGATTACATCATTGAATTCAGTGCTAGGCCTAAGCCCTTCAGACGTTGCAAACTCACGAACCCGATCAATGTTGACGCAAAGGAAATAGGCATCCTGAGCGCCAATCTTGAAGTCCTCCTTCGGGAAACCAGCGTCTGCATACCAGGTCTTACCGTCCCGGAAAAACTCCAGCAGACGGGCGCCGCTAGCCGATGCGCAATAGTCAGCAGTTATGGACATCCTATCTGGCCAATTCGGGAGGCAACTTGCCCCGGAGCTCCGAAAGGGTCATCTTGGTCACATCATAGTTCACAGATAGCTGAGAAATCCACCTGTGCATGTGAATCAGACCGCCTGGGACGTTTTTCTTCCAACCTGCCTTGAGATTGCGGCCGTTCCAAAAAAGCGAATTTGCCAACTTAATGGAAAGGGTGAACTCGATACCGCCACCCACACGGGCGTAATTCTCTTCGCAGTAGGAGGACAAGACGCCCGGCTCGGAATCCAACAAGGGGGCAGCGTCATCGCGGCCGAGCACCTCGAGGATCTTTACGGCAAAGCCGACACGATGACGGTAGAACTTTCTTCCAAAACCGGATGCGTTAGGCTTCCAGATATACGCGGGGAAATCTGCTTCCTGAGAGAAATGGACGCGTTCACCGTCCTTACCCCGAGGGGCTAGGGTCTCGAAGTATGCAGCCGAAAGCCAAGTCCAGACGCCATGCGCATAGTCGGGTATAGCGATCTTATAGGACTCGAGCTTAGACTGCAAATACATCGCCATCTGCAGCCGGTTAGTGAACTTCTTATCGGTATCAATGGTCACCTCAGGAGACATGAGCTTCGAGCAATCATCCGAATGGATGATATGGCGAGGCACATGACCCGCGGCACCGTTGGCGAGCCATTCCTGGAATTGAGCGACCCCTTCGGGGGTCATCTGCCGTACGGGAAGAATCATGATTACTGTGGGATGAATGGTTCAGGCGGGTAATGGAAACGGCCGGAAGCATCGATTTTTTCCGCGAACTTCGTTACGACCTGATCGACCCAGGAAGCCACTTCGAAATACTCCCGGGATTCGGGCGGAGGCGGATCGGACCTTTCGAGCTTCTGGCAGAACTTAAGGATAGATTCAGCGCTATCGGCGAGCACTCCGGTCCCTTCATCATACTTGGACATGAGCATAATAAGTAGCACCTGACGAAGGACCTGCGGCATTATCACGGTACCGAGCTGCGAGGCGTCCGTGAACATACGCTCAACATCGGGAATTGAGGCATTCAACTGAAGCACCGGAACGCTCTCCGTGGGATTCCACCTTACACGCCAGATTTCTTTACCGATCGCATGAGAGAGACTCAGCTTAACAAATGAACGCCGGCCCGGCCCCTGAGACACATCAGGAACGAGATCTTCCGCGGAGGCCTCGATCTTCTTGGTCTTTAGATCGACGATACGAAGATCCACCTGGGGCTTGACGCCCTCGAGCGTGAAATCTTTCAGCACGACCACGAAACCATTGCCCCTGATAAGGTCCGCGAGCGTCCCAACTTTGTAGTCAAAACGAAGCACGTCGCTTGCGGCCAAGGCGACCTCAAATTCAGGACTGAGCCCTTCGAAGACATCCTTGTGCTTCGAATCTATGGTCGCCCGGATGACCAAAGGGCTCTGAGACTCATCGAAGTTAGCAATCAAACAACCATCGAGCTTCCGGTTTCCCGTAAAATTAAATGTTCGTTTCATCGTTATTTGGTGAAGTTGGCGCGGACGTCTAGATTGCGGTTAATATCGAAGGGACCGACCTTGAGCTCGAAGTCTTCGGCGCTCGGCGTGAGCGTTACGCTATTGCCTGCCGCATCGTAGGTAAATGCGGCATTCTTGGCACGCACCTTGATCTCACCGGCACCCTCGCCGAGGATGAAGTCGCTACGGGAATACCCACGGCCACGTCCCACCTTTTCATATCTGATCTTTACGGTGAACGGAATACCGACGACCGAAGGCGAACCCGGCTCAGATGAATTTCGGACGAACACTTCTCCCTTGTTATCAGAGGTTCTTTTGAAGGGTGCGGATTTCTTCGGAAGCTCAGGCATGCCAACGGGAAAGAATGCGGCCAATGCCGAGACATCCTCCTTCTCTTCGCCGACGCAAAGAATCTCGTGAAGCTTAAGCAACGCAGTGCGACAAAGTCTAATAGCAGAACCAGAATCTTGATACGCCTCAGCCGCCCGGGGGGAACTGATGTACCACTGATTATGAGCGGGGCCTTCGGAAAGACGAAGGAGCTCGCCAAGGTGGTTCTTCTCCTGAACGAGTTCGAGGGCTAGCGAGGCGCGCTGACCTTTATAGGTCGCGTTGCTATAAACTGAAATACCGCCCCGAACATAGAGATCGGCACCCTCGACGCCATCAGGAGCCTTGCGGATGAACAACTTTAGAGGAAAGAAGGCTGCTTCGCCGGCCTTCGGACGGACGTAGACCTGCAGTTTGAAGCACAGTAAATTGTTATCCGAATAGCGCTTTCGCAAATCCTGGAGCTCTGCTTCGGTGAATCGAGCTGCGGTGATCTCCTGGTTCGTATCCTTGCCGCTGATAGTGAGGAAAGACGCGTCAGGCTTGGCGATAGCCTCCTGGACGAACTTAACCTGATGGGTGAAATCCGAACTTACCCTCGAAGCATTCTCGATAAGACCCTTCTTATCAATCACGATGGGCACTCCGCCGGACTCCTTTACATATTCCACCACGAGATCCTCCGACAGGATTGGGACGTAATAGTGCTTCATAACCGCCGTGAAGACTTGCTCCCATACGACCTTGTCGGACGGATAGGGAATAGCGATCGAAGTACCAGGCTCCTTGTCGCGGCTGAGCCCGGCAAGTTTGCTCAGCTCATCGCAATCCTTCGCACGTAAAGGAAGGACGGCCTTTCCAGGCGCGGCCTGCTGTCCATATAAGACGAAAGGCTCATATTCTAACCCACCAACGGTTCGCTGGGGCAGCATGGCCTGCCCCATCATCAAGGGGATACCAGAGTCCGGACCTTCATGCCGGATAGTGACACCAAAGAACGCACAGGCAGAAGACGACATAGGCACGACAACCTTACCGATACCGAAAGCGCCACCACGGCCGGAACCTTTCTCGGTCTTACCAACGTGACGCCAGAAGTTAGAAAAGCCGCTCTTTGTGTCACGATTGCTGGCCGTATCGCCCATGAGACCCTTGGTTCCAAAGTCTTCTATAACGAGAAACTGAGGCTTAGCTGCGGCGCACACCTTGGCCAAGGCCGGCTTAGCGGCCTCGAGATGAGGGTGGAGCGCCGAAAGGTAGCGATCAAAGATTGCGCGCTTGGCGTCAGGCACCTGGTTAAGGGCGAAACGCACCCGGACCTGAGTTGCCTCATCGACCTGTGCGTCGAGAGAGTTTTGGAGGGTCTCGCGTACAAGGCTTTCAGCCAGGTTCGCGCTATCCTGGACGAAGAAGTTATCGTGAATAGGGTCCATACCGACCCCTTCTTCGCGCAGCTGTAGGAAGTGCCACATAGAGATAGAACAAACCGAAAGATACCCAGCCTAGGCTCGGCCTCAAGGCCTTTACTGTAAAAAAGATATTAGAGGTTTGTACTCCCCTCCTCCAGATGCTTCAAAGAACCACCTATGGCCCCAAGTTGGAACTTCATCCCCACCCATAAAGGCGGCGTCCAGCAATCCAATGCCGCGGACAACTTCTTCCGGGAGGACTCCGCCAACATGGTCGAGAACCTGGTTCGTGAGAACATCCAGAACGCCCTGGACGCCCAGTCCGGCAAAAGGCCCGTGCTCGTCAGGTTCTCGCTCACCTCCTTGCCGAAAGAGAAAGTCGGCTTCCTCAAGGACCTGCTGGCCTCCGGCAAAGGCTCGGTGCTGAGCCACTACCGACAAGCCTGCGAGGAGTCCGATATCGAGCCTGAGGATCCGGACTTCAAGACGGCAACATTCCTTCTCATCGAAGACTTTAATACCGATGGACTTAGTGGTGATATCACTAGTTCCAACCCCGTGGACGGGGGATTTGCGACCTTCTGGCGCAACGTGGGCAGCACGAACAAGGGGAAAGGCGGCAATCGAGGCGGAGCTTTCGGCATCGGGAAAATCGTCAACCCTATGGCTTCAAGGCTCCAGACCTTCTTTGGCCTGACGATCCGCAACACCGGCAAGACGAAAGACAAAGATGCAGGCCCATACCTTATGGGTCAGACAATGCTAAGCCTGCACACTTATGCGGCCGTTCGCTATCAGGCCTACGCACTCTGGGGAGAAGTAAAGAGGCAGATTGAGCATCCAGTCGAAAGTGGATCCGTGATGAAGGAATTCATCAAGGCGACCGGTATCACGCGAAAGGATGAACCTGGACTTTCCATCGTTGTCCCCTTCCCCGTCAGCGAATTTACCCCTAAATCCCTATCGAACGCCGCGATCTTACACTACTTCTATCCGATTATCGAAGGACGCCTGGTCATCGAGATTGCCAACGGAAAGGGCGAACCCGACAGAATCGACGACAGCAACATCGAGGAACTGGCGAAAGGCATAAATCAGGAAATATCAGAATTAATCGCTTTCACCAAAAAAACGCAGAAGGCCTCCTCAAAGCCCTGTGACATCAGGCCCACGATATACAGGATGGACAACTATGGGGACAGCCTCGGAGCCCAGAAGTTCGATGCCGCAGAACTAAAGGCGCAGAAGGATCGATTCCTTGCAGGTGAAATGATCACCGTCGACGTCCCTGTCGAAACCCAATTCAAAATAGACAAGAAAGTAAGCTGCTCTTCGATCAAACTCTTCCTCCAGAAGACCGACGGCAAAGGGATGGATTACTACATTCGGCAAGGCATCTCCGTCTACGAGAACAGCCGGTTCATGCCCAGCACGCCATGCATAGCCTTGTTACTCGCGGATGATGGCGAGATCGCCGAACTACTCCGGAAGGCCGAAGGCCCGGCACACTCGACGTGGATGCAGAAGAAATGCCGCGCGGTAAAAATCTACGAGAACGCCCAGGACGTGATCGGCTACGTCAAGTCACTTCTTAGTGCGATGCAAGGCCTGCTAGGCAGCGGCATCGAGATAGACGATGAGGCCATCCTGGCGGATGACTTTCCTGACGACATCGGCGACGAAGACGAGGACGACGATGAAGAAGATGACGATTTCGACGTCGAGGGCAATCCAGCCATGCTCGACCTGAGCAGAGACAGCAAAGGAAACCTCACCATCAGGACGACCGAACATGCCGACGAACATGCAGGCAAAGATTGCTTGCTCACGCTCTACTTCGTGTCGACGACCCGCGGGGCAAAATGGAGACCATTCGACTTCAATCTTCGCAACATGAAGATCGAAGCCCAAGCAACGTCCATCCTCTCACGCGACAAGAATGTCATGAAATTTACCCTGGCGCCAAAGATGGAAATCACCGTGTACGGCTTCGATCGAAACAAGGATCTCAAGGCCAACGTAAAACTACCCAAGGCCATCAAGAACAAAGCGTAACCGACCATGATCCGCACCCTCATTTCGACGGGCCGAAAGGACGTCACCAAACACATCACGGTATCCCCGTTCTTTGACGAAGGAGCGTTGAAGGTGAAGGTAGCCATCAAACCAGGGCTTACATCTGAAAAAAGATTCGAGAAGTATTACGCCGACTGCGAAGTGTTCATACGTTGCGCTGATCGATACAGGGCTCAGACCATCAAGGCCGGCAAGATCCAGAAACTAATCGATAAAACGGGGGAATACGTCTTTGACGATTTCTCCCAGGAGCACGACCCCAAGATCCAAATCCGCATCGTCAACCCGGATACCAAGCAAATCCAGGCAGACACCAGGCCGCACGACCTTCCGGGCTCCGGAAAAGACAAAGGCAAGCGGGCTCTTATCATCGTTCGAGTGTGCGAGACGCCTAAGCAAGAGCTCTATAAGGTTGAATGGCCCGAAGACTCCCCAAGGCCAATCATGTATCTCAACAACAGGGCACAAGGAAGCATCAAATCAACCCTACTTCGTAACGAGGTCTTCTGGCCTCTCATCAAACCGGCAGTCCTACGTTCCGTGCTGAACATTATCTTCAACGAAGGCCTACATTTAGAGAAAACCGTAAAGCGTCACGGTAATGCCCTCAAATGGTTGCAACTCTGCAAGCAGAAGCGCTGGAACCTCGAACCTGCGCCCACCGGTGGTTCCGACTCAGCAACCCTTTGCGCCAACTGGATCAACGAATCCGTCGATAACTTCGCCAAGTCGCTTAAGCTTCCTGGCAAATGGACCCCCGATCAACAATAATGCCCCTCCACAGCTTCACCAGCAACGGCCTGAACGCCTTCATTGAGGCGCTGGCACGACTCCGAGAAACCGAACACCTGAGCGCCGACGACATCGCCAGCGTCAAGGCACTGACAGGCTCGCCGGCCTACACTGAAATGGTGGACAAGAAGGTACACCTCCCCGGAGGCCCCTTCGCCAGCCGATATGACCTGTGCGTAAAGATCTACGACGTACTCGCTGACACTGTCGCCATGGAAAGACTAAAACCTGGAGACGGCATCTGGAGCTGGCTTTCCGCCTATTACTTCGAAGAGCTGACTTCCTTCACGACCAAGGGTGGAAAGACCAAGATTAGCATTTCGAAAGAGCAAGAATTCCCGGCCTACGTCTGGAATACCAACTTCAAAAAAGCCTACCGCCACCGCATCGGACACGGAGTATTCATGATCCGGCACCTCGGCAAGGAACTCAGCAAGCCCATGCTTCTGTCCGCACCCGGCTCCATGTCGGACTACTGCGAGCAGACCTTTGCCCGGGTAGGCTCATACCGCGAAAAGACCGTCATCGAGGCCGCACATTCAATCTACTTTGACGGAAAACGAGTCCTCCCGGGCAGTTCAGGAGAACGCCGATGGGCCCTTCAGCACCTGCACCGGGATGTGGCACAATATCTGGTAAACTATGAGCTTCACGAAATGAAGAAGGATGAACTGCTAAAATTCCTACCCTCAGCCTTCAAAAACAAGGGCTTCCTCAAGTGGGATACTCAGGCGAAGCTCGTAGCATCATTCATCGCCACTCATGATGATAGCTGGATTTCGCTTATCACTGACGACTCGGCAGAGAGCCCAGTCGAAACAATTGCCGACCAGATAGGCTGCACGGCCGATAATCTTCATTCCCTAATCAAAGAAGCTTCCTCCAAGATTAACGCACCCCGCCGTAGCGAAGGTTCAAAATCTCACTGGGCAAAAAGATTTGATGCTTTGGTCAAGAAGAGGAAACTTCCCGCAGAAGATATCGCCGCATCTATTCGCAAACTCCTAGTTGGAAATGACCCGGATGACACAGGAGACGAATTAGTCGACGAACTACTGGACCTTATAGAGGCTTAATCCTTTTAATCCAGTACGTACCCCATAGCCAATAGCATTTTCTTACCCCAGGCGCGGATAGCAGGAACAGCTACCGAGTTGCCGAGTTGCTTCATGCCTTTGGCAGGCTTGACGCCATCCGGAAA
>Ga0172367_10003633_pt1 | contig 19736 bp, 10 predicted proteins | sample Lak10m_FD_114542 | JGI IMG/M metagenome (GOLD analysis project Ga0172367, IMG submission 114542) | Freshwater microbial communities from Kabuno Bay, South-Kivu, Congo - kab_022012_10m | ecosystem: Environmental > Aquatic > Freshwater > Lake | place: Democratic Republic of the Congo: South-Kivu...
CTTTTTTGTAAAAAATGGTCTATAATGATAAAAATATCTATGGAAGAAAACAAGATTTTTAAAACATTAATGCGTTGGTTGGCTAATGCCGGCTTATTTTTGTTGGAATTTATAAAAATTGCAATTTTAGCTGGTATTACCATTGGACTGGTGCGCTATTTTCTTTTTAAACCGTTCTATGTCAAAGGCGCATCCATGGAGCCGTCTTTTTACGATCATGAGTATTTAATTATTGATGAAGTCACTTATCGTTTCAACGAGCCACAAAGAGGAGATGTAATCGTGTTTAAATACCCAGAAAATCCAAAAGAATATTTTTTGAAAAGAATTATTGGTTTGCCTGGTGAACGAATTAAAATCAGTGGTGGTCAAGCAATTGTTTACAACGATCGTTATCCCGAAGGAACCGCAATTGAAGAATCTTATTTACCAAAAGATTTAATGACTGAAGGCGAAAAAATTGTTGTTTTGGGCAAAGACCAATATTTTGTAATGGGCGATAATCGTCCTAACAGTTATGACTCACGTCGTTTTGGTCCGGTTGACCGCTCGCTTATTGTTGGCCGTGCATGGTTTCGCGGTTGGCCAGTAAATCGTATACAATTTTTTTCCACTCCGGAATTTAAGTTTTAATTTTTTTGTATGATTATGAAAATGAAAACTAAAAATGTAAAAAAAGAAGTGAAGAAGCCTGTTAAAAAAGAAAAAACAGTTGAAGAAAAAGCCCCTTCTGAAAAAGGTAAAAAAACATATTCTACCTTACGTGGCATGCACGACATTCTACCACGTGAAGAACGGTTTTGGAAAAAAAGTTATCGTAGTGCCGACAATTTGGCTGAAAGTTTCCAATTTAACCGTATTGAAACCCCTCTTTTAGAGGAAGCCAGTCTGTTTGTACGTTCAATTGGTAAAGGCACTGATGTAGTAGACAAAGAAATGTATGTTTTTGAAGACCGCGATGGGTCCAAAGTGTGTTTGCGTCCCGAGGGCACAGCTGGAGTAGTACGTGCTTTTATTGGAAATGGTATGTGGAATCTCCCTCAGCCAATCAAAGTTTGGTACTGGGGGCCAATGTTTCGTCATGATCGTCCGCAAGCTGGCCGCTATCGCGAATTCCGCCAGGTCGGTTTTGAAACCTTTGGCAGTCATGAGCCAGTAATCGATGCTGAATTAATTCTAGTGGCTTACAATTTTTTCAAAGATCTTGGTTTGCCAACTATTATTCACATAAATAGTATTGGCACTCCAGAAGAACGTCAGAAATACAAAGCTGAATTGGTAAATTATTATCGCACCAAACGTGCTTATATTTGTGAAGATTGCAAACAGCGCATCAATCGCAATCCGTTGCGTCTTTTGGATTGTAAAGAAGCTCAATGTCAAGAAGTAAAAGAGAATGCTCCACAAATTGTAGATTGGTTAAATTCAGAATCCAAAAATCATTTTATTAAAGTTCTGGAATATTTAGATGAATTGAGCGTGCCATACAAATTAGACCCAACTTTAGTACGCGGATTAGACTATTACACTCACACTGTTTTTGAAATTTATCCAGATTTTGGTGAAGAGGGTGGAGCACAGAGCGCTTTGGGTGGTGGTGGTCGCTACGATTTATTGGTGGCAGAAATGGGTGGTCGGCCAACACCAGCTTGTGGTATGGCTTTGGGGTTAGAGCGAACCATTTCAGTGTGGCGTGAATATTTGGATAAAAATAAATTGGAATTCCCTAAAGATCGTCCTGATATTTTTTTAGCGCAATTAGGTGAAGAAGCTAAAAGAGTTTCTTTAAAAATTGTTAATCAATTGCGTTTGAGCAACATCAAGATCGGTTTTAATTTTTGTAAAGGTTCGCTGAAAAATCAGATGGAATTAGCTGGTGCTGCCAAGGTCCAGTATGCTATTATTATTGGTCAAAAAGAGGTCCAAGACGGCACGGTAATTATTCGTGATATGGAGTCTGGTGTGCAAGAAATTGTCGATCAAAAGAAGTTGGAAAACTTCCTAAAAAGGAAACTTGGAAAAATTGACTAATCGACAAAAATACTATATAATAGTTTTAGGTATTTAATTCTTAAGAAAGAAAACGGAGGTGAATTTGTGTCAGAAATAAAACGTCGTAAAAATGAGTCGTTTGAGTCTTATATGCGGCGGGTAAAAAAGCGCTGGCAGCAATCCGGCAAGATTCTTCAAGTGAAGAAAATTCGTTTCTTCGATAAAGACAAGAATCGTAATATGCGCCGTAAAAGTGCTTTACACCGTTTGTCAGTTCAATCCAAAATTGAATATTTGACAAAGACCGGTCAAATGCCCGAAGAAAAAAAGAGATAATCTGTTTTTTATCCGCTAACGTCCGTTGTCCCATGCTTCAATGGATTAACAGTCATAAAATTCAAACATTAAAAGCCGTTCTCCTCTCAGGATTGTTTTTAGGGGCGGCTTTTTTGTTTTTTTCTACTCCATCTGCTTTGGCACAGAGCATTGCTGATCCAAGTAGCACCTTAAATCAAGGTGTACAAATTATTCAGCAACCGCTCGGCTTGCCAGCGACTGACATTCGCACGATAATTGCAAATATTATTAAAGCTGCTCTAGGTTTGTTGGGAATAGTTTTGGTGGTATTAATAATGTATGCCGGATTTTTGTGGATGACTGCTGGTGGTAACGAAGAACAAATTTCTAAAGCAAAGGCCATGTTGAAAAACGCGGTTATTGGTTTGGTAATTATTCTTAGTGCCTATTCGATTGTTTTGTTTATCTTTAGAATGTTGGGAGTGGGGGATGGTTCAACTGGGCCAAGTGCTGTTGCCCCAGGAACACAAAATTTCCGCGGTAGCGGTGCTTTGGGCCAGATTGTAAAGGATCATTATCCAGCCCGTGATCAAAGAGAGGTGCCACGCAATTCCAAAATTATTGTTACCTTTAGAAAGCCAATCCAACTGACTGGGTTGGTAGTTGAACGTTCCGGTGATGCTACTTTAGGAAATTGTCGAACCAATATGACCAGTTGGGTTAGTGATTGTGACCGAGTAACAACCACACCAGATTTTATTAATGTAAAAAGATCTGATACTGGGCAACCAGTAACTAACCTGGCAATTACAGCTGTTTATTCAGCTGCATCAGCCAATAATCCTTTGGCAGGTGTTTACACTATTGTAATCAAGCCACTAACTGATTTGACCAAAGATAACGGCGGGTATTTAGGTAGTCCAACCGAAGAGATTGGTTATACTGTTACTTTAGGCAGAAGATTAACTCTAGATGCACCCGGTAATCCGCCAGTATTTGATCCGGGGCGTATTGGCGATCCTAAGTATGAGTGGAGTTTCAAATGTAGCACTGCTCTTGATACTGATCCGCCATATGTCGATAATGTTTTTCCCGGACGTGGCGCCACAGAAGTTAAAAATTCTGTAATTCAAATTGATTTCAGCGAAGCCATGGACCCATCTGGTATCCAAGGCGAGTTTGCGACTTCTGCAGGAAATGATTTTTATTTTTTGAGTGGAAGTAATGTTTATTTAAAAAGCGGTAGTAGTACTCGGCCACTTGGTAGTTTTGACTTAACCAATGGTTATCGTACTCTTGAATTTACCCCATCCATTCCTTGTGGGCTTAATGCTTGTGGTGGCACAGTTTATTGTTTACCAGTTTGCGACAAGCCAGGTGCAACTTGTGCCAAGGATAATTATGATATTTTAATCAGAGCAGCGCGTACTATCGGTAGTAGTACTTTTGAATCTCAGCCGTTTAGTGGTGTGATGGATATTTGTGGTAATGCGCTCGATGGTAATCGAGATAAAAAGGTCAATATAGTTGATCCAGCTTTGTTATTTCCAAATAATAAAAAATACGACAATGATTTTTGGACTTTTTATATTAAAAATGAAATTGATCTTACCTCTCCATATTTGACCTATGTTTTTCCAGGGTTAGATGCGGAATATGTTGAAGCTCGTGATTCGTGGGATATGGTGTTTAGTAAACGTATGCGTGTCGATCCAATGTATAATATTTTAATTAACGAAATACCTACCCCTCAAACACGTGGCGATCTTGTTCCTTTATGTAAAGCTCCGCGTGTGTATTTTGGTAGTGATAATTTTACCACAACCAGCATGAGCCACTGTCCATTTTTGGATGGTACCAGACAAGAATATTATCCCAATTTGGATTCTAGTATAGAAGACGCCCATTTTAATTGTTTTTATCCGGGCAAAGGTCCAAAGTTAAAAGCCGCAACGAACAAAGTCTCGGCCAGTTGTGGCGCGGGTGATGTTGGTTGTTGCGCAGTAACTACCACACTTAGCCAATCTTTTTGTTGTAATGGAAATGTTAACTCAAATGTTTCTACCACTGCGTCTTGTTTAACAAACCACCCTAACGCTCCACAATAATTATGAATTATATCCGCAATAAAAAAATATTTTTGCTTGGGCTTTTCTTGAGTTTGTTTTTTGGCGGATTAATTTTGACTGCGACAATAGTTTTGGCTCAACCAGTAGATTTGGGCTTGAGTCAAGTCAGTAGTACTTTGGGCTTGCCTTCAACTGATATTCGTACGATTGTAGCTAATATTATTCGAGTATTTTTGGGATTGCTCGGAATAATTGCGTTGGTTCTAATGATTTATGCTGGTTTTGAATGGATGACATCGGGTGGAAGTGAAGAAAAAATTGCGCAAGCAAAGAAAATTTTGAGCAACGCAACTATTGGTTTGATTATCATCCTTTCAGCTTACTCGATTGTTAGTTTTGTAATTAGCAGATTGTTGTCTGCTACTACCGGCTATCCGGAGCATTGTTTTGATGGAATTACAAACGAGGGTGAGACAAGTAAAGATTGCGGCGGAGAGTGTGCGTCCTGCGGCCCGGGAGTTTGTGTTGACGAGCCTTGCGGGATCACTAATGTTTTTTATATCCAAAGTTTACCAAGCGGCAACACTTGTGGTATCCGCAATGTTAAATTGGCCGTTGTATTTAGCGAAGCAGTAAATATTAGCACGCTTAATCCAAATACAATTACAGTAAAAAAAGTTAGCGACCGTTCGATAGTTAATGGTAGTTGGGTAGCAGGGAATAATAGGAATGTTGCATTGTTTGTTCCTGATGGTGGTTGCAGTCCAGTAGATAGCGGCAATGATTGCTTTGCTTCAAGTACTGCATATATTTTAGAATTTAATAAAACTAATGCGCAGGATCGTGATAATGGTATTAAAAATTATAGCAGTAGTCGCGTATTGAATTGTGTACATAGTGGTGCTGATAAATGTACGTCAGTTGAGTTTACTACCGGAGACGTAGTGGATCGAACTTCGCCAACCGTTACTTTAGACATACCCGAACCATGGGTTGCTGGCGGTGTGATACCGGCAAAAATTCATTTTACTGATGATAATGGCATACAAAATACCGCCCTTTACGCTAGTAGCTATTTTATAGGAAGCCAAACTATGACCACTTGTGAAAAAAGTGGTACTACTACGATTGATTGGTCCACCAACGCCGGAATGGTTGGAAATTATGATCTGAAAGGTGTTGGTTTGGATTGGGCAGGCAATAGCTCGGAAAATATAAAAACAGTTACTTTGCGGCCGCAGCACTGCTACAACCACGTAAAGGATGTGGCTGACGGCGAGACAGATATTGATTGTGGTGTGGGTAGTGGGTGCGGCGCTTGTGCTAATGATAAATGCAGTAGTGATTCTGATTGTGCTAGTAGCTATTGCGAAATACCTCCAGGAGTTTGTGTAGATAGAATGAAAATCTCTGATGTTACTCCTTTAAGTGGTGCCGCTGGCACGTTTATCACTATTGCTGGCCAATATTTTGGCACATCTACGGGTAAGGTATATTTCCCTAAAGTAAGTAATCCTAATATTTCTACTTTAAATTTAAACGGTGAATGGCAGCAAGTCAGTTTGGCTAATTGTGGTCCAGCTAGGACTTGGACACCGTGGCAAATTATCGTAATGGCACCATCCTCGAGTATTGTTAGTTCGCCAATTTTAGTTGAAACTGTTAGTACTACTGGAAAAGATGGTGTTGAGCGCAAATTTTTTGATACTACTAATAATGATTGGGGTAGGAAAATTGATAATTTTACTTTAACTACCCAGCTTAAACCAGGTCTTTGTCCGATTGGCCCACCAGACAATGGTAATCCTAATGATGTTGTAACCTTGCTTGGTAAGAATTTTTTCGAGGCTGGCGGCCAAGCATTTTTTGGTTCTGCTCAATCAGCTGTACAAAGTTGGCATGATGGCGAGATTAGATCAAAGGTACCTTATCTAGATAGGGGGCCGACTGGTGTATATGTTAGTCGTTTAGCTGATAGGGTTGAAAGTAATAGTGTTTATTATTTTATCAATGGCACTGCTGGAGAGAATGATCCGATAATTTCCGGTGTATCGCCAACTAGTGGAGCCAAAGGTGAGTATATTACAATTGCTGGTAGCAAATTTGGAAAAACTAGTGGTTTAGTTTATTTTAGAAAAGATGGCGCTGCTCCTGGAACACCGGGTGATTCCACTTTTCCAGCACAATGTAATGGTGCTACTTGGAGTGATAACCAAATTATTATCAAGTTCCCTTCAGCCGGGACTTTGGCTAATGGAAATTACAATGTTGTAGTTCAGACCAATGACAATCGTATTAGTAATGCCGCTGGTCCAATATTTGTGTTAGGAAGCGGTGTGCCTGCTCCGGGTATTTGTAAGATTGATCCAATAGCCGGGCCAGTGCCTTTTGCAGCTGGTGGCAAAATGAGTGTTTATGGTGAGTATTTTAGCTATGATGGCGGGGTTGCTCCAGATAGTGTTGGTCTACTGTCGTTGTGGGATTTTAATGATGGAAGCAGAAGTGATGTTTTTGGGCACGTGTCATATGATTGTGTCACTTGTGCTTCTATTACCACCACTGCTAAATACGGCAGTAATGCTTTGTTTCAAAATACGTCCAACGATCAGATTTTTCCTGTTAGTTCTCCTAGTAATAGTACTTTAGAGTTTTGGTTCAAACCTGTAGGAAGTGTTACTAGTCGTACGTTAAGTACTTTACTTTTTTATGCCAAAAATGACAGTACTAATTTTTGGTTATATTTATATCGTGAAGCATCTGGTGCGATGACTTTAAAAAGGGGGACTTCGTTAATTAACTTACCAATATCTTCTGGTTGGAATCATTTTGTTTTTGTTTATTCTGATGCGAATAAGACCATAGAATCTTTTCTAAATAACACCAGAGTAGATAGCTATAATTTAGTTAGTGAAGGTTCCTTAAGACTGTGGAAAGCAGAATTAAAAAATTCTGATTTTATAGTTGATGATCTGGCAGTTTATGATCGTCCTTTGACTCTAGATGAGATAGAGAAACATTATAATGATGGAATTATTTTAAATTCTGGTGGAAACATTAGCTCCACTGTCTATTTCTGGCGCGCAGGCGCGTCAACCTCTACCCGCGACGGCCGTGTTACCACCACTGAAATGCTTTCTTCGGCCACTGGTTTTCTAGAATTACGTCCACCAACCAATACCCAAACTGGTCCGGTAGCAGCCTACCGAGCAGGGGATAACAAATTGGGAAATGGCGTTGCTTTTACAGTTAACGATTGTGTGATAAATAAGGGTTGTACGCAAGAGGGTTATCAATGTTGTCCTAGCGGCAGCGACAAAGGTATTTGTATCCCAGCTAGTGAATACTGTGCTGGCACTACCCGCACCACTGGTTATATGTGGCGTTTTTCTACACGTGATATCCCCGCCCCTTTAACTGTTGTTGAACGTTGTGATGACAACACCGAATCTGGGCGCGCTCTGCCCTCACCTTCACCATCAACAATTTGGAACCAGCTTGGTTATCCAAATTATCATTCCACAGTTTGTCGTGGTGCTTTAATTGAAATCGAATTTAGTCGGCCAGATGTTAATGTTGTTTCTAGTACAGATTTTTCTATACATGAATGTTCGGCTGATTCAGTAGATTTAGACAGAAGATTTTGCAATCCAACTGGAGAGATTGTTAATGTAATTGATCAAGGCGGCCACACTACAAATTTTGTGCCAGATATTTCTACAAAATCTGGCGCTAATAGTGGTAGAGATTATCTTGAATTAATGCCAACCTCTTCATACAATAATAATACTGGTAAATGGAAAGATAATACTTGGTATCGAGTAGCTTTAAAAGCGGGTATCAATGCTGGCACTGGCACCTCGACAGTTAATTTAACTAATAGTCGACCGTGTGATTTCGATGGTAATACTGCCACCAAAGACGATGCGGCCTATTGTTTCTTGTTTAAAACTGGTGCGGAAAATTGTACTTTACGTGCACTTACTATTACTCCATATAGTTATTGGACTAATTTCCTAGAAGCCCCACTGCGTGATCATATGCCAGGAGGGGATTCATATGATCTGTATTATGCTGGTCATGGTTTGAGTAACCAACGTTGTATAATGATGGATATGCGTGGCTTTGCTTGGCAGTGGAGTTCTTCCAATATTAGTTATGCTGATATCTATAGTGGCGGCAATACAATAAAAAATGTTCAGGTTTCATCAATACAAAATACAGTAGGAGTTAACCTAACCAATCCTAATAACGCTGTTAATATTAATGCGTTTGTATCAACTGGCACTGGTGTAAATTACAGAAGTTTTAGCGCTTCTAGTTCGTTGACAATTGATTTGTCCGAACCAAAAGTATTAGAGTATTGGCCAAATTGTTTAGAAACTTGTACAGATGCTGATATCGGTGCGCGTTTTAATGTCACCATGTCTGATCGTAATTTAAATAATTTATTAGAAAGTGGTCCAGCGAGACTTTATAAATGCCAAGATGAAAATTGCTCTAGTACAGTACTAATTGATTTGCGGTCATTACAGCTTAACCCGGCCAAGGCATATTCGGAATTAATAATTAGCCCTTCTACTTCTGATGGTAATCGTTTAGAAAAAGAGACAATCTACAAAGTGGTTTTATCACGCCAGTCTTACACACCCACAACTTCAGTTGGCAATTTGTGGTCAGCGGCCAGATACAATAATCCTACTTCATTTAACAAGCCATTAAATGAAGAATTTGCTTGGAGATTTAGAACTAAAAAAGAAGCTTGTAAAATTGATCGCGTAGAGGTTTCGCCGCAAGTTTTTACCGCGTCGAATTTAACTGCCAAGGCAATCTATTATGCACAGCCATACTCAGCTTCTGATAAATGTAGTGCTAAAGGTCAAAAATTAAATGCATTGAATGCCAATTGGACTTGGTATTCAGCCTCGACCTCGGTTGCAACAACCACTTCGTTTATTTCTCAAGGATATAATCCATTCTGTACAGCTAAATGTATTCGCAAAGGTAGTGATGTGCCAGCCGGCGCAGTTGATCGCACTTTGCGTGTTTGTGGCAATGGTAGAGTAGAGGCTGGCGAAGATTGCGATCCACCAAACGGTAATACGGGTTGTAGTTTAAATTGTTTGCGAATGGGCAATAATGATATTTTATCTGTAGGTGGTAATGGCACTGATTTAGGTAAATGTGGTGATGGCGTTGTCTCTTCTACCAAAGGTGAGGAGTGCGATCCAAAGAGTGAGATTCCAGATCAGCGAATTAATTGTACTAGTAATTGTTTACATACTGGCTCTAAGCCTTCTACTGGCGCCAAAGATTTATCCGCTTCGATTTGTGGTAATAATTATGTTGGTTTTGGCGAAGATTGTGATTTGGGTATTGCGCCATCATCAACGGTGGTAACTTCGTCAATGGGTTGCTCGGCCAATTGTTTGCACCAAGGCACACGTCTTTCCAATGCTTGGTGTTCTTCAAGTACTGTTTTAGCAAACAATGCTGGGTTTGATGCCGCTTCTTTTAGAGCTTTTTGTGACAAATCTTATAGTCAATGTGGTGATGGTATGGACAGCCCGGATGAGGATCCAGGTTGTGATATTGGAAATGGGCTGAACGCAGCCAACTGCAATGAATATTGTCTTTTGAAAATAGGGGATAGTAGTTTTGATACAACTACTCCCAACAATTGTCCAGCTACTGGCGCAGTGGAAAATGGTTGTGATCCAGTAACACGACAACATGTCGGCTCTTCGTTGTTGTATAGTACGCCGTCAATTTGTGGTGATCATGTTACTGGTTTGGGAGAGGATAAATCATGTGAAGATAATTTGGTAATTAATAATACAAGTGGATTTTTCAATCCATGGGTTTTGGCCAAAGGTGTTGGCTTGGGTGCGGCCAGCGGAGATCCACGTACACAGCAGACTGATATTGTGGCACAAACTCAAACCAATACTTCTGGTAACGCGATCAAATCCGGTAGTGGTAAATTTGTGATTAAGTGTGGTTTTCAAAATGATGGTGAATGTGTTCGCATGGGTGGTTTTACTTCACAATATGGAGTAGATAACGATTCTTGTTGTCATATTCGTCCGCAATTAATTGGGGTATATCCAGGTGTAACTACCACCAATGGTTCCACTTATATTAGCCCCACTGGTGCTACACCAGTTGTTAGCGGCGCAATTGACGCTTGTCCAAACACTTATTTATCAGCCCATTTTGATCAAATGATCGATCAAAGGACTTTGCCCGGGAATTTTATTATCGCTCGTGGTATTGTGGGTGGCGCTTCTTGTAGTAATAGCGAAGATATTACTAGCCGAGTCGCCGCTTTGATCAATGGTCAAAATCATTGGTACCAATCTTTGTGGCAGAAAATGGTTCGAGTATTTAAATCTTTAGTAGGTTCAACCGTACAAGCTTCACCGACTGGTAAAAATATAGTGACTTGGTGCGCTGGTCAAGATGTTGGTGTTGCCGATATAGTACCAGACACTTATGGTAGTGGTTCGAAGATAAAAGTTGATTTGAAAAAGCCGCTCGCTACTAGTACTGATTATATAATAATTTTAGATCCAGAAATCAAAGATATTCGTGGTATACGTCTTGGTTCGATCGCGGGCAAAAATATTTTCTGGCGATTTAGTACTGGCCCAGAGGTTTGTAAGGTTGATAAAGTGGCAGTAACTCCTAGCCAATATTACTTCTCCATATCTGGCTCCACCACCACGCTTGAAGCTATTGCCACAAATGAAAACAACAAACAAATCCAGCCAATTCCTGGTTTCTATGCTTGGGATATAATCTGGGGTCCATATAATAATAACTTTGTTAGTTTAACCAATACTACCTCGGTCTTTAATGTAATTACCGCGCAGAATCGTAATGGTGAAATTGATTTACGTGCCACCGCCAGTATTACTGATAATCAATATCCTTCTTTACCAAATGGTTTAGTTGCTACTGGCAGATCACATATGATTGTCTTCTTGTGTGAAAATCCTTGGCCACCAAAAGATTTGGTGATTGACAGTGTGCATAATATAATTTTCCCATATGAAGATAAGGTAGGGAATAACGATGATTATTCAATTGCTTCCGACACCTTTACTGGCTTGCCAACTGCTCCGTCGCCAGGTATTGGTGCTGGTTATTTCAATTTTGCTACTTACTATTGTGCTGATAATGGCAATATTGGTATTACTGATGATTTGCCATATTTACGTCCAACTGTACAGGTTACTACTAGTTTGGTTTCAGAGACTTCAACCTTTAAACGATTCTTGTTCACTAACGCACGTAATGCTGATGCGATTGGTGTGCAAATTTTCCCCAACCCCAAACATCTAAGTGCACGTCAGTGGTTTTTGAATAGCAAAGATTTTGGTGGGCAAGGTTTTAAAGGTAATTTACAGAATTTGAAAGTGAGTGGTTATGACGCAGTTTCTGATGGAAATAATATTTATGTAGACGCGCTTGATGTTAGCACCAGTACTGGTACAAATATTTTTACTAATATATATTTGTTTAGTATAAATTCGGATGCCAAACCAGAAACAAAAAATGTTTTTGATCAGATAATTAAATACATGAGGTTTAACACCAATCTGACCAATTATGGTTATTGTGGCGTTAGTATAAACAGTCCTGGTTCATCAACTACTTGCGCTACTGACTTCGATTGTACTAATGGAGAGATTTGTTCGGTGCAAATTGATAAACTAAAACGCAACTATCAACGTATTCAAGATTTGGGCGAAATTGGTAAGACCTTGAATGGGTATAATTTGAAAAATAATGCATATCCTGAATTGAAAGAAGGCACATATTTGAGTGGACAAACTTTAAGTGTTTGGCCATCTTGGTCTGTTTTGGGCAATGCTGTTGGTACTAGTTTCCCAAGTGATCCAGTGAATAAAATTGGATTGGCTGGCAGTTGCTCGTCTTCTACTGGTCAGTATTGTTTGAACGATGCTGGTTGTGCTGCGCCCGAGACTTGTGTTTTGCATGATTCTGCTACTGGTTGGAGTACAGCTGATCGTCGTTTTTCATTTGCATGTAATAGTTCTTCCTTAGCTTATCGATATATTTTCTCCACCAGTACTGGGTACAAGGTTTATAGCATGATGGAAGACACTGGTCTTACTATTAGTAATATAAATGATTTCTTGAATGTTTTTATAACGTCTACCATTCATTCACACTTCTCAATTTTTGATAATGCTAATCGCAAGGGTAATGTTTGTATGCCAGGTGAGACGATTACCACCATGCAGTCTGGTCGTTGTGGCGATGGTAAATTGAATTTGAATTTGAACGAACAATGTGATCCACCAGGATTTAGAGTGTATGAACCTGGTTGTGTTAGTAATAATACAATAAAAAATTTAAAAATTTGTAACAATGATTGTAGTGGTTGGACTAATTCCACTACGCCTTGTACTACTTTTAGTAAGTGTGGTAACAACATAATCGAAGCAGGTGAGACTTGTGATGATGGTGCTTCAAATGGAGCGTATAATCATTGCGATGCACCAAATCAAAATCCAGCTTATCCGCTAGGTTGCAGAAGCTGGGGCTATGCTGGTTCGTGTGGTGATGGAGCGTTGCAATCCAAGTATGAATTCTGTGATACGGTTAATGAAGGCACAGTTGATAAATGTAAATTCGCTGTATCTGGTATGGTAACTGGGTTGCCAAAGGAGCCGCTATTGTATTTCTTAGTGGATTTGTCTGGTAGTATGGGTAGTAATTTTGCAGGTACTACTAAAAAGAAGTTAAACTATATCAAAGAACAGATGCCTCTGATAGCTGATAGATTACAGAATAAAGCAAAAATTGGTGTCGCCACTTTTGAGGGCAGCAGTGATACAGATGAATGTGCTAATGGTATTCGTATTATAGATAGGTTGTCGCCGACATTTAGTTTTACTTCCACCTCTATAGGAAATATGGTAAGTACTTGGCAACAAGGATGCTTCACGCCGACCGGCGAAGCAATACAGTGGGCGAAGAATGTAATAGACTCAGAAGATAATAATCGCCCTAAATCTTTAATATTGGTTACTGATGGTGATTTTGATGGCGATGTAAACCCCGATGTTGTAATTAGAGAATTAAATGGTGCGGGCGTGTTGACATATGTACTAGCCGTTGACGAACAAAACAACAATTTCCAAACTTGGGCTGAAAGCGGCGGGACACTGAGTTATATAAGGATAACTAATGGCACTTCTCTAGCAGATGAAATAACCAATATCTACAATAGTTTTAATTGTCGTACTTATTCTGCCAACAAGAATCAGTCTTGTAAGTATGATTGTAGCGGCTTTGGTGGTTTTTGTGGGGATGGAATTCTTGATAGTAACAACGGAGAACAGTGTGAGGTAGATCAGTCTTGTTCTGTGGGTGGTGTTTCTGGTAAACGCGTCTGTTCATCATGTATTAAACGCGATGGTTTATCTGTGGCAAAATGGTTATTTGATAATGTTTATACAGTTGGTGTTAAGAGTCGTTTTTCTCCAGAGTCAGGGAATTTATCTGCTTATTGTGATTTTGGTCATTGTCCGACTGTAATTACAGCTGGTAAATTTGGTAGTGCTTTGTATTTTAGTGGTAGTAACGACATCAGAGCTTATGTTCCAGCAAATACTGCTTTTAATTCTCCGACCTTTACAATATCGGTATGGGTTAAACCAGAAGAAGATAACCGAACTTTTGCCCGAATATTGGCAAAGGGTGGGTACGGTGTGAAAGACGGCAATGATTATGGTAGTGGTTTTGAGGTTTACTACAACCCAGCGATAGGTGGTGTTGGTAATAAAAAAATACGTTTTGCGACTTGGCACGGTAATTATCATGAGATGATTGAGTCGGCGAGTGTAGTATCTACCAGCGTATGGACACATGTGTTAGTTACACGTAGTGATTCTGGGGCGGCTAATTTATATATAAATGGTAATTTAGAATCGTCAACTACTAGTGCTCAAATGACCGTCTCAACTACTTTGGGACTTACTATCGGCAATTTAGACAGTAAACAGAACAACTATTTTAAAGGCGCCATCGATGACTTAGCATTTTATGATCGTGTTTTAACCGCGGATGAGGTTCGAGATTTATATGACACTAATTGGTTGTGTGTAGCTTCAACTACTCCATCACGAACTACAGTTAATACAAAAGCAATTTGTGGTGACGGGAAAATTGACGAGCTGAATGACATGGGCATTAAAGAAGCTTGTGATAATCGCACGCAAAATGGTGTAGAGTGCCAGAATGGATATGATAAATCTTGCAGTTATTGTTCAGCTGATTGTTCTAATGTAATCTTCCGTCAGGCAACTGGATATTGTGGAGATGGTATTGTTAATACCAGTAGTCCAGAGGTTTGCGATGTGGATACGGCTGATAATAAAATGTATGCTGCGTCCACCAGTGCTGGGGTTGTTAGTACTACAAAGAATGTTACACACAATGGTTATGAAGTAGCTTTGTGTACCAATGAGGCTAATACTAAATTAAATGCATCTAGTACTGCGTGGTCAACTGCTGGTTTAGTAGGGAATTTGTTGACTAAGAAAAAAGGCGCCAAGATTTGTTCTGATAATTGTAAAATTTTACAAAATAATTGTATTGAATGTGGCTTAAGCCCAAGTGGTGTAAAGGTGGGTGGATATATTATGAATGTTTTGGAGCCAGATTCGAACAATCCGCTTTATCACATTTCGGCTGCTGCTAATCAAGGCACGGTTGATCTGTATTATGACAGCCGTTCTGATGTTGATCTGTTTAATTTTTCTACTCCCGCAGAAAAAAATAAATATCGTGTCGGTTACAATTACGCAGCTAGTGCTAATTTCAATAAATATAATCTTTACCCAGCTCCATTTGAGTCTAGCGGAGATTTTGCCACGATCAATAGCAATCCAGTTTGTTCGCTTACTAATGATCTTGGTGTTGAACGTTATCAATTAGTTTTGAATGATGATCGAGCCGTACCTCATCGTCGTGATTTCCCAATAGTTTCTGATCCAACTCCTGGGCAGTATGATTTGATTCTTTCTCCAACCATGGCGTCAAATACAGCTCATATTCGTATTGTTGTTAGTTGGTCAGGTGTGCAAGAATTAGTTGGTGGTTTTTATGCTCCTTTTGCAACTGATCCAATGTGGGAGGGTGCGAGAATTGGCTCAACTACGGGTAGGTATTACTATAATCATACAGGAGCAGGATATACACTCCATGGTATTTGGTGGCATCGTGCGGCTTCAACACCATCACTAACCAATGCTGAAGCTTTTACGGTTGATTTAAATGCCATCGATGCAACTCATCCTACGTATGCCTTTTACGTACGTTCACCTAATGTGCCAATGAAAAATTTTGTTGGTGCTGGCAACGTTAAGGTTGAGGTATATTTTAATAACAATACTGGATCAGGGGATTATAGTCGTCGTTTTGATGTGGTGTATCCAAACATGGTATTTTACCTAGATGCTGCTAAATCTTCGGATAATGCTGATGCTAGTTATTGGCACGTGTTTAATATTAAAAGAGATGAGGCCGCTGTCGCTAATATATCTGACATTGAAACTACCTTTAGCAAAGATGGCCAGAATGTCCCAATTAGTCGCTTACGTACTTCGGAATTGTATTTTAGCTACTAACGTATATGTTGAACAAAAAAATATTAATTATCGGATTGGTCGTGTTGGTTATTTTAGGAATTGGCATATTTGTTGTTGTGAAAAAGAAAAGTAATGTTGTCGCACCAGCTAACAAAATTAACCAAGTAGATATTGAAAAAGTCAAGCGAGCCGCTGAATTGAATAATTTAAATCAAGAATTGGCTAAAATTCGTTTGACCGATAAGGACCTTGACGGTTTGACTGATGCCGAAGAGGCAAAATTGGGGACAGATCCAAATAACTCAGATACTGATAAGGACGGTCTAATGGATAACGATGAGATAAAAATTTACAAAACTAATCCATTGAAAGCCGACACTGATGCTGATGGAAAAACCGATGGTTATGAAGTTCGTCGCGGCACTGATCCACTTAAAAAATAATATAAATAAATTTTAAATATATGTTTGACGATCAACAAAACCAAGCTGTTCCACCAACTAATCTACCAACTGAGCCAGTAGATATGTTTGCTGATACTGAAAAGGCGTCTGCTTCTACACCAGCTGAACCACTGCCAGATGCCCTATCAGCTGGTTTGTTAAAGAAAAAAGATGAAGTTACTGCTATGCCAGATAATATGGGCGGCAGTGTTAACCCAGCGCCAATGTATGCGATGAAAGAGCCGGTTTTGGGTAAAATTATTTTAGGCGTGGTTTTTATTGCTATTTTGGGTGGCTTGGGTTTTGGTGGCTGGTGGGTATACGCTAATTATTTTATGAAACAGCCGGTTGTAAACACCCCGGTTCAAACTGATTTAAATACTGCTAGCGACAATACCGCAGAACTTCCACCAGTTACCACTAATGAGGTTGCGCCTACTCAAACAGAAAATAATATTCCAGTAGTTACCGACACCGGGACCATGCCAACTGACGTTGAATTGAATCGTGACATGAATAATGACAAGATTTTGTTTGGCGAACCGATTGACACTGACAAAGACGGTCTAGATGATGTTCGTGAAAAAGAAATCGGCACTGATCCAAATGTTTCTGATACTGATAAAGATGGCTTGATTGATGGTGATGAGGTAATAATCTGGAAAACCAATCCATTAAAAGCCGATACCGATGGTGATAGTTATTTGGATGGATCTGAAGTAAGAAATGGATACAATCCATTAGGCCCGGGAAAATTGTTTAGCCCGTCAGCTAGTACCTCTACTAGTAAAACTACAACCACAAATAGTAATCCAACAACTACTAAAAAGTAATTATGTTTGGTAGTAAAAAAGACAAAGACAATATACCAAATATAGAGGTTGATGTTGACTCGATGCCAGCAGAATTTTATGGCGGTGTTAATCCGGTGGTAAAGTTCAAAGTAACCGAACGAGAAGTTGAACAAAAAAGTCAATCTATTTTAACTGTGCCCGAGAAAAAAGCTTGGGACAAGGGCACAGCTGTCGGTGGTGCATCCAAATTACATGCTGCGAATTTGTTAACCAGCCCGAAATTTTTGCTACTGTCAGCCGCTGGTTTATTTGTTGTCTTTGGAGCTGTTGCTGGTTTTTATTATTGGCAACAGGCACGCAAAGCCCAAATAATTGTCCCGCCAGTAGAAAATGTTGCGATAACGCCGCCAGTAGTTGAGCCAGTGGTTGAAACGCCACCGGTAACTGAAGTGGTTGTTGAACCAGTTGTCACTACTACGCCGGTAATGGAAGAAGCAAAGAAATCTCTTTTAGACACTCCGCCAGAATACCCTTCAATGACTTTGGGCGAAAGTAATGATACGGATAAAGATGGCTTGTCTGATGTGGCCGAAGAATTGTTCACCACTGATCTCGGTGCTCCAGATACTGACAAAGATAAATACTTGGATGGTCATGAAATTTATAATTTATATAATCCAATTGGCAAAGAACCTTTAAAATTGTTAGACTCTGATTTGGTTTTGGATTTTGTCAATCCAATATTTGGCTATAAGACCTATTATCCAAAAAGTTGGGCAGTTGGCAATGTTGATGTTAATTATCGTTCCGTTCTTTTTAGCACTTTAAGTGGTGAAAATATTGAAGTGCGTGCTATTGAGAAAAATTCCCCCAATGGGAGTTTTGCTGATTGGTTTGCACAATGGGCGCCTACTGAGAGAATGAATGATTTAAAGTCATTTACAACTGTTTTTAAAGATAACGGGTGGCAAAGAAGCGATGAAATGGTTTATTATTTTGATACGCCTAATCGGGTTTATGTTTTGATTTATCATACCACTGACAGTGCGGTAGTTAATTACAAGATCGTGTTAAAAATGATGGCACGCAGTTTCCGATTGCCACTAACTAATGAAATTTTACCTTTGCCAATTGTTGAAGATAGCGGTACTGGGGCAAATGAAGAAAATACAAATATTGCTAGCCCGGTTCCAGACAATGCCGCCGTTCCAACAACATCTGCTTCATCTTCAGGAATATGATTGCGGTAAATTTATTTAAAAACATTCCGATTCCTTGGCAAACTAAGTGGGTCATGGAGGTGGCCAATTTAACGTCTAAAAAAGAAAAAAGGATTAAAGGCGAAGTTGAGATTGTAATCGTGGGGGACAGTGAGATTAAAAAATTAAACCGAGATTATCGAGGAAAAAATAAAATTACTGATGTACTATCATTTGCTTGGCAAGAAGAGGGGAAGATAAAGACTAATATTTTAGGGCAGATTTATATCTGTTACCCCCAAATCAAGCGTCAGGCAAAAACCTGGAAAGTGACACCAAAAGAGGAGTTTGCACGAATGCTGGTGCATGGGCTTTTGCACTTGGCTGGTCATGACCATCTTTCAGACAAGGAAGCCAAAAAAATGTTTGCTATTCAGGAGAATATTATTAGAGATTTGTTTGATTAACTAGCTATGTCGTTTAAGAGATTTTTTAAAAGTATTTTGGATGCGTTGCGTGGCTTACGGTTCACTTTTAAGAATGAACAAAATTTTCAAGTTCAAATTTTGTTAAGTTTGTTAGTTGTAATTGCGGCGATTATATTTCCATTAAAATCGTGGGAAGTAATTTTGTTGATTTTATTGGTTACATTAGTTTTAACAATGGAATTGTTAAACACCGCCCTCGAACATTTTGCTGATTTGCTTAAACCGCGTTTGAATCACTATGTTTTTGTGGTAAAAGATGTTATGGCAGCAGCGGTTTTGTTAACTGCTCTAGGAGCATTTGCTATTGGGGTTATAATATTCCTTCCCCACTTTATTAAATTGTTTGAATAGGATATAATATAGCCGACTACGAATATGAAAAAACCACAAAGCAATTTAATCGCTGGATTGGATATTGGTTCTACCACTATTCGTATGGCGGTTGGTCAATTGGTGGCCCAGGATGAAACCGGGGCTGGTTTAGAATTACAAATTTTGGGTGCAACCGAAGTGCCGTCCGAGGGTATTAATCGTGGCACAATTAATAGTATCGAAGATTTGGTTTCCGCGGTTTCCGCTTGCTTAGAAAGAACCGAACGTATGGTCGGATTGCCGATTGACAGTGTTTGGGCGGGGATATCAGGGCTACACATTCTTTCTCAGCCGAGTAAGGGGGTAGTGGCTGTTTCTAAATCTGATAATGAAATTACCAGTGAAGATGTTACTCGTGCTTTAGAAGCTGCCCGGGCTATTTCTACACCTTTAAATTATGATGTATTGCATGTTTTGCCAAAGAGTTTTGGCGTAGATGGTCAAACTGGTATAAAAGA
>Ga0172367_10003634_pt1 | contig 19735 bp, 18 predicted proteins | sample Lak10m_FD_114542 | JGI IMG/M metagenome (GOLD analysis project Ga0172367, IMG submission 114542) | Freshwater microbial communities from Kabuno Bay, South-Kivu, Congo - kab_022012_10m | ecosystem: Environmental > Aquatic > Freshwater > Lake | place: Democratic Republic of the Congo: South-Kivu...
CAGCCACCCGGACAAGCCATGATCTCAATGAAATGGTAGTTGGCTTTTCCCTCCTTGACATCCTGCATCACCTTCTTGGCAAATGCCAGGCCGTTGGCCACGACGCACCGGAGTTCAACGCCCTCCAGGAATTTGAATTCGGGTTTTGTGCCGGTGATCACCAGGGATGCCTCCCTGACTTCCCCTTCTGTCCCTCGGACAGGCGTGATATTGAGACTTTCGAAGGGGACTTCATGTCCGGTAACCACTTCATAGACCGTTCTAATGGCAGCTTCCATCACGCCACCTGTGGCCCCGAAGATGACAGCGGCCCCGGTGGATGTTCCCATGATGCTGTCGAAATGGCTGTCGGGGAGGGTATCAAACTCCATTCCGGCCTGTTTGATCATGATCGCCAGCTCCCGGGTGGTGAGGACATAGTCCACATCTTTGTATCCGCTTGAACGCATCTCAGGACGATCGGCTTCAAACTTCTTTGCCGTACAGGGCATAATGGATACGGAGACCATGTTCCTGGGATCCAGGTTTTTCTTCTGGGCATAATAGGTTTTGGCCAGGGCGCCAAACATCTGTTGCGGGGATTTGCATGTGGAGAGGTTCGGAAGAAGTTCCGGGAAAGTATGTTCCAGGAACTTGATCCAGGCTGGTGAGCACGAGGTAGCCATGGGGAGGGCCACTTCAGGATCGTTATTCACCAAGGCACGCTTGAGTCGCTCGAGAAGTTCATGTCCCTCTTCAATGATGGTGAGATCGGCAGAGAAATCGGTATCCAGCACCGCATCGAACCCCAGACGTTTCAAAGCGGTCACCATTTTTCCCGTCACGATCATTCCCGGAGGCATGCCCAATGCTTCACCCAGGGCGATACGAACGGCCGGAGCCGTTTGCACGACGACATGCTTGGTGGGGTCGTAAATGGCATCCCAAACCTGGTCCACGTAATTCCGTTCGATCAGGGCTCCGGTCGGACAACGGTTCACACACTGGCCGCAGTTGGTGCAGACCACCTCAAACAAGGAATGTTCAAAGAAGGTGGAGATCTTCATGTGGTTGCCCCTGTAGGCAACACTCAATGCGCTAACATTTTGCAACTCCTCGCAGGTCCTTACGCAACGCTGGCACCGAATGCAACGGCTGTCATCCTTGATGATGGCCGAGTTGAACATGTCGATGGTATAATGCTTTTCCGGAACCAGGTCGAGGAACATGTGGTCTCCCGTAAGCATCTGGGAGGCAAGTGATTGCAGTTCGCAGTTTCCGTTTTTGTAACACTTTGTACAATCGGCATTGTGTTCCGATAGAAGCAGCTCAACAATATGTTTACGGGCGAGACGTACCTTCATGCTGTTGGTGTGGATCACCATCCCCTCGGAAGCAGGCGTGGCGCAGGAGGCAGGGAGGGTCCTTGAGTTTTCCTGTTCAACCACACATACCCGGCAGTTTCCTGCAACACACAGATCTTCGTGGTAGCAGAGAGTCGGGATATGGATATTGAGTTTCCGGGCAGCATCCAGGATGGTGGTGCCGGCATCTACCGAGACCTTGATTCCATCGATGGTTAAATTAACTTTCCTAGACATATCTGATTTCCTTATTTACAGGTTAATAATTGATTAGTAAATCATCTCTTCCTTGAAATTATTGACAATGGATGAGAATGAATTCGCTACCGATTGACCGAGCCCACATTTGGCAGTGATCTTCATGCTTTCTGACAATTTCAGGAGCTGGTCGAGGTAAACAGGTTTTTTATCTCCCTTTTTCACCGCTACGATTCCCTTGCGAAGCTGCTGGCAACCCACCCGGCAGGGAGTGCACTGGCCGCATGATTCCTCTTCAAAGAACTCCAGGTAATTATGCAGCACGTTGTACATGGATCGCGAACTGTTGAAAAGCATCATCGATCCCCCGGTCGGAACCCCTTCAAATCCGATAATCGTATCCTTGAACTTTTTCCGCGGGACACAAAACCCGGAGGCGCCTCCTACCTGAACCGCTTTCGTATCGCCGTCACCAAACTCCTCCACAAACTTGTCGAGGGGCATCCCAAGTTCCAGTTCATAGATCCCCGGAATAGGGGTGTCACCTGAAACGGAGAAGACCTTGGATCCGCGTGAGTCAGTGGTGCCCAGCAACTTAAACTGAACAGGACCCAGACGCATGATCATCACGACATTCACAAAGGTCTCCACGTTGTTAATCACGGTAGGTTTTCCCATGAAGCCATGTGTGGTGGGGTAGGGTGGTTTGTTCCTGGGCTCGCCGCGATATCCTTCCATCGACTCGAACAGGGCACTTTCCTCTCCGCAGATGTAGGCCCCGCTGCCCAGTTTGATCTCGATCGGGAAGTCGAAACCCATCTTTGAAATGTACTCATTGTACATCTCCAGTTCACGGTTCAACTCAGGCAACAGGAATGTGTACTCTCCGCGAAGGTAAATATACCCTTTCTGGGCACCAATCACCTTCCCGCAGATCGCCATCCCGGAAAAAACTTTCCTGGGGACCCTTGAAAGGATCTCCCTGTCTTTGAATGTCCCGGGTTCTCCCTCATCGGCATTGCAGATCACATATTTTGTTTCCGAGGGTGCATCGGCCGCCAGTTTCCATTTCATGGCGGTGGGGAAGCCAGCGCCTCCGCGGCCTTTGAGCCCCGACTCCATCAGGTCTTCAAGGATATCCTCGTTTGTCCGTTTAAGGGTGTCGGCTAACACTTTATATTTTACGCTCGAATATTCGCCGAAAATGAGGTCTACTCTTTTCAGTTTTGATTCTGACATTGGTTTATCTCCTTTACTGATTATTACATATTGATGTACTCGCTGATGATGTCGTGCACCTTTTCGGGTGTAAGCCCTGTGTATGGCTTCTTATTGATCAGCATTGCAGGACCTTCGTGACACCAGCCAAGACAGTTTGTTTCTAAAAGTGAGAATTTCTTGTTTGGAGTTGTCTCACCCACCTTCACCCTGAGCATCTCTTCAATGGTCCGAATGATCTGGCCCCTCCCATGCATGTCGCAGGTGATGGTCTTACAAACACGGATTACATATTTTCCCAGAGGTTCAGTCGACAGAAACGAATAAAAAGTAGCCGTCCCGAATACCTGCGCGGCTGAAAGGTCCAACTCCTTGGCAATCTCGACCATATCCGAGTCTGAAATGAAATTGTTGGCATCTACAACACCCTGTAAGATTGGAAGCAAAGCAGATCTGCTTCTGCCGTGCTCTTTCACTAAATCCCTGATTAGATGTTCGTTTGTCATGTTAATATACGTTTGTATCTGTTAATAAAATAACAACTGGGCGCAAAATTAGATAAAATTTGTGTATTAAAACAAGGTTTTTCAAGGTTTTATCAACTATTATCCGATTATTGTGAAAAAATAAACAGTTATGATCTCCCGAACCTTGAAAAATATTTTCAACTTTGTATTGTGAATGCCCGATATTTCCTCCGTTTGGCTTACGATGGGACGCGTTATCATGGATGGCAGATCCAGAAAAATGCCATCACGGTTCAACAGGTTCTCAACGACGCCTGTTCCATGGTGTTGCGGGAAGAGATTCAGCTGACGGGATGCGGCCGCACTGATGCCGGCGTCCATGCCAGGGAGTTTTTTGCCCATTTCAATCTGACCAGGGAACTGGATAATGGTGAATGCCGTGACATTGTCTACCACCTGAATGGATTTCTGGAGCGGGATATTGTCCTATTCGATCTCTTTCGGGTCAGCCAGGAAGCTCACGCCCGTTTCAGCGCCTCTGCCCGTACGTATCAGTATATCATTACAAGGCGGAAAGATCCCTTTCTGGTCAATTACAGCTATTTCTATGTTGGTCAACTGGATGTTGACCTGATGAACAGGGGAGCGGATTTTCTTTTGTCGATCAGTGATTTTACCTCGTTTTCGAAAGTGGACACAGACACCAAAACCAATCTCTGCAGCCTTTCATCCTGCCGGTGGGAGCAGTCGGACGATCAGCTGATCTTCACGATCAGGGCCGACCGGTTTTTACGAAATATGGTACGTGCTATCGTCGGGACTCTTCTTGAGATGGGCAGGGGGAAGATCACCTTCAACGAATTCAGGCAGATCGTGGAGCGGAAGAACCGGTCTGATGCCGGCGAATCTGTTCCGGCGGCCGGATTGTTTCTTATGGCTGTCGACTATCCCGATGGTCTGGTTTACTAATCAATCCTTAGGGACTATTTTGCGAAGCTCCCGGTATTCTCGAAAAGACAAGGGATCACAAGGGTTCCGCTCCGGTCTATGAAGCCCCAGAGCGCACCGTTGGATACAGCGGAAAGAGAGCAATGAAAAGGTTTTACATCCTCCCATTGGTAAGGAATGGCAACTTTTCCGAAGAAATTCATAAATCCCCATTGACCATTTGATGAGCGGGTGGCGATCATGAGCTCTGAAGCATCCCTGCAACCGGCCGATTCACCTTTTTCAGGAACATTCTTCAAATCGGGTTCGATGATCCAGTCGCCCCGTGTGTTGATATATCCCCATTTATCATCTGTCTCAATGAAAGCAAGCCCCTCCCTGAAAGTCCCTGCCTGACCGAATACCGGTTCGATCGACATGGTGCCCTTCTGGTCAATATACCCCCATTTTTTATTCAGCCTGACCCTGGCCAGTCCTTCTGAAAAATCACCCACATCATCATAATCGGTTTCAAACACCATCACCTCATTCTGGTTGATGAATCCGGATTTTTTCCCCAGGGTCACACGGGCCAATCCCTGGCTGAACGGCCCGGCTTTGTCATATTTGGGCTCAATCAGCCATTTTCCGAACTGGTCGATGTATCCCCACAGCTTTCCAGCCTGCACCGGCGCCACCCCTTCGCTGAAATCCCCGGCGTCAGTGAACTGAGGGGGAATGATCATCTTTCCGGTTTTGTCAATGAATCCCCAGGGAGATTTCTTCCCTTCCATCCTGACCCGTGCCAGACCTTCATGAAAAGGCTCGGCCTGGTAATATTGTTCGGGGATACGGAAGTTTCCTTTTCTATCAAGGTAGCCAAAAAGGGTGCCGGTAGTGGCACTGGCGAGCCCTTCAGAGAACTGGTTTGCCTGGGTGAACCTCGCCTGAATGGCAAACTGACCTTCTGTATTGATATAACCCCAGGAATCGGCAGACCTGACCGGGGCCAGGCACTCCTGGGGTAGAAGGGACTGTGCTGAGAGAATGAATAAGACAAAAAGTGGGAAAATCTTTTTCATGACCTGAATTTTTCTGTAAGCATCTCTTTTGCCTCCCGGATGATGGCCAGGCTGTTAAGTCCGAAATGATTCAGCAGCTCTTTTGGTTCTCCCGATTCCCCGAACCGGTCGGCCATTCCGATAAATCTCATGGGTACAGGGAACTCTCTTGCCAGCACTTCAGCTACGGCGCCTCCGAGGCCTCCGGTCACCTGATGTTCTTCAGCAGTGATGACCGCCCCGGTCTCCCTGGCAGCCTTTACGAGAATTTCCCTGTCGATGGGTTTGATTGTATGGATGTTGATCACCCTTGCCCTGATCCCGTCCTCCTCCAGGAGGTAAGCTGCCTGCAGGGCTTCCCACACCATATGCCCGGTGGCGATGAGGGTGATGTCATCGCCGGTGTGGAGGAGTTGTCCTCTTCCGACTTCAAACACCTGGGTCTCACTTGTAAAGTCGGCCATCGGAGCCCGGCCGAAGCGAAGATAAACAGGCCCTTTAACTTGGTTTACAGCTTTTTGTGTAGCGATATTCGTTTGTGTGGCATCACAGGGTGACAGGATGGTCATGTGGGGCAATACCCGCATTACAGCAATGTCTTCCAGCGCCTGGTGAGTCGCCCCGTCTGCTCCCACGGAGAGTCCGGCATGGGCTCCGCCGATAACGACATGAAGGTCGTTGTAACAAACCGAAACGCGCACCTGGTCGGTGGTCCGGAGAGCAGCAAAAACACCGTATGTGGCAAAGACGGGGACCTTGCCTTCGAGAGCCAGTCCGGCAGCCACCCCCATACAATTCTGCTCGGCGATTCCGAGGGAGATAAACCGTTTGGGGAAATGTTCTGCAAAGAGATCCACTCCCACGGAAGAGGTGATGTCCGCTCCGATGGCAACCACTTCGGGATGCCGCCTACCGGCCGACACCAGCCCCTCCCTGAATCCCTCCCTGGTTGCCCTGTCACCCCGGTTGATAAATCTCTTCGTCATCCCTCAGAATCCTCCAGTTCTTGTAAAAAGAGGGCTGCTTCTTTGGTGGTAGGGGCTTTCCCGTGCCACCGGTAATTCCCTTCGATCGAAGGCACGCCCTTCCCCATTTTTGTATAGGCAAGGATCACGGCAGGTTTGCCGGTCACCTGGTGGGCAAGGTGGAAACTTGACAACAGGTCGTGATGATTGTTCCCGTCACATTCCACCACCTCCCATCCAAAGGCTTTCCACTTTTCTTTCAGGGGTTCGATAGCCATCACCTCTTCTGTTTTTCCGTCAATCTGAACCCCATTTCTGTCCACGATCGCTACCAAGTTGTCGAGCTCCAGATGGGAAGCTGCCATCGCCGCCTCCCATATGGATCCCTCCTGTAGTTCCCCGTCACCTAAAATGCAATAGACCATCCATTCCTCTTCGTTCATTTTTCCAGCCAGCGCCCGTCCTACCGATACCGAAAGCCCCTGTCCGAGCGATCCGGCAGATAATTCCAGTCCGGGAAGCCCATGTTCCCGTCCCGGATGCCCCTGAAGCCTGCTTCCCTGTTTGCGGAGGGTATCCAGCTCCTTTTCGGGAAAATAGCCGGCCCGGGCAAGTGTCGCATACAGGAGATGGGCCACATGGCCGATGGAAAGGATCAGACGGTCACGGCCGGGATACACGGGGTTTTCAGGATCGTGGTTCAGGATCGAAAAATAAAGGCAGGTGAAAAGATCTGCCAACCCAAGGGAGGCTCCCAGGTGTCCCGATCCTGCCTTGGAAAGCATCCGGATCACAGAGGTGCGGATCTCCATGGAGATCTCTTTCAACAAAAGGGGATCATGCACCTTGGGATGGATCATTGGTTACCGCATGTCAATCACTTCAACGCCCGGATAATTCGCTTCATTGAAAATAAAATCAGAGCTCTTCACTGGTACATCAGGCTGGAAGCTGGTAACTTTATAGGTAAAGACATTTCCGCTTTTATCGAACAGCTTGAAGGATTTGATCTGTTTCAGCTTGGTATCGATAATGACAATGACCTTTTCGAAATTTCCCTTGGAAAAGGGTATCAGTTCCACTGCCTGGAGGTCAGGATCTGCTGCATCATTATCCTGGATCATCCGTGACTGGTAATTTGCATTGTAGGAGGTAAGGATATTGGTGGGTGTGATGGCCTCTTTTCTTGTATCCATCTCATTGATCTGCACTTCGTTAGATTCGCTGATATAGGTCCACACTTTCTCCCCGTCGCAAAAGACCTCCTGTCCGGCCACTGTCACTTTGTATTTGTCGCCGGAGACAAGCAGGGTTCCTGTCTTCGTTTCGTGAATTTTCGCCGCTTTGTTGTCCATGGAATAGCTGAAACCAGCTTTGAAAGAGGAATAGGTCTTTGTCTTGTTGCTGACCTCTTCCAGGAGCGTTGACGCTTTGTCATCCTTTTGCGCAAAGGTGCTCAGGCAACTGATGGTTAGAATGATTACGAGCAATTGTTTCATCATGATGGTTGTTTAATTATCTGTCAGGTTATCCAGGTATTCTTCCAGGGCGCTAAGATCCTTGAATTTCACATCCCTGGCTTTGCTTCCTTCGAAGGCCCCCACGATGCCGGCGGCTTCCAGCTGGTCGATGATCCGGCCCGCACGGTTGTAACCAAGTTTCAGTTTCCGCTGGATCAATGAGGTGGAGCCATGCTGATGCTGGGTGACCAGCCTTGCCGCTTCCGCAAAAAGTTCATCCCGTTCATTCGGATCAAACTCTTTGCCGCTGCCATTCTCCTCATCATAGTATTCAGGAAGATCAAACGCATCGGGGTAGCCGCGTTGTGACCCGATGTATTCGGTCACACGGTCCACTTCAGGGGTGTCCACAAAGGCACATTGCAGCCGGATCAGGTCACTGCCGGTGGAGAGGAGCATGTCGCCACGGCCGATGAGTTGATCAGCTCCGCTGCTGTCGAGGATGGTCCGGCTGTCGATCTTGGAAATGACCCGGAAGGCGATACGGGCGGGGAAGTTCGCTTTAATGGTTCCGGTAATGATATTGACCGACGGCCGCTGCGTGGCGATGATCAGGTGGATGCCTGTAGCACGGGCCAACTGGGCCAGCCGGGTCAACGGTGTTTCGATTTCGCGGCCGGCGGTCATGATCAGGTCGGCGAATTCATCGATGATGACCACGATATAAGGCAGGAACTTGTGTCCTTCGTTGGGATTCAGCTTCCTCGAGAGGAACTTCTCATTGTATTCCTTGACATTCCTGACCTGGGCGTCGCGCAGGAGATCATACCTCGAATCCATCTCAATATTCAGCGAGTTCAGGGTACGGATCACCTTCTTTGTGTCGGTGATGATCGCCTCATCCGAATCAGGGAGTTTCGCCAGATAATGCCTTTCGATCTTGGAGTAGAGAGTGAGTTCCACCTTCTTCGGATCAATCAGGACAAACTTGACCGTTGCCGGATGTTTTTTGTACAGAAAAGAGGTGATGATGGCGTTCAACCCGACCGATTTCCCCTGGCCGGTTGCTCCGGCCATCAGCATATGCGGCATCCTTGTCAGGTCGGCGATAAAGGTCTCATTGGAGATGGTCTTTCCAAGAACAAAAGGCAGCTCGAACGCGGAGTTCCGGAACTTTTCCGAGGCGAGGAGCGATTTGATGGAGACAATCTCCGGGTTCTGGTTGGGCACCTCAATCCCGATGGTGCCCCTTCCGGGGATCGGGGCTATGATCCGGATCCCAAGGGCAGCCAGACTGAGGGCGATGTCATCCTCCAGGTTTTTGATCCGGGAGATACGGATCCCGGCTTCAGGGACTATCTCATAAAGTGTAACAGCAGGTCCTATCGTCGCTTTGATCTTCTGGATCCGGATGTCGTAATTGTTGAGTGTTTCAACAATACGATCCTTATTGGCCTCCAGTTCATCTTTGTTCACATTCAGTGAATCTCCTCCGTAGTCGTTCAGGAGCTTTAATGGAGGAAATTTATAATTCCTGAGCTCCAGTGTAGGATCATAAAGCGAATCGATACCATAATGCGCCCCTTCGGGGGATGCCTCTTCCTCTTCACCTGAAGGATGCTCAATTTGCAGTTCAATGTCGGCGTGTGGAGAGGTCGGCAGAAAGCCATCGTCAACTGGTTTGGGTTCCGGCTGTTCAATAATGTCGGGGATTTCTGTCTCATCAGGCGGCTCAGGCTCAGCGATTACCTCCGTGACAGGTTCCTTGGGCGGCCTGGGCTTAGCAGGACGAATCCATCTGAAAGGAATGTTGAAGGCAAGGATAAAAAAACTGAGACCGGTGAAGATCAGGAGCAGAATCATGCCCGAGAGTCCGAGATATTCCATTAACCATACCTTCATCTGGTATCCGTAAATCCCGCTGAGGAGATCGGAGGAGGGAAAAAGCAGGCGCAGAAAAACAGGCAGCCAGAGCAGGCCGAAGAAGGAGTATTTGCCGGTCGTAAAAAGGGAGATTCTTCTGTAATGGAAAAAGAGGCGTGAACCCCAGACAAGTATGAAGACAATAAAAAAGAGTGAAGAGATCCCGAACCATTTGGTGATGAATAGGTAGGCAGCAATGGCTCCGATCTTACCCATCCAATTCTCGACGGAAACCTGTTTATCGAGAAAATAACTGAACGTGAAATGTTTTAGAATGGTGTCGGAGAAATTGTAATCAGCTTTCCATGACTGAAACCAGGAGACAAAGGAGAACAGCAGAAACAGGCCGAGCACGAGGAGGAACAGTCCCAGGATCCTGAGCTTCTGATCTTTCCTGGCAAGTTCCTCTTTCGTCAGCTCCTCTTTCGAATGGTTGGGCTCCTTCTTTGGTTTCGCCTGCTTTGCCATAGCGATTCATTACATGCCGCCACCCATTTTGGATTGCAGCTCCTCTTTTGTTGTCACCGTATAATCAGCGGGTATGTCGAATTCTTTATTCGGGATCGTCTGTTTTTCGACCGATATCGCTGTGAAAAGCATGGTAAACTGGGGAGTGATCATCGAGAATTCAAGCAGCACACCGTTGATATCCTTATACAGAGAGTTGTTAAAGTTAGGGTTTGATGCTCCGAAGTCTTCGTTATACCACACTTCATATGTGGTTGTCTTTCCTTTGTCGTTTACCGTTACCACCGCTTTTTTGCACATATATCCTGCGATGGTTTTTGTGTCGGCCGTCAGCCTTACTTCCGGAACAGGATCATCTTTCATCTCAGACAGAATCTCGTCGGTGGTCTCGGGAACGGCATATTTTTGCCCCATGAAGTTGACCAGGCCCACTTTGGTTTTATCGCGGTAATTGGTAATTTCAATCTGTGGTCCCATTGGGGTCACAATCTCTGATTTCGCTCGGTCTCCCTTGATAGTAATGGTCAGTATCTTCGGAAACATGGCCATCTGGCTCTCATTGATCTTCGTATTCGGGTAGGTGATCTTGTAGGTGATCACTCCTTCAAACGGTTTTGGGCCGGCAAAGGTTGAGCCGGCAAGGATCGTCAGGATCGCCAGGAGTATAATTCTGAGGGATTGGTGTTGTTTTATCATGACAGGAATTGCTTTACAGAGTTTCACAAATGTACTTATTTTACCAATCTCATGAGCTTACCCCAACGGATTTTCCCATTGAAGAGACTCTTTTTATCATCAAGGGAAAGCCAGACGAAGATGGCTTCTCCTACGATATGGTCCTCAGGAACAAAGCCCCAGTAACGGGAATCGGCCGAGTTGTGCCGGTTGTCCCCCATCATCCAGTAGTAGTCCATGTTGAAGGTATATTGATCTGCCGGTTGTCCGTTGATATAGATCACGCTGTCGATGACCTTCAGATCATTGTTCTCAAACACATCGATGATTCGCCGGTAGATGGGGAGATTCTGCAGCGTCAGATCTACCGTAGCCCCTTTTTTCGGGATGACGATGGGACCATAATTATCCACATTCCAATGAAATGCCGAGTCGTGAGGGAAAATATTAGGGTCCCAGTACCCTGCCGGAATGATGATAGGCTCAATCTGCCTGACATTGCTGTAGTTCTTCAGCTTCTCAACCGCTTCATCCGTCAGGGTCATCTCGTAGTTCCCCTTGTTGTCAGACGCGATCTGTTCGGTAATGTCCAGTTTTTCAAGGTTGCGTGGGTTGATCGAAGTTCCGTCGGTCCTGACGATGTATTTGAATTGTTTTTTTCCGGGATTCTTCTCCTTTTTTCCATTGATGTAGACCACGCGGTCGATGATCCGGATGGTATCGCCGGGAATGCCGATACACCGTTTGATGAAGTTCTCTCGCTTGTCGACCGGCCGGGCAATGATATCTCCGAAATACTGCTTGTTTTTCCACACATTTTCCCTGCCGAACTGTCGCACAAGCTGGTAATAACTTGCATTGCTCTGGAATGTTGTGGAGAGAGTGTCGCCATCGGGATAGTTGAATACGATCACATCCATGTTCCTGATCTTCGACCAGCCGGGGAAACGATAATAGGGCAATTCGGGCCATTCAAAATAGGACTTGGTGTTCTGCGTAAGCGGCAAGGTGTGATGAACGAAGGGGAAGGAGAGGGGGGTATTCGGGACCCGTGCCCCGATGTTGATCTTGCTTACGAAAAGGTAGTCGCCTATCAGCAGGGTTTTCTCCATGGAGGAGGTGGGAATGGTGTAGGCTTCCACCAGGAAAATCCGGATGATGCTGGCTGCAATGACGGCAAAAATGATGGCATCGACCCATTCCCTGACAAAGCCTTTTTTCGGTGGTGTTGCCCTGTCGGGATCAGTGTAGTGCTCTTTTGGAGAGAACCCAAGGTAGGGGAGGTAGACAAAGGGAAAAAGCACTGCCAGTGCCTGCGGCCCCAATCCGTATTTCCCGAAACACTTGGCCAACTCCACGATCATCAGGAGGATCACGAAGACATTGATAAAGGGGATCAGCAGAAAAATGTACCACCAGAGTGGCTTTTTGATGATCTTCAGCCAAATGTAAAAGTTGTAAAAGGGAATCAGGACGGAGCATCCCGGGTACCCGGCTTTTTGAAAGATGGCCCAGAGGCCGACGACAGACAGAATAAAAAACAGAAGGGTCAGGATCAGGTATAGATTCATATTCAGTTTGGTTATTTAGTTATCAAACGATGATTTCTTTATCTTATTTCGCCGGGGAACGTTCTTCAAATGGAAGCATGGCCGGGTTCAGACCGAATTCAGCATCTCCCTCATCTCAAAGAAGCCACGTTTTCCGATCAGCCACTCGGCGGCCAGGATGGCGCCCAGGGCAAATCCCCTACGGCTTTTCGCCGCATGGATGATTTCGATCAGGTCGTCTTCCGATTCGTAGATCACTTTGTGTGTTCCGGTAACATCTTCAATCCGGTAGGAACGGATCCCCAGGTCGCTTGGATGTTCCGGACTCTCCCGCACCCATTTCTCCTTCTGCTTATGGTACCGGATGATATCATTCGCCAGTACGATTGCTGTTCCGCTGGGCGCATCGAGTTTCTGGACATGATGGGTTTCCTCCAGGGAGATCTCATAATCAGGCCAGTTCGACATCATTGATGCCAGTTTTCTGTTCAGCTCAAAGAAAATATTGACGCCGATACTGAAGTTGGCCGCCCAGAAGAGGCTTTGCCCTCTCTCAAGGCACTCGGCCTTGATCTCTTCAATCTGCTCATGCCATCCGGTGGTTCCCACAACGATCGGCACACCGGCATCAAAACAGAGGCGGATGTTATCGACCACACTGGAGGGGGTGGAGAATTCAATGGCCACATCGGCCAGGCTCAGTTCCGGCAACCGCTGTTCCCATTCTTCAGGGTCGTCAATCACCAACATGATCTCGTCGCCTTTTTCCTGGGCCAGCTTTTCAATCTCCATGCCCATTTTTCCGTAACCAAGTAATGCAAGTTTCATAGTGCGAATATTTACTTAAACCGAAGGGAGAGTTTCAATCCCGGCTGGATCTGGTTTTTTCCCGCAGGCATGAGCAGGTCGGGTTCAACCCGTAGTGTCAGATCGTCACTGATCGAATAGGTGTAAAGATGCGCATCCACGGTGGCATCAATGATGTTCAGCACATACCATAAAGCGGTAATAAGTACGCTGATCTCCAGGTTTCTGTGATAGTATTCAGCGGCATTCAGCAATTCGGTCTCGGTATATTTGTTCACCAGCTCCGCGTAGTTTCCGTTCTCGATACCGTTTCTGCTTTCAATGTAGGCCGACCGGTAATCCAGATAGTGATCGGTATTGGTGTAGATGAAATATTCCATGATGCCGAATCCGGCGTAGATGATAGGAAGTTTCCAGTATTTGCGGTTATAGATCTGCCCCAGTCCGGGAAGCAGGGCTGAATAGATGGTGGCTCTCCTTGGACTGTGTTTTTTCATCATGAGGGAATCGTCCACAGGAAGCGATTTTCTGGTGTTTTGTGCCGTAGCGGAACCGATCCATCCCGGTCCGGAAAGCAAGCAGAGAAGAAGCAGGATGACAAAGGATAAACGGCGCACCGTGGTTTGCCTATGTGATGTCTTGTCCAATCAGGTTTATGATCTTTTCTAATTCCTCTTCAGAATGAAACGGGATGGTGACGGACCCTCTTCCTTTCCTGTTGATCTGTACCTTGACATGCATGTTGAGCTTCGAGGTCAACTGTTCTTCAAGTTGCATGGCTTTGGGATCCGAAACCTTCTTTGTTTTTTCGGAAAGGGCTGACTCCGATAGGGTTCCCGCCTTCCTGGCAAGGGATTCAACTTCTCTTACAGAGAGGTTTTTCGCAAGGATCTGCTTGAAGATCCTGATCTGCAGCGAAGTGCTCTCAAGTGTGATCAACGCCCTGGCGTGGCCCATGGTGATCTTTTTCTCCCGGATGGCAATCTGGATCTCGGCAGGAAGTTTAAGCAGCCGGATATAATTCGAAATGGTGGACCTGTCCTTCCCGATTCGCTGGCTCAGCTCCTCCTGCCTGATCTGGCACTCTTCCAGCAAGCGTTGAAAACTGACTCCCACTTCAATCGGATTGAGGTCTTCACGTTGAAGATTCTCGACAAGGGCCATCTCAAGCATCTGTTCATCGTTGGCCACCCTGATATAGGCAGGGATCTTCGTGAGGCCTGCCACCCTGGCAGCCTTAAGGCGCCGTTCGCCGGCAATCAGCTGGAAACGGTCGTTGCCCAGCTTTCGCAGGGTGACCGGCTGGATAATCCCCTGATGCTGGATGGACATGGCCAGATCGGCCAGCTCGGCGCGGTCAAAATCAGTACGGGGTTGAAAGGGATTTGCTTCGATGTCGTCAATCGGGATCATGGCTACCGATCCAACCAATTGATTGATCTGTACCTCCTTGGGAGCAAGCTCCAAATCGCTTCCTTCCAGCAGGGCACTCAATCCTCTTCCAAGCGCTTTTTTCTTTCCAGTCATATCAGCCCTCAAGTTGTTTTTCCGCATTCGGGATCCGGGTCAGTTCATTTTTCTGAAGGATTTCACGGGCCAGGTTCAGGTAATTGGTAGCTCCCGTGCTGTTGATATCATGAACCATGATCGTGTCACCAAAGCTTGGGGCTTCACTGAGCTTAATATTCCTGTGGATCATGGTCTCAAAGACCAGTTGCTGAAAATGGGCCTGAACCTCTTCCACCACCTGTTTGGAAAGATTGAGCCGGCTGTCGTACATGGTCAGGAGAATCCCTTCGATATCCAGGTCCGGATTCAGTCTCGATTGAACGATTTTAATGGTATTCAGCAACTTTCCCAAACCTTCCAGTGCGAAATATTCACACTGAACCGGGACGATCACTGAATCAGCTGCCGTCAGCGCATTCACAGTGATCAACCCAAGGGAGGGAGAACAGTCGATCAGGATAAAATGATAATCCTCCCGGACACGAGCGATCATCTTCCGCATCATTTTCTCCCTGTTTGGCATATTGATCATTTCAATCTCAGCCCCAACCAGGTCGATATGTGCCGGCAAGAGATCGAGGTGAGGGGTGGAGGTGTTCAGGATAATGTTTCTTGGATCCACATCATCCATGATGCATTCGTAAATGCTTGTCTTGATGTTCCTCGGATCGAACCCCACCCCGGAAGTGGTATTTGCCTGCGGATCAGCATCAATGATAAGGGTCTTGTACTCAAGAACGGCCAGACCGGCGGCAAGATTGATGGCTGAAGTGGTTTTTCCCACCCCTCCTTTCTGATTGGCAATGGCAATGACTTTTCCCATAGTCGCAAAAATACATTTTAAAGATGAGACCCTCTAAGGATGTTGAAAAGTTTTCAGTAAGTAAAAACGGCTACGGAAAGAAAGAGTAAAGGCCTTAACAGACGTGGGATCAATATTCGTCTGTGTCGGATGAGAGGTCTTCGAAACGGATGTCGGAATGTTTGTTCTTGATGGGACCCTCTCCCTCAAATGAATCCTGGGAGCTCTCTTCCCTGGGTTCAGGCATCGCCTGCTCGCTTTTGATATAATCGATCACATCAGTGAGACCTTCAGTGAATTTCTGAAAATCCTCCTTGTAAAGGAATAGCTTATGCTTTTCGTAGAAAAATTTCCCCTGATCGTTGTTAAACCTTCGCTTGCTTTCGGTGATGGTTAGGTAATACTCATCAGAGATGGTTGCCTTGACATCAAAAAAATAGGTGCGTTTGCCTGCTCTGACAGCCTTCGAAAAGATTTCGCCTCTTTCCCTGTCATTCTTTTCGTTATCATCCATTTTATAAACAAGTTTAGGTTAAAACGCAAAAATAAAAATATTATTTGAAACAAAAAGTTAATTTCAATGAAATGCGTAGCTTTGCAAGCCAGTTAAAAAGCGCCTTTGAGATGTTCTTTATCATTGCCGGTCCATGTTAGGAAGGAGACATTTTCGTATCAAGGTTTTGCAGGGATTGTACGCTTATTTCCAGGGAGGGGAACCCCGGATGGAAAAGGCGGAGAAACAATTGCTGAACAGTATTGAGAAGCTTACCGAGCTCTATTTCATTCAGCTTTCATTTTTTCTGGAAGTGGTCGACTTCTACATTCGCAGGATGGAGGAGGCCAAGAATAAGTTCTATCCTACTTACGAAGAGCTCAATCCCGTCCTCAAATTCGTCAATAACCAGGTGGTACTGATGCTTCGTGAGAACGAAGAGATGAATTCCATGGTCAGGAAATACAAAATCAGCTGGACCGAGGAACAGGACAATGTCAGGAAAGTCTACCAGCGCCTTCATGAATCCAAAGAGCACCGAGATTATCTCTATTCGGGCGAAACCTCCTTCCGGGAGGATCAGGAGTTTGTCAGCCGAATCCTAAAGAAGTTCATTGTGCAATCGCCGGAACTGCAGTTTTTTTGTGAAGAACGATCCATCCACTGGATTGACGATTTCGACATCGCGGCATCCCTGGTGTTGAAAACGATCCGGCTGCTTAAGGCCGGGTTCACTCCGGCAACACCGCTGACCTCCCTGTTCACCAAGGATCCTGAAGGGGATGAAAAGGAGGAACACCAGTTCATCGTGGAGCTTTTCCGGAGAACAATCATCCACAGCGATGAATTTGAAGAGAAGATCAAGGGACGCTTGAAGAACTGGGAACTGGACCGGATCGCCCTCACAGACATCATCCTGATCAAAATGGCTCTGACCGAACTGATCTATTTCCCGACAATCCCTGTCAAGGTGACCCTGAATGAGTACATCGACCTTTCAAAATATTTCAGTACAGCGAAGAGCAAGCTCTTCATCAACGGGATCCTGGACAAACTGGTGTCGGATCTGATCGAGGCAGATCAGATCCATAAGACGGGACGCGGGCTGATCAACTAATTTTTCCCCGCTTATACTAAAGAAAAGAGCTCCACGTTTGATAGAAATATAAACAGAGAACCTATCGTGTCAAACCTACTCAGATTTCTTTTTCTCGGTTCCCTCAGCCTGCTATCCTATTTGCCCCTTTCTGCCCAGATCGGCGGCGACCATACCTACACCTTCCTTACGCTTAGCAACTCTGCCAGGATTGCAAGCCTGGGAGGAAATGCCATGGCTGTGCTGGACAATGACGTCACGCTCTCACTTGCCAATCCGTCACTGATCACCCCTGATATGAATGACCAGCTGGCGCTAAGTTATGTCAACTATTTTTCCGGGAACAACATCGGGTTTGCCATGTATTCTCATACCTTCAACAAGGCCGGAAGCTTTGTTGCCGCCATCCAGTTTGACGATTACGGGAAGATCCAGGGAGCGGATGCCTCCGGTAACAAGACAGGAAATATCAGCGCCTCTGAATACGCCCTGACCATCGGCTGGGGCCGAACCCTCACCAACCACTTTTCCATCGGTGCAAACGCCAAGCTAATATACTCTCACCTCGATGAGTATAACTCCTTCGGGATTGCAGTTGATGTGGCCGGATCCTATTTCACCAAGGATAAATTGTTCGTTGCATCGGTGATGGCACGAAATATCGGCTCACAGATTGTTCCCTACCAGTCGGGAGAATTTGAACCACTGCCCTTTGAACTTCAGCTCGGTTTGTCACAAGGACTGAAACATCTTCCGTTGAGGTTTTTTCTGCTCTTCACCAATCTGCAGAAATGGGATCTGAGCTATACCGACACCAATGATCCGAAAAACCAGGCTGATCCATACACTGGGGAGGTCCAGGAGAAAAGCGGCATCAGCAAGTTTGCAGACAATCTGATGCGCCACATTGTAGTAGGTGGTGAGGTCACCATTGCCAAAGTTTTTTCCATCAGGCTAGGGTACAATTACCAGCGTCGCCAGGAACTTAAATTGTACGAACGGACCGGCCTCAGCGGGTTTACCTATGGCGTCGGATTCCGGGTCAAGATGTTCAACTTCAGCTATACCCACGCCACCTACCAGGCCGGCAGCCCGAATCCCAATTATGTCACCATTGCCGTGAACCTGAAGGGTTTTTCGAAGAACAAGCGGACCAGCGGACAGGCGGATAAGTAAGCATTTTTCGTACTTTTGTCAGAAGATTTTCCGGATGAACATTACCATTGATCCTCACAGCGGATTCTGCTTTGGAGTGGTTTATGCCATTCAGGTCGCTGAACGTGAACTGGCTGAATCGGGAAAACTCTACTGCCTGGGGGATATTGTCCATAACAACATGGAGGTGAACCGACTCAAGGAGATGGGGTTGGTGATCATCGATCATAATGACTTATTGAAGCTCCGGGATTGCAAAGTGATGATCCGCGCCCATGGAGAACCTCCCGAAACATACCAGGTAGCCCTGCAAAACAATATTCACCTGATCGATGCCTCCTGTCCCATCGTTCTGAACCTCCAGCAGGAAGTTACATACGGTTATCGTGACATGCAGGTGCGGAACGGGCAGATCGTGATCTATGGAAAGGAGGGGCACGCCGAGGTGAATGGGCTGAAAGGACAAACCCACGGGAAAGCCATCGTGGTCGGAGATGAAAACGATCTGGATAAAATTGATTACACACGGCCTGTTAGGCTCTATTCCCAAACGACCAAGAGCGTGGAGGGATTCAGACGGATCGTCAGGATGATCGAAACGAAGATGCATGCCGCAGCAAATTCTCCTGACGTCGATTTTCACTGGAGTGACAGCATCTGCCGGCAGGTTTCCAACAGGTCGACGCATCTCAGGGAGTTTGCAGCCAAACATGAAGTCATTATCTTTGTCAGTGGATTGAAGAGCTCCAACGGACTCATCCTCTACCAGGTATGCAAGGATGTCAACCCAAAAACCTATATGGTGTCAGACAAGGAACAGCTTCAGAAGAGCTGGTTTCTTGGGCATCATTCCGTGGGTGTCTGCGGAGCGACTTCCACCCCGATGTGGCTTATGGAAGCCGTTGGAAAGAAGATCAAAGAAATGAACACATCCGATGCACCTGCATAGGCTGACTCTCCATAACTTCAAGAACTATCCTGAAGCGGAATTTCTCTTCAGTGAAAAGATCAACTGCTTTGTCGGAAACAACGGTGTTGGAAAGACCAACCTTCTGGATGCCATTCATTACCTCTCGTTTTGTAAAAGCTACTTCAATCCGAGCGATACACAAAACATCCGCCACGATACCGACTTCTTTGCCATTCACGGGAATTACTTCCGGTTGAATGACTCTCCCGAACAGTTGCAGTGCATTCAGAAACGGAACCAGCGGAAAAAGTTCCTGTACAACAAAAAGGAGTATGACCGTCTGGCCGATCATATCGGACTTTTTCCGCTGGTGATGATCTCTCCATCCGACCGTGATCTGATCAATGATGGAAGTGAACTGCGCCGCCGCTATATCGACAGTGTGATTTCCCAGTTCGACAAGATTTATCTCGACGACTTGATCAATTACAACAAAGCGCTCAACCAGCGAAATGCGCTGTTGAAATCGTTTGCCGAACGGAGGCATTTTGATTCGGAGGCTCTGGAGATATGGAATGATCAGTTGGCGCATCTAGGAACCACCATCTTTCAGCGCAGGAAACAGTTCCTGGAAAAATTCATCCCGCTTTTTCAATACTATTTCAAGTATGTCAGCGGTGGTAAGGAGGGGGTCGATCTGATCTATCA
>Ga0172367_10003636_pt1 | contig 19730 bp, 13 predicted proteins | sample Lak10m_FD_114542 | JGI IMG/M metagenome (GOLD analysis project Ga0172367, IMG submission 114542) | Freshwater microbial communities from Kabuno Bay, South-Kivu, Congo - kab_022012_10m | ecosystem: Environmental > Aquatic > Freshwater > Lake | place: Democratic Republic of the Congo: South-Kivu...
ACAGTAACATAATTCAATTTATCTATATTTCTAACGAGATCAAGTTGTGAAGAATTCACTTCACTGAATTTCTGAACCATATTGGAACTCACAAAGTTTTTCTTATTAGTAACAAAAGATTTTAAGTTATTTCTTACTGTCCTTATTGTTTTATTTTTTAACGGTTTTGTAGATATAAATTCCAATATATACCCTTGATTATTTTCAAAATAATCGTTTGCTGTGGTAAATATTGTATCTACCTTTCCCTGAATATTCTGAGGACTTCCGTATATTTGAACGTTATTAACATCAAAAGTTCCGTTTTCATAAAATCTGTTAAGTCTATTCATCTCGGTCATAAATCCCCACCCTCTTTCGGTTGCTATCGCTTGTAAATTGTTTGTCAAAGCAAAAACATAATTTTTTACTTTGTTACTAGTGTCTTCAATAATAGGTTGATAGTTAATTGTCCCTGTGAATCCAGTGTCATTTACTTCAGTAGAAACTACCGCTCCTATATAGGTACCACCTGGGTTATTTTGTGAGACAACTCCTTGTGTTTTGACCTTTTGGTTTTCTTGAATCTGAGCATACAGTTTGTTGTCAATTTCCGAAGTGTCTTCGGTGGCGTCTGCCCTCTCATCATACATTTCTGTATTTGCGTAATAATTAAATGACAAGGCGTTTTGTAATCTATCGATTGGTTCTTTAAGTCCTGATCCCCCAATAAAATCGAATGATAAACTAACCGTTGCAATCATCGGTTGAATTCCAATCCCTTCAGGATTAATGTCTAAGTTTTCAAATTGAAATTGAACACTGTTAATTAATATTTTGGTATTATAGAAATCTCCAATCCTCAATACACAAACTGGAGGTGCTCCAAATGCGGTGTTTTCTGCATCATTAATTTTTTCTTCACCTCGATCATTTATAACAGGAATTGTTGATCCCGGTCTTGTACATTGATTCAAAAAGGTTAATCTTGAGTTCAAACCTTCGGGTGTTATTGAATGGAATCCAGGGTGAAAATATTTTAATTTTTCTTTCAACGAATCATAAACAACAGGTGTGGTCTCTTTCATCATTTCGAAATAAGAACATTCCGATAATAAATTTCTTAACACTTTTTTTGCAAGGCCAGGTAACGGTGTGATATTTTCTGTTCGTGTCACTGTTGTTGTTGTAACATCTTGAGTAGTTCTCAAATATTGAGGTCCAGTTGATTTTATGTCTGCCGGGTTTGGTAATTCGTCTGTTTGTAATGATTCCTGTACTTGAGGTTGTTGTTCTTGAACCGGCTTTGGTGACGCAACTGTTGTTATTATAATTTGCACATTTCTATCTTGAATTGCTTGTAAGGAAAATACTGTGTTCTGTGTAGATCCTGTACTGACCGTTTGGTTTGAGTTAATTTCACCGGCTGGTGTTTTATTTATTTTAAATAAATTACCCACAAAGTTGTTCAAAGTACCACCACTATATTCCTTGAAGAATTTTTCTATAGAATCAATTCTACGGTTCGATAATCCAAAATTATAATCTGATGTCGCAATCGAAGAAGTGTTTCCAATCAAATTCATATTGACGGTAACACCATCTTTACATAGTTCATTTATTCTTACAGCAACCTTTTTTAATTGTTCAACATTATCTTGTATTTCAGTATTGAAAAAATTATTAACGGCATTAGCATTTCCACTTCCATTAGCATACTCGTTTTGTTTTTGCAGATATTGTGGAAGTAAATCTTGGAAATTTGGGGTTGTGTTTGGTTTTGGGTAGTCGTTCCTAAAATATACTTTAAAATCATCGGGTTCGATACTGATGTCCACTTCGGCAGTATCTTCTGTAAGATCATCTGTGACTACAGGTGCTGCAGGTTCGGGTGCGGTTGGTACTATTGGTTGTTCGGGTGGTAATATTTCTGTGACGGTCTCTATAGTTGTTGTATCAGTGGTTTCACTTAATATTACTTGTATCTGTTGTAATTCTTTGAGTGGTATTGTATTGTAAATTTCAGCAAGTTGGTATAAATCATACTCTTTACATCCCGCATAAAAAGATTCTAATATTGAATTAGTTTCTTCAGCGGTTTGACCTTTCAAAACTTTATCAACAATTAAATTCAACACAGAAGGATGGTCGACAACAATTTTGAAAGATAAACTTCCACTTCTTGTACTATTACCATAGGTGTAAATTGGTTCGGGTCTACCAATAAAGTCGGTTGAGTTCCATCTTGATGATATTTGCTCGGAAAATGTAAGATCGTATGGTGGAAACCACATAATTCTTCCTCCATTCGGACCTCTTTCACATAAAGGTAAATCTTGTACCGTAAAACCTTTCTTTTTGGAAGGTTTCCATGCCAAGTTTTCTAGTGAAAACATGTATTTTTTTACACCTTCATTAGTTAAATTTGTCGCATCAGCTCCTCTGTAAGGGGTTATATTTAAATTATATGGAGCATCTAAATTAGAGTAAGAAAAACCTCTAATGTTTCGAGTTTTTTTCTGTAACCTTTCCATTGTATTGAAAGGTTGATCTTTAGTAAAGATTCTACAGTATTCTTCTCCTCTCGATATTCCGTTGTCATCCACATATTTGATAACTTTTGACCCTTTTGTAATTTCTTTATATCCATCATTGAAAATTTTGGATACTTGGTTGATTGCATTACCAATACTTTGTAATCCTTTCCCTCCTCCCGGATTTGATAATACTAATTGTTGTGTCTTATCTAATATAGAGTCTTTCGTAAACGCAAATCCTTCAGAGACTGTTCCTCCAAAAGTTGCAGAAGCACTTCCACCAAATGTGGTTCCATTTGGTCCGACAAAGACACCAACACCCGTTTGATTCGACCCGACCCAAGAAAAACCTCCTTGTAAGTCTCCCTGATTATAATATGATCTACCACCCAATCCAAATTTAAAAGTTTGATCTAATCCTTCTCCCTCATATGTAATACCAATAATACTATACCCATAGACAGGAACTCCGTCCATACCTGATGGTTGATCGTTCGGTGGTGCTACAAGATTTGGTATTGGTGTTTGTTGTGTTCCTAAATAGTATTGACCAGCAGGTGGTTGTGTCCCTCCCAAGGATCTACCAAGTTCAGCAATTGATTGGATACCTTGACCCAATAAAGTTTGTGCCGCTTGAACTTGTGAACTCCTATATTCAGGTCTGTACTTGTTGAATTCTAAATTTCTAAAAAGAGTGGATTTCTGACCTCCTCCGGTGTTTTGTAAAAAGTTATATGATGGATCTAATTCGGGTCTTCCGAAACCGATTACGGAAGAGATTGCCTGTCTTAAATCATTTACTATTCGACCCCCAACTGTTGTTTGTTCATTTGCTGTCACAGGTGAAGAATCATCAAAATAATCACCAGGAATCCAAGAATAAGGACTATATACTCCTGTAATTCTTGACACAAGATCTAACCCTTTTCCAACCAAGTTATCAGGTTGTGAGATTTGCCAATTTTTTTCAATTAAGGTTCTATTACCTGTTAATAACGCAGTTGCCTCATAAGGATCGGAAAGAGCATCCAATAAGTTAATCCTACCAAAAGTTTCTTCCCTGATTTCTTGTCCTATTCGATATTGAAATTGTTGTTTCAATATCTCGGCTGAGATTTGTGCTAATTTTGAATCATTGGAAAGTGATCCATCAGAACCAAAGGGGTTGGTTTGAAGAACAATATTTTGAAGCGAATAAAAAGAAGCAACGAATGTGTAATAAGTATCCCTATTATTAATGATGTTTTGTATATCTTGTATTGATATTGGTTGACCAAATCCATCACTAGGTCCAAAAAAGTTGAGTAGATATTGTTTTTCTAAATAATCGGGGTATAGTTTAAGAAGTTCTTGTGAGTTTTGGACTGCGGAGTCTCTTAAATTTATAGGAAACACTCCATTTTCACCATTAACTTGTGTTGAAAAAGTACCCTCTACAGTATATGGTGATAGATTTTTGACAATATTATGTTTTCTGAAAACATCAGAAATACTATTACCAAAACTCAGCGAACTATAAGCCATCTATTTTTTATTTTATAAATAGATGATTTTGTAATTTATGATTTTTGTCTTCTCTTCTCGTTGACTCTTTCAAACTCTTCTGACAGTTCTTTTATCATAAATTTTCTTTCAAAAACAGGCATTATGATTAAGTCTTGGTAAGTTATAGATGTATTCCTCACCAAATAGTAAAACTCTTTGAGTTGTATTTGCTTATATTCAGAAGAAAGGACGAAAAAATTCAGCCCCAAAGGCTACATTTACATGTACCTCTTCACCAGACGGGGCTAATATTCTTTGTTTAAGGTCCAATCTCGGTTCCAATTCTTCTAATTCTTGTCTCAAAAACTTGGAATCTGCAATCGGTAGGTTAGAGACGAACCGTGAAATTTCATTTCTATCATCGACACCATCAACAGAGACAATATTCATCTCTAATCTTTTAGTAACAATTGGTGCAACCATACCTTGTGGGTATGAATCTCGTATTTTTCTCAAGTTGATTTGGTCACCCAAAGTTAAAAGTTTGACTTTAACTTCATTTCCCGATTTTGGAAGTTTGATTGTAAAATGTCCATTACTATCGGGCTCTTTATCAATTTTTTTGAAGTTTAGTTCTTCCAAGTTTATTTCAGCATCAAAAACTTGTTTTGTTTTTGGGTCAGTGGTTTTGATTTTGTATTGAGATCCGAAAGCTGTGTTTCTTAAAAAAACCAATATTGCCTCGGCGTCCCCTTCCAACAATTGTTCGGGTGAAATATCTGGTTCGTAAATTTTACTCCTCAATAAACTTGTAATAAGCGTATTAACTTCTTTTAAATTTTGACTCATAAGTAGGTTTTCATCGGAAGCCGTCAAATAACCAACTTTCAAACTTTTTTTTCCTGAAGGATAAAATTTACCCTGAGAAGGTAGTGGAACCACATCGTGTGGTAAATTAAAATTTTCTTGACCGTATGCTTTAGAATTATCCATAATAAAAAACCTCGGGATATAGTCCCGAGGTTAAAATAAACTGAAATACTATTAAGTCAATATAAATTACCGAAAGTTTGTCGGTGTTTTAGTAGACGAGGATACATCTGTCAGGACGCAACGTAGCTGTGATAGTGGCAAGAGCGTCATCACTGTATCCCAAACTGTCAAAATTCACATCAGTTAGGAATGTTCCTTGAAGAATCCACTTTTCAACAACCACACCGGTTGGATCAAGGAGTTCAAGGTCAATATCTTTTTTATAACCAGCAGCATAACCCATACGGCCAGTTACAGATTCCGCATGAAGTCTAACCCATTCCATAAGAGCTTGAGCTGCTGATGGTCCGATAGGGTCTCTGAATGTGACATTGATTGTGTTCCAATTGAATCTACCCGCCACATATGTAGAGGTGTTCAAAAATGGGATCTCTGTTGCATTAATCGAAACTTGTGGTCTTGAGGTTGACTCTACAAACCATTCGTTTATGCCCAACGATGATGGAAATCTTAAAATAAATCTATTTTTCCTTTTTGGTTCATAAGGAACCGGCATTTTCATTAGTAAGTCTGCCATATTTTTCTATTTACTTTTATTCAGTTTATTTTATTTCTTATCTAGTTCTTACACTAGTTTTATTTTTATTATAAATACTCTAGTTTTTTATTTTATTTCTTTTTTTTCTCCTCCGGTTGTTTGAAATACTTTGACCGGACTTTCTTCTGGATATTCCTTTTCCAAAAACCCTTTTATTTTTTCTATGTTTTTGATGTCATCATCTGAAAACCCTATTTGAGGTACGAAGAAATTTTTAACATCGTTTTTGAAGAAAGCTCTTTCTTGTAAACTCTCCGACATTTGTTTAACATATCCGATAAATTCTTTCAATGCTTTTATTTTCCCTTGCTCAGGGTTCTGAAGAGATCCTTCTCCATATGTTACAGGATAAAACTTACATAAATCAAGGTATTCGTCTATAAGTTGGTTTTTAGAAAGGTTGGATTCTTCACCTGTTAAATCTCTGTATTTTTTAAGGTTTTCATAACAAACATTTCCATTTACCCCATTATAGTTCATCAAAAGATAGTTTTTACACGCCTCTTTTAATGTTTGTGGTGAGTGACCTCTTGCTGTGATTATAGAAAAAATTGACCCCCCATTCAAACATTCCACAAAATCTTTCCATGATGGACCCGGTGGTGCTGATAGAGCATCAATAATAAATTGTTTGTCACCTTTTAATGTAAAATGTCTAAATGGTTGGTCAGCAAAACCTACTATAGTGTGTCCGTGATAAATAAATGGTTCCTTACCAATCATTTCTCTGTATTTTGCAAAGTCCTCTGATCCCATACCCACTTCTCTTTCATCTTCCGTCATAATGATAATTTTTGTTGGCATATAAACAATATTATCATCCCAATCGAAAGCATAATATTTAGAATCTGGATTTACATCATCATTAAACCCTTCAGAAAGAAGTTTTTCTTCCAAATAATCTTTTACAATTCTCTTAAGTAATTCCATAGTAATAGTAGAAAGGGGGAGATTTTACCCTCCCCCTTTTTTATTTGTTTAGATATTTTCGAAAGACGCTCCTGTTGGAGTAATTACGAATTCAATATCAATGAATTCAAGAGATCTTGTTGGTTTGATATAAATCTTGCCGGTTAATTGGTTTCTGTCAATATCCTCAGGTGAAGAAGAAACTGTAACACGGAAGTCTGTCAAACCTCTATCTCTTCTGATTCCATCAAGGATTGGATTGACCGCATCCAAGAAATCTTGTCTGACTTGTTGGTCGTTCTGTTCGAAGAGGAGTCTCACCGCAACAGCAGAAATCAACTTTCTTGCTTGTAACAACAATCTTCTAACATTGATTCTATCCAAAGCCGATTCACGGACTTGAAGAGTTTTGTTACCCCAAATGACAGGTCCTACATCTGAGAAGGTTGCAATTGGGTTGAGTCTTCCTTGGTAAAGGATGTCTCTATCTTCTTGTGTGAGTTTTCTTCTTGCTTTGACTGCGTTGACCAAACCTCTTGAGTAACCTGCAGATGCGAACCATGGGAACGCGATGTTGTCTGTAAGAGCAAGGTTTCTAACAACTTCAGATGTAGGTGGAATCCAAAGGTTTGTGTTATTAACGGTGTCTCTAACCAAAATCCAAGGATAGTAAGTCGCTGTGTAGTTTGAGTCGATTTCACTATCTTCAAGATTATTGACAGCATCTGTAGGATAGATGGTGTCATCAGGATCAGAGGTTGAAGAAACAAACATGTTGAAGTCCGGGGTAGTTGTGATGTAGATTGAGTCAGCTCTATCTTGTTCGACAATATCAATAGCGTCTTGTACAAGAGCCAAGTTATTTACATAATCAACACCTGGAGTTACAAACACATTGATATTAACTGACGCTGGGTTGTTAAAGGTTTGATATCCTTTAAGGTAAGCATAGTAGTCGGTGTTTGCCCATTCTGTATTTTCACCATCTGTGATTTTCTTAAACGCTCCCCATCCTGATGCATTTGGGAACTGTGCTGATGGTGCCGCTCCGAGTAAGTATTTTGTGTCTCCGAGTTGGTAAGAATCTGCGTTTGTTCTGTATTCTCTATAGATGTCCCATCCGTCAAAACCTCCTGCTGGTAAAATAGTGAATTTACGAGAGAAAATTTTGTAGTAAGGACTTGTAGATGAAGTTGGTTCTGCTTGGAATGTTGCCGTTCCACACTGATAAGCTGACTGACCTGAAGTTACATACGTGCTTGGGATAGTGATTGCACTTGCGTTAATATCCATGTGGAAACCTTGTGTTAGGTAGTTCCAATCAGCTGATGTTGTGTCGGTTGCGATATTGTCAGGTAAAACTTTACCTTTGTAAGAGAAGAAGTCAGCATCAAATCCTTGAATGTTCGAAATACCAAGATATGTTCTTCTAACTTTATCTCCCGAACTTCTAACACTTGATGCTCCACCTGATGCGGTGAGAACAGGTGTGTTGAAAGGAGGTGTATAGATGACCTGACCTGGTGTGTAGTATTGAGTCTTATAGATCAATGAAGGAGAAATGTTTGTAGAATAATTTCTTGAGATGTAACCTTCAAATCCACATGGAAGTGCGTCGTTGGGGTGACCCTCAACAATTTCCAACATGATGTATCTTGACTTCAATTCATACTCACCATTTGCCGTTCCTACTTTAAGAGCGATGTAGCTTGGACTTGTAGCATCCATTGTACAGTTCGCAAATCTTTCAAGAACAGTTGGGTTTTCATCTGTATCATAGAAATCGCGAACCAACAAATCAAAGTTATTATTTGCAAATGAAATATTCGAAACAGAAATCTTAATTTGTTTGTTCGCATTATTACCGTCAGAAATTGAGATGAATCTGAACAATCTTTCAACCGTATCACCACGAAGTTCAGAAACCAAGTAAGGAGTAGATGGTGTTTGATATTGTTCAGCATACCATCCGATTGTGTCAGGATCCAAACTCTGTGCTGAGTCGAACGAGACCAATGAAGTTGAAAGACCTCTAACTTTACCTAAGTTGTAAAGATTCGCTAAAAGTGCGGTGTATTCTTCTTCCAAGAAGAGAGGAACCTCAGTTCTGTCTTTCGAGAAGTTAGATCTACCAAATACCTTTGACAAGAAATCTGTTGATGATGACTGTAAAGAAGTTTGGAAACTGAATGTAGTTGCGTCTTTGGTTAAACCTGAAAGTGTGAAGTTATTGAACGGATCTTGTGAAATTCCATCTAAGTTGTCCAACATCACAACATCTGTTGTACCTGTAACCTGATAGGTTGGGTTGTTATCATCGTTGTATTGTGAGATACCTCTTGATCTAAATGTTGCAACAATTAAGTTGTGTGCGTCGGAGTAAGTATCCGCGGTGTAAGTATTAACCAAAACATTACAAGTTCCTGTGTAAGAACCTGTTCCATTGGTTGTAAGTGTTGCAATTCTTGTAGAGAATGAAAGACCGGTATAACTACTACCATTCAAACTGAATAAGCCGTAGTACCAAGTATCATTATCTACACTTGTGAAATCCGCACTAGATGCATTGAGATTATTACAATCGAAAACATTTGTAAGTGCGGTAAATCCAGCACCTGTCAATGAATTATAAGAACCTCCTGATAAAGAACCAAAAACATAAGCGGTATTGGCCGACAACGAAGGTGTAGAAATGATGTCAAAGGCAAATCCCTCAATTTCATCTAAAACGGTAGAAGAAGTACCATTTGCGAAGGTTACAGTATTTCCAGTGACTGCTGTGACATAAGAACTTACTGATCCACCTGTAAATGTTACAACAACACTTGAAGTGCCAGCGGTTGTTGCTACAAAAGAAAATCCAAAAGAACCTGCATCTGAAGAAAGACCAATAGTATCTACATCAGGATTTGAGATAGTCTTCAAAGACCAAGATGGTCCAGCGTCATATCCTGAAAGACCAAGGATTCTTGTTACGAATAATTGATTCGATTGTTGTAAGTAGGCTTTAGCAATGTATGCCGCTTCATACTTTGGGATTTGTGTGTTGACGAACTTTGTTGGGTTGGTTCCACCAAAGTATAATTGAAACTCGTCAAAGTTTCTGATGAAGACGGGTTCAAAGGCCGGACCTTGAAGTGTTTCACCCACAAGACCGAGGGTTGTTACACCCACACTTTGAGCCACAAATGATAAGTCACGCTCCGAAGTATAAACACCAGGAGAGACGAAAACTGAATTTGCTGTTGCCATTTTTTAATTAAAAATTCTTTACTTTTATTTTTTCATAAATATTATGAAAAATCCCAAAAGAACGGGTCATTACAACAATTCTTACAGAAAAGATAATTTTTTCTTACTTTTTTATCCTTGATTTTTAATCATATAGGAGTATATTTTCTCTATGAAGAATATTAAAATATCAGAGGAACATCATCTAATATTGAAAAATTATTGTCAAAAAAATGGTATGAAAATTCATAAGTTTATTGAAAAACTTATTTTTGATAATTGTAAAAAAAAGAAAGATATATACGGTGAATAATCAAATAAGTTTTGAGGTTACCAAAATTTGGCTATCCTCACCATCATTCACCTTTCTAATATCAACAGTCATCACATCACCATTATTTACAAAAACAATCGGAGGATTTTCTGCAAAATATTCATTATTGATATAGACATAGTAGGATTCAACATTAATAAGATCGTTGAAAGTAATGTCAGAATTAAAATCAAATTTTTGACTCAAAGAGGTAAGACCATTCAAGAAAGAAAAAGAAAAGTCAGTATCTCTCAAATCAGGTACAACAAACTTTTGTCTTTTTCTTTTAGGCGGCACAACTTCAACAACCTGAAGGATTCGGCTAATTGCAGGATAAACCTCAAACTCTTTTTCATCGATTAAGAATCCAAGCATTGTCAGAGTATAATCTTGGACATAATACTTCCTTTTTTCCAAATCCAAAACGGATTCGTCGGAAATGTTTTCCAAAATGATTGGAATGTAATGACCTTTGATGAAAGTGTATGCTTGTCTTGATGCAAATTTAGAAATAACTGTTTTATTGAACGCATTCAATTCTGTCATTCTATTACAGAAAATTTTCACATTGAAAGTAATATCAACAGGAACGGGTTGGGGGATTTTATAAATGTCCATCCCTTTTCTATTTCCATCCCAAGTAGGAACCTTTGCATAATAAAACATTTTTTTATTTGGGATGTTATATCTGAGGGCGGGGTTGGTTCCAAATTTCACATCGGGATTTCTAACGGTTGCAACAAAAGGAGGATTTATATTTTCATCCAAATCGGTGAAGTTCCAAGTTTCGGCAAATTGAGCCCAATTTTGAGTTGTAATGATCAAATCAACGGTGGGTATTTTTTTTCCCGACACAACGGTACCCAACTCATTTTTAACAAATTCCAACATACCCAAATCAAGATCTTCGTGTAAAATACTTTTAGGAAGATAGGTTCCATCTTCTTTGATAAAATCCACTAATTCTTCTCTTCTCTCATACAAAATTTTATCTTGTGTGAGTTTGATATCTTTTTTTATTTTTTTTGGAAATCCCATCAGTTTCCTCTAAATTCATTGTCCTTGACAGGTGATGCTATTACCGTTCTATAAAACGGATATACACCACCATAAGTGTGTTTATTGTCCGAAGTTACTTTTCCATCATTCACAACTGTATAATACCTTACTCTACTTTCAGTTTCGTAATAACCAATATAATCACCATATTTTATATCAACACCGAGTTCTTCTAATTCTGAAATATAAACAGATATTTGAATATTACCAGGTTCCAAATTTCGCAACTTCGTGTTTCCAAGATTTTCGTTTTGTGGTTCCAAAACTTTAACGAAACCCTTAAACTCGACTGGGGTCTTATAAACAATACCATCTTCCTCTACTTCGCCATACACATTACTTTTTTTGGTTTTTGATTGGTCGACTTGGTATAAAACCAAAGTAAAGTTCATATCACCATATAACCACTCTTGACCCATCTCCAATTCTAAGTTGAAGTCTTTGTCACCAAAAAATTTAGAAAGACGGTTTATTGGAACTCTTTTACTCATACTCAATAAATATCAAAAACATTTATTTCTTGGATACACCAATATTATTGATAAATAACATATCTTTTTCTATTTTTATGCTTATATATTGTGGTTTTGGAAAAATTAGATACCCTACCAGAAAGAAAAGCAATGGTGATATTGGAAACTTATGAAGGTTCCAACAACTATATTTTGAAACTGAAAAAAAGTTATAATAATCAAAAAAACTTTAAACTTTCTCGGAATCAATCTGATTACATCATACAAAATCATCAAACAACTCCTAAAATTGCAAGAAAGTGGGTCGATATAGATTTTTATTTCTCTGAAAAAATATTCGCAGACAAACTTCTTTCTGAACCACCCAAAAGAGTTTATATTGAGAAATTATTGGTAGATGGTGATAAATCTTATCATGTTTGGGGTAAGTTTTTTGAAAGTGAGGAACTTCATGATTTTTACCTACCAAAGGCAAGTCTTCTCAAAAAAGAAAAACAAGTTGAAATTGATTACGAAAAGTATTCGGTCAGACCACCTATGGATCATCAGAAACTTGCAATCGAAAAACTTGTGGCAAATGAAAGATTTATTCTCGCTGACGATATGGGATTGGGTAAAACCACATCAACCGTAATAGCATCCCTTGAATCAGGATCAAAAAAAATATTGGTTATTTGCCCTGCCTCTTTGAAAATAAATTGGTATAGAGAAATTCAAAACTATACTGATCGTAGTATTTCTATCGTTGAAGGAAAGAAGTGGGAGAGTGCCGACTTTGTGATTGTGAATTATGATATCATTAAAAATTTCCATGATTCAGAAAATTTAGAAAATTCTGTCATTGTGAAAGAAAACTTTGATTTAGTAATCATTGACGAAGCTCATTATATCCAAAATAAAAAGGCAGCAAGAACACAATTATGTAATGATGTTGCAAATAAAATTGGCAAGGTTTGGTTATTGACGGGGACACCTTTGACATCTCGTCCTATCAATTATTTCAATCTTTTGGAATTAGTTGATTCTCCCGTCGCTCAGAATTGGATGGCATATGTCAGACGGTATTGTGATGGATTTCAGTTTAGGGCGGGAAACAGAAAAATATGGAATGTAAATGGAGCGTCAAACTTAGAGGAACTAAGAGATCGAACTCAACATACCATCCTCAGAAGATTGAAAGAAGAAATCTTGGATCTACCTGACAAGATCATAACACCAATTTATCTTAATCTCAAATCTGACACATACAAGACCTTAATGGGTGAATATTTCGATTGGTATAGAAATAATGAAGAATCAAAATCCTTGGCTCTGCAGTTTTCCAAACTGATGAAGGTGAGACAAATTATTTCTCAGGAAAAAATTAAAAACACAATCGAAATTGCAAACTCATCGATTGACCAAGAAAAAAAGGTAATAATTTTTACAAACTTCACCGACACATTAAATCAGTTTGTTGATTATTTCAAAAAAGATTGTGTTTATTTGGACGGATCTTGCACCAAAAATCAAAGACAAGACGCGGTTGATAGATTCCAAAATGATGATAAAGTCAAAGTATTTGTTGGTAATTTGAAAGCGGCGGGTGTTGGTATAACTCTTACCGCTGCAGAGGTTGTAATCATGAATGATTTATCTTTTGTACCTTCAGATCATTCTCAAGCTGAAGACAGGGCTTATAGAATTGGACAAAACAAAGGAGTTAGCATTTATTATCCAATATTCGAAAATACAATCGAAGGTAAAATTTATGATATTCTTTCAAGAAAGAAGAATATTTTCGAAACAGTGATGGGTGATAATATTGATACAGGAACCGTAGCAGAAGAAATTTTGAATTTAATTACGGAACATTTCTCGTAATATTTATAGACAAACCTTTCAGTTATGTCCATAGAACAAAAATCCGAAATTTTAAAAAACCAAATCATTTTAGCCGAACAAACTCCAAATGAGGAGAACCCACTCTTAACCGAGATGAAATCCATAGGGATCGAAAATTTACCTTACAGTTACACATCTTTAAGGAAATTTATAGACCCTGAGACAATGAATGTTCATTACAACAAACATTACAAAGGATATGTCAAAAATCTTAACGCGGCGTTAAAGAAGTTAGGAGAAGATGAAGTAAATCTTGAAGATATTGTAAAGAATATATCAAGATATAACACCACAATCAGAAACAACGCTGGTGGAGCATTTAACCACGCATTGTTTTGGAAAATGCTCACTCCCGAAAAACAAACAATTCACGGGGATATTTTGAAAAGAATCAGAAAAGATTTTGGTTCTTATGAAAATTTCAAAAATAAATTTATGAACCGTGCAACAACAAAGTTTGGTTCGGGTTGGTGTTGGTTGGTTTTGACCAAAAGAAATTCATTGAAAATTGTTTGCACGACTAACCAAGACAATCCACTCATGAACTTGGTTAAAAACGGAGGTTATCCATTACTAGGATTAGATCTTTGGGAACATGCATATTATTTGAAATATAAAAACAAAAGAGATGAATATGTTCAAAACTTTTGGAAGGTCGTGAATTGGGAGTTTGTGAATAAACTATATTCTGACCAAATCAAAAGGACATCTCCAACAACCGAAACCAAAGAACAAATAAGGGAGTCAAGAGTATTGTTGGAAGAAAATTCAGTCAATCCTTGTAAAAGTCCAAAGTTCAAACAGGTGGTTTTTAACCGATTGTCACCTTACCAAATAAAACTTTATTCTAAAGTCATTTTTGATGTTTTGAAACACAAATATTCTCAGAATTGGAAGGAAAGTAATAGAGAAACGAATACACAATATGGATTCTACGATGTGGAACAACCAGGTAGATCGGTTTTGAATCTTGCAAATACTAACTACTCCCTTATGTGTTTTCTCGTTCTATTGATGAACAAAGTTGCAAAAGAAAAGGGTTGGGAACCGTTGGATTTTAAAACACCCGACAGGGAAAAATTCAATAAGAGTTTTAACAGATTTTTAGGTATGTTAAAAGCATACAGAGCTGAAATCACACAAGGTTGGATTTTGAATCAGGTCTTTGAGATTTTGGGATCGAAGTTCAAAAAAGGAAAATTTAATGAAGATACCTTTTTTGAAGTATTAAAAGAAAGGTTGGGTGATAGGGTTGAGATCAATGTAACGAGTGGTCTTGGTGCTGCCGACGATTTCAGAGGTATAGATGGGAGAATCACAATAGATGGAACCCCATATACCATACAGGTCAAACCATTTTCGAACGCAAAGTTGAATGAAGAAAATTTTCATGTTGTTGAAGGAAGCGCAGCAGTTAAGAATTATTCGACCGATCTGATGGGTTTTATATCAAAAAATAGAGATATTTTAGTGTTCCATAGATCAGGTATGGATATATCTAAAGGGGATTATCGGTTTCCAAAAGAAAATAAGATGGAACTGTAATATTTATCAATAAAAGATAAATGGCAGGAATCAGTCAACAAGAGAGAGAAACTTTATATAAAAGAGTTTTACACCTTTTAGGTGCTCCCTTAAGAAGTATTGAAATAGAAGAGGAACAAATGGATTCTCTTTTAGAATTTGCAATACAGGATTATTCACAATATATAAATGAATGGTTAATTGAGTCTCAATGGACCTCACTTTATGGGTTGAATCTTGATGAACAATCTCTCACAAAGGCATTTATCACAAGAAACTTGGATTGGGCCACTCAATATACTTACGCATATTCAAAAATAGTAGGTCTTCAAGCCGGTGGAGATTGGGTCTTGGAAAAAGACTACATTGATCTTGTTTCAGGACAACAAATTTATGAAATTCCCGCACATAGAGAAGTGAATGAACTTTTGTGGTTTACCGTAGCAGAACTCAATGGTGGATTTATTGATCCATTTTTGGGTGGATTCGGTGGATTCGGAGGGATGGGTCTCGGAGGACCTGCAGGTTACGCACAGTTTGGGGTTCAAGGAAACTATTTCTTGATGCCAGGTTTTGACCTTTTACTTCGTATGCAAGATAGAAACATCAAACAAAGAATTATTGGTAGTGATCTTACATATAGAATAACCGCTCTTCCTGACGGAAAAAAAGCAATACATCTTATGAATGTCCCTGGAGGTACATTCGATTTTGGTAACCTTGAGAGAAATCAATACAGGGTTTGGTATTGGTATTATGACACGAGTAATAAAGACAGAAATGAATGTTTGGCTAATAATCCTGACATCGTAAAGCTACCATCGGACATTCCAATCGATACTGTCACATGGGATGAACTTAACTCACCCTCTAAAAATTGGGTTAGAAGGTGGTTTATTGCTTATGTGAAAGAAACTTTAGGTAGAGTGAGGGGGAAATTCAGTGGTAATTTAAAAACACCTGATTCTGAATTACAATTAGAATATGATTCCTTATTAACCGAAGCTAAAGATGAAAAATCCAAACTTTTGGAAGAGCTAACCCTCCGTTTAGAGAGGTTAAGACCCGACAAAATGATGGAAAGACAAGCTTTAGAAGCTGAAAACTTGAATAAATCCCTTCAATACAGAGCGTTTCCATATTCCATTTATTCAATTTGATATGAGTATTTTGAAATCTACACCCGTTTATAAATTTATCGATGGAAAATTTGTAAAAACATCCAATATTTCCATTATTTCTGACGAAAGTTACTCAACAAACGGAGAAGGTGTTCTTTTAGTAAAAAAAGTTAATACCTGTAACCTACTTTTGAATTCACAAACAACAGACAATATTGTTGTGAAGTCCCTCACCAAAACCATCATCAGACCTGACAGAGGATTGATTGATGAAGAATATTCAGAACTTGAGATTAACAAGGGAACTGCTGTTCATTTTCAGTACATGGGTGGAAACTGGTATATTCTGAGTTCTGACGGTATTAAGTGGAACTAATCATCTCTTCTCCGACAAGGTCATAGATATAGTTGGGAGAAATTCCCCTCTTTTTCCAATAAATTAATTCTTGTTCAGAAATCGTGAGGACTTCATCCAATGAATCCTGATCACCTTCACCCAATGGCTTTCCATTGAGAAGTTTGCATTGTGATTTTGTGAACAAATAACGATCTTTTGGGTTGTCAATCAAAAGATGTTCCCGAACAATATCATCAAACACAACCAATAGAGGTTCCAGTCTTTTGTTGAAGGTATTGATCGCCCTTGGAACATTGTATTCCCCAACCTTATCAGGATTATTTTCAATATCAGTCGGATCAAGACGATAACAATTGATTATTAGGTCATCTTTTTTCTTCTGAACATCACCATGAGATTGACGAGTTCCGTTATTCACATAATAAATGATATCACCAAGATCAACCTTGAGGTTTTCTTTAATTGCAAGTTCCATATGAGCCATACGGGACATGGGGTTTCCCGCGGCAGTTTTCATACCACATCTTTTGATGTAATCATCAATTGATAGTTTGACCTTTGCTCGGTTTGCAACTTTTACAAGTGGGATTTGCTGGTTGTAAATCTGATCAATATAATCATAATAATAATTTACAAAACCTTCACCGTCACCTGCAAGAAGCATCCTCAAACCTTTGTCGATAAACTCTTCAATATAGATTGGAAGTTTTTTTGATTTAATTGTGTTCCCGACAAGTTTGATTTTTCCCTTCGCCGTGACCAATGCATAGTTTTTTCGGGCAACATTTATACACGAAGGCCAAACCCCGTCCGTATCAAGAGCCATCTCACCCCTCATATAAATGTCATTGTATTCGGCAACATGAGCTTCGGTCCCTTTGTATGTTTTCCCTTCTTCTACTTTCCAATTAAGTCCTTTTCCCACATATTCATAATCCTCTACTTCAGGTGGGGATGAGAAATTCACACCATCGGTGTCCATAACGAGGGGGTCAAATCCTTTATCCATGAAGAACTTAATCATCTGACGGAGATACTGTCTTCCCGTACAAGTAATTTGTTCTCCCATATACATATCCCCCCAATGAAACACTTGGGGTGCGGACAAAGCTCCGAACATGGAGTTGATAAAGATTTTAATTGGAAGTTGTTTTCTATTGTATTGGGATGACAACTTGGGATTGGTTGAATAGTTGTCTTCCGCGAGTTGTTTATATTGAATACGGGTGTCACGGAAAAACTTAAGCATTCCCTTCATCGCGTTTGTAACATCACATTCAGGGAACACATCATGGACAAGTTGAATGGATGGATATAGAGAAGAAAAGTCGAGCTTCAAGACATTTTCGGAATATCCAACCTTAATCAAACGAGAAAGACCTCCCACAAAGTTTGTTTTTTCTCCTTTTTCGGGAATTGCAAGGTTATGTTTATATGACCACGCAAGCATAAGCATCTTCCAAAGGGTTGCTGTTCCCATCGTTGAAACTCTCTCATATGTGGTTGGGAGCATGGATGCAAGAAGGAATGATGCTTGGTTAAATTCCTCATCAACCACCAAAGTTTCCTCCAAGTCACCGTCAAGATATTTTTCAACAAGTTCCACACCCGAAACTTTTTCATACACACCGGGAAAACGGACATCCAAGTCGTTATATTCTTCCTTATCTTTTCTCCAATTCCCATTTTGGGTGTTCAACCAAAAATTATCGTTATTACGATAGAAAGGACCGATTTCAGTATGTTCAAGATAAACACGATTTTCTTTATTTGCTCCGATATATTTGGTAATGTATTTAAGACCTGCAGATTTAATATCAGAGTTAATAGCCTGAGCTCGTCTTACAGAATGGATAATATCAATCACATTATACCCCCATATAGATGTTTGAGTATATCGTTCCACTTCGTTTGCAAGTTTGAGCATTCCATCTTTTTGGGTGATTTTTCTGTCGGGGTTTAAAGAAATACAAATTTCTTTGATATCAAGACCCAAGATCTTACACCTTTCAAAAATCCAATACCAGTCAAAGTTGAATCCATTGTAAGATCCAATAATTGATGGGCGGAGTTGATTAATAATCTTGAAAAATTCGATGATTCCCTGTTTTTCGGACTCATCGTCATGACATTCTATAACTTGGTGAAAACCTTTGTTCGTTTTCATACCAATCATAAAAATACGACCATCCTTTGGTTCCAACGAGGTCGTCTCCAAGTCAAACACAAAACGGGTAATTTCGTTGTATTCCGTAAATCCCTTGAACAACCTCTTTTCCTTTTGAATGAGGTATTGCTCAACGGGGGGTAAAATCATAACCTTATCCCTTGTATGTTCCCCATAAGGATCTACACCACCGTCACGGAAGAATTTGATCAAACTTCTGTAACCGTTGAGACATTTGACCATAAATGTTAGACCTTTTTCAAGTCGTTCATTCCCGTGTGTTTCAAGTTTATCGATGACAATTTTGTGTTCACGGATTGCCTTTTGTTGGGCTTCTTTGGATCCACCATAAAACTTTAGAGACCTTAAGTCTCCGACCCAAGCGAAGGCGATAAAGTTATCCCTTTGAATGGTTTTACCACGGCCAGGTACTTCTTTGATTTTATATATACAGTCATTTACAAAGTCAAATTCAACGGAGACGATGAATTCTTCAGGGTCACTACCTTCTAAGAAGGATTTGATGATTTCGGGAGATGGTGCTTCTTTCATAATGGCTTATTTGCTGTCGTGACATACGACATTTACCTTTTGAAAGAAAAATAGAAAAGTCAGATTGTTAAATCAATTGAATCTTTAACATTTATAAAGAGGGGTTCACGAATAGGGGTCTTCAACACCCCTTTACTGGGTATAGATATAAAAAATTCACCTTCATATCTTCCGACTCTATTTGTTTCTTGTGTCTTAAATTTATAGTATATGTAATATTCTGTTTTTGTTTCAGGTTCTGAAAATTCTTTAGCTGTAATAAATGCTCGTTGATTTACAACTTTTTTTGTTCCTGTATTAACATCATTCATAGAAAAAAATATGGTTGCCTTTTCAAGATCATCCATAAAATCAGTGAACATATTTACACCGTCTTTGGTTAATTCAACCTTCAATAAAGGTAATGAGGTATTTTTTTTTATGAAAAATTCCATTTAATTAACAAATAATTTGATTTAATTCCCCATCTGTACCAATAACTTCGAAAACATTACCACTTTGACCAATAAATCTACCAGCGGGTACAGGTATGATACAACTTGAGTCC
>Ga0172367_10003638_pt1 | contig 19724 bp, 19 predicted proteins | sample Lak10m_FD_114542 | JGI IMG/M metagenome (GOLD analysis project Ga0172367, IMG submission 114542) | Freshwater microbial communities from Kabuno Bay, South-Kivu, Congo - kab_022012_10m | ecosystem: Environmental > Aquatic > Freshwater > Lake | place: Democratic Republic of the Congo: South-Kivu...
ACACCCTAAAGAACCGAGCAATTGGGGAAAATGGCATTTCATGGTTTTTATTTGCCCTATTTCCGGGTGATGCCTTCTATGCATTTCATATGAATCAATAAGTTAGATTTGTTAACACGGTCTCAGGAGTTAACCATGAAAGTATCGATCATCCTCTTGGCAGGCGGCGTGCTGGCCAGCCTGGCCGATGCGGCCGAATCCCCCCGCCGTTCATGCGGGACAGCCCGCCACAGCCTGGACCGAAATCCTGGATTCAAACCCCCTCGGGCCAACGGAGGGGCTATGGGCCGGACCAGCCGCCCTGAGCGGCCGGCTTATTCCTCAATCGGGATGAGCGGCTCGATGGTGACCGTACCCAGATCGGGCGGCCGCTCGGATTCCAGGCTGAGCTGATAGCCGGGTCGATCCCCGCGTGCGCGGGGGAGCCTTAAACGGCCACATCAGAAGCGTACCCGCAACGTCTGACCGCGTGACAAGCCCGCCGCCGCGGCTTGCTCGCACGCCACTCCCGCGGCCATGCGGGAACGTAGCTTCAGCAGCTCATCCATCGCTAAGGGCATAAGCCTGGTAGTGATAGACACCCGCGCCCCAAGCCGCGCACGCGGCGGCAGTCAGCGTCAGCACATGCGTGCCATTCGCCCCCGCGCTGGCCGTGACTTGCAGCCGCGTCCCCGCTTTCACCAGAGCTTAGGACAGCACCCAGGTCGGCGAGGGATAATCCGGCAGACTCTGAGTCAGGCTCAGGGTCGTGCCGGCGACATGCGTGGCGGGCAGTGTGCGTAGTGAACCGAAAAAAAACACTAGGAAAATTTCCAAGGAATTTTCCGGTTTTGCGGAAAAAGTCTAAGATTTTTTCCGGTTCCTGCTGGATGTTGGTATTACTATTTGATACCATAAACCTATGAACAGCACACAGTGCAAGACCCTGCAAACTATTTTTGCGAACCCGGTGAATGGCAACCTGGAGTGGCGCAAGATTGAATCCTTGCTATTGGCGCTGGGCGCGGAAAAGATCGAAGGCAACGGGTCGGCCGTCACGTTCCTTCCGCACGGCAAGCGGGTGGACTTTCATCGTCCGCATCCGCAAAAAGAGGCTTTGAAGTACCGCGTCAAGGCCGTTCGGGAGTTTTTGACACAGGCAGGCATCACCCCATGACACCCATGACGTATCGCGGCTATGCCGCGCGCATCGATTACGATGCCGATGACCGCATTTTTACCGGCCGGCTGGCCGGCATCACCGATATTGTCGTGTTTCACGGCGCCTCGGTCGACGAACTGGAAACGGCTTTTCATGAAGTGGTCGACCATTATCTGGAGGTCAGCGCACGCACGGGCCGACCGGCGCAAAAGCCCTACTCGGGCAAGCTGTCCTTGCGCATTGATCCGGAAACCCATGCCGCCATGGCCGTCTCCGCCGATCTGGCGGGCACCAGCATCAACCAGTGGGCGGCCAAGGTGCTGGCTGACGCGGTCCAGGCGGGCTGACCCGGACACGCCGCCGATACTCACGGCTTGGGCTCCGGCTTGCGCGCCAAGGGCGACCAGCCAATCCACAGTGCGATAGCCAGTGCCGCGCGGATACTCCACAGGTTGATCGGCGGGATTTTGTTCACAGCGCCTCCCCCCAAGCCGATAGCTTTCAAGCAACCTGTCGGTGGCATTCATCGCTCAGCCGATCATATCGCCGATGAGGGCCAGACAGCCGATGGTCAGATATCCGGAAGCCCAACACCAGCAACAACTCCAGAGCGCCCCCGCGTAGTAGCCATTTCATGGTTTGTTTTGATGGTTCCCACGCTCCAATAGCAGGGTGATAGTCGATCCCCGCGTGCGCGGGGGAGCCACAAGATGAACCCGTTTTCTCCCATTCAGATAGGGTCTATCCCCGCGTGCGCGGGGGAGCCGGCGCCGGTTGGCATCCCGCGCCGGCCTGCATGGGTCTATCCCCGCGTGCGCGGGGGAGCCGTGCACGGGCTGTATGCCGCGATCAATGCCGCGGGTCTATCCCCGCGTGCGCGGGGGAGCCCAGGCATGGACCGCTACAACGCGGCCAAGAAGAGGTCTATCCCCGCGTGCGCGGGGGAGCCTAGCCTGTCAGGATGAAAACGGATGGTATAAGGGGTCTATCCCCGCGTGCGCGGGGGAGCCGAGTCGGCGGACGGCGTATCGGTGGGTGAATAGGGTCTATCCCCGCGTGCGCGGGGGAGCCGGATTGCGCTACGTGAGGCCTCAACCTGGCGCGGGTCTATCCCCGCGTGCGCGGGGGAGCCATGACCTCTAGTGTTTTATGCGGCTTTGCGTAAGGTCTATCCCCGCGTGCGCGGGGGAGCCATCTGTGTGGCGCGGTTTTGCTTTATGACAAGGGGTCTATCCCCGCGTGCGCGGGGGAGCCAATATGCGTAACAGTGACGTGCAAGCCTATTTGGGTCTATCCCCGCGTGCGCGGGGGAGCCATTGCAATTTGATGCGCACGCTGTTGTGGGGAAGGTCTATCCCCGCGTGCGCGGGGGAGCCTTCAGGACATAGCATCGGCCGTCCGTGAAATGGGGTCTATCCCCGCGTGCGCGGGGGAGCCAACGTCACCGTCTTCTGTCTCGCATCTGGGACAGGTCTATCCCCGCGTGCGCGGGGGAGCCACTCAAGGTTTAAGCCATGAGTCTATAGTGACGGGTCTATCCCCGCGTGCGCGGGGGAGCCTCGAATATCCTGAGATTCGTTTCTGCTAGTTGGGGTCTATCCCCGCGTGCGCGGGGGAGCCTGCGCCCGATAGCGGCCATGTAGAGACCTAGGAGGTCTATCCCCGCGTGCGCGGGGGAGCCTTAAGCGGCCCGGAGCGGGAACGATCCACCAGGGGTCTATCCCCGCGTGCGCGGGGGAGCCCGGTTTCGAGCGACTTCAAACCCGCCTCCAGGAGGTCTATCCCCGCGTGCGCGGGGGAGCCGCGCAGTTGCATGACGCGGGCTTTTTCGTTGTGGGTCTATCCCCGCGTGCGCGGGGGAGCCCTTGAGAAGGAATTCATCCTCTTCTTCAGTCCAGGTCTATCCCCGCGTGCGCGGGGGAGCCTCCAGCTACGCACCTAGCTACACAATTTTAGAGGGTCTATCCCCGCGTGCGCGGGGGAGCCGCGAGTCGGAAGCGTCGGGAATGCGAACCGGAAGGTCTATCCCCGCGTGCGCGGGGGAGCCTAAGGAGATTTAGCCATGCCCATGGTAGACCCGGGTCTATCCCCGCGTGCGCGGGGGAGCCGACGCCACCCGCCACAACCCAGACCCCGCGTACGGTCTATCCCCGCGTGCGCGGGGGAGCCTAATTATGGTTCGTCATGGACTGCTATTCAGCGGGTCTATCCCCGCGTGCGCGGGGGAGCCGTGGAGATGAATAACCGGAATATGTATAAGTAAGGTCTATCCCCGCGTGCGCGGGGGAGCCATCCGAATACTACCCGGATTAGCCCACATTTCAGGTCTATCCCCGCGTGCGCGGGGGAGCCGCCTGATACAAATCGTCCATCTGTCCCCTATAGGGTCTATCCCCGCGTGCGCGGGGGAGCCAGGCCGTCACCGTCGGTATCGGTCTGGGTAGGAGGTCTATCCCCGCGTGCGCGGGGGAGCCTTGGAAAAAGCGCGTATTGACGGTTTTGGACCAGGTCTATCCCCGCGTGCGCGGGGGAGCCACGGAAAAAGCTATTCGGCTTGTGAAATTGCAAGGTCTATCCCCGCGTGCGCGGGGGAGCCTGATATGGACTACCCATGGACTCAAGGATGCGAGGTCTATCCCCGCGTGCGCGGGGGAGCCTCGGTCTGGACAGGATTAGCCACGCTTGGGCAAGGTCTATCCCCGCGTGCGCGGGGGAGCCGGCGATGCCTGCGATTCGACGCCCGGATGTCCAGGTCTATCCCCGCGTGCGCGGGGGAGCCGAATTTTATTAGTTACACACCCTATGACCGTGAGGTCTATCCCCGCGTGCGCGGGGGAGCCGCCCTCGACAATCCCAATCATCCGGCAATCAAAGGTCTATCCCCGCGTGCGCGGGGGAGCCCTCTCCAATAATTGCGCTTTTTCTCGTCCTTTTGGTCTATCCCCGCGTGCGCGGGGGAGCCTAGGCGGTCTGACCCTTCCCCTGGCTCAGCAAAGGTCTATCCCCGCGTGCGCGGGGGAGCCCCGGTCGTCATGCATCGGGATAACCAGGGCGAAGGTCTATCCCCGCGTGCGCGGGGGAGCCACCCATGGGCCGCAAAGGGCCTGACCGTCATCGGGTCTATCCCCGCGTGCGCGGGGGAGCCAAATTGTGCGGAGGCTTAAAGCGCTGCTTACCGGGTCTATCCCCGCGTGCGCGGGGGAGCCCGCTCCAGGCAGTCGCCCAGGTACAGTGTGGCAGGTCTATCCCCGCGTGCGCGGGGGAGCCTATTCAGCGGTACGGGTGAACAAGTCGGACGGTGGTCTATCCCCGCGTGCGCGGGGGAGCCGACGGTCCTCCAGGGTTTGGAGCTTGACCTCGGGGTCTATCCCCGCGTGCGCGGGGGAGCCTGCGCGAACTGGCGGAGGCCTCCATCGATGCCAGGTCTATCCCCGCGTGCGCGGGGGAGCCCCGGCCTGGTGATCCAGGGTCTCGATGGCTGGAGGTCTATCCCCGCGTGCGCGGGGGAGCCTAGTGCGCCTAACCTGGCAAGGTCAGGAAAAAAGGTCTATCCCCGCGTGCGCGGGGGAGCCAACCATTGCCACCCCCCGTACCATTGCCGGATGGGTCTATCCCCGCGTGCGCGGGGGAGCCTCACGGCGATGCTACCCACCAACCCATAACCCGGGTCTATCCCCGCGTGCGCGGGGGAGCCCCGGCAACCCGAGCAAGACACTAACGCGTTCATGGTCTATCCCCGCGTGCGCGGGGGAGCCTTTTTGTGGAGACAGACGGGGTCTATTTTGGAGGGTCTATCCCCGCGTGCGCGGGGGAGCCGTCGAATTGCTGTTTGCGCGCCTGATGCCTGGGGGTCTATCCCCGCGTGCGCGGGGGAGCCATATCGAATAGCCAGTAGGACAAGCCGTAGTAAGGTCTATCCCCGCGTGCGCGGGGGAGCCTCTAAAGGATAACCTCTTGAGTTAGATAAAAAAACCGACTTTTTAAGGAGCGGCGTTACGTCAGCGGCGAAACGTCAAGACGATACCGTCGATTTCGATCAGTTCAACCGGTGGCAGTCCAAGAGTGCGAACGCTTTGACCGCCGGGCATGGCGGGGTCAACCCATACCATTACGATCGATGCCTCGTTTTCGGCGGTGAACCAGTCAGTAAGCACCGCCCAAATGCGGTCTCGCACCGCCGCGGACATCCGCGGGGCGCTATAGACACCGGGGGCAAGCTCCAGCATCGACGAAGCCAGGAAGCCCCGGATGCGGCCTGAAACATTACGGGTGACGGTCACCGTCATCGACATGGAGCAATTCCTTGATGCGATCGATCATTCTGGAGATCAGTTGCTGCTTGTGAAACTGGCGGGCTGATTCCTTACGGACTTCCCGTTCGAGCAGCAGGTCGGGCCGGTCCTGGACCCGTCGCGCCACGGCAAAGGCCAGTGGGAGGGTGAATTCCACCCTGAAGAGGTCGGCGACATCCAGGGTGAAGGCGTTGCTGGATTCCTCATGGATGAAACCCAGTGGCGGCAACGCACCGACCGCCGCCACCGCCACGTCAGCCGCCGATTCCACAAAGGTAGCGGCATGGTTGAGGGCCTGGTTCGGCACGTCGGCGGCGTTAGGGTTTTGCCGATCGTAATGGCGGCCGTTCCACTCGACATTGTGCTGCCCTGCCACCAAGCGATAGGATTCTTTCATCCGCGCGCCCTCGATGCCTCTGAGGACGGTAATGTCCTTATGCGGGAGGATGCGGCCGAAACGAAAGGCATACATGCGGCGAGCCACGTCCACTCGCGCCTTTTCATTGGCCCAGAGCCGGGCATGCGCCCGGGCCACGTCAGAGCGGCCCTGCCCCATGGGCGGCGCCGTATAAAACTTGACGCCTCCCTCACCGACCGCCGCCAGCAAGGTCCCATGCCGCGCGAGCAGGCGCAAGGCATCATGGCTGATGGTGGTCCCCGGTCCCAACAGCAACAACGAGATACCCTGATACGGTATCGCGTAATCACCCGCTTGCATCCAGTCCGATCCGGCGGCCCGGAACCGCAAGGTGCCATCTTCCACGGTGAGATTGCCGAACGTCAGCCACAACAAGCCATGCCGATCGGCATGAGGGATGCGGGATTCGGCCAGACCGAGCCGGCCGGCGAACAGGGTACTCAAGGCGCGGGCCTCAACAACAGCATACCGAAGCCAAAGGCCCGGTGCCGGCCTACCCCTCGCGCCAGCAGGTGCTGGAACGCTTCGCCGTCCCCTACCCGCAAGACCCCGCTAAAGCTGACCTGGGGGGCGAGGAAGTCCCGCCGTCCGGCGCCCCCTTTGCGGAGCAGCCGCAGATTACGAAAACCATCAAGGTTGTAATCGTCCAGCGTGGCGGCGGCCCCCAGTTGCCGCGTTAGCCAGGTCCGGTAAATCGCGGCGCGGCTTTCCGGGGCGGCCCCTGTCTCGTCCCGCTCGCGCAGATGACGACGGTAGACATCGTCCTCGTTGCGCCCCAGGCGGCTGATGGGGCAGGCCAGGAGTTCGAAACCGAGCCGCCGCCCGGCTTGCCATGCATCCGGCATGGGTTTGCTGGGGGTGGAGCCTTGCCGGGGCGGGCAAACCGCCATAGCCAAGGGTGAAGCAAACAGGGCGGCATGCTCCGCCAACTCCTCTCCGCTGCGTCGGGTATAGGTCAACAGCCGTGGCGGCCGGAGATTGCGGCGGTCCTGCAACAGGCGAAAGGGCTTGGGCGCATCCGGGCCGTACATCGCCGCCAGCCATGCGTGGACGGCATAGCCCAGGTCTTCGTCCTCGCGGCGATTGATGCCCTGATCCTCGGCGAAGCGAATCAGGGCGGCGGGATCAGGGCGCAGTTCGATCATGTATAAGGGACCGCTCACGGCAGAACCTCCAGCAGCCCCTCGACGCGCAGACGCCGTCCGGTGTGGATTTGATTGCACCAGTCGCGGCGGTCGTAGATGGAAACGGTACGAGACATCGGCTTCTCACCGAAGCGAGCGGGCCAGCAAGCCTCCCGCACGGTGCTCTCCTGGGCCGAAGGCTCTACCTTGTCGCGCCATTCGGTGCGGGTGTTCCGGCTCGACGGTCTCGCCGCCAATGGCGCCCGGCACAAGGCTTCCCGCACGTCGATCGCCACGGTTCGGCCGAGCAGCAGCGGCGCCGCCGGCAGGCAGGTCTTGCGGCCGATGAACAGCGGCCGGGCCGGCCGCTCCATCGCCTCGGCGAGGTCGGCCACGCCGGGCGCGCCGGAGTCCAGCAGCGTCACAGCCAGGGTCATGACGCCGTTGGCCCAGTAGTGGCGGTAACGGATGTGGGTGCCGTATTTGGCATCGGGTCCGCCCTCGCGATGTTCCGGCTTGCCATGGGTGGTCCAGCCGGGTTCTCGCATCTTGTACCAACGCTCAGGCTCCACATCTTTGGCTGGTCCCAAATTCACCGTGTGGTAATCCAGTAAAGGGTCCGGCGGCACGTCCCAGCGGGCGGCGTATTCGAGGCGGGCTTGCAAGGCTTCCAGCGCCTCGGCGTCGCCGTGCGAGTAGCCCAGGGCGTTGCCGAACAACCCCGCCAGCAGGGACAAACCGGGAAAGCGCTCGGTGGGGCCGTGCTGGTCCACCATCACCCCGCCGAAGCTCATCAGCGGGGCATCGAAGCGCAGCAGCAGAATATCCATGGGCGCCTCACGCACTGGCCGTGTTGAAGAGGTGTTCGAGCGCGGCCTCAATGGACTTTTCGAGGGGTAGCGTGGGCGCCAAGGCGGCATCGAAAGCCCGCGTGGTCGCGACATGGCGCGTGTCGGCGGTCTTGCCGTACATGCCGTCGAGGGCGGCCAGATGCCGGCCCAGCGTATCCACGGCCGCCTGCATCGGATCGTTCCTGAGCGGGAGGGCCTGCAAATAGGCATTGGCCAGCGCGCGGGGCTGCTGCCGGCCGGTTTCCAGCAGCACGAAATCGCTGAAGGCGTAAGGCGCCGTGGCGCCCAGCTTGGCCCCCGGCGATACAGTGGCGATGGCGCGGACCAGTCCCTTGAGCACCGCGCGGGCGTCGGCGAAGTCCTGGGATTGCCAGTCCTTGGCGGCGCAGCCGGTGAGATTGGAGATCAGCAGGGGCATGTCCACCGCCACGTAGCCGTAGAACAGCCCCGCGCCCAATTCCATGTCGCCGGCGTGGGCGGCGCCGGTTTCCTCGTCGCGGTTGAGGTCGTCCACCACCGTGAAGTAATCCACCTCGGTATCCAGTTTGTGGACCGTGAAGGCGTGGGCCACATGCACGGCGGCGTCGGAACGGGCGAGAATGTCGGAGGTGACAAAGCGGCCGAACAGGGCGCCCTCCAGTCCCGCATACAGGTTGCCGTGGCCGGCGGCGCGCAGCATGGCGTTGAAATTGGCCTTGCCGGCCTTGAGCTTGGTTTGCAGGGCTTTCTCGGCGTCTCCGCCCTCGGCCACGCATTCCTTGAGCAACTCCACCAGGAAATCCGCTTCCGGCTTGCCGAACAGAATGGGCTGCTTGACCTGCAAGCCGCTGGTCTCGGCGACAGCTTCAGCGGGCGCCTCTTCGCCGAAATCCAAATCCGCCTGTTCGTCCTGTGCTTTTTTGCCTTTTTTCGCCTTGGCCGGCTTCTCGGGCTTGTCGCCCTTGTCGGACTTTTGCAGTAACAGCCCCATCAGGCTCACAGTCAATTGCCGGGCAATGGGCTCCTCGACTCCCTCCTGTAGCAGGCGCGGGACAATTTCCCGTTCAAAAAAGTGGCGCGTCCGCAGTCCGCCGGGCAGCGCAATGGTTTCGTGTAGATTTTCCCGCCAGTGCCGCTTGAGACATTGTGATGACACGCGCAAGCGGGTGGCGTCGCCGAAGGGGATGCGCTTGGCCAGACCGGCATCGTCGCGGTTGAGCAGGGTGGCGTGATAGGAGGTCAGTGTGTGGATTTGCAGGAACATGGGGGTTAATCCTTTTTATCTTTGAGATTGCGGTAGAAGTCACCGGCGATTTCGTGGCGGATGCGTTCTTTCCCTTCGTCGGCGGTCAGCAGCAGGCGGGCGGCATCGGTCCAGTCCACCACCTCACCCTTGGCGGCCAGGAAGCGGGCGGCGCGGAGCAGCAGGGTGTTGAGGGTGTCGCCCTCGGCGGCCAGTAGCCGCTCCAGCCGGGCTTCGCTGTAGCCCTGTTCCGCCAGCGCCCGGCCCAAGGGGCGGTGCCGGTTGTGCGGGTTGCCGTGGTTGCTCGACAGGGCCAAACCGGCGGTCAAGGTTTGCCAAGCCGAGCGCCGGAATTCCCAACCCTCGGGCAGTTCGCGAAAGGCGAAGCGGTAGAAGGCCAGGGGCGGCGGCTGATCCGGCGCCATGCGCTTGAGCGCGGCGCGGTCGCCGGTGGGGAAGTGCTCGCCGGACAGTATCCCGGCCAGCCGGGCGATGCTGGCCCAGAGGGATTCAGTCTCAGTGTCCAAAGTCGTCGCGGTCGTCATGGGCGGTTTCCATTTTCAATGACGGGAAGAGATGGTAAAGGCAGCCGTAAAACGTGCCCTCGGCCCGGACTCGGCTTCGGTAGCCGCGCCCGGTGCGGAGGGGCAGGCGGTCGATGGCGTCTTGCAACACGGTCCAGGCCAAGTCGCTCAGGTATTCAAGCCAAGCTTGGCGGGCCGTTTCGTCGTCCTGGTCCAAGCTCTCCCACAGTCGGGGAAAAAAGTCCCTGGCCCAGGCTTCGGCGTAACATTCGATGGCTCGGTTGACCCAGGCGCTCACTTCGCGCTTGTCGAAGTTGATCTTTTCCGGCCCGGCTTCCAACAAGGAATACAGGGCGGTTTTGAGTACCCGGTTTTGTATCTCTCCGGCCTTGGTGAGCGATTCCTTCGAACGGCTGGCGAGGCGGTCCCGTTCGGGGCCGGGTTTGCACAGGAACCCGGCGGCCTTGCCGGGAATGCGGATATGCGTCTCGTGATAGCCATTGGTTTTGCCCATGCCGCCGGGCGCCAGCACCGACAACTTGAGGGTATGGGAATGGCTGGCTCGGGCGGGATCGGGGCGCTGCATGAACGGAATTCGCAGGCGTTCGTCCCCGAACACCAAATCACGCAAGTCCTTGGGCGAGAAGCGAGACATGACGGTCCAAGCCTTGAGTTCCTTGCCATCATCCACGATGGGGGTCCAGGGGTCGCCAAGCACACCTTTCAAATCCTTGGCCGCGATCCTGACTCCCGCGCTGCCCGCACCGAGCGCGCGCAAGCTATTTTCGGTGGAAGTCATCCGGACGGCGCGGGCGATTTCAATGAAGAACGGATCGAGTTGCGATAAGGAAAGCGGGCTATCCAAATCCCATGGAATCATCCAGATCAGCACTATTCCGTCGGCCCGATAGCCCCAACCGCCCGCCAAAATGTCTGGGCGGTAGGCCAGCAAGCGCCGCACATCGCTTCGCCATTGCGCTCCCAGACCAGAGTCGTAAACCGACGCTATCCTAAGACGGCTCCCGGTGCCGCTATTCATCCGGGAAATGTTGTAGTTACCGCGTCCCATCATGCCAGTCATGGTTTGCAGGCTGATGAGGCTATAAACCCAGGTTTCGGCGTCGCAAGCATGGGCGCGCTGCATCTTCAGATCGTGATTCTTGGCAACTTGCAGCAAGTCCAATTCATCAGGCGTTTCCGCCTTGGGCTTGAATGCCGCGAAATCGCTTTTTTGCGGCACGGGCGCTTGCAGAAACGCCGGCTCCGTTGGATCGTCCACCACCAGCGTCCAGGCGTTCTCGTTGCCCTCGGCCAGTTTGAGCAAGCCCTCGCGCCAGAATCTTTCGTCCTGGCCAGGGTCCTCCCGTCCGGCGCCGGCCAGCACGGCCGCGGCCAGATAGCACAGGAAAATGTGGAAGGCGTCCTCCTGATGGCGCTGCAATCCAGGCAGGGAATCCACGCGATCCGCCCCCAGCGCGGCGAGCAGGTCGGCAAGATTGAGCCGCGCCGCACCTTCCGGGGTATCGACGCGGAAAACGGGATCGGTCAGAAGCTTATTCATCGAGTTTTTCCAGGCCGTGGCGGGAATAACGGTAGCGACGGACGCCATGGGCCAGGAGGACGGAGCCGTCCACCTCCACGGCAAGGACCGTGGCGCGTTCGTCGGTGGTTTTCGAGTCGGCCAAATGGCCGGGAATCAGGATTTCGGTCAAAGGCGCGCCGAAGGGGCTGGTCATCGCCTGATCGAGCGGAACACGTAGGGCGTCGAGACCCAGCCGTGTGCGCGCTTCCTCGTTGTCACGGAACTGGCATTCCACGTCGCCGAACGGCAGGCGGTAGAGACTCGCGAGGCCGGCATACGCGGCGCGTACCCCTTTGGCGAGGTCGCCGCCTTCCACGTTTTGCTCGTGCTTCTCCCACCGCGTCCCGGTCAGCGTGGCGAGCCGCTCCGCGTGGGTCGCTTCCTCCACCAACCGCCGATTATCGCGGGGTATCTCCACATCGGGCCGTGCCCACGCGGCATCACGGGTCAATTGCAGCACCCGCATATCCGGGTACACGCTGCCGAGTCCCGCCCGCTTGGCGGCGCCGATAGCCTCCCCCTTCGCGTCCAGCAGGGCTTCAAGGTCGGCGGCGCCCGGAACCAGCACGACGCAACGTGCCGACTCGAAACCCGCCGGGCGCGGGCGCTCCCAGTGGCGTTGCAGGCGGCCAATGCGCTGTAGCAGCACGTCCATGGGGCACAGGTCGGTGATGAGCAGGTCGGCGTCGATGTCGAGGCTTTGCTCCAGGGTCTGGGTGCCGATGAGCAACCGGGCGCCCGCCAGGGAATGCTTGCCGAGCGCGTCGGTCACGGCCTGATCCAGCACTTCGCGGTCTACCGGAGCGAACCGGCCATGATGCGGCGCGATCACGTCCCCGCAACGGAACAGGAATGGCTTGATGGCCTCATGAGCCTCGGCCGCCCGGTGCAAGGCGACGGCCCGGCCCACGGTGTTGAGGACCACCAGCACTCGCGCGCCCAGGCGCAAAGCCTCGGCAATATCCGGCAGCAGGGCCTCGGGGCGTTCCAGGTCGGGACGCAAATCGAAGCGCACGGACTTGGGCGGCGTCGTTGCGTCGGCAGGCAGACCGCGCGGAACGCCACCGGCGTCGGTCACGGCCGGATAAGGTGTCGCGATGGCTTCCTCAAAGTCGGGCTCGGAATGCCCGGTGAATGCGGCGCGGGCGCGACTGCCGAGCGTGGCGGACAACAGCAGCGCATGGCCGCCCACGCCCAAATGGTGATCGAGCAAGCCATGCAGCAACCGCCGCATATAGGGATCGGAGGCGTGAACCTCGTCCACCACCAGCAGGCTCCGGTCCAGGCACACCGAACGAAGATGGGCATGGGAAGTCTGCAAGGCGGACAGCAAGGCTTGGTCGATGGTGCCCACGGCGATGGGCGCGGCCAGGAAACGCTTGGGATGCTCGGCGGCCCAGGTCCGCTCGCGGCGGGCCTGGGCCGCGTCGTCCTGGTAGAGCGTTTCCTTGTCGGGCAATAGCCGCTCCACCGGCACATTGTCCACGCGGGCGTAGCCGGGCACGGCCAGTAGCACCATGGGGCGGTCATCGGCGGGGAACAAGCCGCCAACGTAACGCGCGACGCGCTGGTATAACTCGCGGGCGGCCACGCGGGTGGGCAGGGCGAAATACAAGGCATCGACCTCGCCCGCCGCGAACAGGCGGAAAAACCGGGCCAGGGCCGCCTCGGTCTTGCCCGCGCCGGTTTCGGCCTCGGCGATGAGCAAGCGGTTTTCCTTGCCGAAAACGGGCCACAGGTCCAATTCGGTTTGCAGGGGGCGAGGCGGGAAGCCGAAGCGAAGGGGGAAATCCGAGGGATGATCGGCCAAATGGGTTTGCCAAGCGGAGGCATCGAACCCAACAGCGCGCAAGGCCAAGCGGGCATCGTCTGGTGACCGACTGGGCGCTGGATCATCGACGCCCTGCAGGGGGAAGAAACCACGATGGGAACCCAGCCAGTCAGCCAGCATGACCAACCCGGCAAAACGGTGTTGGAAGGCGATGGTGGGGGGAATGGGGGCGCCACCCGGGGCGAAAGCCGCCGGAAAAGTCTTCCTGGCCATGGTCAACAGTTCGGCGATGGCCTGAAACGGATCCCGGCCACCCCGGGCTTGCCAGAAAGCCGCCTTGATCCGATGGCCCGCCTCCGGAACATCCTGATAGACCTGTGGTTTGCCGTGATGCGACCAGGCGGCAATCAGGAAAGCCTTCGCGCTTTCCGGACTCTCGAACCAACCGCACAAGGTTTCGGCATCGATGGCTTCGACAAACCGGGTCTGCAGGTCGGCGTCCACGAACATTGGCCCCAATTCGCGGATGTGGCCGGCGCGGACCGGTTGGTCGGACGAAGCAAACGGTTTGTCCTGGAAACCCAGGTTGGTCTTGCCCACGTCGTGCAACAAGGTGATCACCGCCAAGCGTTGCAAGGTGACGTCGTCCAGAGGCCGACCCGCACTGGCCTCCAGCCTGAGCCGGATGGTCCGGAGCTTGACGAGCCGGTAGAACACTCTTGCCACATCCAGGCAATGTTGGGAGAGGCTCAGCCACGCTCTCAGGGTTCCGTCCGGTCCGAAATTCAGCTTGCCCCAAAATCGTGAGGTGACTTCGTCTGCTGGCATACAACACTTGCTGGTCTGGTACATTATCCCTTTCACACCGTTCGTGAACAACATAGTCGAGAGGTATCGACTTGGCCGGTGGAGTCGGCATTGTACGCTTTGCCGTCAAGGAGTTTTTCGCAACATCATCGATTTTTCAGGCTTCGATATTTGGTCATTCTTCGTTGCAGAAAAAACGTCTGATTATTGCCAATGAAACACGTGACTTTGCTGATGTTTCACCTTAACGCCGCAGCACGACGGGACGATCCGGCAGTTCGTTGCCCTGCGGGTCCGCTCCGCCGAAGTGGCGGACGAGGTGCTCGCTGATCGCCTGGATGCCGCCGGTCAGCCCGGCCTCGAACTCGCCCGCGCGGAACCGGGTTTCCATCATCCCGCAAATGCGCTGCCATTCGCCCGGCTCGACCCGGCGCTCCACGCCCCGGTCGGCCACGATTTCGACCGCGCGGTCGGCCAGCAGCAGGTAGATGAGGACGCCGTTGTTGTGCTCGGTGTCCCAGACTCGCAAGTTGGAAAACACTTCGATCGCCCGCTCCCGGGGCGAAAGGCGCCGGAGCAACTGGCCCCAGCTCAGGTTGTTCTCGATGGCCACGCGAACCTCCCCGGCATGCTGGCCTTCACTGGACTGTATGGCCCGGGTGATGGCATCCATGGCCGGTCTCGGCAGCACCCGCCGCAGACGCCAGGCGGGGTAGCAAAGGTGTTTGATCAGGCGCGTCAAGGTCTTCATCATCACCACCTGCCCGAGGCGCCGCCGCCAGAGAAACCGCCGCCGCCTCCGGAAAAGCCTCCCCCGCCACCACCACCGCCGAATCCACCGGCGCCGCCGCCCCCGTACCAGCCGCCATGGCGTCCGCCCCGGGTGTCCACGGCCACCATGAGGAAGACGAACAGGCCCAGGATCAGGGCAAACAGGGTCGGCAAACCCAGCCAGAGGCCGAGCAGGGCGGCCCCCGCGGCGCCCAGCAAACCGCCCAGGGCGGGCCCCACCACGGCGCGCAGCAGGTGACCGCCGACCACCCCGCCCATGAACGCGGCTAGCAGTCCCTTGCCTTTGATATGGACCGCCGGTTCGGGTTTTGGCAGAGCCTCACCCCGGATCAGCGCGGCCAGCCGGTCGATACCGGCCGAGAGGCCGCCGTGAAGATCACCGCGCTTGAAGAATGGAATCATGGTTTCCTCGACGACCCGTTTGGCGATGGCGTCCGGTATCACGCCCTCGAGCCCACGGCCGACCTCGATGCGCACGGCGCGATCCTGTTTGGCGAACAGGATCAGCGCGCCGTCGTCAACGCCCTTGCGGCCGAGTTTCCAGGCGTCCACTACCCGGATGCCGAATTGCTCGATGGTCTCGGGCTGGGTGGTCGGTATCAGCAGCAGGGCAAGCTGGCTACCCTTTTCGGTCTCCAGCGCGGCCAGCCGCTGTTCAAAGTCCGCCCGCTGCTCCGGGGTGAGCGTACCGGTCAGGTCCGTGACGCGTTGCGTCAGCGCGGGCGCCGCCACATCGGCTGATAACGCGGGCAGCCAGAGTGTCAGAAGGATTGCCAGTACGAACAGGCCCCGCCCACGCGGCGCCTCTCTCATGGACCCGGTTGCAGCAACAGAGAACGATTTCATCGATCAATGCGCGGGCGCCGGCGCGCCGAAATCCACCTTGGGCGGTTGGGCGATCTGCTGTTCGTTCTCCACGGTGAAATTCGGCTTCACCTCCATGCCGATCACCTTCGCGGTCAGGTTGGTCGGCAATGAGCGGACGGTAATATTGAATTCCTTCACAGTCTGGATGTAGCGATTGCGGGCCACGGTGATGCGGTTTTCCGTGCCTTCCAGTTGCGCCTGCAAATCCCGAAACAATCCATCCGCCTTGAGCTGAGGATAGTTTTCGGATACCGCCAAGAGGCGCGAGAGGGCGCCCGATAACTGGCCCTGCGCCGCCTGGAATTGCCGGAACGCCTGCTCGTCGTTGAGCAACTCGGGCGTCGCCTGAATGCTGCCCACCCGCGCCCGCGCCTCGGCCACCTGGGTCAGGATGTCCTTCTCATGTGCGGCATAGCCCTTGACCACATTGACCAGGTTGGGCACCAGATCGGCTCGGCGTTGATACTGGTTGATCACCTCGGACCAGGCCGCCTTGACCTCCTCGTCCTGCTGCTGAAGCGTGTTGTAGCCGCAGCCTGACAGGAAGCAGAACGGAATAAGCAGTAATCCGAAGAGGAATGGACGCATGGGAGGGAACCTCGTTGTTGCGGAAAGGGTGAGAGGGTTTGAGTGGATTGACCGCTCTGGCCGCAAGGCCATGACGATGATGAGAGCGCTATGGGTAAATTGAGTTGTAAATCAACTCCCTCTCCCACCGGGAGAGGGCTGGGGTGAGGGGGTTTCAAATGAAACTTTATCCGCACATCCGTGCGTATTCTAAGTCGGACTTCAGTGACTTGGCCAATCAGTCTGTCAGCAAGGCCTCGACATGACGGCAGGCGCTGGCGGCCAGGGCATCGAGATCATAGCCCCCTTCCAGGAAGGACACCGCCCGGCCCTGACTGGATGCCCGGGTGACCTCCAGCACGGTGCGCGTCACCCAGTGGTAGTCGTCCTCGACCAGATTCAACCCGGCCAGGGGGTCGTCCCGATGCGCGTCAAAACCGGCCGAGAACAGGACCAACTCCGGGAGAAAGCGCTCCAGCACGGGAACCACGCGCGTGGCGAAGGCCCGGCGGTAGGCCGCGCCATCCGTACCCGCCGGCAGCGGGACATTGACGATGTGATCGCTGCGCGTATCCTCGCCACAATAGGGATACAGGGGCGATTGAAAGGTGGAGCACAGCAATACGCGGGGCTCGTCGGTAAAGATATCCTCGGTGCCATTGCCGTGATGCACATCGAAATCGACGATGGCGACCCGCTTCAGCCCATGAACCTCCAGGGCCTGCGCCGCCGCGACGGCAATGTTGTTGATCAGGCAGAACCCCATGGCTCGATGCCGTTCGGCATGGTGCCCCGGCGGGCGCACATTACAGAAGGCCCGTTGAACCTTACCCGCCATGACCGCTTCCACCGCCATCAATCCGGCGCCGGCCGCCAACTGCGCGGCGAGCCAGCTATGCCGGTTCATGGCGGTGTCCCCATCCAGCCAGCAGTAACCGCCCGGTTCGGGCGCCGAGGCCGTCAGCGAACGCAGGTAGGACTCGCCATGCACCCGCAACAGGGCGGCATCCGGCACCGGTTCGGGTGTCAACCGCATCATCCGGTCCAGCAGGCCCCGCTCCGCCAGAACCCGATCGATCGCCCTGACCCGCTCCGGTTGTTCGGGATGGCCCTGGCCCATCTCGTGCAACTCGGTTTCGGGGGAATAGAGGTAGGCCAGCTTGACCCGTGGTTGTTCCATTTCCGTAGTGTTATCGATAGTCACTGATATGAATGACAGGGTAACAAAGATGCAATTATTCAGTCCGCTTTATGATCATACCTTGCATGGCGCCAGATCAGAGGACAGCGTGGTCAGGTTTTCAAACTCTTCAAACCACTTTCAGGCACCCTATTTCCGTCAAGTCGTGCGGGTGGCGGCGAATGCCATGGCGACCACATCCGAGATTCGCCTGACTCCAACCTTGTAACGGATATTCTGGATGTGGGTTCGCACGGTGGCTGAAGAAATTTTCAACGACGAGGCTATTGCGTCGTTCCCGTTGTCCAGCATCAGCATTCGCAGGACTTTCTGCTCGGCAGGCATAATGTGGTACAGGCCGCAGAAGGACTGGAAGGCGGCATCATCGATCTCGTTTCCCGCTTCGATGATGAGGATAAAGACCGTTCGCTGGCCGGAAAAACCCGGTATCACGGACGCATTCAAGGGCGCCAGCCGCAGCGTCACCAGGCCCGAATTATCTTCCGGTGTGGTAGTGCGCCAATGGAGCAGACAGGCGTATTCGTTCCTGGACCGGGCCATAGCCTCGTCCAGACTCGGCGACAACTCTCCTACGAACCCGGTCAGATGACCGTTGTGCACCTGTAGTTGTAGCGGGGTTTGCTCCAGCCTGCGGTTTCCGGCCGGATTGGCGGCCAGGATACGCGAGTTGGCATCCAGCACGATGACAGCCTGGCACAAGGTTTTCAGCACGGCTTCGCTGACACACTCGTTGTGGACCAGCCTGCCCATGCGGAAGGTGATCTGAAAGGCGCGGTTGAGATGTCGGGATAGACCTTCCAGTTTTTGCCGATCGGTTTCGCTGAAGGCTTCGTCGGCGCGGCTGCGATAAAAGCCGAGGACGATCCGGTGGTCTTCCGGATCGCGGTCCCACTGCCGTCCGAGTCCCCAGAGGTTGGCGCCCAGCACGTCCTTGATGTCCTGACCGACCAGCCAATCATTGTAGAATGGAGTTTTAACCAGTTCCTCCGGGTTCAGCAATTGGCTGCCGCAATAGGTGATACCGCCCAGGTCCAGGCCTTTCTGAGTTAAGCCCTTGACCCAAGGATCGTGGCTGAGCCAGTTATCTCGGTAGACATGGCCCTGATCCAGGGGGAGGTTGGAGGCGTATATGAGGGGGTTATCAAGGGCGCCGACTTCGAGGTCGATCAGATTGAAGGCGCTGGCGCCGAGATATTGGCGGATGCGGTCGAGCGTTTGAACCCAGCCTTCGGGATTTAAGGCACATCCATAAATGGCGTCGATCAGTTTGTCATGGTCGGGTTTATCCTTGTCCATGGTTGGACAGTAGCTCCAAGGTGCTTGGCTGCATGGGAGGGGCGAACCGAATCGGGGCCCTTAAGTACCCGACTTGCCATCCTTGCAACACCAGTAATTTGGGTCGACAAGGTGACCACCTACTTAAGGCCTGGGTTAATCATGCGCCATGGTCATCGACGAACATGTCAAGATGCCCGCTAGCGCCCCTTCGGCCCGCTGGCAGTTGCGGGCCGGGCAATTTGGGGGTGCTTCTATACGTTGAGTTTACTTTGGCAAAGTCAATGTCTTCACTAGAACCAGGGTCGCGCTATCCCGTATTTGCAGAATGCTGGCGCCGGTGCCTTTAGACGCCAGTATGGAAATTTGCTGGCCCACGGAAGCCAACGATTTCGGCGTGATGGCGGAAACGGTCCCCAACAGTGCCTGCATGATCAGCTTGCCCGTGGCGCTATCAATACTTTGTAGATAATAACTATCCCCCTTCATGACCAGAACGGCTTGATCCAGTACACCATCACCATTCACGTCAGGCAGGGCCGCGATGTCCAGATAATCGGTAGAGCTGGTAAGGACTATGTTGTCCAAGCCCATTGGATTATTAGCACAACATGGTGATGTATCGTTTGTCAGACTAATCTCCAACTTATCGATTACAGTGGAATCTATTGGGTTCTTTTCAGTCACGAAATTTCCGGATGTAGGCGGAACGGTTCTAGTAGCCTGGTATACCAATTTTGATTTCAGATAGCCTGAAAAAACATAAGGTATATCTGTAGTGCTAGAGTAAAGATCAACCGAAGCAAATCTGAATGTAGCATTATTCCTAGTAATCCTGACGCTAGAAGTAATTTTGGTTCTATTCTTAGGATTTATAAAATATACATATGACGAAACAGCTGTGCCTAACCAGTTACCAGAAACAGGCGATACAGTATATCCTGCTTGAGTGTACTCGGTGAAAGGACCATCGTTCAGTCCGGCGAAATCCAGCGTGACCGCATGAGCCGGTGTTATGCCCATGCCTAAGAGCAGTAGGAAGAAGCCATGCATGACAAGGCGGAAGGTAAGCTGCGAAGGTAAATCTATCATGACGATTATTTTTTCGAATCTGGATTTCTTTAAGGAATATCAACAACTACACTTCTTATTAGCCCCCCTCCAACTGGGGTAAACGATCACCCCCCTATCGCTCATTTTCGATGACGAGTGCACAATGAGCCTCCAACGCTGAGCTTCCCCCCCCCGATGCAACTGAGCGACCACAGTCTACGGCAGATCGACGAGGCC
>Ga0172367_10003639_pt1 | contig 19719 bp, 20 predicted proteins | sample Lak10m_FD_114542 | JGI IMG/M metagenome (GOLD analysis project Ga0172367, IMG submission 114542) | Freshwater microbial communities from Kabuno Bay, South-Kivu, Congo - kab_022012_10m | ecosystem: Environmental > Aquatic > Freshwater > Lake | place: Democratic Republic of the Congo: South-Kivu...
GCCGGCTTGAGAAAGTCCGGAAAGATCGCCTTTCACATCGGCCATGAACACCGGCACGCCGTTGCGCGAGAACTGCTCGGCCAGCGATTGCAAAGTAATGGTCTTGCCGGTACCGGTCGCCCCGGCGATCAGGCCGTGGCGGTTGGCCATGCGCGGCAACAGGTGGAGTTCGGTCGCGCCGGATTTGGCGATCAGCAGGGGTTGGATCATGGCAAACCTCGTCGGAAGAATAGGCTGATTTTAAGCCAGCAGGCGTGGTTTTGGGCAGGATATCGCGATCACCCCGAATACGATTGGCAGCGCCGACCGAGGATGGCGGCAGGTGTCGCGTAAAGGGCGAGAGGCTTGCGACGGGGCATGTTGCTCGATGCCCGAAACTTGCCGTTGTCGCGCAGCAGGATATCGGGCAGACCGACCACTCGCCTGCACAGCCCTTCACTACGAGGGATTGGCTGGCTTTAAAAGTCCAAACTCTTCAATGAAGTTTGTAATCTGGTCAAGCCCTTGCAGGTTTTTCATATTCGAAAACAGGAATGGCTTTTCACCGCGCATCCGGAGCGCATCGTCGCGCATGACCTCCAGCGACGCGCCGACATAGGGGGCCAGGTCGATCTTGTTGATCACCAGCAAATCGGACTTGGTGATTCCCGGGCCGCCCTTGCGAGGAATTTTCTCGCCTTCGGCGACATCAATCACATAGATGGTCAGGTCGGAGAGCTCTGGACTGAATGTGGCGGCGAGGTTATCGCCGCCGCTTTCGATAAATACGATATCCAGGTTTTCGAAACGCCGACACAGTTGGTCGACCGCTTCAAGGTTCATGGAAGCATCTTCCCGTATCGCGGTGTGCGGGCATCCGCCGGTTTCCACGCCAATAATCCGTTCCGGGGCCAGCGCGCCGTTTCGCGTGAGAAACTCGGCATCCTCTTTGGTATAGATGTCGTTGGTGACGACGGCGATGTTGTAACTATCGCGCAAGCGCTGGCAAAGCGCCAAGGTCAGGGCTGTTTTTCCGGAACCCACCGGGCCGCCGATGCCGACACGCAGCGTTTCTTTCTGTTTCATAGTGTTCTCGCTCATGATCTGAATAGACGGCTGTACTGCATTTCGTGTTTGCACCCGGCAAGAGACAAACCGGGTGAAAAATTGCTGATATGGGAATCCGGCAAGGATGCGGCACTATCGACCAGAAGCGTGAGGCGTTCAGCCATGGAAAATAGCAGGCGTTGCCCGTCCGTCTGTCCCAACGGGATCGCTTTCAATGCGACGCCGACCTGATTTTCCAGCCATGACCAGGCATAGGCCTGCAAAGCGGCTTGGGGAGGAATTTGCCAAATCGTCACCGCACAGGCAAAAGCTGCCGGGAAACTCACCCCTTCCGTCATTTGCCAACTCGCCGGCAGTTGGTCATCGCCTTGGCATAGCGACTCCAGCAATCGGCAAAGCGAGTAGCCCATTTGCAACGTTTCCGCATAGGACTCCGCAGTGTCCCGTCCGGCCAGAAAATAGTCGTTCCAGAACCGGATCATGTTGCGATCTTCTTCCTGCCAGGCATGGCATAGCCGCCATAACACCGGCAACTCGAAGCTGCTGAGCGAGAACTCCAGCACATCGGAAATCCAGAGTTTCGCGCTTGGGGCATCATGTACCGTCCCCTCTTCTATCGCCCATTCCAATCCCTGGGAATAGCTGTAAGCGCCGACAGGAAGAAGCGGGCTGGCCAGTTGCAACAAGCGCGGCAGTGAGGCTGCGTCAATCATGGCTTCCTCGTTGCTTATGCGGCGCACGTATCGATGTCGTTTCCTGTTGCTCGTGTGCGTGACGGTGGCCGCCGCCATAGGCGCCTGATTCAGGCTCAAAAGCAGATTGCTTCATGTCGACCTGCAGGCCCATGCCGACCAGCATGTCCTGCAACACGTGGTCCATTTCGAGCTTGAGCCACCCATCGCCGATTTCCAGAGGCACATGGCGATTACCAAGATGGTAGGCGGCACGTGTCAATTGTATGGGCTGGTCTGATGTCACCATGATCACGGACTCTTCGGCCGCCACCACCCGGACCAGCGTGCCATCCTGCGCCTTCAGGCGGTCGCCACCCCGCAGCACCGTTCCCCGTGGCAGGAAAAGCCCGGCAACGCGACCGGACTCCAGATTCACGCGCAAGCGGCTCTTCTGACGGCGCTCGAAAGGCAGAACGAGCATGTCATCATGCGGCCCTTGAGAATCGAGTTGTTCAGTCAGGTAGATCATTTAAAAGAGAAAATAGCGTTGTGCCATGGGGAGTTCGCTCGCAGGCTCGCACAAAAGCAACTGCCCATCCGCATGGACCAGGTAGGTTTCCGGATCGACAGTGATGTCTGGTGTGTAGTCATTGTGGATCATGTCTTTCTTGGTGACGCCACGGATTCCCTGCACCGCCACGAGTGGCTTTTTGAGCCCGAGTGCCTGAATCTGCGGATGATTGAGTGCAGCCTGCGAGACAAAGGTCACGGAAGTGGCCAGCGCGCCACCGAAGGCGCCGAACATCGGCCGGTAATGCACGGGCTGCGGCGTCGGGATGGAGGCGTTGGCATCGCCCATCGTCGCGGCGGCGATCATTCCGCCCTTGAGAATCAAGCTCGGCTTCACGCCAAAAAACGCCGGCTTCCAGAGCACCAGGTCAGCCAGCTTGCCGATTTCGATGCTACCGACCTCGTGCGCGATACCGTGGGCGATGGCTGGATTGATGGTGTATTTTGCGATGTAACGCTTTGCACGAAAGTTGTCGTTTCCCGGACCATCTCCAGGCAGTGCGCCTCGCTGCTGTTTCATTTTGTGCGCGGTCTGCCAGCAGCGCAGGATCACTTCCCCGACCCTGCCCATCGCCTGGGAATCGCTGGAGAACATGCTGAGCGCACCAAGGTCGTGCAGGATATCCTCCGCGGCGATGGTCTCGCGACGGATCCGGCTCTCGGCAAAGGCGACATCCTCAGCGATGGCGGGGTCAAGGTGATGACACACCATCAGCATGTCGAGGTGTTCATCGATGGTGTTCACGGTAAACGGGCGGGTCGGATTGGTCGAGCTGGGCAGGACATTCGCCAGGCCCGCAAGCTTGACGATATCCGGCGCATGGCCGCCGCCTGCGCCCTCGGTGTGATAGGTGTGAATGGTGCGGCCCTTGAAGGCGCCCGCCGTGGTTTCCACAAAGCCCGACTCGTTCAACGTATCGGTATGAATCGCCACCTGCACGTCATGGGCCTCGGCCACGGACAGACAATTATCAATCGCCGCAGGGGTGCTGCCCCAGTCCTCATGCAACTTCAGTCCGATGGCGCCAGCCTCGATCTGCTCGACCAGCGGTTGCGGCAGGGAAACATTGCCCTTGCCGAGAAAACCGAGGTTCATCGGAAAGGCCTCGGCAGCCTGCAGCATGCGGTGGATATGCCAGGGCCCCGGAGTGCAGGTCGTCGCGCAAGTGCCCGTGGCAGGCCCGGTTCCGCCCCCGATCATGGTGGTGACCCCGGACATCAGCGCCTCTTCGATTTGCTGGGGGCAGATGAAATGAATGTGGGTATCGACCCCGCCGGCAGTCAGTATCATCCCCTCGCCGGCGATAATTTCCGTGGCCCCGCCGATCGGGATCGTGACGCCCGGTTGTATGTCAGGATTTCCCGCCTTGCCGATTTTCCAGATACGGCCAGCCTTGAGCCCGACATCCGCCTTCACGATGCCCCAATGATCCAGAATCAGCGCATTCGTGATCACCGTATCCGCCACCTCTGCCGCCGGCAACTGGCTTTGCCCCATGCCATCACGGATCACCTTGCCACCGCCGAACTTGACCTCATCCCCATACATGGTGAAATCGCGCTCCACCTCGATCATCAGATCGGTATCTGCGAGGCGGACCCGGTCACCGGTGGTCGGGCCGAACATTTCCGCATAGGCGCGACGACTGATTTTTACCGACATGGCAGCCAGCTCCTCGACTAGGATGACTTTTTGTATTTGCGCAGCGCGAGCCAGATGCCGCCAGCCACGGCAAAAAACAGCAACGCCAGATGGTCAGGTTCGCTCAGCAAGTGGGAGATGGTTGCCCAAAGACTGCCATGATGGTCGCCGGGATGCGCATGCGCGATCGACGGCATCAGTAGCAGGAATATCCATTTAGTGTTCATCAGAAGCTCCTTGAAAATTGCGATCGAAAATGGTCATCGTCATAAAGCACCCATGACATGACCCAGAAAACCATAGACCTTGCGTTCGCCGGCGAACGCGACGAGCGATACCGTTCGCGACTGGCCGGGTTCAAACCGCACCGCGGTGCCCGCTGGGATGTCGAGCCGGTAACCCGTAGCCAGCGCGCGATCGAAATCCAGCGCTGCATTCGCCTCGGCAAAGTGGTAATGCGAGCCGATCTGGATCGGCCGGTCACCGCGATTGGTCACCTCGATTCGACGGACGTCACGGTCGTCATTCAAGGTAATCTCGCCTTCGAGGGTGATCATTTCGCCGGGAATCATGTGGTTTCCTAAACAATGGGCTGATGGACGGTAACCAGTTTGGTGCCGTCCGGGAAAGTGGCTTCAACCTGGATTTCAGGCAGCATTTCCGCCACCCCCTCCATGACGTCTTCGCGTGACAACAGCGTGGCGCCGTATCCCATCAGTTCCGCCACAGTGCGTCCATCGCGCGCGCCTTCCAGGATCGCCGCGGAGATCAACGCCACGGTTTCCGGATAATTCAGTTTCAGGCCGCGTGCCTTGCGCCGTTCCGCCACCAGGCCGGCGGTAAAGATCAGCAACTTGTCTTTTTCACGCGGGGTCAGTTCCATGTCATCGCTCCTTGCTTCAGGTATTCCATATTCTGGGACGCCGGGCAGGCATACCGGCATACCATGGACGGAGTTCCATCCAGAGTTCTTCAAAATACTGACGCGCGGCCAAGGCGTTGTTGCCTGAACATCTAGCAACAAAAATGCCAGGCAGCGCACTGACGCCAGCTTGCAATCCTTCTGCAGGAACGCGTTGACGACAGCGATCCACCAGGTGCGAAGGAACCTTGCCAGCCGCGATGACAAACGTCGCGCTCACCGTGGCGCCGGCAAGACCGGCCGGCGATGTCATCAGCCTGCTGCTCCCATCCAGGGCGGCCCGCTCCGACCAGAGCAATCTTCCTTCACGCCAGATGGTCAGTTTCTGATGGAGCCTGCCATGGCTGAAATCCTCACCGCAGGCACGGCGCCCGAAACACACGATCTCCCAACCCGCATAGACTGCCCCGGCATCGAGGTCGACCTTCATTTCCATGTCTGCCCAAGCGGCATCGTAAAGAATCGTCTCCTGAGGCAACCATTCCAATACGGCTTCCCGTTCCAGATGATGCGCGGTGGATTGCGAGGCCTCAGCGCCGTTGGACTTGTACCATTTGCCTGCCCCCGGGGTCGTGAGCAGGACATGTGACTGTGCATCCAGCCTGGTACGCAACGTCAAGCGATCCCCGCCGGCCACCCCGCCCGGGGGATGGAGAATGATGGCGTGGCAAACCTGTTGATCTTCAGGATACAAAGCCTTCTGAACCCGCAACGGGCCACGGTGACGCCGTTCGGCAAGTACGGTACGCCCGGGTTTGCGCGCAAAGATCAAATCCAGTTCTGCCTGCCAGGCCGGCAGCGCCGGGGCATCGGTCGGGTAACTTATGTGGCCATCCATCGTTATCGATGCACCGGCGTTTTACGCCGCTTTCGCCGGGATGATTTTCATCATTCAAACAGACAGATAGCCTTTGATTTTTTCGGCATTCACATTATTGCGCAGGTCTTCGTGAATGAACTGGCCGCGGTCGATCACGATAATGCGATCGGCGATCTCCATCGTGAAACTCAACACCTGCTCTGAGACGATGATGGTAATTTTCCGCATCTTCTTGATCTCGTTGAGCACCTTGGCGATGTCCTTGATGATCGAAGGCTGGATCCCTTCCGTGGGCTCATCCAGCAGCAGCACTTTGGGATTCGTGACCAGGGCGCGCGCGATCGCCAGTTGCTGCTGCTGACCGCCGGACAGATTCCCGGCCTTGCGCTTGCGCATGTCAAAAAGCACCGGGAACAACGCATAAATGTCCTCGGGAATGCTTTTGTACGGGGATCTTTCGAGGCCGGTTTCGATATTTTCCTGCACGGTCATGTTCGGAAACACCATGCGTCCCTGCGGGACATAAGCCAGCCCCATCCCGACACGCTCATGGCTTTGTGTCCCGCGAAGATTCTGGCCATCGAGCTCAAGCTGTTCACTTTTGCTTGGCAGAATTCCCATCAGAGACTTGAAAAGCGTGGTTTTACCCATGCCATTGCGGCCCATGATGGCGAGGGTTTCATTCTCCGGTACAGATAAATTAACCCCATGAATGACCTCACTCTGGCCATAACTCACGTGCAAATTTTCGATATGCAACATGCCTTGTCTCCTGTAATCAATGGCCTAAGTAAACTTCGATCACACGTTCGTTGGCTTGGACTTTGTCCATACTGCCTTCAGCCAGGATTTTTCCCTGATGCAGCACCGTGACCTTGTGGGCGATTTTCTTGACGAATTCCATGTCATGCTCGATGACCAGAACGGAGCGGTTCTTGCAGATTCTGTTCAACAGGTCCGCCGTCTGGTCGCGTTCCTTGGCACTCATCCCGGCCACCGGCTCGTCCAGCATCAGCAGTTCGGGGTCCTGCATCAGCAACATGCCGATTTCCAGCCACTGCTTCTGCCCGTGGCTGAGCAACGCAGCTTCCATCGAGAGCATCTCGTTCAGCATCACTTCCTCAGCCACGGCCTGCACGCGATCGACCACCTCCTGCGTGCGCTTGAACAACAGGCTGCCCCAGACGCTTCGCCCCTTCGGGAAGGAGACTTCAAGGTTCTGATACACCGTCAGATTTTCATAGATCGACGGAGTCTGAAACTTGCGCCCCACACCGGCCCGTACAATTTCATGTTCGGACAACTTGGTCAGCTCCCGATCCTTGAACTTGATGGATCCCAGCGTTGCACGCGTCCTGCCGCAGATGAGATCCAGCAACGTGGTTTTGCCGGCCCCGTTGGGACCGATCACCACGCGCAACTCATTGCTATCGACATACATATTGAGACTGTCGACCGCCTTGAAGCCGTCGAACGAGACCGTCAAATCCTCGACGGCCAACACGAAATCGGTATGACTCATGATTTCACCCCCGCTTGAATCATCTCACCCTGCTGGGTGCCGCTTTGGTATGTTTCCGGTGCCTTCTCCGCAGCCGGCAAGGACGGTTTCCCTTCCGTGGCCGGATCCTCTGCAAATCCCTTGAGGAAGGCAATCCGCGATTTGTATTTGTCGTAAATGCCAGCCAGGCCATTCGGGAAGAACATCACCACGGCGATGAACAGGCCGCCCATCATGAAGAGCCACAATTCCGGGAAGGTTTCCGAGAATAGCGTCTTGCCAAAGCTGACGAGCAAGGTGCCGTAGACCGCGCCGATCAGAGATGCCCTGCCCCCGACTGCAGCAAAGATCACCATCTCGATCGAAGGCACAATCCCGACGAAGCTGGGCGACATGAAGCCCACCTGCAGCGTGAACATCGCGCCGCCGATGGCAGAAATCATCGCGGCAAGGCAGAAGATGAATATCTTGAAGTTCGATACATCGTAGCCGGAGAAACGCACACGTTCTTCCTTGTCGCGCATGGCCAGCAGCAACATGCCGAACTTGCTCGACAACACATACCGCGACAGCAGGATGACTCCGAACAGCAGGAATGCATTCACGTAATACAGGACGTATTTCGCGCTGTCGGTGCGGATGTCCCAGCCCAGCATGGTCCTCAGGTCGGTAATGCCGTTCACGCCGCCGGTGTATCCCTGCTGGCCGACGATGAGGATGCTCAGGATGAGTGCGATCGCCTGAGTGATGATGGCAAAGTACACCCCGCCCACCCGGCGCCTGAACATCGCATAACCGATGATGCCGGCAAACAATGTCGGTATGACCAGGATGGCAATCAGCGCGAACGGAAGATGCTTGAAGGGCTCCCAGAACCACGGCAGCGCGGTCAGCTGGTTCCAGTCCATGAAGTCCGGGATACCGGGCGTACTCTGGATTTTGGTGCTCAACGGGTCCGACGCTTCCAGTTTAAGGAACATCGCCATGCAATAGCCGCCCAGCCCGAAGAACACCCCCTGCCCGAGACTTAGAATCCCGCCGTTCCCCCAGATCAGCACCAGGCTGATCGCGACGAAGGCGTAGGTCAGGTATTTACCCACCAGGTTAAGCCGGAAGATGTCCATGCCAAGGGGCATCACCACCAGAATCAGCAAGGCAAGCAAGGCTAGGCCCAGCGCCCCCTCCTTGCCACCCAACAATTTGCTGCTGAAGAGTTTCATCGGTCGGTCTCCCGTTATTTACGAAGTTTGGAGGCAAACAGACCTTCTGGCTTCATCATCAGGATGATGACGATGAACAGCAGGGTAGACACTTTGCCCATGGAACTGGTCATGAAGAACTGCAATATCGACTGGGCCTGTGCGATACCGAAAGCCGAGGCGATCGTACCCATCAGACTGGCCGCACCACCGAATACCACCACCATGAAGCTGTCCACGATGTAGAGAGATCCGCTGGTCGGACCGGTGGAGGCGATCGTGGTGAAGGCAGCGCCCGCCACACCGGCGATGCCGCAGCCAAGCGCGAAGGTCATGCGGTCGACGCGTGCGGTGTTGATGCCGACGGCGCCCGCCATCATTCTGTTCTGCACGGTCGCCCGGATCCTGAGTCCGCCACGCGAACGGAACATGAACAGATACACGCCTGCCGTGACAAGAAACGCGAGAACAAGCACGAAGACACCGTTGATCGGAATATCGATGTCCGGGGCCGGATTAAAGGAGCCGAGCAACCACTGGGGCAGTTCTGCACTCACTTCCTTGGCGCCGAAACTGGAACGGAAAATTTGCTGCATGACGAGGCTGAGGCCCCAGGTGGCAAGCAGCGTATCCAATGGCCGCTTGTACAGGTATCTGATCATCGAAAACTCGACCAGGTAGCCGATCAGAAAAGCGATGACAAAGGCCAGGAGAATCGCAAAGACAAAGTAGTACTCGACCATGCTGTACATCACAGCAAGCTTGGAGAGCATCACGGTGGTATACGCCCCGATGGTCATGAACTCACCGTGGGCCATGTTGATGACGCCCATCTGTCCGAATATGATCGCAAGGCCCAAGGCCATGAGGAGCAGCACGCTGAACATGCTGAGGCCGGCGAAGCTTTGCATGACCATGATGTTGCCGATTTCCGTCATTGAGTAACCAAACATGATTAGGACTCCAACAGTGCGGTAGCGACTAAATATCGATACGGCTGGTAAGAAGCAGTTGGCAAGGTCGACTTACTGAAGCAATCCCTGCCAAAACGATACGGATAAGACACCAAAACGGGGCCGCCTCGAAGACGGCCCCGGTTCGACTTACTGATAACCCTTGGGGAACGGATCCGGCTTGATGTAATCCGAGGTGTAAACCACATCAGCCTGACCATCCTTGCGCCACTTGCCGATACGCAGCTTGGTGGTCAGATGGTGATTGGCTTCCACAGTGACAGGCCCTTCCGGTGCATCCTTGAACACATAACCCGGAAGCGCGGCTTGCACCTTGTCCACATCGAAGCTGCCTGCACGCTCAACGGCTGCCTTCCAGAGCCACGGGCCCAGGTAAGCGGCTTGGGTCACGTCGCCGATCACGGAGTTCGGACCCCACTTCGCCTTGAAGGCCTCGACGAACTTCTTGTTCTCCGGGTTGCTCATGGTCTGGAAATACTTCATCGCGCTGTAGAAGCCTTCCAGATTTTCGCCACCGATACCGAGCACTTCATCTTCGGTCACGGAAATCGTCAGCATGGTCTGCTTGGAAGAGTTGAGGCCGGCCGCATTCAACTGCTTGAACCAGGCGACGTTACTGCCACCCACGACCGCGGCATAAATGACATCCGGCTTCTTCAGCTTGATCTTGTTGATCACGGAGCCGAACTGCGTGTCGCCCAGCGCCACATACTCTTCACCCACCACCTTGCCGCCCAGGTGCTGCTCGATATGCTTGCGGGCGATCTTCATGGAAGTGCGCGGCCAGATGTAGTCGGAACCGATCAGATAGAAGGTTTTGGCCTTTTTCTCTTTGGCGATCCAGTCCAACCCCGCCAGAATTTGCTGCGTGGCTTCCTGGCCGGTATAGAACACGTTCTTGGATTGCTCCAGGCCTTCGTAGAAGGTCGGATAGAACAGCAAGCCGTTTTCCTTCTCGAACACGGGCAAGGCAGCCTTGCGCGAGGCCGAAGTCCAGCAGCCCATGACGGCGGCGACCTTGTCCTTCTGCAGCAATTTCTTGGATTTCTCCGCGAAAGTCGGCCAATCGCTGGCGCCGTCTTCCTGGATCACCTCGATCTTGCGGCCGAGGACACCGCCCATGGCATTGATCTGTTCGATCGCCAGCTTCTCGGCCTGAATGGCGCCGGTTTCGCTGATCGCCATGGTGCCGGTAGCCGAGTGCAGGATGCCGACCTTGACTGTCTTGTCGGTCACCGCCAGGCCGGTGGTATTCACCTTGGCCGTCGGAAAATCTGCGGCGAAGGTGAGCGGCGCGGCCAGCAGGCTGGTCGCCAGTGCCGCCCCGCAAATACCGAGGCGCACCATGAAATGACGTCTGTGTTGCGATTTCATACAAGTCTCCTTAATTGAACAATGATGAAAATGGAACGTGAAAAAAATGAATCAATGGCCGAGCATCCAGGGTCTCGCGGTTTTCTTGGTCTGCATCTGCAAGCCGGGTTTCTGCTCCGGTGAAGACGACTTGCAGGTATGCGTACCGGTACAACCGCAGGAAGAACGCCGGCGAATCGCTGGCTCATGTGCTGATTTTTCATTGCGCTCGTGGGCGTTGCGCACAGCCTTTCCCATCAATGCGAGGCTAGGCGCAGATATGACGCGCGGAGACAGTGCACCGCACTCCTCACAGACTGCGGGCGCCTGAGATTCGGACATCTTGCGCAAGGCGCTGAACACCCCACAGTGGTCGCAATGGTATTCATACATGGGCATGAGCGTTCTCCTGGATAAAAGGGTTAAAGGCTAGGAAGTCACTGCCAGACCGGTTCCCGGGGTCACCATGATCTTGGGTCCGTCAGCGTTCGGCTTGATGTCGAAGTCGAAGATCTCGCTGGGCAGCCATAAGGTGGCGCAAGCGTTCGGAATATCGACCACGCCGCTGATATGTCCTTCCACCGGCGCGGTTCCCAGGATTGCCAGGGCCTGTTCGCCGCTGTAACCGAATTTCTTCAGATACTCGATGGCGTTCAGACAGGCGCGACGATAGGCGACATGCACGTCGAGGTAATGCTGCGTGCCCTGTTCATCGACGGAGATGCCCTCGAAGATGACGTAGTCGCGGTATCCGGGGGTCAGCGGGCTGGGCTGGAAGATCGGGTTGTGAATCCCGTACTTCTTCACGCCGTCCTTGATCAGACTGACCTTGATATCGAGGTAGCCCGCCATCTCGATGGCGCCGCAGAAGGTAATTTCACCGTCGCCCTGAGAGAAGTGCAGGTCGCCCATCGACAGCCCGCCATCCTTGACGTAGACGGGGAAATACACGCGGGAACCCTTGGTCAGGTTCTTGATGTCGCAGTTACCGCCATGTTCGCGCGGCGGCACGGTGCGCGCGCCTTCCAGCGCGGCATTGGTAGCGGCATCACCGGACAGCTTGCCCATCACAGCGGCCTGCGCATTCGGCGGCAGACCCAACGGCGGCACGCGGTCCGGATCCTTCGCGATCAGTGCGGCCTCGCGCTTGTTCCAGGTATCCAGCAACTCGCGAGACGGCAGGCAGCCGATCAGGCCCGGGTGCATGATGCCGGCGAATTTCACATTCGGCACATGGCGTGACGAAGCGTAGATGCCGGAAAAATCCCAGATCGACTTGCGCGCTTCGGGATAATGGTCGGTCAGGAAACCGCCGCCGTTTTCCTTCGCGAACAGGCCGTTGAACCCCCACTGGGAGTCTTCAAGCGTTCCGACATCGAGGATGTCGACCACCATCAGGTCACCGGGCTCGGCACCCTCGACGCCGATCGGGCCGCTCAGGTAGTGCACCTGGAGCAGATCGACATCGCGCACGTCGTTGGCACTGTCGTTGTTGCCGATCTGGCCGCCGGTCCAGTCCATGCATTCCACGCGGAACTCATCGCCGGGCTTCACCATCGCGATCATCGGCAGATCGGGGTGCCAACGGTTGTGTATCTGGCCGTCCTGTTCCCAGGGCTTCTTGTCCAGATCCAATTTAACAAGTGTTTTCATTGCAACCTCCTTTTCTATGTGAGTCGGATGGGCTTAGAACTGGAACTGCATCAGCACCTTGAAGGCATTCACATCACTGGCACCGGTCACATCCGTGTTGGAATAGAACCCGCTGACCTGGGCGTTGTAACCATCGATGATGTAGTTGACGCCAAGGTCATAGCGGCTGGTATCGATGTCGTTGTCGGCCTCGAATTTCTGGTAGCGGACAAACGGCTGGAACTGGCCCCAACCCACTTTGTTGTTGAAAATGTAGCCAGCGCCTGCGGAGTAGGCATCGCCTTGCTCGGAGAGGAAGACGCCATCGGTGTCATAGTCGTAATAGGCCGCTTCCAGGGAGACCGCGCCCGGGCCGACGTCTTTCTTTTCCAGCAGGAAGTCGACGCTGTAGGAGGTGTAATCGCCGACATCCTGGCGGTCACCTGTGCCGACATTGGCAGTGGCACCGTCGCTCTGCTGACGCCCTGCAATACCGATCGCCAGAATGTCCTTGGTACCCAGATAATTGCCGGTACCGTAATAGCCCGGCTCTGCATCCCAGAAATCGACCTGCATACGCGCGGCATACATCAGATCGTCAGAACCCTGGGTGGTACCCGCATCATTGTTGGGCAGACCGGAAATCTTGAATGCGGTGTTGCCTTCAAAGGCACCGACCGAAAGATTGACCTTGCCTTCCATAAAACTGCCGACCAGTCCGACACCGTCGTCACGGCCGATGTAACCGCCGTTGTAGCCATAGCGGGAAGCGATCCCGGCCCAGTAGTCGCCACCCAGCGAGTAGTAGGGACCTGCCATGTTGGCGCGATCACTCGGGGACAGGAAGCGGCCGGCCCATAGCGTCAGCTCAGGCGTCAGGGAGATCTGGACGTTCGCGTCGATCACCTGGAATCCCTCGCCGGCAATGTCCTTTTCAGTGTTCAACATGCCCTTGATGTATTTGTTCAGGGAGCCGGCAATGTAGATACGTGCGCTCTGCAGGCTGAAATCGTCCGAGCGCGAGCCGTCCGGCGCGGCATCTTCCCGACTCTCGTAGCTGCCGATCATGCCGAAGCCGACGCTGATATATTTGTCTTCACCGAAGGTAATCGTGGCGCCAGCCTGCGAAGCCATGGAGTAACTCAGGCAGACAGCCGCGACCGCGGCAATCACACCCCGCTTGGCTGGAGTAATTGAATTTTTCGAGTGATTCATGATGTGCTTCGCTCCTGTAGGTTGGTTGAATCTGTAAATAAAACTCACGGCGCCACATTAGATTCGGGGCTACTTTCATGAAATACGTCAGATGGCGTATACCGGTTCCAGGAGGGTGGTGGCACTGTCTCACGCACTGCTCATGCATGAATAAGGTTCAAAACACGATGAAATTGCTACTCAAGCTGTCCGGGTGTGCTGCGCTGGCGACGATGCTGGCCGGTTGCGGGGAAATCTCTTACAAGCGCGGAGCGGGACCTTCGGACCTGCAGGCCGCCCAAGTCGAGTGCAGGAACGAAAAATCACGTGATGACTACGTGAAGTGCATGGATCAGCGCGGCTGGACGGTACAGAAGATGGAAGATCTCGACCCGCTGTCTGGAGTCGCGGTCGGCCAGGCAAACGACGAGGCACTCGACTCGGTGGCGCATATCGGATATAGCCCCGACAACCGCGCACCCGGAGTGACGGCAACTGAACCGGGTACTCAGGGACCCGCGCCGGAATCACAAAAGCCTGCGCCGAATCTAACCGATGTTTACAAGATCAGTTCCTGGTGGAAAGTCGGCGGCAGTCCGGCATTACTGAAGCAGGAAATCGATGCGTGCACGACTGAACTCGGGGAAGCGCATCGCCCCCCCGGCGACCAGCGCCAGGCCACCCGCGGATTGCTGCTTTGCATGAAAAAAAAGGGATGGCACGGTTTGCTGGAATACCAGCGCAAATAAGCTTCGCGATTGCCTGACCGGGACTTTTGCGATCCGGTTGCGAAACGGCCGGGCAGTCAGGACATTGCGCCTGACCCGCGCAACTTTTCCAGTGCCATGGCGCTGGCGGCGGTGCGGGTTTCCACATTGAGCTTTTCGAAGATGTGTTCGAGGTGTTTATTGACGGTGCGCGGACTGGTTCCGAGGATGTCTCCGATGTCCCGGTTGGTCTTGCCGCGCGTCAGCCAATAGAGGACTTCAGCCTCTCGCATCGTCAGTTTGAGCGTGTCCATCAGGAGCTTGATCTGGGCAACATCCGACTCCTCGCGCAGAATCAGCAGCCATTCGCCCTCCTCGGTCTCCATCGATGGCGTCACCGACAGGCGCTTGCCATCCCGCAGAATCGTCAACGGCACTGACGCGTTGCCCGCATCACGTCCACGAATGAATTCTTGCAGCCAATCGACCAATGGCAGAGGGGCATGCAGTTCGTTGGATTCGAAATATTCTCGCAACATGCGCCGTGCCAGAGGGGTCTGCCAGACAATGCGGCTGTCCTGCAACGAGATGGCGACCGTGGCCTGGCCAAAGGCGTCAAGCGCGACACGCGCCTGAGAGGTGTCTCGCGCCCGCTGTACGTGAGAATAAATCCGGGCCAGCACTTCCGCGGGCTTGATCGGCTTGGTGACATAATCAGTTCCACCCGCGTCAAATGCCGCCACCACATGCTCGGTTTCTGTCAGCCCGGTCATGAAAATGACCGGAATGTGCTGGGTTAAAAAATCTGCCTTGAGCCGGCGGCACACTTCGAAACCATCCATGCCGGGCATCAGTGCATCGAGCAGAATGACGCTGGGCATCCCCTGCCGCGCCGATTGCAGGGCGCTTTCGCCCCCCGTGGCCACCAAAACCATGTAGCCGGCCTGATCCAGCGCGTCATAAAGCAGGGATAGATTTTCAGGAACGTCATCCACGACCAGGACGACATTCTCCGCAGATAGCTCATTCAGAAGATTCGACATGCTTTAATCCATTTCTGACGAAATCGGCCAGAGGTTTCATCTGAAAAGCTGCAATGAGTTCGCCGACTCTCGCACAGAAGGGTTGGTACCGCGCATCAAGCCTGACGATTTCCTCGTTTTTGCCGAGAATTCCGCGAACAAAGCCGATCGAAATGCTCTGCTCGAGCGCATGCAGCAGTGCTGCCGGGGGATAAATGATTTCCTGATCAGTGAACGCTGGCGCGGATACCGGTTGCAAGGGCAGGGACTCTTCAAGTTTCCAGGTCAGGCGCAGCTTGCGTCCCATCCAGTCGAGGAACTCTTCGATCTGGACCGGTTTGACTATGAAGTCATCTTTCGTAATTCCGACATCGTTCTCTTGCCCCTGTTCGAATGCGTTAGCCGAAATGATTGCGAAATCAGCGGCGCAAAGTTGCTCCTGGCGGATCAAACGCAAAGCTTCCCACCCATCGATACCGGGCATGGCAAGATCCATCAGAATCAGATCAGGGGTATAGGTACGCAGCATTTCCAGACATTCAGACCCCGACTGCGCCTGCCTGACCTCGAAACCAAGCGGTTCCAGTACCCTGGCAAGAAACTCGCGGTCATCTTTCTCGTTATCGACGATGAGTATGCGTCGGGTTGCACCTAAATAACCGGTGCGGCGGGTCTGCGCTTGTTCTTCCGGCTTGAAATCACGCACTTCCGGCAAAAACAGCCTCGCCTTGAAAGTGGCGCCCTGCCCCGGCGTGCTGGTGACATTGAGCTCGCCGCCCATCAGGTTGATCAGCATCTTGCTGACGGTCAATCCGAGGCCGGTGCCGCCGCCAACCGAACTACCGCGCTTAAATGGCTCAAATATCTGTGAAAGCTCTTGTTGTTTGATGCCCGGACCGCTGTCCTCAATTTCGAACACTGCCATCTCGCGCGCATAGCGCAGCCTCAGAACCACATAACCCCGGTCGGTGAACTTGATGGCGTTGGCCAGCATGTTGATCAGCACCTGACCCAGGCGTCGCTTGTCTGCCCGAACGCCCATGGGAATGTCGCCGAAGCACTCGAAGCGGAATTCGAGGCCCTTGCTCTGCGCCTGCAAAGAAAACATCTGGACGATCTGGTCAAGAAACTCCTTGAAATTGATCGCCCGGATATTCAGGCTCACATGCCCGCCTTCGATACGTGCGATGTCCAGGGTCGTATCAATCAGCGAGAGGAGATGGTCGCCACTCCGCCGGATTACACTGACGGCCTGTCTGCGATGCGGCGGGATGTTTTGATCCACATCCAGCAGTTGCGCGTACCCCAGGATGCTGTTCAGGGGCGTACGCAATTCGTGACTGATACTGCTGATGTAGCGGCTTTTCGCTTCGCTGGCCTGATCGGCGACACGCTTCGCTTCCTGCAGCTGTGCATCGGTCTGATGGTGAGACTCGATTTCCTGCATCAACAGACCGGTTTGACGGTTGGATTCCTCCTGGGCAACGCGTCGGCTTTGATGTGTCAGAACCAGCCACCAGGCAATAATCCCGCTGAGAAAAATAAGTGCGACGTAAATCTTGAGGAACATCAATCTGATCTCTTCATTCCACAGCGAGAGATCGGTAAAAATCAGATATTGGTGATAGTAGATCATGCCCAGCAGACCCGTCAGAACAACGATGATGGTCACCATCAAAAACAGGTAATACCCCAGGCCGGCATCCAGCAAATGCCACAGCGCTCTCGGCAACAGCGGTTTCAGGAATTTTGAAACCTGAACCTCGATCCGGCTGCCCGCCGGCTTGCACAGATCGTTGCAACGCGCATCCAGCGTACAGCACAAGGAGCAGATCGGACCCTGGTAGGCCTTGCAAAACGCCATGTCCTCTTGTTCGTATTCCTTTTCGCAAATGCTGCACCGCAAGCTCTCCGGGCCGGAATTCCGGAACGACTCCGGCTTGCGCGCGATGTAATACTTGCCCTTCGTCAGCCATGCAATGATCGGGGCGCTGACGAATGCCACGCCGAGCGCGATGAATGCGGAGAAGGAATGTATGTCTTCTCCGAACAAGCCCAGGAATGCGGAAATCGACAGGATGGATGCCAACAGCATCGCGCCCACACCGACCGGGTTGATGTCATAGAGATACGCCCGCTTGAACTCGATGCCGCGCGGACTCAAACCTAGTGGTTTATTCACGACCAGATCGGCCACGACTGCCGCAATCCAGGAAATGGCGATATTCGAAAACAGGCCCAGGACCTGCTCCAGAACACGGAAAATACTCATCTCCATCAGCATAATGGCGATCAGGGCGTTGAATACCGTCCAGACCACGCGCCCCGGGTGGCTATGGGTCAGCCGGGAGAAAAAGTTCGACCACGCCAGCGAGCCTGCGTATGCGTTGGTGATATTGATCTTCACCTGAGAAATGCAGACGAGAAGCACGGTTGCCAGCATCATCCATTCGCGATCGTGGAAAACGTAGCTGTAGCCAAGCAAATACATATGCGTGGGATTGTTCGCAGTTTCCCAACCGAGCCCATGTCGCGCGATCAGATAGGCGAAGATGGCACCGACCAGCATTTTGAACGCACCCATGATGATCCAGCCCGGACCGGACAGAATCACACCGAGATGCCAGGCCACCGGATTTTTTCGGGTTTTGTCAGGCATAAAGCGCAAGAAGTCGACTTGCTCCCCCACCTGGGCAATCAACGCCATCCCCACCCCGACAGCCAGTCCGAAAAGATAAATATTGAAGTCAGCGCTGTCGGCCTTGCCAGCGAACGTGCTCAATTCCGAGAACAGTTCTGGCTCATGCGCCAGAACCATGAGGATGGGAGTAAACATCAGTCCCAGCCACAGCGGCTGGGTGATCATCTGAATCCGGCTGATCAGGGTGATGCCATGGGTGACCAGAGGGATCACTATCAATGCGCTGAACAGATATGCCAGCCCCAGTGGAATTTCAAAATACATTTCCAGCGCGTAGCCCATGATGGCAGCTTCAAGCGCAAACAGGATGAACGTGAACGAGGCATAGACGAAAGAGGTCATCGTCGAACCGATGTAACCGAAGCCGGCGCCGCGCGTCAGCAAATCCATATCGACGCCGTACTTGGCGGCCGTGTAGCTGATGGGCAGACTGGTCAGGAAGATGATCAGGGCGGCTGCAAGAATCGCCCAGAATGCATTGGTAAACCCGTAGCTGATGCAAAGCCCTCCGCCGATCGCCTCCAGCACCAGAAAGGAGGATGAGCTGAACGCGGTATTGGCAACCCGGAATTCAGACCACTTGCGGAAAGTTCGCGGCGCAAATCTGAGCGCATAGTCCTCGAGCGTCTCATCCGCGACCCAGGTGTTGTAATCGCGACGGACCTTGATGACTTTCTGCTTGGCAGATGCTCTGGTTCGCGAAACATCCTCAATGGAGGGATTCATGCAAGAACTTAGGTAACTTCGGACTTCGTTACCTAGCAATTATCATACTCGGACGCGCCTGGCCGAACACTTTCAAATTATCCTGCTTAATTATTTGTTGCGGCAGTTTGATGAATTTTGGCTCAGCGCAGGCGGGCAAATCCGGAGACCAGCTTACTGTCTGTTATAGCAATGAATTTTTCGCTGATTGCCCTGGGCGCGGAAGCCGGATTTGTGGATGGAATCCTGGATGTTTTCGGCGCGGGCCATCCGGATGGCATGCAAACCATTCTGTACGCATGCCCAAAAGTCATGCCCAAAAGCTTGGACTAATTCGATCGCATGCACTAAACAGGTTCATCAACGTCAGACATGGCACGACAAGCATCCAGATCCCCTCGCGAATAACCCCTGCATAGCCCACTCCGCACCCATGGAGCCACCGCTGATAACCTCACGCGGACTTACCCTGATCGAGCTAGATATCGCCCTTGCGCGCCTGGTCCAGCATCCAGATCAGGGTGTTTTCCAGTTGCTGTGCCGCATCGCGCGCCTTCTGGTTGACGTTGTCGATATGCCGCAAGGCGTAGGTGGGACGATCCAGCGCCAGGTAGAGGCTGCCCTGCTTTTCGTAGATGGCGATGCGGCAGGGAGCGAACGCGGCGAATTCCGGATATTCCAGCAACACTTCGGCGCCGATGCCCAGGCTGCAATAGGTGCGCACTTCGAGCACTCCCTGCAGGGGAATGCCGCGTTCACGGATATGTTCGCCGATCGGGAAGGCGGCCGGGCTGACGAAGTTCTTGCCCTCGGCCGCCACCTTGAGACTGGTGACGACGTCGTCATAACTGACCCCGGGCTCGACCTTGACGATGTACAGCGCCTTGTCCGGATTGACCGGCGGTAGCGGATCGCTCAATGCCGGTCCCGCCGACAGCAGCCCCACAAGAAAAATCCAGTATTTCATCCTAATCCTCCCGACAGACCACCGATATAATACGCGCCTCGAATCAAGGTACGGATAACGCTATGTCAGACAATATGCAGCATGGTTCC